>Ga0209117_1000431_pt1 | contig 17952 bp, 9 predicted proteins | sample BlaSpr_A8_OM2_M2_FD_187978 | JGI IMG/M metagenome (GOLD analysis project Ga0209117, IMG submission 187978) | Forest soil microbial communities from Thunder Bay, Ontario, Canada - Black Spruce, Ontario site 2_A8_OM2_M2 (SPAdes) (version 2) | ecosystem: Environmental > Terrestrial > Soil > Boreal...
ATCGCCGACAAATATGTTTTGTCACCGCATTCGGTAAATTTATTTGTTCCTGTCGAGAGCCGCGAGGCCGCGGTCAAGGCTTTGCATTCGCTGATCTAGCGTCGCCATCGTGGCCGACCTCCCCACTCGTGAGAGAGCGGTGCAATGCAAATTTCTGCACCTTTTGCGGGATTTCTCTCAGTAGGCCCGACGAGAAACAACCCCGGCCGTTCCGGCGCTTTCAATGGCTTAGCCTTCTTGCGCGGCTTGCTTTGTTGTCGCACCGGCTTTCTTTGCGCCACGGTTATTCCTGTAAGCGAGTGGCTCAGGTGCTGAAGCGCGCCTGAGCCACTGGTTGCCTGCCCTGCGGGTCTTGGTGCCCATATTCCAGCAACGTCGCAGATACGACCGCCGAAACGCTTAACAGCGTTGGTTAGCGAGCTCTCAATAGTCCGCATGATTGATGAATGGTGAGCGGTCGCTGGGTAAAAGCGCCAGGAATTGCAGCCGCGCCATCAGTTAGCCGCTATAGCAAAGGTCGGCGGGGTCACTCGCGACGCCAACCGCTACGCGATAAATTTCTTGTACAACCAGTGACGGCCGTCGTGGCGCCGCCAAACCTGTCCGCGCACAAGCCGGCCGGTAATTGTGCGTCTCGGAATGATGACCGTACGTAAATGCCAGGCCGTTGTCGTTGCGGGGCGTTGGCTCAATCCAAGGGTGAAGCTGAAGGCTGTCATATGGCCTCTGGTTTCAATCGGCCCGCTTCATGTATGGGTCGTATAGAACGTCCCGGCACCCCTCGTAGGCTTTCACGATGGCAGCCCCGGCGGTGACGACGAAAGCGATAAATAAACCGGTTCGATGACCATGTTTTTAATCCTTCCGCCATGAGATCCATAGAGGATCGACCGGCCACAGTGGTCAATAAAATCTGGGTTTTAACCTGAAGCGATATTATTGACGGGCGATGCGACATTTTTGCAGCGCCTGTTCGTCGGTTGGAACAGATGAGCGACGTGAAATTGGTTCGGTTCAGCGAGAAGGAGCGGACAAATGCGGGAGGTCAGCCGCGAGCTGTCGCTGTCAGATACCCCGACGATTCTTTAAGGCATCCGCCCCCCCAAACAATCGCTATTCCGGCTTAAAAAACTAGTGCGATCCCCAAGCGCGCACCTATCTTTTCCAACCGCGAAATTGCATGATTTGCTGGTTCGCCCTCAAAACTCCCACGCCTGCTCAACCAGAAACAACATCATGGATTACTCGCAGCTGTCCCGAGGTGAGCTGATTCGCTTGCTCGAACTTCAAGATGCCGAGCGGCAGGAAGTCGGCAAGGACGGAATAATCATGTCTTACACGGGGCGAACGGCACCGTGGCAGATTACGCGCCAGGTCAAACCCAAGCTAACGAGCATCAACAAGCGACTTTCCATTGGCAGCGATCAAGCCCAAGCGGAAAACACTCTAATGGATGGCGAGAATCTCTCCGCTATGGTCACCTTGTATAAGTGTCGGGGCCAGGTCGACTTAATCCTCACCGATCCGCCCTACAATACGGGTGAGGACTTTCGGTACAACGACAAATGGGACAAAGACCCTAACGATCCAGACCTCGGCGACCTAGTGCCAAAGGACGATGGGTCTCGGCACAGCAAATGGCTGAGATTCATGACACCGCGGCTCTGGATGATGCGTGAGATGCTTCGGCCCGGAGGGGTCATTGCGGTCTGTATTGATCACCGCGAACTTTATCGTCTGGGCATGTTGATGGACGAAATCTTTCGCGAAGAGAACCGAATTGGAATCATCAATTGGCAGAAAAGCTATTCGCCGCGATCAGATAATAAAGGTGTTTCTACAGCGACAGCTGGCTAATAAGTACCATGTGTATGCGACACTCGCCCCCTACAGCGGCCGTAATATCGAATTTTATAAAATACCAGACCGTGTCTTGGAGCAGATCGGATTTAACACTCGCGCGGATGCCTACAACAATGAGAGTGCGGAAGCTGCAGAATGATCGAGCTTCGGAGGTTTCAGGAAAGTTCCGCCATTCAAATTGCAAAGCGATATGTTTTTTTTGCTTCGCATAAAGATCGTCCCGGTACCAGACGCCTTGCCAGTCCATTTTTTCAGGCGCTTTCCGCAATCACCGGAGCGGGCAAGACGCCAATCTTAGCCGAAACCGTTTCGCTAATTCGGAACGAACTTTCTTCAGAACCCATAATCCTTTGGATGTCTAAGGCGCGAGCCGTTGTCACGCAGACCTTTAACAATTTTGAGGGAGGAAAATACTCTTCTTTACTCGAAGGCTTTCGCATAACGCAAATTAAAGACCTTCGTCACGAGATGATTTCGGACGGCTCTTCACCTCTGCTCGTGCTTACGACCACTGGCCTGTTTAACAATAAGGATCAGGAGGAAGGCGATTTAAGGATTTACCGTCGAGCCCAAGATGAACACGGGGAAAAATCAATTTGGGAGCGGCTAATCGAACGGCTTGACGGGCAATCAAGGCGGCCATTGATCATCGTTTACGACGAAGGGCACAACCTTTCTGAGCAACAAACAGACATTTTGAAGGAGTTAGAAGCCGACGCTTGGTTACTGGCGAGTGGCACGATACGGCTGCCAGCAAAATTTCAAGCGACAGTCGTCCAACCAGTCAGAGCTTGGGTAGTTGGCTGCGCTTCTGAAGCGGACTCGTTCGGAGAGCTTAACGCGCTTCGAGAAGAGCGCCCAGATGCGGATCTTTTTATGACGACTGCTGTCGATAGCAACGATGTCGTCGAAGCTGGGCTGATCAAGAGCGCAATACAATTTGACGGCACCACTGCGCCAATGGAAAGGAGCCTGGACTTGTTGCTTGAGCGCCGCGATTTGATTCTCAGAGAGATTGATGAGCGGGGTCTCTCGATCCGACCAAAATGTATTTACGTCTGTCGCACCAATATAACTGACGATGGCCAACAAGACGATCCGGATAAACCTTTTGCTATGCGCAATGCGCCGCCGATAAAGATATGGCGCTACTTAGTGGAACAAAAAAAACTCGATCCTAAAACGATAGCAATTTATGCCGACTTGAAGTTTGCCAAGAACAGCAAACCTGAGGAGGTTGTTCACTTTTCAAGAGGCGAGGATGACTTCGACAATTTTCAGGAGGGAAATTTTGAGCACATTATATTCAACCTGTCATTGCAAGAGGGATGGGACGATCCCGAGTGCTACCTCGCATACATCGACAAATCGATGGGGTCGACTCTTCAGGTGCAGCAGATTATCGGCCGCGTGCTCAGACAACCAGCCGCCAAGCACTACGACAGCGCATTGATGAACTCGGCGCACTTCTTTCTGCGCGTTGATAGCAAAAATGTTTTTATGGAAAGTCTCGCGCAGGTTAAGGCGAAGCTGGATGCCGAGGGTGCATCGATCGCAATCTCCGCCTCATTCGCTGCAGGTGGCAAGCCGAGTGCTGACGAGGTTCTCCCTCGCAGTAACCTGCGTGTAAGCGTGCACGACATATATGTCGAAAAATCCGACGCGCAGTTGAAAATCGAAAGGCTGCTTGGACAATTCCCGACATTTGCGGAGGGCTCTACAGATACGCTCGGCGAGGCGGATAACGCCCAAGCTACGATCAGGTTAAATGCAGAGCGCAACGCCCATATTGCAGTCGATTGGGCCCAAGGCGGTCATACCAATCCTGTTCGACTACGGTGGTTACTCAATGCGGCGATCCGTGCAAACGCGCCGCAAGCACTTAAAGTTTCGGATCTAAAGGATGGAAGATTTGATGTTCGTGTTCAAGTGCGAAGCAAGGCTGATCTACTGGTAAAAAAGCTCGCACAGGATATCGCAACAGCTTACTTCGATTACTCCGACCTTGCCTACGAGGACTCGGATGAATACCCGTTCGGACCGATGCGAGTTGTTAGGGAAGGCTCTCATAAATTTGAGAATAGCATTTACCCAGTATATGGAAAAATGAATTCTGAGGAGCTAGCGTTTGCGAAGGCTCTGGATAAGAACGGAGTGACTTGGCACCGCAATCCTTCACCTGGGGGTTTTTCGATTCCACTCTTGACTCCCGGTGACACCGCGAACTTTTTCCCAGATTTCTTGGCGTGGAAGAGTGGCAAGGTCTTTGCCCTTGATACCAAGGGGAAACACTTAGTGACCGATGCTATCGCTCGCAAAATGTTCGATATTCAAGAAGACGGTAAAACGCGGCTGCATGTCCGGTTTATAGTCAAGGGTCGCCAGGACGCCATTGGCGCGAAAACTGCTGACAAGCACGGCTACACGATTTGGCGCACAAAGAGCAATTCACCGAAAGCGTTCTTTTCAGAAACGATCGAGGCGGCTGTCTCCGAGTGCCTAAAATAGCAGGCTGTGCTTAGCCCCAGCCTAAGGAACGGCTTCGCAATGTCCCCGTTATCGTTATCAGGCCACGTAAACCGAGTGTTCGTGGCCCGGCACGGTCCTGCCTACACCTTCCCCCTACCCCCCGGGCGGGGCCGTGCTTTTGAATCCTGCCAGCCAGCCCATGACCTCTTGCATACCATGCAAGCGCTCTCCCAGCTTGAGCTATGGCCCCCTAGACCTTCCGCGCGGCTTGGGCGGCGCGGGGCAAAAACCCTGAACACAATTTGCTGATCTCAAGTCTCCTTCTCCTTGTCATCGCCGACGTCGCCGATGATGTCGGTGACGTCCTCGTCGCCTTCTTCCTCGTCGGCGATGACGGTGGAATCGTCATCATCGTCGTCTTCAATGGTCTCGTCGATCTCGATATCGTCTTCCGATTCGGGAACGACCGCCTTGACGTTGCCGGTGTTCTCCTCGGCGTCGGCTTCCTCGAGCGGCACCAACTCTTCAGCCTCGACGGGCTCCGGCGTTGCTTCGGCAGCGGAGGCGGCAGCTGCGGCTCTAGCGCGCGCTGCAGCGTCAGCGCGGGTCCGGGGCGGCGGGATCGGCGCGATCGGCGCGATCCGCACGACCTCGCCGGTGTAGGGTGAGATCACCGGGTTCTTGTTGAGGTCGTAGAATTTCTTACCCGTCGTCGGGCAAATGCGTTTGGTTCCGAGATCGGATTTGGCCACGTGTGCAATCCTTCGGAATTTTTCGAAAAACGGTGCTTCACTTGGCTAGTTGGCGCGCGGCGCGCCGCTGTCAATAGCGCTCTGCGAAAGACGGACGGCCCGCGTGACGGCGCGCGCCCGGGGGCGTTGTGGCGGTAAACCAGCGGCATTTGGGTCCCGTCCCGGTGGCTCTTAAGGCCGCCAAAGGTCGCCCAGCGCGGGCCGTCCGCGCGGTTTGCCGGGATCAAGGGTACCAGCCCGCCCGGCCAGCACTAAAGCCGGGACGGGGTTTCACCGGGGGTTTCTTCCGAAAAAGTCCGAAAAGATTAATTAAATCAACTGTATATGGCGGAGAGAGTGGGATTCGAGCCCTTTTACATACGTCGTGGCTTCCAACCGGCGATGCATGAAATTCCATCGGATCCGCGAAACGCAGCTGTAGACGCCAGATAGAGAAGTCACCATTGGCCCAGATAGAGATGTCACTCTCCACGGTTTTGGTTGGGGAGTTTAGGGCCGATGACGGTGATTACGATGAGCCGGACGGAGATCGACCGGATGAGCGTGTTGCAGGATCTGGCAGCGGACAGGATCAAGGTGACGGAAGCGGCGACGTTGATGGGGCTTGGGCGGCGTCAGGTATTTCGGCTGGCGAAGGCGTATGGCAAGGATGGCCCGCAGGCGTTGGTGTCACGACGGCGTGGCAGACCAAGCAACCGCTGCTATCCGACGGCTTTGCGTGCCGAAGTGATTGGTATCATCAGGGAGCGCTACTCGGACTTTGGCCCGACGCTGGCGGCGGAGAAGCTCGCGGAACTGCATGAGATTCACCTTGCGCGCGAGACGCTGCGGCAATGGATGATCGCCGCCGGATTATGGAAGGATCGCCGCGCGCGGTTGAAGCCGGTTCACCAGCCGAGGTATCGCCGGGATTGCGTGGGCGAGTTGATCCAGATTGACGGATCGGAGCACTGGTGGTTCGAGGGCCGAGGGCCACAATGCACCCTGCTCGTCTACATTGATGACGCCACCAGCCGGCTGATGCATCTGCAGTTTGTCGAGAGCGAAAGCACCTTCGATTATTTTGCAGCGACACGGACTTATCTGGAGCGCCACGGCAAGCCGGTGGCGTTCTACTCCGACAAGCACGGGGTGTTCCGGGTCAACAAGAAGGATGCGGTCGGCGGTGACGGCATGACCCAGTTCGGCCGGGCTTTGCATGCGCTGAACATCGACATCATTTGTGCCAACACCTCGCAGGCCAAGGGCCGTGTGGAGCGCGCCAATGGAACGCTGCAGGACCGGCTGGTGAAAGAGATGCGGCTGTGCGGCATCGATACCATCGCGGCTGGCAACACGTTTCTGCCGGCGTTCATGGAACAGTACAATGAGCGCTTTGCCAAGGCACCTTCGACGAACGGGATGTTCACCGTCCCATTGCCGGACATGACGACCTCGACGATGCCTTTGCCTGGAAGGAAGAGCGCACGCTCTCGATGAACCTGACACTGCAGTATGACCAGGTGCTGTTTATCCTGGAGCCAACCGGGGTTGCGCGGTCGCTGGCGCGCAAGCGGGTTACAGTGATTGATTACCCTGATGGACGACTGGCGATTCGGCACAACGGCGTCGATTTGCCACGATTCCCAGAATACGCATTTGAAGTGGATCCCCCAGACCCAGTCGCCATCCAAGCGCAACCAGAGCGAGCGCGCAAGGCCGAAAGCGCGCGAAGCCGCCCGGTCCCGGAGGGGCGGGGCATTACGAGGATCAACGTGTTTTTGTTTGGCGGCGATAACCCGAAACAATCAACATGTGCTCCGCCCGCCACAGCGCGCCACGATCCACAGCAATATACTCCCTTGGCCAAGACACACCCATCATTCCAGAGTTAAAGTTAGAGCAAGTCCGAGCTTCAGGGGCAGGGGGAAAGAAAATATGAGAGAAGCTTTACTTCTCAATCCGTTCAATTCAAACCAAGGTCCGGCACAAATCATCAACCGGCGAGTGACACGGTCGACGCCTGTCTGCTCTAACTGCCAGTCAGACGATGTCATCTCTCACGCCGTAGCGCAGTGGAGTAATGAATCGCAGGAATGGCAACTGGCTAGCACGTTCGATCAACCAGCTCACTGCAACGGCTGCAACGGTCCGTGCGGCATTGTCTGGCTACCGCTCAATTAAAGCGCTCCAGGGGCGCGCGAAAGGCGCCCGCAAGGGCTCTGATGTCCTCATTTCCCCTTCGCCTTCATCTCCGCTTCTAGGGCGGCCTGGATAGATTCCGAGGATGTTGCGTGCCTCAGATTATCTTCATCCGGCTCAGCGTTCCTGTTTTGGCGAAATGCAAAACCGATAAATCCGAGCACCACTAAAACGGCTCCGGCTACCATCAACCAATGACATTCAGGCGTTTAGCTATACTTGCGGTTAAGTTCTCGTTTACACGAACGAACCAAAGACGCTGAAGAGTCTTCGCAGAGCATATTTTTTTCTCGCGGAAAACATTTCTCTTCAATAAGGTGGGGGCGGTGAAGAACTGCCTCAGTACGAAGCATAGTTTCGTCCAGTATGACTGGGAGCCAGCAATGATAGCCACTCGCGTGACTCGGCTTTTGGCAATAGCGCTGACACTCGCACTCCAGTTCAGCTCTATCAGGTTAGCGCTGGGTGCCGACAATGTGCTCGGTGATGTGGGAGTCGGAGTGACCGAGTCAGGTGCGCATGCGCTCGCAGGCGCGCTCGCATCCGCGTCTGTTGAGCCGTCATCGGGGATCTTCCAAGCCTCACTCACAATTGATGTTCCGAAGGCGCGAGGCGGCGCGCAGCCCCAAATATCGCTCACATACAATTCGACCAGCGGAGTGCGCGAGGCCGGCCTGGGTTGGGGCCTTAACCTCCCTGCCATAGAAAGAAAGAATCTGTCGGGTCCACCTCGCTATTTTGCGCGGGAGCACAGTCTATACGACTACGACGGAAATCCGGAAGTTTACTTTCCGAAAGAGTTCATTGATCAATTTGTTTTTTCGGGGATGCCGCTTGTTCCGATTTGCGTAGTAAGCTCAGCCGGCTGCACGGGTCACACTGAGCCGATGCCTGACTGGGCCGTCCCAGGCACAATGTACTTTCGCCTTGAGAACGACACCTTAGGCGCTCGTTTTTTTTTGTGGCCAGATCACTATACCTGGCTTGTACAGCTCCGTGGTGGAGAAATACTTGAGCTTGGACGTCCATTGGTGCCTCCCCTCGGAAGCGCATGGGACGAAGGCATTGACTTCGATAGCTTCTTCGATGAACCGTCATATGGCTTCTTTGGGCCAGGCGCGCCGATCGCACACTCACAGCGTCAACCGTTCCGATGGAACATCGTACGACGCTACGATCCAGCCTTCAACGGGTACCCAAAAAATGTCGTGGCTTACCAATGGGGATTGCGCGGAACGCGCAGCGGGCGGGGCTACTTAACGGATGTTTATTACACCCCGGCATTGATAGCCGGTGATGAGCGTATGTTGCCAAGCTCCTTCGCTCACCACCTTCGCCTTACTTGGGTATCAAACGGCTTGCGCACTTTTTTTGGTGCGAACACGCCGATTTGGCGAGCAACCCCAGAAATGGCACTTGAGCAGGTTGATGTTGCCAGCAAGGAAGATGATATAAACAAACCAAGGGCAATGGTTCGTCGGTATCACCTCGGGTACACTGGGCGAAAGGGCCGACGAAACCTCGTAACTTATCAGATGGAAGGACGGTGTACGTCGGCTGTTTTCGAAGCGAATGAAATTCTGCCCCTGACTAACTGTCCGCTCCTGCCGGCGACCTCGTTGCGGTATTCAAAACAGATCGAGCAGCTAGGGATTCAGGTCGACTTACCAGCACGCGTCTTTGCGGTCACGGATGTTACGCCGGGGCTTAAACTCATCCCATTGGACGTAAATTCCGATGGTTTACCCGACTTGATTGATACCTATATCGATCCCGACAAGCATCGACAAATGGTGCACCTGAATGGGGACGGAGGTGAGCCGAAGAGATTCATCTATGGAGCTCAACTTGGGCAGCCTTTCTCGCCCACTGGCTATACTCTGACCGGCGACCTCCTCGGAAATCGGAGCACGGCCGCCTACTTCATTGTACCTCAGCCTCCTGGCACGGTGGGGCAAGGACCCTTTGTCTACAGCGCTAAGCCGGCCGCGGACGGAGCGAACATGGTTTGGGCGCCTGGCTCCGGCCCCGTCGCCGTTGATGCCCCCCAATGGCCTGACCAGATGAAACTGGTTGGTGACGTTGATGGCGACGGTCTGCTCGACCGGGTCAATTGGGCGAGTTATCAAGGTGAACCGCCTTTCAATAATCTTCCCTCATATGCTTTGTGGCAGGACTGGACGAAGAAGGGCTACTTTCACACAATGTTTTCGCGGCGGTACGGCCCACATCTTGCCGGCCCTAACGATCCGCGGCCTCCGCTCAATCGGCCCTTATCGACTGCTGCGTTATCGCAGCTATCCCCATCCAAGGAAATGTTAGAATTCTACAGGTGGCCTAGCGGCGAATTGGTCGTCTTTCTCGCTGACATGGATGGAGACAGTCTTGCTGATCTGGTAGTCATAGGACCAAATAGAGTTGCCGGCCCTCAAGTGGTCTACTGGCCCGGTGATGGCCGTGGGAACTTCACTACCTGTGCAGGAACAACCTGTCGCCTAACGTGGCCAGGTAACCAACCGCTTCCCCGATCTATGGAGCCACCGGGCCGCGACCTGTCCCCGGGTCGGGTTTTGTTAGCGGATTTGAACGGCGATGGCCTAACGGATCTAGTCGCGTGGGGGAAAGATGGCATTCGTATCTTCTTCAACTATGACGGGGTGGGAGCGTTCGGCGATCCATTGTTTCTTCCAGCCGAGTCGCTCACTCCAGGAATACAAGGTTGGGAGCCCGACCAGGACCCAGATCTGGTCCGCCTAGCTGCGGCTGATGTGAACGGGAACGGCATCAATGATCTATTGATAATAATCAAAAATAAGGTTTGGGCGTTAGATTTGCAGCGCAACGATTGGCAAGCTGGCCCGAGCGTTCCAGACGACGACTACGCGCCACGTGGAGGTCTTCTCGTTGAGATCAACAATGGTCTCGGAGCGTCCACGAGAGTCATGTATCAAAGCACAGCGGATCTTTACCGCCAGTCGCAACGAGCCGGCCGCGCTTGGGCCGAGCCGTTACCACAAGTGATGATGGTGGTGGGTCGCGTTACCACTGTCACAAATTTGCCCCTTGAGGTTCGCTCGAACCAACAGACGAGCTATTCGTACGATGACCCGGCGTGGGACGGCTGGGAGCGTCGTTTTCTTGGGTTCCGAGAGGTGGTTTCCACTCAAGGCGACCCTGGCTCAAATGCCTTCTTGTCAACACGACAAACCTATTTCATTCCAACGTGCCCAGATGGATATTGTGGCTCGGCTGATACCGCTTATACGCAGCAGCGTGCGGCCTCTGGATCTCCACTTATCACTGAAATCTTTGATTCTCATGGACGGTATCTTTCAACAACTTCACGTTCGTACAAAGTTACCGGAGCTACCGCAGGCCTTGATGGTCGTTCGGTACGCTTTTCATACCTCTCTAAAATAGATACTCGAATATATGATCAGCGTGAGTGGAGTCCTTTTGACGGTACCATTCCATTTACCGTCGAGGGCCAAGAGATGAGTTGGACCGGAGCTGCACCGATCCGTTCGCGGCAAAATGTGCTACTCCGAAGAACTCAAGAACTGGACACAAGTGGTCGTTTAACTTCAGCGGTAGACCATGGACAAATCAAAGATGATGGCGGAAAGGTTGACGAGCCGATCATTCGAACCATGCAGCTTGAGAGTTTGAGAGCAGATTGGCGATTTTTGATCCGTTCGGTTCACATTAGCCCATACCCGCTTAGAACCGCGCCTGTCGTACCTGACGATGTGCCACGAGATCATAGGTTTGAATATGATCTCGCCGGCCGGCTGACTGCTGCCTATTCCAGTTTGGTTGGGACCGTGCCGCTCGACAGGCATCATGAGGATCCGGCTCGGGGCGTGGCGTTGCCACATCCTTTCGCCTCGCACGACGGCGAGGTACGGATTGCCGCTTACCAATACGACGAATTCAACAATGTGGTGCTATCAATTGGACCGGCAGGGCGCTGTGAACGGACCGTATACCAAGCTGGATTTTCCGACCTTCCCGTTCAACAGATAACGCTTGGCGGAGCGCTTCTCACTGGTTTGTCGAATTGTGGTGGACTGCAGTACCGTACTCGTCTCGTTTGGGACCGAGGGCTCGGCGTGGTGCTGAGTGAGGTCAGCCCGCAAGGCGCCACAACAACCAGGAGCTTCGACGGTTTTGGAAGGCCGGTGCAATTGAATTTGCCGGACGCCACTACTGGGCTTGCGTCGGCCGAGTGGTCAGAAAGGATAACGTATTTCACTGCGCCCGATGGACCAGTCCAGCGCGCACTAATCGAAAGCCGTACCGGCCCAGGGTCCTGGAGAAGCATATGGGGATATGTTGATGGGCTCGGTTCCCCACTACTTTCTCTGGAAGAAGCGGATCCAGCCGCTGGCGACGCAGGCACATGGCTTGTGTCGGGCCTCGGTGGCCGAGATGGTTTGGGATTGGCAAGATACATATACGAGCCGTGGTTCTACAGCGGAGATCCTGCAAGCCATCCTCTCAGTTTACCCTCCACGCCCGTCACCGTAATTGATCGGGATTCCTTTGGCCGGACAATTTCAGTGCGAGGCCCTGATGGAGTTGTAAGGCAAAAAAGCAGCTTTGGTGCACTCACCATCGATCAAGTTGATGATGATGGGGAGACGAGGGAGACGACTTACGACGGACACGGCCGTCCTATCATAGAAAGGCGTCGTTCCGGCGGAGACACTGTTACAACTAGAGCTATGTATCAGGTTCTGGGCGAACCTTCGCTCATAATCCGGTCACATTCCCAAGGGCCCGAAGAGGTTGTGCGCTGGATGCGCCATGACTCCCTGGGGCGGCTCGTGTTGAACGCCGAACCCAACACTTCAGTCAATTTTTCATCTGATCATCGATCCTCTTCCAACCTGAGGTCCTGGCGCTATGCCTACGATGATGCCGGCCAGCTGGTTGGAACGAGCGATGCGCGAGGCTGCGGAAAAAACAGCTACTATGATCGGCTGGGTCGTCTCGCCGCAGAAGATTATTCGCCGTGCCTGAATTCGCAGGACGAATACACCCCGGTTGACTTGAACGGAGGAACAGGCGCTGAAGTTTGGAATCGCTACGATTTTGCAGAGCCAGGCCAAACTACGGATTACGGAGTAAGTTCCGCAAATCTTATCGGCCGATTAGTATCGCACTACGATCGCTCGGGCCAGACCCGTTATGGTTATGATTTACGCGATCAGTTGATCGCCGCGGCGAAAAGGCTTGCTCGTCCGGATTCTACCGCGTTCATGCTTTCCGAAGATTGGTTCAGAACTCGAACAGAATTTGATGAGGCAGGTAGGCCTGTAAGTACATTTACTGGGGCCGATGTCCCGCAATTGTTGGGAAAGGACGGTATGAGCGACATCAATGCCGTATATGGAGGCAATGGTCGGCTCCTTTCAATCAATGGAAGCTATGGGAGCCTTATCACCTCCTCACACCGCGACACACTTGGCCAACCTACCCGCACTTCCTTTGGAGATGCCGCGGCCACGACCCTGCTCCGAAGCTACGACAACAGACATAGGCTGTCAGCTTATCATCTATTTCGTTCTACCGCCGCAGTTTGGTCAGGAGCCGCGGGATATACGCCTCCGGCTACTGACGAACCGCCAACAACCCAGCGAGATCTCGAAAATCTATCCTTTGACTACTCGGCTGCCGATTTGCCGACCCGCATCCGCGATCTCAGAGCCCCACCTGCTTGGCCGCAAGGGGCTAAGCCCGCGTCTCGTGCCTATGAGTATGATCCTTCACGTCGAGTTAGCAAGGTGACAACCACATATAGCTCAAATCCTACCGTTGGCGATCCCGCTGTTCTCGGCGGGAACATCGCGGGAATACCGGGCGCGGGCGCGCCGTCGCGAGCGATGGTTCAGGCGTTTGAATTCGACTGGCAGGGCAACACAAAATTCACGACGGACGATGCAGGGGCGTTTTTTGACCGGTCTATTGGAGCAATTACGAATGGCACCTCTTTGGACGGACCTAACCAGCTACGGTCCGCCGGGAACGGCTCGCTCCAAGCACGTTATGATTCGTCTGGCAATCTGATTGACTTGCTGGTGACGCGGGAGGCGTGCGCCGATACTCAGGGGTTGTGCACGCACCGGTTCGTCTATGATTGGGACGAAGTGGGCCGCCTTGTCCGCGGTCGCCGTTGGGATTTTACGACGGCTTCCGCTGGAGGCGCCACTTTTCCGCAATTACCTGCGGCCAATCCTATAGCCGATGTTCGTTTTCAATACGACGCCGGCGGCCAGCGCGTGATCAAGAGTATTGCTGCTCCTGGTGGTGCACGCCATACCGTGGCGGTTTTCCCGACGCTTCGACTTGAGGGTGCCACGTTTGACATAGCCGCAGGCAACTACGAACGTACCCCGGAAACCGAGGTGGTTGTAATCCCAAACATCGGTCGAGTAATTTATCGAGCGGGATTGCCGGCAATTGGAGGTTCGGACCAGCATGTACTCTTCGAGTTTGGCGATCCACTAGGTTCGGTCGGGACTGTGATCGATAAGGTCACAGGTGAGTTAGTACAGCGAACCACTTACCAGCCTTACGGCGGAGCCGACTCCGACTACCGGCCTGCGCGTTGGGGGGGACTTGAGAGCCAACACAGATTTACAGGTCAAGAGGAAGACGCAGAAGTTGGATTAGTTCATTTCAATGCCCGTTACTACCACCCTTCGCTCGGTCGATGGATAAGCCCCGATCCTTTGGGCATTCACGGTCTAGCATCTGATCCGAACGTTTATGCCTACGTATCCGGTGCGATCTCAATAGCAAGTGACCCGACGGGGATGCAGGCATGTATAGGCTTTGAGATGTGCGGACCTTCTGGTGGAGGAAGCGGCAATGGCACATGGGGCTTTCAAATTGGATTTGGTAAACCAGATGGTGCGAGCCCAACCCAAAGCTCAACAACTCGGCCGAGCGGTACTCCAAATCGCACTCCTCCTCCTCCGCCTCGTCCTGCGGATAGACCTGCGAATGCAGGTTGGTTGTCGTCGGTAGGCAATTTCGCCCGCACGTTCGCTGTGAACGCTAGTCCAGTGGGATTGGCAATCGGGCTGGCAATTGATCCCGAACAGACCTTGACGGATGTGATTATGCCGCGAGCGGAACTCGTCGTAGGTCTTCTTGGAATGAATTACTCTCACGTGGATGGACCGATTCACCATCGCCCCGACATTGATGGTGAAGCGGCAATCGTCGCTGCTTCGTTGGTGCCCGGGCCCGGTGCACTAAGCCGCCTCGGTACATTAGAGCGCGGGGTGGCCAAAGCAGAAGGCCGTGCTTTAAGCTCTTCGGAAGGGGTCATACCCACTAGCTGCGTAGGTCCAGAATGCCCATGCTTTGGGGCTGGCACTGTCGTAAGTACGCCCCATGGTGATAGGCCGATCGAGGCGCTTCGGGAAGGGGATGAGGTCTTATCTCGCGACGACGAGACGGGTGAGATTGCACCCAAGAAAATCATACGCACTTTGGTGACACCGGACGCTGAGGTGTTCGAATTGGCCATTCAGGCCGTAGGTGCTCCAACAGCTCGCATCATTGTCACTCCAGCTCATCCCTTTTGGGTGCAAGGGCGAGGTTGGACCGCTGCCGCGAAATTGCGGCCTCATGACGAGCTTTTTTCAGCTCGCGGTCTCTCGCTGCGAGTGGTCGGAAGCAAGCCGATAGAGTCACGTCAAACAGTTTATAATCTGGAAGTTGAGCGTTTTCATACGTACTTTGTAGGGGAAGTGGCCGCTTGGGCGCATAACACTTGCACTGTGTACGCAGGTCGTGTTGGACCTGGACAATTCGCAGATAAGTCCATCCCCTTGGAAGGGCCACAACGCAACTTCAGAACAGACCAATACCGCAGCCTGATGGGCGAGCCCTGCCATAGCTGTGGTACGTACGACTATGGTACCGTTACGGGATATCCGGTCATTGATCATCAGCCACCAGTGGCCTTCTCACCAAATGGACCCTTTCGAGGATTTCCGCAGTGCACGTCATGCGGACTTGTTGGCGGAGGGGCTAATTCGCAACCACATGAAATTCTGCGTATTTTGCGTATAACCCGAGTAAACGCTCCCCCAAAGTGACTTATCGCTCTAGCTGCGGTCTTTCATAAGTTGTTCATCTGTCTGCTTTCGGCGGATTGTGTTGAAAAACTCTCCTGTTGAAGCGCAAGGAGTTCGCTGATTCATTGGGTCTCGTGGAACGGAGATTGGCCCAAGAAGTCTGGCCAAGGTGAGCAGTATATTCAGCCGTTTGCTACTCATTTATTCGCGCGAAGAACTCGTAAGGCCAGAAACCGATTAAAGCGCATTAGCCGGTTAGATCCCCGCCGGCGGCATAAATTCAGCATTGCCATTAAAAAACTCCGCTATGCGATCTATTTTTTCGAAAGCCTATTCCAGGATGCGAGGCTGACGCCGTTGTCGCGCTATAAGGCCTGTCTCAAGAGTTTGCAGGACAAACTTGGTGCTCTCAACGACATCACCGTCCATCAAAAATTGGCGACTAACGTTGCGGCGGGAAAGGAAGCCCCAGCGCCAAATTTGGTCGCCTTCGCTACCGGTGTGGTCGCCGGCTCGATGCGAAACGAAGTGGATCCGTTGCTCAACAAAGCCACGAAGGCAGCGCGCAATTTGCGACGAGCAAAGAAGTTCTGGAATGAGAAATAGGAAGCAAGCCCTCCCCCCAATTCGATCTCGATAATACGATGTTAGATGAACCGTCCATTATGGGAGTTCGAGTTGACTGAACCAGTTGGGCGGACACCACGGTAAGATGGCGCTGTATTTTTTTTCGGGACCAGTCGTTGCTTCAGTTGTTGCCCTGAACTGGAACTGGCTAACGGCAGCCGAGTTACTTCCAATCGTGGCATTCCTACCGTGAATGTTGATGATGTTCATGCGCATGGGGCGCGGGACTCGCAAGTCAGATGAAGAAACGGCGTTGCAACGTAGGGCGTTGCCCCCTCGGTTCCCAACATCGTCAGATCCGCAACAATAGCTGTTGCCGCGTCTTGATCGCGGCACCAAGGTGCGACCTGACCTTTCGAACCATTAGGAAATCGAGACTTATCCCGAAGGCAGCTAAGTGAGGTGAACGATGATGATGAACGGTATGACGCCTGGAATGATGTGGGGCATGGGGCTTGTCTGGTTGCTGGCCGTCATTGTCTTGATCCTGGCAGCAGCAGCGCTCGTCAAGTATCTGCGCTCAACAAGCAATGGCTTTGCGAGCGTGAAGAACTCTTGGCTTACAGGCAGACGAACTGTTAGCGCTCCAATTTGTCCAACGTGATCGGCAGATCGCGAATCCGCTTTCCCGTCGCGTGAAAGACCGCGTTGGCGATTGCCGCGGCGACGCCAACGAGCCCGATCTCGCCGAGGCCCTTGATACCCAGCGGATTGATGATGTCGTCCGGCTCATCGACGAAGATCACATCGATGTCGTGGACGTCGGCGTTAACAGGCACGTGGTATTCGCCGAAATTGGCATTCATGATGCGGCCTAAATGGTGATCGACCAGCGTTTCCTCGTGCAGTGCCATGCCAATGCCCCACACCACACTGCCCATGATCTGGTTATGCGCGGTTTTGGTGTTGAGGATGCGCCCGGCCGCGACTGCATTGACGACACGGGTGACCCTAATCACGCCGAGTTGCTCGTCTATCTTCACCTCGGCGAAGACGGCGGAATGCGCGTTGCGCGCATATGAGCCGTCGTCCTTGAAATTGGTGGATTTCTCCTGCTCGATGCGATCCACTTTGCCGTGCCGCATTGCATCCGCGATCGACACTGCGCGGTTCGTATCCTGCTTGCTTACGATCTTGCCATCCGCAAGGATAACATCATCAACCTTCGCGCCCGCAAGCGGTGAATCCGGAAGCTTCTTGGCCAGACGCCATAGCTCCTTACGAACGGCATCGGCAGCACTCGCGATCGCATGCGACACCGAGGCCGCCATCCACGACCCGCCCTCGACCGGCGATTGCGGCAGCGTCGAATCGCCAAGCTTGATGCTGATACTGTCGATCGGAAGGCCGAGCATATCGGCCGCGACCTGCGCCATGATGGTGTAGGTGCCGGTGCCGATGTCAGACGTGGCACATGCGACCTCGGCGTGCCCGTTGGCGGTCAGCACGACGCGGGCCGCGGTCTTCATCTGCAACGCTTCCCAGACGCCGGTCGCCATGCCCCAACCGACTAATTCGCTGCCGTCGCGCATCGAACGCGGCTCGGCGTCGCGCTTGTCCCAACCGAACGCCTCCGCTCCCTGACTGTAGCATTCGCGCAATTGCTTGCTGGTATAGGGCAGGTCGTCGTTCTGTTCTCGATCCGAGTAGTTGCGAAGGCGCAATTCCAGCGGATCGATTTTGAGCGTGACGGCGAGTTCGTCCATCGCACATTCCAGCGCGTAGACGCCAGTCGTGGCGCCCGGCGCGCGCATGTCGCAGGGTGTCGCGAGATCGAGCTTGGCAAGCTTGTGGGAGTATTTCGTATTGGCGCATTTATAGAGCGCGCCAGACCAACCGGTGTCGTTGCGAGCAAAGTCTTCATATTGTGACGTCATCGCGATCACGTCGTGCGTGATTGCATCTAGCGCTCCGTCGGCCGTCGCGCCAAGCGCAACGCGCTCGATGGAGCCGGGGCGGAAACC
>Ga0209117_1000432_pt1 | contig 17917 bp, 20 predicted proteins | sample BlaSpr_A8_OM2_M2_FD_187978 | JGI IMG/M metagenome (GOLD analysis project Ga0209117, IMG submission 187978) | Forest soil microbial communities from Thunder Bay, Ontario, Canada - Black Spruce, Ontario site 2_A8_OM2_M2 (SPAdes) (version 2) | ecosystem: Environmental > Terrestrial > Soil > Boreal...
CGCAACGCTGGAGGGGTAGACCGGCCTTTTCCGTCCGGGCCTCTGAGCGAGAAACTAGGGAGGCCAGACGGTGAGTTTCGTGGATCGGACCTTGACGTGTCGCGACTGTGGGCGGGAATTCCTGTTCACGGCCGGAGAGCAGGAGTTCTACCAGTCGCGCGGGCTCCAGAACGAACCGCGACGCTGCCCGGAGTGCCGGGCGGCCCGCAGGACGTCAGAGGGCAACGGGCGGTCACGCGTCTTGCATGACGTGATCTGCTCGAACTGCGGCAAGCAGACGCAGGTGCCGTTCGTGCCGACCGGCGCGAGGCCTGTTTACTGCCTGGACTGCTTCCAGACGGTCGGCCGCCGCTAGTTCGCCGAGTTCGTTCCTGCTAAGAGGGAGCCGAGACGGCTCCCTCTTTTCATTTCAGCCCCAACGATCACCGCCATGTTGTCGAAAGTTCGGTAAGCGGCCTCGAACTGCGCTTTCGAGTGCCAGTGCTGGCCGAACCAGGGGTCGTTGATCAGGACGGCGTCCGGCCGCACGCCGATCACGGTGACAGCGTGCTCGGTGAGGGTGTACGAGACCGTTGCGCCGTCAAAGGCTGTGTACCGGCTGAGGTTGACGGTCCGGTAGGTGTTGCTGATCCAGGCCACCACCGGGTTTCCGTCGAGCACCGCGTCGTAGACCTCTGACGGGGCGATAGCCGACCCGTAAAGGCCGCCACCGGCCTTGATCGCCTCCGCGCCGGCCTTTGTGGCCGCGGTCGCGACGGGCCCGAAGTACACGCCGTAGCCGGTGAGGCGCTCGATGTGTCCGTCCGGGTCGCCTACGAAGCCCTGCGCCGGGTTGCCCCACGCGATCAGGCGGCCCCTGGTATCGAACTGCGCCGGTCGGCGGTCGTTGGTCATGTAGCCGACCAGAGTCATCTCGTCGACCGTGATCCCTTCGTAAGCCAGCGCCATCTTCAGCGCCGCCGCCTCACAGGTCAGGTTGTGCTCCTGGTAGTGGATCTTGATGTCGAGAACACGCTCAGTTGGGCGCGGGGCAGGCGAGGGCGTGGGTTCGGCCGAAGGCGAGGGCACCTCAACGGCCGGAGGCGGGTTCGCCATCACCGCCACATGCGTTGAGGTCGCTCCGCACGCCGCCAGCATCAGCGCCAACACGATGAAGGCGATTCGATTGGCCATCAACCGTTAAACGCGCCGGCGGGCGGATGCGCTACGCGATAGCGATCGGGCGGACCGGTGATCCTGTGGCGCCGCGCATCTTGAGCGGGAGGCAGATGAACGCGAACTCGTGAACGTCGGCCGCGGCCAGCTCCTCGAGATTCAGGTTCTCGATGATCGGGATGCCGGCCCGAACCAGCAGCAGGAGGTGTCCGGGGAGCGTCACACCGAGGTCCGGGTCGGTCGGGCCGATCACGTCCCAGGCCATGTTGTCGGCGCCGACCGCGCTCACCTTCTTTTCGATGAGCCAGCGCGAGCCGGCGGCGCTGACCCCAGCCCCGCGCAGGTATTCGACCGGGTCGGACCAGAGCGCGCCGTAGCCGGTCCGGACGAGCACCACGTCGCCCGCCCGAATCTCCACGCCGGCGTGAGTCGCGGCTCGCTGCAGCTCTTCGGTCGTGATCGGGTGATCGGGCTCGAGGCGCTTTTTTCCTGCCACGTCCAGCAGCACGCCCCTGGCCACGAGCGGCGCCATGGTGTCGATGCCGAGGACACGAAAGCCCTGCGAAGTCTGCACCGCGCTGTCCACATGCACGCCCCCGTGCAGCGTCAGGTTCTCGGCCTGGTGCGCCAACGCGTCGATGTGCGTGCCCGAGTGCTCCGGCATGACGACGATGCCCGACGCGCCGGTGCGCGCTTCGGGCGCGCCGCTTGCGTGATGGCGGTGCAGGAAGTAGTTGAAGCCGGGCTGGTGTGCGGGATGCGATGGAGCGCCTGCATACCGAAGCTGCTCTAGGTCGAAGACGCGGGCGGATCCTAAAGTGTCGAGAAGGGTCACTACTCGCGGTAGCGATAGACGATGCGGCCGCGCGACAGGTCGTAAGGCGAGAGCTCGACGCGGATGCGGTCGCCCGGCGTGATGCGGATAAAGTAGCGCCGCATTCGACCCGCCGCATAAGCGATGAGCTTGTGGCCGTTTTCGAGCTCGACCTCGAACATCGCGTTGGGCAATGCCTGGGCGACGACGGCGTCCATGACGACCGCCGCCTCTTTCTGGTCGCCATCGTCGCGATCCGGCTTGGCAGCCTTCGGCGGCCGCCGCGGACCTCTGCGCTGACTCTTGAACTTACCCAAGACTCGTGAAGTCTAGTGGCGGGAGGCGCCTGACGCGAGGCGCGCCTCGATGGTCGCGGCGAGCTCTTGTGAGACCCGGTCTACCGCGACGAGCCGGCGCACGGTCTCCAACCACCGGGGATCCTTGCGCACGACCTCATCGAGCAGTGTTATCGCGCCGTCGACGTCCCCGGCTTCGGCCATCGTCAGCCCGGTCCAGAAACGCAGCTCGATCATCTCGGGGGCGAGCGCCAGTCCTTCCCGGCGCTTCTTGGCGGCGCCGGGCTTGTCGCCGGCCAGGGCGAGCCGGTCGGCCTCGGCGACCGTCTGCACGGCGCGCTTGATACGCAGCAGGCGGCGAAGCTCCGGCAGCGGTTCGGCAGCATCCTCGACTCGAAGGTCGATGGTCCGGTCCTCCCACGAGCGCCCGGTCGGCGTGCCGGAGACGACGAGCATGGCCGCCGACTGCTTGCCGCGGATGTCTCCGCCTTCGGCCTCGGCTGCCTCGAGCGCGGCCATCAGCCTCTCGGCCAGCGGAGCGTCGGTCGACGTGAAGGCCTCGGCCATCGCCGCCCAAACCGTGTCCTTCTCCATGAGGTTGGCCTGGCAGCTGAATCCGTCGCCCAGTTGATGGCCGGCGGCCGCGATGCACTTGCTGCCGGTGTGCGCGGCGACATTGCCGGCCGCATCGACGATGGCGCATTGCCGGATCTCGGGCTGCGAGTCACCGGACGTCAGGGCTTTGAGCGCTTGGGCTGCGGTGTAACCCGCGCGCAGGTACTCGAGCCCGAGTGGTCCGTAGCTGACGTTCACCCGCGACTGAGTCGCCACCGCGCCGATACCCGCGATCGCCCACGGCACGGTTGGTCCGACCTGGAAGTAATGTGACTGCACGGCGACGCCGAACTCGCCGGTCTTCGCGTCGCGCGCGACTATCGAGTAGGTCACGTCGTTCGTATCCTAAGGCGCGATGGCTTACTACCGGAAACCCGACTGGTTCACCAAGAACATCTTCAACGGTGCAGTCGCTTTGCTCACGCGTGCCGGTGTAAGCGTCTGGGGATCGCGCGTCCTGCGCGTGCGAGGTCGCAAATCCGGCACTTGGCACAGCCATCCCGTCAACCTGCTGACGAACGAAGGGAAGCAGTATCTTGTTGCGCCACGCGGAGTAACGCAGTGGGTGCGCAACATTCGCGCGGCCGGCGGCGGAGAGCTGGTACTCGGCAGCAAGGTTCAGCCGTTTAAGGCTGTCGAGATTTCAGACGAGGAGAAACTTCCGATCCTGCGCGCTTATCTGAAGCGATGGAAGTTCGAGGTGGGGATATTTTTTCAGGGCGTCAGCGCCGACTCACCGGAGGAAGAGCTGAGACGCATCGCGCCCGACCACCCGGTCTTCCGGATCGATCCTGCTCAGTCTTCGTAGCGCAGGTCGCGCGGCTTCGAAGCCTGCCATCGCTCGATCCACGTGCCCTGGATCTCAGGCTGACGCGGTTCTGTCGCGAGCGCGCGCACCGCTTTCTCGACCCTGGCCGTGAACTCACGCGAACCTTCCTTTGGTTGAGGCGACATCGGCTTGCCGATGCGCACTCGCGCCGGGCCGGGGAGCGGTAGCTTTTGGTTGCGGGGCATGATCTGGTAGGCGCCTCGGATGTGCATCGGCACGACCGGCGTGCCGGTCTCGTTGGCGAGGTGCCCGACGCCGGGCTTGAACTCCTGGATGCGGCCGTCAGGCGACCGGCTGCCCTCCGGAAACAGGACCAGGTTCCAACCTGACTTGAGCAGCTGGCTGGAGCTGTGCAGCTGGGCTTGCGCACCGCCCGTCCGCGAAAACGGAAACGTATTCAGGAAGAGGCTGACGATGTTGCCGAGCAGAGGACGCTTGAACCAGTAGTCGGCAGCGGCGGCAACCACTGTTCGCTCGCGGGCCCGATCCGTCAGGGCGTGCAGGATGAGCGAGGTGTCGGCGTGGCTCGAATGGTTCGCTGCGAAGATCACCGGCCGCTCGAGCTCACGCACCCACTCGCGTCCTTCGACCTTGGGGTGGGCCATGACCTCGGTGAACGGAAGCAGAAGGCCTCGCTGGATCAGGTAGCGGATCGAACGCACCGGCTCCTGTCGCGCCCAGCCGAGGTCGCTCGCCGGAGCGGGCACGACGGCGCCTTGCTCAGGCCAGGTGTGCGGGCGTGGCGTGTCCCAATGCCACCCGCGACGCACCCGCCTTACATCGTCTGCGATCCTGCCGGCCGCGCGGACCAGCCCGGTGAGTCCGCCCTGTCCCGAGTACCAGGTCATTCCACGTCGGCGAGCATGATGGGCGGCATCCGCATGTGCGTCACGCTCGGGTGACGCCCGACCGTTTGCTCAGCCATCTCGAAAGCGTCCTCCAATGTGGTCGCCGACTTGAAGCCGAGACGGTGCACGACCTCGCGCTCCCCGCCGACGATGATGATGTCGCCTGCGTGCTCCATCGCGTGCGCCGCCCAGTACCACGCATAAAAAGGATGGACGCCGTGGTAGGCGTGTGACTTGCGATAGAGCTGCCGGAACCACGGGTCCTCGGCAAAACGCAGCTCGTACTTTTTCTCGATTTCCGCTGGGTCGGTCGTGTCGGCCAGCACCTCGTCGTAGAAGTCGATGTAGCTAGGGTGCTGCACAGCGTCGAATTCGTAGCGGCATGGGTGCGTGAGGATCAGCACGCCGCCCTTCCTCAGGACCGGCTTGCCGCGGTAGAAGTTGAACATGTACCCGACGCCCATGCACACCACGAGCACGGGGTTCATCGGCGAGTTGACGTTGTACGGGCCGAGGTACGGCACGCCCAGCGTGACGATGTCGGTCTGCCCTTCTACACGCACGGTGAGCTGGTTGCGCACCGCCTCCATCGTTTTCTCGTGCACCGCATCGACCTGTCCGGCCTGCACCGAGGTCAAGCCGTAGGGCGCCCGCATCGCGTGGAAGATGTTCCGTTTGAACGCCGGAGGCGCCAGGTCGGTCATCTGCTTCATGCCGAGAAACATCGCCTGGTCCTGAGCTGTCCAGTCGGTCTCGCGTTTCTGCATGAAGTTCGCGATCGAAGGAAACGCGTGGTTGTTCACCGTCGTCTCGATGTGGAAGACGCGCACGGTGTCCTCGATAAGCTGCCCCTGCCGGATGCACGAGTGGTGAAGGGCGGAGTCGGGCGGGTTCATGTAGGAGCGTGAACCCAGCAGCGTCTTGACGTTGTGGTGGGCGCGTATCCCGCGATACGACGCCAGCCCCGTGGACATTGATTTGTGCCCACCATCCATCGGGACGAGCGTCAAGTTGACGTACACGACGAGGTCGGATTCGGCCGCGCGCTTGTGCAGCGTGACCTCCTCCCCCTCAGCGGTCTTGCCGATGTAGACGTTCAGCTCGGGGTCTTCCCCATCGTGCTGGTAAAGGCGATCGGGCCAGAACGTGCTGAAGATTCGCTCGCCGACGATGTGGCGGATTTCGTCTTCCGTCATGCGGCGATGGAGACCGAGCGCAGCGATCAGGTGAATGTCCTCTATGCCCGCCTCGGCCGCCATGTCGATGACCTCTTCCATGACCAATTGGCGCACGTCAGGGGCCGCCATCGGTGGCAGCGGGAGCGAAAGGTCGTCGAAAGCGATCGTGAGCTTCATTCCCTTGCGCAGCAGCGACTTCAGCGGATCGTCTTCGAGGGGCTTCGCAAGTGCGCGCTTGATCGCTCGCTCCGGATGAGCGATCGCGTCAAGCGGGTCCGGGGGGTAGACGATGCGCGCGCCGAACGGCAGCCTCTCCAACCGCACACCCTCGCCATAGTGGAAAAGCACGGGCGGGGTATTGCGATCGACTTCGATTACAGCTCCTGGACGTGGCACTTTAGGCTCTCAATCCTCGCAGATCGAATGCGACCTTCACGGCGCCCAACCGTCCGGCGCTCATCGCATACGCGATCGCGTCGCGGTATTCGCCGAGGCCGAACAAGGGCCCGGTCAGCGTTTCGAGATGCAGCCCCGGCGCGGCCTCCATGGCGAGCTCGAAAGCGCGGCGACCCTTCTTCTTCGGCTCGGCGCCATACGCATACGCCCCCATCACGGTCAGCTCGCGCTGCCAGATCGGCGCCCAGTCCACCTTCTCCTCGCCGGGCATGCCGACCGCGACCACTGTCCCGCCCTCGCGCGTGTACCGGACCGCGTCATTCAGAGTGTCGGCGCGACCCACGCATTCGAAAGTCACGTCAGCCCCGCCGAGCAACAACGATTTGTTCATGCCATCGAGCCGCCGGGCACCGGTCGCGAAGCGGATGCGCTGGAAGACCTCACCGGGCGAGATGACCTGGTCGGCGCCGAGCTTTCGCGCCAGATCGCGCTGCGTCGGGTGCTTGGCGACGGCGATCAAGCGCTTCGGGGGCGTGAAGAGCTTGACCGCGGCGACGGTCAGCAGTCCGATCGTCCCCGCGCCGGACACGACGACGATGTCGTCCTTCGTGGCGCCGCCCCGCAACGCCGCGTGCACACAGCACGCGAACGGCTCGATCAGCACCGCCGCTTCGTCTGACAAGGTGCTCGGCACGACATGCAGCTGGCTTGGATGCGCCACCAGCACCTCTCCCCAGCCCCCGCCCGTGTCCTTGCAGTAGCCGGTTTGCAAGCCGACCTCGATCGGCCCCTCGGTCACGTTGTAGCAGAGCCCAGGCCGCCCCTCGGCGCAGCGCGGGCAGGGCGGCTCGACTCCGCGGACCTTGCAGCCAAGGGCGGGCTCGACCACCACCCGCGTGCCGTCCTCGAGCGTGCCTACAACCTCGTGGCCGGGGACGAACGGGTAGCTCGTCAGCGGGTCGAGGTACAAAGACGCGTGACCGCCGATGGCCGCCAGGTCCGAGCCGCAGACGCCGCTCAGGGTCGGCATCACCCGAACCCAGTCGCGGGTGGGAAGCTCTGGCTCGGCAACGTCACCCAGCTTGAGCATCGACAGGGCGCTGGTCGCCACGTCAGGGCGGCCGCCGGATGCCTTGACGATGGCAAACGCAGGAATTGAGCGGACGAACTGGAGGGCTAGCGTCTTACTGCCTCCCGATACTCGGGCGACCGCGGGTCGGGCATGGGCAGCCGCCAGTTTCCAGGCGCCATCTTCCAGCGCTCGATCCGCCAGCCGCGCTGTCCGGCGACCTGCGAAAGCCGCGCGTCGGGATTGACCGCCACCGGCGTGCCCACGAGCTCCAGCATCCCCAGGTCCGAAAGCGAGTCTGCGTACGCGAAGCTCTCCGACAGGACGATCCCGTTGCGAGCCGCGTACTCCTCGAGCAGAGTCCCGCGCGCCTCGCCGGCCGGCGGAGGTGACTGCAGGTCGCCCGTCAGCCGGCCTTCCTTCGTCAGGAGGTGCGCGCAGTCGACCTCGACGTCCAGCAGCTCAGCAAGGGGTTCGACCACGACGTCGAGGGCGCCCGTGAGCAGCAGCACGCGATGGCCGGCCCGCTTGTGCTCGCGAATCCTCCGCATCCCTTCGGGGTAGATCCGCCGCAGGGTCACGGCGTCGAGGGCCTCCCTCCCCAATTTCTTCATCACTTCGTAGTCGAGCCCGTCGTACTCGCGATAGAAGCTGCGCTGGAACTCCGCGCGCGACCGGCGCTCGAGGTAGAGCCAGCGCGGAGCTTCGCGAAGCATCTGTGCCATGAATCCCGGCCACTCCTCGAGTGGCTGCGCGCGCAGACGCATCCAAAGGAAGTACTCGACGACATTCGTCTCGACCAGCGTGCCGTCGACGTCGAAGACGGCGAGCACGTCGGCCCGACCTTTGCGCCGCTCGATTGTCGCCCGCACCGAGCTCGATTCTGGTTTGACTGCGGTGCTGCCCGTCGGCTGCTTTCCTTTGCTCGCCGCCGTTTCCGCCCGGGACATGCGGACGACGGTCGGGAAATGGACGTCCTGGAAGTAGTGCTCCCAGTCGTACAGCGCGGCATCGAAGGGAAACTTCTTGCGCTCTTCAGCCGGCACCTTCTCCCAGATGGACATCAGGTTGCGCGTGTCGAAGATGCAGTCGACCTCCGTGTAGACGCCATAGAGCTGGATCAGGTTCACCCCGCGCTCGAGCCGTTCACGCTCTGCGTTCAGGTCGTCGGACAGGTCCGCGACGTTGGCGCCCAGGGGCAGCCGCTCGACCACCCACTGCGCCGCCTCGACGAACCGCAGTGCGGTCTTGGCTCGCGTGGCCAGCTCTTCGCGAGTGGGATACGTCCAGTTCGGCGTGCCGATCGCCTGGCCGTAACGATCACGCAGCGGATGCTTGCCGAAGTACCGCGCCGCCGCGTCGGTCATACCGCGGAACCGCAACGGGTTCCGGCTCCCCGATGCAGCGTGGTACACGCGAGGCTTGGTGTCGGCGGGCGGATTCGCCGCGACGGCGAGCACCGTGTTGACCACGTAATCCGCCGGGATGATGTCGAGCACCGAATCGGGAAGGCCGGAAAAATCGCGTAGGATTCCGCGGCCGAACGCAAGGATGAGCGGCTCCGCCATGCGGAAGCCCTCCAGCCATCCGGGAAACGGTTCCTCGAGGGCGCTTTCGATGATCGTGGGCCGGACGATCGATAGTGGGATGTCGCCATGAAGCTCGACCACAGCGTGCTCCGCCATCGCTTTGGTGAATGAGTAGATGTCAGAGAATCCCATCGCCCTTGCGTGCACCCGACCTCGCTCGACCAGGCGGTCCTTCACCCATCGATCACGCAAGCGCTCCGTGGCTCGCGCGACGGCAGGCGTGCCGGCCGGTCCCATACGCGAGCGAGCTTCGCGGCCCAGGCGGTTCAGGATCTCGGGGCGTCGCGACTCCTCCTCGACCGGTCCTCGCAGGTTCGTCAGCACCTGTGCCTCGTGCCGCCAGTTGAGGCCCGGGTCGAGCGGAGCCTCTTCGCGGACGAGGCCGCGCAGCATCCCGCCCACATAAGCCGTCGAGATGTGCACGAGGTGCGGGCGCGAGCCGGTGGCCTTGAGCGCCTCCACCATGCGAGCGGCGCCCAACAGGTTCGTCTGCGCCGACAGGTCGGCGGGGTTGTCGAACTCGACCGCAGCCGCGGAATGGATCACGATCTCGCATTCGCGCAGCTGCTCGCGTCCGCTTTCGCTCAAACCCAGGCCGTCGCGACCCAGGTCGATCTCGACCACGGCGATCTTCTCTTTGACCAGCTTCGCAAACGCCTCCTCTCCCAGCTGTTCCTTGAGGCGCTTGAAAGCGGGGCTGGACAGGACTTCGCGCTCGAAGCGCTCAGCCGCCGTGCGGCGGGCGCTGGACCGGATCGCCAAGTTGAGACGTCCGATGTCTGGGATCGCCCGCAGGCACTTCTCGACTATCGACTTGCCCAGGAAGCCGGTGCTGCCGGTGACCAGGATGGTCTTGCCCTTCAAGGCCTCGGCGATCAATACCGCCTGATTCTAGTAGTCGGGCCTACTGGACCTCGCCGCGATTGGTGCGCGGCACCGTGATCAACGGAGATCCGCCCGCGTCGGTCCACCCCAGGTTAGTCGTCACCGAGGCCCAGAACCAGTAGCCCTGGCCGTTCTTGCCATGGAAGACCGCCGATCCTGGTCCGGCGTTTCCGTTCCAGAGCGTCATTGCGCCGGTCGTAGAGACGATATACACCTTGAATCGGTTGCCGTCCCCAGGGCTTGACCACGAAACGTCGATCGCCGTGGGGTCGTCAGCCTTCAGCGCGGCGTTGACCGTGACGCTGGGCATGGCGATGCTCGCGAACCTGGGCGAACCGGTCAGCCAGAGGTTGCCCTGGTTCCACCCATATGGATCGGGAGATTTGCCCGACCATCCATATGGATCCACCGGAGTCTGGCTGCGCCGCAGGTTGTAGACACCGAAGTGCAGGTGGGGGCCGGTCGCTGTACCCGTCATTCCGGAGATCCCGATCACCTGTCCACGCGTGACGTACTGGCCTTTCGTCACGCCGATCGCGGAGAGGTGGCCGTAAAAAGTCAGGAGGCCATTGCCGTGGTTGATCTCTACCGTCTGGCCGCTCAAGCACTCGTGACAGTTGGGGTCTAGCCAGTTTGCGAGCATGACGACGCCCGGCGCAGCGGCCGCCACCGGCTCGTAAGTGAGCCCGTAGTCGTAGCCGTCGTGCCCGTCGTAGTAGAGGTAGTCGTGCCCACCGGGTGTCAGGGCATAACCTGCGTCAAATGTCGGGTCCGGGCCTCCGACTTTGACCGTAGCCTCGGTACCGTCGTAACGGCAGATGCGGCCGTTCGTGCCGTAGTCCGGGTAGCAGTGATCGAACAGGGACGTGACTACGTGTGGCCCCATGAACGGCAGCGTGAGGAAGGCGCCTGGCGACGGCCGCGAGCCGGTCTCCCCTGCGCCTGTTTCGATCGGACCGTAGTTGGTTTGGCTGGGGTAGTACCACCTGACGTACGGATCATGCTTTTGGCCAGGCGGCAGCGCGTCACTTGCCTGCACGGGAACGCCGTACAGGAATAGTGAGAGGAAGGTGATGGCGAAGACAAGTACCCGCATAGCCTTTGAAACGGAGAGCTCGAGTTTAGGTTGCGCGCCGATACGACTTGTCGCGGATTTGGTTAAGTTTGGCAAATGACCCCTGCCCCGGCTGAATCTGGCGCCATTCTGAGCCAGGGCCGGGCTGCCGTGTTCGAGGAACCGATCGGGCCGGCCGGGGTTCGGATTCGCGAGCGTCCCACGACCAAGGCGGCCCCTGGTTCCGTCGCCGTGGCCGTCAAAGCCGCCTCGATCAACCACCTTGACCTGTGGCTGGCCCAAGGCGCCCAGCGCATAACCCCTCCCCGCGTGATCGCGGCCGATGGCGCCGGCGTCGTCGAGTCCAGCGGGGATCCCGCCTGGCGGCCCGGCGATGAGGTCGTCATCTTTCCCACCCTGTGCTGCTGGGAGTGCGAATGGTGTCGGGCCGGGCAGCAGGTCAAATGCGCGCATTTTGGCGTCCTGGGAGAGCATTCAGACGGTGCCGCCTGCGAGCTGATCCACATCGATGCGCGGAACGTGTTCCGCAAGCCGGCCGCTCTGTCGTGGCCCGAGGCCGCCGCGTTTCCGCTGACCTTTCTCACCGCGTGGCGGATGCTCACGACCCGCGCCCAGCTTCGCGCTGATGAGACTGTGCTCGTCGTGGGGGCCGGCGCCGGCGTGGCGGTGGCGGCGATCGGCATCGCGAAACATCTCGGCGCGAGGGTGTTTGCAACCAGCCGGTCCGAAGCGAAACGCAAGCGCGCGCTCGAGCTCGGTGCCGAGGCAGTATTCGATTCGGCTGCGTTCAGCAAGTCGGTGCGACAGGCGACAGGCGACGGGGTCGATGTCGTCTTCGAACACGTCGGTCCGGCCACACTCGAGGAATCCATGCGCTCACTGGCGATGGGCGGGCGCGTCGTCACGTGCGGATCGACGTCCGGTGTCAAGGCGGAGATCACCATGCCACGGCTTTTTTTCCGCCACGCCGGTCTTCTTGGATCGACAATGGGGAACGCGAGCGAGTTTGAGTCGGTGCTCAAAGCCATCGACGGCGGCCTGCGTCCGGTGGTCGACAGCGTCTATCCGCTGGCGGAAGTGCAGGCCGCGCTGACCAGGCTCGACGAGGCGGAGCAATTCGGGAAGGTCGTGTTGTCAGTTTCGGCGTTGTAGTTAAGGAGAGTTCGGCGATGAAAGGCTTCAAGGCATTCCTGCTCCGCGGCAACGTCGTGGACCTTGCGGTCGCCGTGGTGATCGCGGTGGCCTTCGGGCTGGTGATCACCGCATTCGTCAAAGACCTCGTGACACCGCTGATCGCCGCGTTGTTCGGCAAGCCCGACTTCGGGGCGCTGACCTTCACGATCAACAACAGCAAATTCCTGTACGGAGACTTCATCAACGCGGTGGTCTCGTTCGTGATCATCGCCGCGGTCATCTACTTCTTCGTCGTCGTTCCGTATACCGCCCTGATGGCCCGTGCGCGCAAGGAGCCGCCGGCTGACCCCACCACGAAGAAGTGCCCCGAATGCCTGAGCGAGATTCCGAAGGACGCGCGGCGCTGTGCCTTCTGCGGCCAGGTTGTGGCCGCCTAACGAGCAGGGACTGCCCAGACTTTCGCCGCGGTCTCGTGACTGAGCATGAACTTGCGCCGGCCGGCATGAATGCGAAGCGTCTTGGCGACGTCATCCACCTCGACGATGCGGATCGCGCGTCCTGGCACCAGGTTGCGCTGGTGCAGGTAGGCCAGTAAGCGGGGCGCCTCGCGCTCGGCGACCTCAGACACGCGCGAAATGTTGGCCCGGTCTCCGGCGCCAAGGCTGGCCAGCCTCACCTCGTTCGCGTCCACCTTCGAATACCCCGGGATCGGGTTCCCATGAGGGCAGGTCTGCGGCCGTCCGAGGGCCTTGTAGAGGCGCTTCTCCACCACCTCGGAGACCGCGTGCTCCAGCCGCGCGGCTTCGGCGTCGGCGGTGACCCAGTCAAAGCCCAGCGCGTCGGTCAGCCAGCGCTCCATGACCCGGTGTCTCCTGACGATGGCCTCCGCCATGCGCCGGCCCTTTGCCGTGAGCTCGATGTCCTTGCGGGCGTTGAACCGGACCATGCCATCGCGGGTCATCCTCCGCAGCGCCACCGTGACCGTTGGCCGGCTGACGCTCAACCAGTCGGCAAGGCGTGCACTCTTCACCGGCTCTCCCTCCGCCCAGATGTAATAGATCGCTTCGAGGTAGTGGGACACCACCTCGGATGGGCCACGAGAGGCGTCGTTAGTATTATCTAACTGAATCTTTTGCATCTACTAACTCACTCGGAACTATGAACCAAGCTACTGCCATTGCACTGGGCGCGATCGCCGGGGCCACCATTTTCCTCGGGTTGCCGGTGGCGCGGGTGCGAGGCATGCCCAAGGCTGTTCAAGGCTTCCTCAACGCATTCGCCACTGGAATCCTCGTCTTCCTGTTCTGGGACATCCTGACCCACGCGGCGGGACCGGTCGAGAACGCACTGATACATCGGCAAGGCCTGTCTTTTTCCGCCATGGCGATCATCTTCGCCGTCGGCGTCGGAGCCGGCCTGCTCGGCCTCGTCTACTTCAACCGCAGCATCTTCAGCCACCTGAAACACGGAACTGCAACCCCAAGCCCCCGGTCGCTGTCGCTGGCGATCGCGACCGGCCTGGGGCTGCACAACCTTTCCGAAGGCCTTGCGATCGGGGAGTCGGCTCACGTCGGAGCGATCGCGTTCACCGGCGTGTTGGCCGTGGGCTTTGCGCTGCACAACATCACAGAGGGATTTGGCATCGCGGCACCGATGACCAGCGAGGCAAAGCCTGTGTCATGGCGGTTTCTAGGCCTCGCCGGCCTCATCGGCGGGGGGCCCACCTTCATCGGGACGTGGATCGGCTTCCTGGCGAGCTCTCCGTACTTCTCAGTCGCCTTCCTGGCCGTCGCCGCGGGCGCAATCCTCTACGTGCTGAACGAGCTCTTCAATCTCGGCCGCAAGCTCAACTCACCGCCGGCGTTCGCGTGGGGGTTGCTAGCGGGCTTCCTGACCGCTTACGCGACCGACCTGTTCCTCACGGTCGCGAGCGGAGCCTAAGAGCTAGCTGGCGTAGACGAAGTCGTCAGAGCCCTCTTCCTCGGGCTCGATGTCCTGCCAGTCCGGGTAGCGCCAGCGGAAGAGCCGCTCCTGGACCTCGAATAGGCTGTCCAGCGTGTCCTGGACCTGCCCGCCGTCGCGCAGAGGCTCCCGAACGTGGTTGGGCATGGCCTCGACCACCCCGCGGAGCTCGGCGCGGACCGCGCCCGGCACCGTCTTGACGCCGTCTCGGTTCATCTCTTCGAGCCGCCAGAGTACGCGGTCAGTCGCCTCCAGCATGCGCTGGAAGGCGTACCGGCGCCGGTTTTGACGGCGAAGCGCGGTCTCCTGCTTTTCGATTCGATTGCTGGTTCGGTCGATCATGCTCAGCTACCTTTGTTAGCTTACCCGCTCCCGCGAGTTCCTAAAGAGGCGAATTGACGGATTTCCTGGGCCGGCTCGAACACCTGTTCTCGCCGATCGACAGCTGGGGCGAGTTCAGAAAGGGTGCTCGGCGGGCTGCGGTCGTATTCGTGCTCTACCGGCACGGAGGCCGCTGGATGGTGCCCTTCGTCAGGCGCCGGGCCGACCTTCGAGACCATCCCGGCCAGGTCGCCTTGCCCGGCGGCGGAGTCCAGCCGGGCGAGTCCGCCTGGGACGCCGGGCAGCGCGAGGTGATGGAGGAGATCGGCGTCGAGCTCGGCAGCCTGGCCCCTCTGGGCGCCGGCAAGCCGATCTACGCTGCGGTCTCGAATTTCTCGGTCGTGCCCTTCGTGGCCCACCTGCCCGACCCGCTCCTGCCCTTCGTTCACGACGAGCGTGAGCTGGACGGGGTGCTCGCGATCCCCCTCGACCGGCTGCTGGACGACAGCGCGTGGCTCGAGTCAGCCGATCCGTGGCGGTTCCGGTACCTCGCCCATGAGGAGAGCGTGGTCTGGGGGCTCACCGAGCGGATCGTGGCCGGTCTGGCGCCCAACCTGAGGGAAGCGCTCGACGGAGATCAAACCGAGGGTCAGCCAGCTGATCCAGCGTGACCCTGGCCCGCGCTTCCATGACGCGGCGCGCTCGAGCCACGGTGTGGTGATCGTTGACTCCCGCGGCACCGGCGAGGGCTTCGCCTTGGAGGTAGAACACCGTGAACGGCGGCTCCCCTAACGCCCCTCGAATCACGATCTGGTCCCAGGGGAGTGCGGCTCCGGCATATTGAATGTTGAGCTCGTACTGGTCCGACCAGAACCAGGGCACCTCGGCGTACCCATCCTCTGCGCCGGCCATCGCCCGCCCGACCGCAAAGCCCTGCCGCTGCGCGGTCTGGAAGTGCTCGACGCGAATCCGCGCCTCGTAGAGAGGGCTCCAGAAGCGGGTCGCGTCCCCGGCCGCGAAAACCCCAGGGACCGCGGTCCGACCCAGCTCGTCGACCACGATGCCCCCTTCGACGGCCAGCCCTGCGCGTTCAGCCAGCTCGGTGCGAGGCACTGAACCCACGCCGGCCACGACAGGGCCTGACAGCTCCGGCAAAGCCTCGACTCCCAGGTGCAGGTCCACCCCGTGCGAGCGGTGCACGCCGGCGAGGTAGGCGCCAAGCTCCGGGCCGAGAACGCGGAGGAGCGGCTGGGCGAGCGCTTCGTAGACCTGGACGGCGCAGCCTCGCTGGATCGCCGCGGAAGCGACCTCGCACCCGATGAAACCGGCGCCGATCACGTTGAGCGTTGCGCGTCGCTCGAGCTCGGCGAGGAGAAGGTCGGCGTCCGCCAGCTCGCGCAGATAAAGCGCGTCATCGAAGCCACGCAGCCGGCGCGCGGATGAACCGGTCGCGACGCAGAGTAGCTCCCATGGAATGGTCGACCCCGATTCCAGCTCGGCGGCGCGCCGCTCGACGCCAAGGTCTGCGACCCGCTCGCCGAGCCGCAGCTCCACGTCCAGCTCGCGATACTGCTCGGCCGGCCGAAGCCGCAAGCGGTCGCGAGGCACTGCCCCCAGCAGGTATCCCTTGGAGAGGTGCGGGCGCTCGTACGGTGCCTCGGGTTCCGCGCTCACCAGCACTATCCCGCCGGCGAAACCGGCATCCCTAAGTCCGGCAGCGACCGCATCGCCCGCCGGGCCCCCGCCGACGATCAGTGCTCTTGGCTGCGCTTTTCCAACTCACGAAGGCGGCGAAGCGACCAGGCCAGATACCCGCCCAGAACCCCGACCGCGAACGTATAAGCGCAGACGAGGTAGATCACCTCGTCGGCTCTGGTCCGCGAGGCGTCACCGTTGACGCGCGCGCTGCCACCTCAGCGACCTGGCCATCGGACAGTGTCTCGATTCGATATCGGATCGCGATCATCACCGCGGCCAGCACGATCGTGCATGCCATGGTGAACAGAAAGGTTGCGAGCATCTCCGGCGGCAGCGCGTCGCGGACGACAATCGGTCCGGGGTGCTGCGTCCGCCACCAGGTGACGCTGAAGTGCACCACCGGCACGTCGATGAAGCCGAATATCCCGACGACCGCGGCAAAGCGCGCGGCCTGACGTCCTGGCTCTGCCAGGCGGCGGACGAGCAGGTAGCCGGCATAGATGATCCAGAGCACCAGAGTCGACGTCAGCCGCGCGTCCCAGGCCCAGAAATTCCCCCAGATCGGCTTGGCCCAGAGCATGCCCATCACCAGCGTGACCGTCGTGAAAATAACGCCGACGAGTGCGCCCGCATGCGCGAACCGGTCCGCGGCCAGGCTCTCGTTGCGCAGGTAGATCACGCCGCCGATCAACACAACCGCAAAACACCCGTAGGCCGCGATGGCGGAGCTCACGTGCAGGTAAAAGATGCGCTGGGGCTCATGCTGCAGGGCATCTGTGGGCGCATAGAAAAAGATCGCGCCGGCCGCCAATACCATCAGACCGACCGCGGCTAAGGCCGCCTTTTCGTATTTATTCATCGAGCACGAAGCGAGCGGCCAGCGACGTGAGCACGACGAACAGTATGTCGAAGTCGAGGAGCAGAGCCAGCGCCTGGTCGTAGCTCCCACTCGCCCCCATCGCGACCTGCACCGCATGCCCGCCGGCAACGATGAAAGGAATCCACAGAGGCAGTGTGAGAAGCGGGAGCAGCAGTTCGCGTGAGCGCATCCGAGCCACCATGGCGGCGAACAAGCATCCGAGCGCAGCCATCCCGATAGTGGCCAGCAGCACCGCGGCGACGATGGGCGCTGATATCGGGGTCCCGAAGAAGAGCGCCAGCGCCGGCAGCAGAACCGCTTCGCAGACGACGAGCAGAAGCGCGGCCGCGAGCGCCTTGCCCGCGAAGATCGCGACGGGTGAGGCTGGCGTCATGAGCATGGCCTCGAGCGAAGCCTGCTCGCGCTCGGCAGCAAAGGCGCGCCCGAAGGCTACCAACCCGGCGAACACAAGCGCAAACCACAACACGCCCGGAGCGATCGACGGCGCGTTGTGCGCGTCGATCTGAAAACCGAAGTTGGCGATCACCAGCGCGAGCACCACAAACTGGGCGAGGGCAGGCACCAGCTCGCGCGTGCGCCACTCCGCTGTCAGGTCCTTGCGCGCGACGGCGACCGCGACGGAAAACGAGTTCGTCATTGCACGAGGTGCAGCCGGGTTGGCGTGCCTAACGAGCGGCCGTGGCGCAACACCAGCGTCCTCTGACAAAGCCGGTTGGCCAGCGCATGGTCGTGCGTGGCGAGTACCACAGTCCGGTCGCGCATCAGCGCGGCCAGCAGGTCGGCTGCATCGGAGCCGAGGCTTGCATCGGGTTCGTCGAGCACAAGGAGCTTCGGATCGTGGAGTATCGCGCGCCCGATGGCGAGCCGCTGCTGCATGCCTCGTGAAAGCTGGCCGGCCGGTCGCTTCGCCACCTCGCTGAGGCCGACCAGGGCGAGCGTCTCCGCCACCTTCGTCTTTCTGACGCCTTGCAGGGTGCAAAAGAACTCCAGGTTCTCGGTCGCGGACAGCGCTGGATACAGGCCCGGAGCGTGGGCGACAAAACCGATGCGGGCCCGCAAGCGTTTGCGCTCCCGCAGCGCATCGAGTCCCATGATCTGGAGCCTGCCCGAGGTCGGGCGCGCGGCGGTGGCGAGAATGCGGAGCAGCGTCGTCTTGCCCGCGCCGTTTTCGCC
>Ga0209117_1000433_pt1 | contig 17916 bp, 15 predicted proteins | sample BlaSpr_A8_OM2_M2_FD_187978 | JGI IMG/M metagenome (GOLD analysis project Ga0209117, IMG submission 187978) | Forest soil microbial communities from Thunder Bay, Ontario, Canada - Black Spruce, Ontario site 2_A8_OM2_M2 (SPAdes) (version 2) | ecosystem: Environmental > Terrestrial > Soil > Boreal...
GGCAACCTTCGGCGGCGAAGGCCTCGGCGGTGGCTCGCCCGATTCCCTGGCTGGAGGCGGCAACGATAGCGACGCGGTTTCTGAGTCCGGATTCCATTAGCGCGCCATTATAGAGTTTGCGAGTGGCCGTGTCTCGCTGGAGATGTTCATTTCGCCACAGTCTTGCGCCTTGCCGCGGCTTGGCAGCGCAGGTAATCTTAAGAGATTCCAGCTTTACTAAGGACAACATGGGAGCCGCTCGTTACATATGGATTGATAATTCTTTGAGGCCCGCCAGCGAAGGCGTGGTCCCGTTTGTGAGTGCCGCCGTGCAGTACGGCTTCAGCGTGTTTGAAGGGATCCGCTGCTACTCGACCGAGAAGGGGCCAGCCGTGTTCCGGATGGACGAGCACGTGGAACGCCTGCTGGACTCCGCCCACATCGTGGGCTTTCGCGACCTACCGGTTACGGTCGAGCAGGTGAAGACGGCCATCAATCAGACGATTGCGGCAAACGAATTTTCATCGTGCTACATCCGTCCCATGATTTACCTGGACGGCGCGATGAGCCTGACCGTCGAGGCTGGCCAACCGCGCTTCGTGGTCGCGGTGTGGGAGTGGAAAACTTTTCTGGGGGCCGAGGCGAAGGAACGCGGCATCCGCGCCAATATTGCGTCGTTTACGCGACTGCATCCGAACATCATGATGACCAAGGCCAAGGTCTCGGGAAATTATGTGAGCTCGATTCTGGCCAAGACGGAGTCGCAGCGCGCCGGATTCGATGAGGCGATCATGCTGGGGCCCGATGGATACGTGGCGGAGTGCACCGGCGAAAATCTCTTCGTCGTTCGTAGAAACGCTCGCGACAACGTCGGGAACAAGATCATCAGCACGACGCCGCGGGCGGGGATTCTGGAAGGCATTACTCGCGACACCCTGATCACGCTGGCTCGGGATTTGGGCTACTCCGTGGTCGAGGAGCCGATCTCACGCGATCAGCTTTACATTGCCGACGAGGTTTTTGTGTGTGGCACGGCGGCGGAAGTCATTGCGCTGCGTGAAATTGATTTTCGCGCCATCGGCGATGGCAAGGCTGGTCCCGTGACGCGCGCCTTGCAACAGGAGTTCGACAAGGTGGTGAGTGGCCGGCACGCGAGGTCGGCGCAGTGGTTGGCGCCCGTGCCCGCGCTCAATGCGGCGGCAGTGCGGAGTTAGTTCTCAGTTCTCAGTTCTCAGTTCCCAGTCAAACCCGCTTAGATGTTTTCTGAGAACTCAGAACTGAGAACTGGGAACTTGGTAGGGGGAGATATGAAGAAGCATCAATTTCGCAGGGAAACCGAGGCGGTACGCGGCGGCACCAGCCTCGCCAAAAAGAACGGTCCGCTCTCCACGCCGATTTATCAGACTTCGACGTTCGAAGTCACCGATATGCAGGAGCAGGTACGCGTCACTCCTACCGACCAGTTTTATACGCGCTACGGCAATCCCACGCATACGGTCGCCGAGAATGCCATCGCGGAACTGGAGGGCATGGATGCGGCGCTGCTGTTCTCTTCGGGCATGGCCGCGATCACGACTTCGATTCTTTCGCTGGTGAAGGCGGGCGACCATATCGTGGCGCAGCGCGACATTTATGGCGGCGTGATCAAGTTCCTTTCGCAGTGGCTGCCGAAGCTGGGGATCGAAACCACGTTCGTCGACACCAACGACATGCAGCAGCACGAGCGCGCGATCCGGCCCAACACGAAGATCCTACACATCGAATCGCCGACGAATCCCAACGTGCGGGTCGTCGATCTGGAGAAGATTGCCGCACTGGCGCGCAAGCGCGGCCTGATCTCGACCATTGATTCGACCTTTGCCACGCCGATTAATTGCCGTCCGGCGGAGTGGGGCATTGATCTGGTGCTGCATTCGGGGACGAAATATTTTGGCGGACATTCTGACCTGATCTGCGGCATCGCCACCGGACGACACGACTTGATCGAACAAATCCATCACACGCGCACCACGCTTGGCTGCTGCATGGATCCGCACGCGGCGTTTCTGCTGCTGCGCGGAATCAAGACGCTGGCCGTCCGGGTCGAGCGCCAGAACGAAAGCGCGCTGCGGATTGCGGAATTCCTGAGCCAGCATCCCAAGGTGACGCGGGTGCACTATCCGATGCTGAAGGAGCATCCGGACTACGCCATCTCAAAGAAGCAAATGGCGGGCGCGGGCGGCGTCCTGAGCTTCGAGGTGGAAGGCAGCGGAGCCGACGCCTGCCGCGTGGCCGAGGCGCTGAATCTGTTTACCCTGGCTCCAAGCCTCGGCGGAGTGGATTCGCTAGTAACCATCCCAGTACTGACTTCGCACGCCATGATCGATCCGGAACTGCGGAAAAAGATGGGCGTGACCGAGCAGATGATCCGTCTGTCCGTAGGGGTTGAGCATGTCGAAGACCTGATCGCCGATCTGGAAAAGGGCCTGGCCGTGCTGAACCGGGCGCGGAAACAGGCAGTGGTGGCGGACTGAAGTGGCGACTTTAGGTTGCGGGTGGACTCGCGCACAATCAGCTCGGGAACGAGTCTGCGGTGAATGGTGCGGGTCGGTTTCTTTTCCAGAGTGGAGTTGATGGCCTCAAGCACGATGGTCGCCGCGGCCGTTCCCATAACTTCCATGGGCTGGCGCACGGTGGTCAGCGCGGGAGTGACGCTACGCCTTTTTCTCTTCTTTGGGAGGAACGGTTAGCCCGAACACCGAAAGCTGGCCTCGTCCCGCGACGTTCACCCCACGCGGATCTTCGGGACTGGGCAGGTAGAGCGTTTGGCAATGTTCGCAGCGATAAACTTCCACATCCGCTCCCCAGGCTTTCTCCACGCAGCCGCACTCCTGTTCGAGCACGTCGGCGGCGTAGAACCAGCGCTTCAGGTGTCCGCCGCAGAACTTACCCTTTTCGTTTTTCTCGTTGCAGGCGCGCTGCCCCGGCTTCTTGATCTTGACTTTGTGGTTAGGTAGCTGCGGAATTGTGCTCGTGACGGCGGTTGCCGTTTCGCCGGAAGCCATTTTGTCTCCTGTGCGCCTTTGCAGACGCCGCTCCCTGTTATTTTACTCAGCCCCATCCTTCCGACCAAGGACGACGAGTCCACTGCGGACGCGCTCCCTCCGCTATTCGTCCTTGGCGATGGATCGCAACTACGCAGTAGACTCGTGCATCGGCCGGCTGACCAGATGCCGCCGCGCCCGAATATAGCCGATCCGCCCGAGCTCTTGATCTGTAAACGCACCAGCGTACTTTGGCGGCGCAATTTGGGTTTCGAACGGGCCTACAGAAACTGAGTGCTGCTCGGCGACAGAGTTGTTCGGGGTGCGTCCTTCCAAGTTTGAAATCCTCCCTTTGGAATTTCTCTCAAGTCCCGAAAATGGCAGTCTACTGAATCTACAGTCCGGTCAGTGGGTAATCCGGCGGCTGGTTCCGATTTGAGACGAGGTGGCTCGTCGGAGTACTCCAACAACTCAAGCCACGCGCCGATACTTCTTAAATTATCGCTTTCGAATTACCATCCAGGCGATGACTTCTCGCCTCCGACGATGGCTGCGTGACCCGCTTTTTCTCTTGTGTCTGACCGCGGGCCTGCTCGCTTTCGTGGTGCAATCTGGCGAGTTGGGAACGTCCGACACGACCCATCGCCTTCAAACCACGCATTGGCTCTGGACCTCGGAGCCGCAGGTTTTCCCCAACGAGTATCCCGAGTTTGGCCTGCATGGCCGTGGAGGGCGTGTTTATAGCTGGTATGGCATCGGCCACTCGCTGCTCATGCTGCCCGCCGATCTCCTGGGGACGTGGATGGCGCACTGGTCTATCTTCTCCGATTACGGCGACGATCCTGCCGTGCGCAGCATCGTCGTCAGCTACGCCACCAACATTGTGGTGAACATTCTTACCGCGCTGATCGCATTCCGGTTGCTCGGTCAGTTGCGCTTTGGCATGAAAGAGTCAGTGGCGGGCGTGCTGGCGTTGATGTTCTGCACCACCCATCTCCACTACACGCAGAACATGATGGAGAACAACTACATCCTGTTGCTGACGCTTACTGGATTTTCTTTTCAGTACGAGTGGCTGCGCGTGGACAGCCAGCGCGCGCTTTTCGCGGGCTCCTGCGCGCTGGGGCTAAACCTCCTTACGCGTCTCACCACAGTTTTGGATCTCATGGCGGGAGGAATCTTTGTCTTACTCACGCTTTGGTTCGAAGGAGCGCGGTTCGAAGGAGCGCGCGGCCGCGGGTTGTGGCGACGCCTCATTGCCTACAGCAAAGTCGCCGCACCCGTTTACATATTCTTTCTCGTCCTCGATCGTGCCTACCAGTTTTACCGCTTCGGATCCTTCACCAACACATACGTATCGATATTCGCGCGGGAATATCGCCAGCGGGATCCCAGCCTGCCGGCGAACTTTCCCTGGAGCACGCCCTTTCACGTCGGTTTTCTCGGCCCGCTGTTCCAGCCCGAGAAGTCTATTCTTCTTTTCGATCCTCTCCTCGTGCTGGCAATCTTCCTCTTGGCATTGCTGTGGACGCGCCTGACTCCAGAGGTGCGCGCCTATGGGGCGACCTCTTTACTCCTGTTGCTGGCCTATATCTGCTTTTACGCGAGATACACCTACTGGAGCGGCGACTTCGCCTGGGGCGACCGCTATGTTTCCACCGCGGTGGAACTGGTGACACTCGTTGCTGTGCCGCTGCTCATGCGCTATCGAGAGCGTTTGGGAAGAACCATCTGGGGCGCGGGATGGGCGCTGATCGCAGTCAGCCTGATGATTCAGTTAGCATCGTTGACCTTCTGGTTGCCGCTGGAAATTTACCAGATGGAGACGCTCGGACATCCGACGTTTGTAATTGCTCTGCGTTTCAAGAACATCTTCGCCTTCGCTTTGGGCAAGATGGATGCCTGGGGCTTGAACAACGAGGCCATGACACAGGACCCGTGGGATTATGTTCACATCACGACGTGGAATTTTCTGCCGTTTCTGCTGCGCCGCGTCGGGACAGCGCCGGGCTGGGTGGTGAATTCGGCGTTTGCCGTCTGGCTTGCCGGAGCGGCAGCACTGGGATCGGTTTTGCTCCGGTTACGAAGCAGCGTGCGAACCGTCGCGTGAGGGCAAGGCTTAATACTTACAAATTTCTTGCCGCATCACGCGAAAGGTGGGAGCAGGATAACCGTCACGAACAGGCGATTCCACCACTTATCGAATTCTGAACGAGTGCCGCGTCATTTACGAGATAGCTCTAGAAGCTATCTCATAAATCGTTTTGGGTAGGGCACGGCTTCAGCCGTGCCGTCCAGAACCAATAACGACGCGGGCTTTAGCCCCTGAGGGATACGCAGTTTACTCCTTCGGTTCATTATGAGATGGCTTCTAGTCAAATTCTTTGCGCGGGGACGCCTGATCCGCGCCAACGCGTCCAGCAGTAATTTCGGCTACGAAATAGTTTTCGCCCTTGATAGGGACACCGGCCATCCGCCGCAGCATCGCGATCTGGCCGATGTGGGTGAGCGCGTCGGCGATCGGGCCCTGAAACAGTTTCTCGGCGGAGACTTGCAGCGGCTTTTCCGATGCCAGATAGTCGTCAAACTTTTTCAAAGCGGTGAAGAAGCGCTCGCATTCATTTTCCCACGGCAGCGGAGCCGAGTCGTGATATTCGCGGCGGCCTTCAGACATGGCGAGGCTCCAGTCCATCACGTCGCCGATGTGCGCGAGAATCTTCGCCGGCGTGCGCGAAGTTTCGGCGGGGCGGTAGTCGGCAAAGCTGGGCCCAGCGTTGCGGATCGCTTTCGCTCCGCGATAGGCGATGGTAGCGAGGATGTGGCGCAAGAACGCGCGGGAGTCGGTCATGAGTACTCCACTTTCTCGATGATTCAGCTACCTTGTTGTCATCCTGAGCGAAGCGAAGGATCTTTCTTGTCAGTGCAAGAGACATCAGGTCCTTCGCTTCGCTCAGGATGACAAACATTTGGGGATCTTTTCCACCTCTACAGTTTTCTCCGCCATAGCGCTCCGGCGGAGCGCACGCCGGCTTTGAGTTTTTCTCGCAGCGGGCGCCCGTACAGCAGGTCGAGGAAGCTTTCCATTTCGCCCGCGAATCCACCACCGTAGCCGAACCACCAAATTTTTTTCATGCGCGGAACCAGGTCGCAGTCGAGATACTTCACACGCACCATTTCTTCCAGGCCCCAGCGCCCATGCGTACGCCCCAAGCCACTCGACTTCACGCCGCCGTGTGGAGCTTCGCTGATGCTAAAACACGACACGACGTCGTTCACCATCACCGTGCCAGCATCGATCTGGCGAGCCAGTCGCTCGCCGCGAGCGCGATCGCGAGTCCAAACGCTGGCGGCCAGTCCGTAGTCGGAATCGTTGGCCAGGCGCACGGCCTCGGCATCGTCGCCGAAAGGCGCAATCGGCAGCACCGGGCCGAAGGTCTCTTCCTGCATCACGCGCATGCCGTGATCGACGTTGGCCAGCACGGTGGGCGCAAAAAACGTTGGGCCAAGATCGCGCAGCCGCGTGCCTCCTGCCAGCACGCGGGCGCCGCGCTGCCTCGCATCCTCCACCTGCGATTCCACCGCACGCACTTGCCGCTCGTGGATCATGGGGCCGATTTCGGTAGCCGGATCCATGCCATTGCCGACGCGCAGCTTGCGCGCCTTCTCGCAGCAGGCATCGAGGAACGCCGGATACAAACTCTGATGCACGTAGCAGCGTTCCACCGACAAGCAGGTCTGCCCCGCGTTCACGAAAGCTCCCCAGACGGCGCCGCTCGAGGCCACATCGACATCGGCATCTTCCAGCACCAGCATGGCGTCCTTGCCGCCCAGTTCGAGCACTACCGGCAGCAAGCGTTCGGCGGCGATCTGCGCGATTCGCCGGCCAGTACCGACGCTTCCGGTGAAGACCAGTTTGTCGATTTCGCTTCTCACCAGCGCCGCCCCAGTTTCGCCTTCGCCCGGAAGCACCTGGAAGACGTCGTCGGGAACGCCGGCCTCGCGCAGCAGCGCCTGTAGTTCGAGTGCAATCAGCGGCGTCAACTCGGAGGGTTTAAGCACGACGGCATTTCCCGCAACCAGGGCCGCCATAGCCTCGGTCGCCGGAATCGAGAACGGATAATTCCATGGAGAGATCATCCCGACAACGCCATAGGGCTCGTGCAGAATGCGCCCTGACTTGGTTTTGACCGCGAGATTTCCGTGCGGCAGCTTTTCTTCGCGCAGAATCGCGAAGGCGTTGTCGATCAGGAATCGCGCCGCGTCGAGCACGACCAGAACTTCGGTGACAAGCGCTTCGACCTGGGGCTTACCGGCTTCCTGGGTGATGCGGCGCGCAATGTCGGTCTTGTGCGCGAGAAGAATCTGCTGGAAGCGGCGCAATACCCGGACGCGATTGCGGATGCCCCAGCCATTCCAGTCCGGCTGTGCGGCGCGCGCCCGGGCTACCGCGGCGCGCACTTCGGTCGGACCGGCACTGTCCAGTTCGCCCAGAACTTCCCCCGTCGCCGGGTTCACGGAAGCGATGCGGGAGACGACGAATTCGACCTCGGTGGCCATCTGCGAAGAAGTGTACGCGGGACGGAACGGGCACGCCAGGGTTTCCATCCTCCTTTCATGAATTGTCATCCCGAGCGAAGCGAAGGATCTGCTTTCTTGCCACTCCACGAGACTGCAGATCCCTCGCTCCTCTCAGGATGACAAAACTTGAGTGATGCTCGCGTCAGTATTCCACCTCGACCAGATACAGCCCGCTGGCGGGCGCGGTCGGACCGGCCGCAGTGCGCTCACGCGCGTCGAGGATGCGGCGCAAATCCTCCAGGCTCACCGTTCCCTTCCCCACCAGCAGAAATGTACCGACCAGGTTCCGCACCATGTGATGAAGGAATCCGCTGCCACGAACCGTATAGATCAGTTCTTCGTCTTCGCGCGTCCAGATCGAAGAGAAGATCGTCCGAACATTGCTGACGGCCCCTTCGCTATGTCCTCTGTGGTCAAGATTTTCGCCGGCAGCCATCCGTTCCACGCGTTCCGGATCCACCGCCGCGAACGACGTGAAATCGTGCTCGCCCACGACCACGCCAGCGGCTGCAACCATCGCCGATTCCTCCAGCGGATACGGGTAATGCCACACATACCGCGCCAGAAACGGTGGACAGACCGCGGCACGGTGAATGCGATAGCGATAAGTCTTGGCGCGCGCCGACTTGCGCGCGTGGAACTCGGGCGCAGCCTCGCTCACCTCCAGCACCCGGATCGAAGCCGGCAGAATGTCATTCAGCGCCCGCATCCAGTTTTCGGCCGGAATCGCGGACGCGGTCGCAAAACTCGCCACCTGGGCCAGCGCATGCACGCCCGCGTCGGTCCGGCCGGAACCCTGGGGCAGTACATTTTCCCCGCTCAACCGTCCAATGGCTGAGGCCAGCGCGCCTTGGACAGTCGTCCGGCCGGGCTGCACCTGCCAACCGGCGAACTCGGCGCCGTCATAAGAAAGGATCAGTCTGAGATTGCGCACGTTCTTTTTCGAGTCCTAAGCTGCCCGAACATCATCGTTACTCTTTACAAAGTTTTACCGCCGCCGTCCCAGAGAGTGCGGCGGTGCGTCAGCTATACTATTTCACTTACGATCAATGGAAATGGAAAAGATTGCCTTTGCCCAGCATTGCGAGGAGAGGACTGCAAGCAGAAGATTGCAAGGAACTCTTGTCTGTCGTTCTACGTATTAGCAAATGTGGTTAGTAAAAGTGCGGACCACTACGTCCGTTGCTCTAGAGCCTGATCGCTTGAGCCTGATCGCTTGAGTGTGTCCAATGGAGATGATGCGAATGCAACGTTCTACAGTGTTGACTGCGTTTCAGCGAGCCGCCGCCCTTTTTCTAGCCGCTAGTATGGTACCTGCCGGATGGGCGCAGGATGCCTCGTCCGTGCCCAGTGCACCATCGGCGCAGATACAGGCCCAAAAGGCTGTGCCGTCATCGTCGCAGCCGTTTGATGTGAAGGAGTACGCGAATCCGCAGTCGCCCTTTCCCAACCCGCTTAGCCCGTATAAGGCGCGCCACATAGCGCCGCCGAACCTGGCCAACACGCCGCGCATCGACCAACTTATGCGCGACGGCAAACTTTACATCTCGATGAATGACGCGGTTGCACTGGCGCTCGAGAACAACCTCGATATCGCAATTGCGCGTTACAACCTGAACATTGCCGATACCGAAATCTGGCGCGCCAAGGCGGGCTTTAATACCATTCTCGGCGTCAACAACGGAGTCGTGCAGAACACGCCCGGCGGCGGCGTCGGCGGACTCGGCACACAGGTTGGCTCGGGTCAGGGCGGAACCTCGGTCGCGGCAGGTGGCGCAGGCGCCGGATCCAGCGGATTGGTCCAATCAACTCTGGGCAGTGGCCCGCTCCTCACCAGTTTCGACCCTGTAATCACGGGGACGTTCCAACTGGATCAGAACCGTGTCCAAACTCAGAGTCCATTCTCCCCTCTTTTCACGGATAGTCATACGGCCACATGGAACTTTGCATACCAACAGGGGTTCCACTGGGGCACGAATCTTACCGTCGGCTTCAACAACACTCGGGGGGCTGCGAGTCCACTGTCGCCATTTCAAGCGTTCCAAACCCAGTTCAACTCGAATTTTCGCGCTCAATTCACGCAACATTTGTTGCAGGGCTTCGGATTCGCCGCCAATACTCGCTTCATCCAGATCACCAAGAACGACCGCGAACTTTCGGACGTGGCCTTCCGCCTGCAAATCACAACCACCGTCGACCAGATCGAAAACATGTACTGGGATTTAGTATTCGCCTACGAGAACGTCAGGGTGCAACAGGAGCAGTTAGCTTTCGCTCAGAAGACGCTCTCTGACAATCAGAAGCAGGTGGAAATCGGGACCCTCGCGCCTATCGAAGTGGTTCGGGCTCAGAGCACGGTCGCCACTAACCAACAAACTCTGACCGTAGCGCTGACCAATCTTCAACTGCAGCAGTTGCTGATGAAAAATGCCCTCAGCCGCACGCTAGTCGACCCGGTACTGGCTGATGCCGAAGTCATTCCTACCTCGACTATGGAATTGCCCACGCAGGAACCGGTTGTTCCTATCCAGGACCTGGTGAATGATGCCCTCGCTCATCGCCCGGAGTTGGCGGAATCACGTATCAACCTTTCCAATACCGCGATCAGCAACAAGGCCATTCGCAGTTCTCTATTGCCGAGTCTGGACCTGTTCGCCTATTACCAGGGAACTGGGTTGGGCGGTGCTCTGAACCCCATTTATGCTTGCATAAATAGCCCGTCGAAGGGGGAATGCGTTGGCTACACAACTCCGGCTACCTCTTATTCCGGTGCCCTAGGTCAACTGGCCGATTCAACTGCTCCGGACAAAGGGGTAGGCTTGACGCTCAATATTCCGATTCGCAACCGTGCCGCGCAAGCAATACAGGTACGCGGAGAATTGGAATACCGGCAATCGCAGTTGCTGTTGCAGCAGACCGAGAACAAGGTGCGCATCGAGGTACGCAACGCGCAGTTTGGGGTACAGCAGAATCGAGCCAGCGTGGCTTCCGCGCAGGCAGCCGTCGATCTGGCGCGCCAGTCGCTCGACGCTGAACAAAAGAAGTATGCGCTGGGCGCCTCCACCTCAACTCTGGTACTGCAGAACCAGGCGGCCATGACCCAGGCCGAAGTCACGCTCGTCTCCGCCAAGGCCGCGTACGAAAAGGCACAAGTCGAACTGGATCGGTCCATCGGGCTGCTGCTCGATCACGCCGGAATCCTGATTTCCGACGCCGAGCGGGGCGAAGTCACGCACGCGCCGAATATTCCGCACGTGGTGGCGCGCCCAGCCGACCAGGCAACGCCGGCGAACCCTCCGGCGCAGCCGCAACAGTAGCGTCGCAAACAGTTAGGATGGAGCGCCGGGCGTCCCCGCCCGGTGTTTCCCTTTTGCGCGTGGCCGCCTCTCGCGTATCCTCATTCTTGCTTTTGTGTACCAGTGTCCTCGGCGGTTCAATTGATCTCCATGCGATCTCCGAGTCGTTTTTCCGTGTGCGATAATATGCGGTCCTGAAGAGTTTCCTATTCGCGCAAACACTGTCCATGGGTCTTTCCGTCGCGATCGTTGCGTTGAACGAAGCAGCGAACCTTGGCCGAACGCTGGCCAGTGTCCGATGGGCGGACGAGATCGTTGTCATCGACTCCGGCTCGACCGATCGCACCTGCGACATCGCGCGCGAGTATGGCGCGAAGGTGATCCACGAGCCATGGCGTGGCTATGTGGCGCAGAAGAATTACGCACTGGAGCTCTGCACGCAAGACTGGATCCTCGCGCTTGATGCCGACGAAGAAGTCTCGCCCGGCTTAGCCGGCGAGATCCGTGGCGTTGTCTCCGCCGGGGGCAAGTTCGAGGGCTACTCCATGCCGCGCCAGAATCTCTTCCTCGGAAGATGGATGCGGCACGGCGGCTTCTATCCCGATTCGAAACTGCGGTTGTTCCGGCGCGGCGCCGGCTATTCCACTGGCTTCGATCCCCACGATCGCTATGAACTCAAGAGCCAGGGGCCCGTGGAACGGTTCCGCAGCCCGCTGGTGCACTACACCTATCCCACTCTCTCTTATTACCTCGAGCACATGAACCGCTACTCATCGCTGGGCGCGAGGATGGCGGTGGGGAAGGGGCACCGCCGCTTCAACTTGCTCAACATCGTTTTGCGGCCGCTGGCGACGTTTATCTACAATTACTTTATCCGCCTCGGATTCCTCGACGGCCGCGAGGGTCTGCTGCTGCACCTGTATCACGCCGGGTATGTTTCGTGGAAGTACGCGAAGGCGTGGGAACTGGCACGCCCGAAACAATCAACGTAGCGACGCGGCTTGCCGCGTCTCAGGCGGCGTCCCGCTATCCCCGCAGCGTGATGCGCATGATGTCGAACTCGACTTCCACCGACCTCTGGGGAAATTTCGACTCGATGTAGGACTTCACGTCGCTTACCGTGGGAATGCCGTTCTGGCCGGTCAGGCAGCGAGCGTCGTCGAGCAACACGATATGTGGGTAGGGATGGCTGAGGATCATCTCCATCTCCGCCGAGAGCCGCTGCTTGTCTGTTTCCATCCCCACCCAGCCGTAGTAGCCGGCATCGAGCCAGAAGAGTGCAGGCCCTTTCAGCAATGCGAGTACTTCGGGCATGACCACCCGGCTGTCTCCGCAAAAGACGCGAACGTGCTCGTCGCGCGCGAATTTGCGTGTGGCCCGCTCCGCCAGCGCCGGGACGTATTCGATGGAATAGATGCGGTCGAAACGGCTTTTCATCGCGGCAACCATCTCGCCGTAGTAAGTTCCGGTCTCGACCAGGGTCTTCAGCCCAAATTTCTCTCCGTATTCGCGCACAACTTTCTGTTTCAACAGGTGCGGAGATCGCGACGGTCGCCCGCGCAGTATCCAGTACCAGTAGTCGGGATAGTGGCCAAGCGCCTTGTACGCGCCGTACACCGGAGTACGCTGTAACAAACGCCGGAACGCTTTCAGAATCTCCTCCGCTGGAAGAACGTCAAGAATAGGTGCGCGCGAAAAGCGGCGTCAAGGGAGCAAAGATCTTTACCACAGGGGACACGGAGGACACAGAGGGACAGGGGTAAACCTTCAACTTACCAACCGCTCGGTCGGTCGCGCCATTTTGCGGCATGGCGATCGCTCCTCTATCATCAAGGTCGTAGTGGGAACTGAGGCGGGGAACTGCATGCCCGAGAACAAGCCGAAAGCCGATCTGCACAAGGCCGTAGCTGAAAGCCCGATTGCCGATGTCTTTGACGGCCGTCACCCTGCGGAGTCTGAAAAACAATGGGCCGAGAAAACTCTGGCGCCCACGCTCCACAAGGCCCCCGAGAAACCGATCGGCGCTCCCACCGGCACCAACCTCGACGAGCACGGACACGCGCGGTTCAGCACGATTTCGAACACTCCGATTCGCCGCCTCTGCACCCAGGCCGATCTCCCCGCCGACTGGAACTACGAGCAATACCTCGGCTACCCGGGCGAACCGCCCTACACGCGCGGCATTCACTCGACCGGCTACCGCGGCAAGCTGTGGACGATGCGCATGTTCTCCGGCTTCGCCTCGCCCGAAGAAACCAACCAGCGCTACAAGTATCTTCTCGAACACGGCGGCGGCGGACTCTCCGTTGCCTTCGATCTGCCCACGCTCATGGGCTACGACTCCGACCACCCGGCCAGCGAAGGCGAAGTTGGCAAGTGCGGCGTGGCCATTGATTCGCTCGAAGATATGGAGATCCTGTTCGACGGTATCCCCCTGGAAAAAATCACGACATCGATGACCATCAATTCGCCGGCCAGCGTGCTCTGGGCCATGTACCTGGTCGTTGCGGAAAAGCAAGGCGCCGACTGGAAGAAAATTTCCGGCACTCTGCAAAATGACATTCTCAAGGAGTACATCGCGCAGAAGGAGTACATCTATCCGCCCGCGCCCTCGATGCGCCTGGTCATTGACACCTTCGAGTTCGGGTCGAAGTTTACGCCGCGCTTCAACACCATCTCGATCAGCGGCTATCACATTCGCGAAGCGGGATCGACCGCGCTGCAGGAACTCGCTTTCACCATCTATGACGGCGTTGAATACGTCGAGTGGGCGCTCCGCCGCGGCCTTGACGTCGACGACTTCGGCCCTCGCCTCAGCTTTTTTTTCAACGCGCACAACGATTTTTTCGAAGAGATCGCCAAATACCGTGCCGCGCGCAAAATCTGGTATCGCCTGATGAAGGATCGCTTCGGCGCGAAAAACGATCGCACCCGCCTGATGCGTTTCCACACGCAGACCGCCGGCGTCTCGCTGCCCGCGCAGCAACCGATGAACAACATCGCGCGTGTCGCCCTGCAGGCGCTCGCGGCTGTGCTCGGCGGCACGCAGTCGTTGCACACCGACGCCTACGACGAAGCGCTCGCCTTGCCGACCGAAGAAGCCGCGCGCATCGCACTGCGCACCCAGCAGATCATTGCCTTCGAGTCGGGCGTTGCCCAAACGGTCGATCCGCTCGGCGGCAGCTACTTCGTCGAGAAGCAAACCCTCGACATGGAAAACGGCGCCTTCGACTACTTTCAAAAGCTCGACCAGATGGGCGGCATGGTCAAAGCCATCGAGCGCGGATATCCCCAGAAAGAAATTGCCGAAGCCAGCTACCAGTATCAGCGCGCGGTTGAGGCGAACGAGAAGATCACGGTCGGCGTAAATGATTTCGTCATCGAAGAAGGGTCGCCCCACATTCTCTACATCGGCGAATCGGTAGCCCGCGCTCAAGAGGCGAAACTCAAAGCCCTGCGCGTCCGCCGCTCGAACGAAGAAGTCCGGCGCCGCCTCGATGCCCTGAAGCAAGCCGCCGCCAAGACTCCCACCGCCGGTACCAACGGCAATATTTCCGACGCCAACACCATGCCCTACATAGTCGACGCCGTCCGCGCCTACGCCACCGTAGGCGAAATCTGCGAAGCGTTGCGGCAAGTGTACGGGACGTATACGGAAGTGAGCGTCACGTAATCCTTGTTTGCGGTTGCAATTTGCGACCCCAGAGATTTGTTGATCTGTTCTAGAGTCTGATCATCAGCGCCTTTTTAAGAGGCGGAAAATAGCGAAAGCGAATTTCCTGCTCCGCCATATTTAGAATCCGCTCTCGAAACCACTCCGGCGAGTCCCGGAAATATACCAGAGAGCCGGGGCATCAAGCGACGGCAAGTAGTTATGGATCGATTAGAAATTTGAATCGGTCCGATCACCCGGGCTGTGCACGTAGGGAAAAAAGACGAAGTCGGTGGACCTCCAAATGTCCGACCTGGCGTCATTGCGCTCCGGCGAACGTTCTGATAACTTGCCTCTCGTCTTTCAAAGGAGGTCCCCGTGCCTTTTTGTGCAACCTGTGGAACGCAGATCGCAGATGGGGCGACTTGTCCGAAGTGTGCTGGCGGCGCCGCGCGAGGCGCGAGCACGGTCGCACCCGCGGCCGCCGTACTCACCGATAACGTGGCCGGTGCGCTGGCCTATGTGACCATCATTCCGGCGATTGTGTTTCTGGTGCTGGAGCCATTCAACAAGAAGCGTTTCGTCCGCTTCCATGCCTTTCAATCCATCTTCTTTTTTGTCGCCTGGATCGTGATCGACATCGGCCTGGCATTCATTGGCCACATTCCATTCCTCGGGTGGGCAACATTCTTCCTGTGGCCGCTGATCAGTCTGGCCTTGTTTGTGATCTGGCTGATACTGGTGCTCAAGGCCTATCAGGGACAGATGTTCAAGCTGCCCGTGATCGGCGACATCGCCGAGCAGCAGGCCGGCTCGTAGGCTGGTCAGATGGCCCGATCACCCGATGATCCGATGACCCATCTTTCCGATTCGCCATTTGTTCGCCTATGTGCTAAACTTGCTCCCCTCCAGCGAGGAGTCAACTACGATGCGCAAAGCGACCCACCACATGGCAATCAACCATCTAAAGAAATCCGACCCCGTGATGGCTGCGATCATCGAGCGCGTGGGGCCGTGCTGCATGGAATTTGGCGAGCCCACGTTTCACTCCCTGGCTGAGGCGATCCTCTATCAGCAGTTGAACGGCAAAGCAGCCGTGACCATCTTCAATCGATTCACCAGTCTCGCCGGCGATCCGCTGACGCCGACGGGCATTCTCGAACTGACCGATGCGCAAATGCGCGGCGTCGGGCTGTCAAGGCAGAAGACCGCGTATCTGCGCGATCTCGCCGAGAAGACCAAAGCTGGCCTGATGGAGTTCGAGCGCATGCCGGAACTGCCGGAAGAAGAAGTGATCGCGCATCTCACCCAGGTCAAGGGCGTCGGCGTCTGGACGGCGCACATGTTCCTGATATTCACCCTGCGCCGTCCGGATATTCTCCCCACCGGAGATTACGGCGTGCAGGCTGCCATCAAGAAGCACTACAAGAAACGCAAGTGGCCGAAGCCGGCGGTGATGGAGAAGATCGCGAAGCCGTGGGCGCCCTATCGCTCGATTGCTTGCTGGTATCTGTGGAAGAGTCTGGATATCAAGACGGTCGAAAAATAGGTTTCAGGGCACGCCTTCCCTGGGTTGTTGACTGGGTTTGCTAGTTGGCACCCACGCGGGGGGTACCCCCTACTTTGCCGGTATATTAGAATGATTGACTTACGAAAAACTCACGCCAAAGTATTCATTCTAAATTAGTAATAGGCAAAGTCTTGATAACAAATGAGTTAGCTCCAACTCGTTGAGCCTTCAGCCTTTGGAATCAATGACTTACGGCTATATAAGTCACGCAAAGTCTAGATTTCAAAGAACTTAGGTCGGAATCAGATACGGCCACGCTGGGCTGCTTGCTAGTTCTTATTATAGTCCTTGCTGTCAACTAAGGATGTGCAGGTTGTGGGCTGATCGGTGGGTTTCGTCCCTCACGAAAAACCCCGTCGACGCCTCGAAACTAGCCCGATCAGTCGCTTTACTGTGGTCTGCGATGGGGCTCTTAAGTCATTGATAATACTCACGGGTCGGGTGTGGTTAGAGAGCCACTGGCGGATACTTATTACACTGTAGTTATTACAAACCACAATATTGGGGGACGGGCTTGGCCGTCGAGTGCCCTCGACTTTGCGGCGCCTTCGCGATGATCTGCTCCGGTCGGGATGACAGAATTAGAAGATCTGAACATCCCTACTCAAGCCAAAACCGGGCTTGAGTGGGCCACCCGCCCGGGCCGCAGTGGGTCTATAGCTATTAAACTCAGCACGCGAAAATCTTCGCTATTGGAGATTCGCTTCGTTACCTTCGTCATCTCTTCGTTGGTTTTTCGCTATCTTGCAAGGCTCCGACGCGCTAGGCTCAAATCTGGAGCCGTTATCGAATGGCGCGGCCAAAGGACTTGGAGGAAATGACCAAAGCAGAGCGATTCTGTAATGCTGTTCACGAAGATATGACCGATGAGTTATTACTTGCTGAGGCTCGCAAAGCCTCCGGGCAAGACCCTGAGGAGTACCATTCAGTAAGAACTGAGGGCGCGGGAGAGTGGTATTTCCGCTTCGATGATGGCTCCGTCTTAGCCGTGGACATCGTTGAGCCGAATGTGCCGGGCTTGCGTTGCCTATCAGTACAAATCCCCGCTTAGGAAAAAGCAATGACCACAAAAGAATTCCGCGAGAGCCTTGAGGAGAAGACCTATGCAGATGTTGAGGAATTGGGACGCCGGGTCTTCTACACGCTAACTGATGTGAGCGAGGGCAAGCCTATCAGCGTTGCTGACGCATCACAGCCCACGAAATTGCACTATGCGGCGCACCGTCAAGCGATGTTTCTTTCAATGCTGTGCGAGAAGCTGGAAGCGAAGGGCGTCCTTTCGAGAGATGAAATTCAAGACATGCTCTTTGACACTGTGGGCGGTCCAGGGAGCGCGGCTGCAGCGAGCTAATTCTTTCGCTCATTCTCCGAGGTTGCGACTACCAGCACGTCCAATCTGTCTCGCCTCGCCGGGCGGGTGGGCCACATCAAAGTGGAGAGCCTAACCTGGGTTACCTTTGATCGTTGGGACTAACCAACTGGGGGTGCACCAGCAAGTTCCCGGTTCTCAGTTCTCAGTTCTCAGAAAAATCCAAATCCATCCTGGTTCCGCCGAGAACTGAGAACTGAGAACTGAGAACTTCTTCCAATAAAAAACCCTCTCCACAATCCGAGAGGGTTTGCGAACTGGTTGGAGAAATTTATGCCGCGCGCACGACGTTGCCCGCCTGGAAGCCTTTAGGGCCTTTGAGCAGATCGAACTCAACAGTCTCGCCTTCGTTCAGCGAGCGGTAGCCGTTCTCCTGGATGGCCGAGAAATGCACGAACACATCCTCGCCGGTGGAGCGCTGGATGAATCCGTATCCCTTCGCCCCGTTG
>Ga0209117_1000434_pt1 | contig 17901 bp, 17 predicted proteins | sample BlaSpr_A8_OM2_M2_FD_187978 | JGI IMG/M metagenome (GOLD analysis project Ga0209117, IMG submission 187978) | Forest soil microbial communities from Thunder Bay, Ontario, Canada - Black Spruce, Ontario site 2_A8_OM2_M2 (SPAdes) (version 2) | ecosystem: Environmental > Terrestrial > Soil > Boreal...
AGAATTGCCGTTACCGCCGACGACCTATCTGCGGCAGGTCTATCTCGACACCGTGGTTTTCAGCTATCACCAGCTGGCATATCTGATCGACGTCTTCGGTCCCGACCGTATCGTGATGGGCACCGACTACCCGTTCGACATGGCCGAATATAATCCAATCGGACATATCGCTGGGGTGCACGGGATGGACGAGGCAACCTTGGCCCAGATCGCAGGTGGCAACGCGGCCAGAGTACTCGGCCTCGATGTCTAGCGCGTACTCCGCAAAAGCATGCCCTCGGACTCGATCCGAGGGGGAGACCGGTTTTGCGATTGGAATACGCGCAGCTATCAAAGTGACGCAGGCGCGGTCAGTGCGCGCTTGCGGTCTTGAACCCCGGCTGCTCGAACGGATGAGATGTCGCGAAGGCCGGCAGCGCGAAACAACGGTCAGCTAAACGAGCCACTGCTGGAAAATCTCCGAGTTCTAGTTTGAGAAAATGCGCGCCCACGACCTGGCCGGCGATGCAGATATCCGCAAGGCCCGGATCGGCGCCCAGGGCGAAGGGAGCTGGCGCCCGACGCGCGAGCAGCCGTTCATAGGTCGCGAGCCCCTCCGTCGTCCAATGCTTGCCCCAGTGCTCGATCGCCTTGGCGTCGACGCCAAAGGTTTTGGCGAGATGATTGCGGACACGGGGCACCACCAGGGGATGCGCATCGGCGATCGTCATCAGCGCCAACGAGCGCGCGTAGGCTCGCTCTTTTGCGTCCTTCGGTATTAGCCGCGGATTGGGCCGGATATCCTCGATATATTCGATAATCGCCAGCGATTGGAACACGGAGTGGCCGTCGTGAATAAAGGTCGGCACCACACGCTCGGCATTGACAGCTTCATAACCCGGCTTGAATTGTTCGCCAGAAAGAATGTCGATCGGAATTTCCTCGAACGGCAGCCCCTTCAGCCTCAAGGCAACCCGCACACGAAACGAAGCAATCGACCGCCAAAATCCGTAGATTTGTATGCTCATCGGAAAACCCCCTTTATTTAGCCAAGACTCGGCTTCCGCCTACTCCACCATATTGTGCTGCTGCAAGCACTTCAGATAGGCCTGCCGTCGCCGGATCATGGCCGAAAGCGCAACGCCCACCAGCAAGCCCTCACTTGAACCCTTATTCACTTCGGCGCGACACATTTCCGCGTGCCGGGTCTGCCGGCGCATTTGTCATGCAGGGGTACCATGGAAGACCTGGTCGAATTCTTGTTCGGCGCCAGCGGGCGCATCAACCGGGCCAAATATTGGCGCTCGGCGATCATCTTTAGCGTCGCGGGGCTGCTGGCGGCCGTGATCCTGTTCACCACCGCCGGTATCGCCGCGCCGCTTTTCATCATCATGGTCGTCGTCGTCTTCATCCCGTGGCTGCTTTGGGGGTTCTCCATCATCACCGCGCGGCTTCATGACCGCGACAAGAGCGCATGGTGGCTCGTGGTCTTCTACCTAGGGCCGGTCGTGCTCGGCCAGTTCGCGAAATCTGCATGGTTTGCGGGAGCCGCAGGCACTATGCTGCATTATATCCTGGCGCTGGCGGGTTTTGCGCTCACGATCTGGGGATTTGTCGAAATCGGCTGCCTGCGCGGCACCGCCGGCGCGAACACCTACGGACCCGACCCACTCTTGCAAGCTAGACGACGGGGCTAACGGCGCCACCGAGAAACGAAAAAAAGCCCGATGGCCGTCAGGCCACCGGGCGGGTCTTTGTAACTTCGTAATTTTACTACGTACTATGCCGATACCCGGGGCATGGCTCAAAGGCTTAAACCATCACCACGCATTCCTCTTGCATCGCGGGTTCATCGTCCCGCAGCATGACTACTATTGTGTCGCGCTTTCCCCCGCGACGTCGCTGTTGCTTCGCATCGATCCAAAGACCCCTGCATTCGCAAGCGCTGCGATGCGGGCATCGTCGTAGCCGAGTGTGTTACGCAACACTTCCTTCGTGTGCTCGCCCAGTAAGGGCGCAGCTACCGGATCGACGACCGGCGTCAGGCCGAGATGGAGTGGCGTTTCGATATTGGGGACGGACCCCGCGGCCTTGTGCGGAATCTGGCTGAGGCGATGGCGCTCGCGCACTTCCGGCGAGTTGAAAGCCTCCTCGACGGTACGAAGATAACCGACGGGGATGTTCGCCGACTTCATCTTCGCCACCCAGTTTTCGCGAAGGTCTTGCGCAAAAATCCCGGTGAGGATCGCGCGCAATTTCTGTTTGTTCGCCGTTCGTGAGCGTCGGTCGGCGAATTCACCGCTGGCGAGATCAGGCCGGCCGAACACTTCGATGACGAGGCGGCGATACAGCCGGTCATTGGCGCAGGCGATATAAAATGGCGCATCGGAGGCATCGTAGACGCCGACGGAGGGAGACCCGTTCGGCGAATTACCCTGACGGCTTGGATTCACGCCAGTCATCAAATAGGCCATGCCGTAAAATCCGGTCATCGCCAGCGCGACATCGAACAGCGCCACCTCGACAAGCTGCCCGCGCCCAAGCCGATCGCGGGCGAACAGCGCCAGCAGGATGGCGTTGCAGGCCGACATACCCGTTACCATGTCGATCGCGGGTGGTCCGGTCCGCACCGGCGGCCCATCAGGAAAGCCGTTGAGCGACATGAAACCGCTTTCGGCCTGCGTAATCGGATCGAAACCAGGACGGGACGCAAACGGCCCCTGGCGGCCGTAGGCCGAGATCGAGCAATAGACCAGGCGGGGATTGGTTGGCGCGACTGACGCATAGTCAAGGCCATACTTTTTCATCACGCCGGCGGAGAAGTTTTCCACCACGACATCCGCCCGCGCGATCAATTTCCGCGCGATGTCGCGCGCCTCGGGCTTGGTGAGATCGAGAGCGATGCCGCGCTTGTTACGATTCAAACTGACGAAGGCAGCACTTTCGCCGGCGAGATCGGCGTGCTCATAGCTGCGCGTGTCGTCGCCGCCATCCGGGTTCTCGATCTTGATGACCTCGGCGCCAAAATCGGCCAGGGTTTGCGTGCAGGCAGGACCGGCGACGACTCGGGTGAAATCCACGACCAATAGACCGTCGAGCGCAGTCGGCGCGTCCTTTGTTCGTGGCGTTCGATCCGGTAATTGCGGTCTGGCAGTCATGATTCGTCCATCCCCTTCTGATTTCTTTTGGCAGCCGACGACAGCGTTGGAGCCGCGCGATGCGACCGTAAGGTCTATTTCCAGAAGAGCAACGTTGGCAAGCGCATGCGAGCATGCGGTGAATTGCGCACCTCGGCCATTTCACCCGATCGGCTTGCGCCATACAGCGTGTTCGGCCAGGCCCATGGATATTGCGGCTGGTACAGCTGATAGCCGGCCCGGATGAAGTTGTTGGCGGAGACAAGATTGTCGGTCGTGTCCGAAACAACTGAGCCCCACCCATTTTGGCGCGCGCGCGATTCCAGCGCGCGCATCAGCCGCAATTGAAGGGCGTTGCCGCAGTGCTTCTTCAGTACGCCGACCCGGCAGAAATATCCCGCGTTGACCGCGCGCGTCGAGGGAACCATTCCGGCAAAGGCGACTGGCATGGTCTCGTGGTACGCGAGCCACCAATGACCCCAATCGAATTCCGGAATGGCCGCGCCATCAAAGAATGTCAGGCGGTGAAGGTCAGCGAGCGAATCTTCAATTTCGTCGTCATTCCCGTCGACCTCGCGAATCCTGTACATCGGCCAGACCTTCAAATTCCCGCCTTTTGAATTGCACCGATCAATGTTGCATCCGTTGTCGATGTGGCGATCGCGGGGCCCGCGCCGACGTGCCTGAAAACATCAGCAAGATCATCACCTGAGGCATCGCCGGGCCTTCTCGATTTCTTTCTCGGAAATGCCTTTGGACCGCGCCCAGGATTCAACCGCCGCCTCCCCGTATTGGGCGACGGCCTTCCTGACCGCCCAGCAGGGAACGGCCTGCGCGGGACATGAAACCAGCAATGTTGCGACCACCACGCAGGCGCGGATCATTTGCCGAGCATGACCTTTACGCCGAGCCATACCGCCCCAACGAACCCGGTAACGATAATCGTAATCACGGCCTTGAACGTATAGCTCTGTGCCTGTTCGACGCTCTTGCGCCAGCGTCTCAAGTGCTGAAAGTCCGCCCGCAATTCCTTGCGGTCCTCTTCCTCGATTCCGAACGAGGTCAGGATGGTCGCGATGGTCCTGAGAACCACGGCGTCGATATCGTCGTGATGAAGCTTTTGCTGTTCGGCCAGCGTCTCGGCGACAACGGCCCGGATATCCTCGTCGCGCATGGCGTTCATAGCTTGATAATCCGCGCGACGTTCTCAAATCCGCGCTTGGCGAAATAGAACGACACGACAAAATTCGATGTGACGGATGCAAACCCCGCGAGGGGGTCAGTCGTTCCGAGGCCCAGCACCTTGTCCCATACCAACAGCTTGCCGGAGCCACGCCCGCCATACGCGCCCTTGTAGCGCGAAGGTTTCAGCAGCGGCTCAAAAACTCTAGCTGTCGGGATTCTCAGGATGGACAATGACGCGCTCGATTCTGTGGATCAGCTCAAGAGTGCCGTCGTCGTTCCCGACCGGCTGGGTGGCCTTGCCCCAGCCGCGATCGAGGATGGCGTTAGCCGCGGAGACCCGTGCTGCCGCTGTCGCGTCCTTGCTTCGCATGATGCCGACAAGAACATTGAGCGCGGCCCTGGTATGGCTTCGCGCCAGCGAGCGGATTTCCGTGAGGGCTTTAGGCATCTGTGAATTGAGTTTCTCGAGTTGGCCCGCACTCTCCATCGTCATTCCGGGGCGCGCGTTTAGGCGCGAGCCCGGAATCCATAACCACTATGTGCGTGATGAGTGAGGCGAGATGTTCCAGGCTCAAACTGCCATCGGGAGTATGGTTTCCGGGCTCGACGCTGCGCGCCGCCGCGGAATGACAGCGGAGGGTTTAATCGCCGAATCCGCGCGAGGCGTGATCAGATGAATCGCATCCTTCCGGCCGGACGTATTCACTCGGCGCCGTATCGACATGATCCATGGTGAGATCGTCGGGCCGTGCCGCTGACCGAAATGCAATGGTGGGAAAATCGGATTGCTCGCGATTGTGCTTCGGGCCGCGAATGAATTGAATGATCTCAGCGCTCAAGAGAATCTCTCCCACACCGCGATCGCGACCAGGCCCGCCAGTGCGAGCGAAATTAGATACACGGTCATGCTGGCCTCTCTCGTTGAATCAAATGTGCGGCATGACGCTTATCAAGCGATCATTTCAGGCGCGAACCCTATCCCTCCAAGTGCGATCCGCATGGCGGATCGTCGCGGCGGGGCCGCGTGCGAACGTGGACTAAAGTCCACGCCGCGTGCCGGCACGTTCGCGCGTGCCAGCTAATCTAATAAAGGCTCGGACGGCAGCGCGCCTGAGACGCGTTTTGCGTCAATGCGCTGACATGGGAGGATGAAAGCGCGCTGCGAATGCGGCTGCCGTCCGATTGAAAAATCCCGCGGCCGATTTCCCGGCGCGGGCTCTAAAATTCTTTCGATGATGTCGATATGCCCGTGATTTGCCCGACGTGTCAAATTTTTTGTTGGCCGTCGATCTGGCGCCAACGCTTCTAATCAAATCCCTGAACCGGCGGCGCGGGTTTTCCGGCGGCAACCGTTTCCGGAGATTTGGCAACCGGCGGCGGAGTTACCTTGGCGGCAACCGTTTCGGGAGCTGTGGCAGCCGGCGACGAAGTTACCTTGGCGGCCGCTTGTTCCTGGGGTCCTTGGCTGGATTGTGTTGCACGCCGGGCGCGAGATCGCGATGCGGACCGCCCAACTCCCCAGGAATGCGCGATCGAGGGCCCTGCCGTATATCCAATGAGCGCACCTGCCACCGCGCCCACGGGTCCCAAAACGACTGCTCCCGACACTGCGCCCAGGGCAGCATCTCCAGCACGATTTTGAGCTCTTGCTTCGAGCGAAATAAATGACCCTACGATCAGTGCGGCCACAAAGAGTTTCTTCATCGCGGTTCCCTCGAGTGCATCGCAAGGCGCACGGGACTCCGAAATTGCGGCGGCACGAAGGTGATGTGGCGGCGACTCTCGTCCGATTAAAAAAGCCCGCGACCGGTTCCCGGCACGGGCTTAATTCTTACGATGTTGTCGATATGCCGGTGATTTGCCCGACGTGTCAAATTTCTTTTTGGCGCGAGCAAAGCGCTCCAATTCCGATTCAAAAAGCCCGCGGCCGGTTTCCAGGCGCGGGCTCAATGCTTGCGATGATGAAGATATGCCGGTGATTTGCCCGACGTGTCAAATTTTTTGAAGTGGCCGTCGATATACCGCAACGCATTTTCATTCAAATCCCCGAACTGGCGGCGCGTATCAAACTCGTCGTCGCAAGCGTGGTCGGGTCGATAATCGGCCGGATCGTCCAACGCATCGCGGCGCACCAGGGAACTCGCAGCGAATATCGGCATTAAGTTTTGCGCCGCACCGGCAGGAGGAGACCTGTTCGAGCAAGACTTTAATTTTCTTGATTGCCGGGGGAAAGACCGCGAATGTTTCACTGAAGCGTTTACTGATTCAATTTATCTCGAACATCAAAGATTTTCATGGCTAAAACTGATCGCCCGGAGGCCAAAAAACCTCGAAGGATGCTGCTGCGATTGCTCGGTCCGGGATTAGTAACCGGTGCCGCCGATGACGACCCGTCGGGCATCGCTACCTATTCGCAAGCGGGGGCGCAGTTTGGCTATGGTTTGCTTTGGACGGTGTTTCTGACAACGCCGTTCATGATCGCAATCCAGCTGGTGAGTGCGCAAATCGGCAGGGTAACCGGCAAAGGCCTCGCCGCCAATGTGATGGAGCTGGCGCCCCGCTGGCTGGTATTGGCGCTGGTATTTCTTCTGGTCGCTGCAAACACATTCAATATCGCCGCCGATATCGCTGCGATGGGAGAGTCTCTGTCGTTGGTGATCGGTGGCCTCAACCACGAACACGCCCTCATTTTCGCATCGACATCGACCTTGCTGCAGGTCTTCGTGCCGTATCGCCGATATGCTCCGGTGCTCAAATTTCTGACGCTCACGCTATTTGCCTATGTTGCGACCGCCCTGACCGTGAACATTCCGTGGAGCACCGCGCTGTTGGCGGCGATCTGGCCAAAACCCACGATCAACGCGGACTATTTCCTGATGGTGGTGGCTGTTCTGGGGACCACGATAAGCCCCTATTTGTTTTTCTGGCAGGCTTCGCAGGAAGTCGAAGAAATGAATCAGGGCAAGATAGACCGGCCGCTTCGGGAGCTTTCCAGGGGCGGCCATCCGGAGATGGACCGCATCAAGATCGATACGATCGTCGGTATGATCTTTTCCAACGCTATTGCCTTTTTCATTATTCTGACCACCGCTTCTGTTTTGAATGCCCACGGTGTCACCAACATCAATTCAGCAACCCAGGCAGCTGAAGCGTTAAGACCCCTGGCGGGTGATTTTACTTTTCTGCTCTTTGCACTCGGCATTATCGGTACAGGCATGCTGGCGATACCCGTGCTGGCCGGCTCGGCTGCCTATGGGGTGTCCGAAGCGTTCGGATGGCACGCTACCCTGGAGGCAAAGGCTCCGGACGCCGTCGGATTCTACACGATCATCGCAACGGCCACCGTTATCGGATTCGGACTTGGCTTTACCGGAATAGACGCCATTCACATGCTGGTCTGGAGTGCCGTGCTCAACGGTATCGTCGCAGTGCCGATCATGGCGATGATGATGGTCATCGTCGCAAATTCCAGATTGATGGGGCGGTTCAGAGCCAGGTCATGGCTGATCGCTCTGGGTTGGCTCGGCACCGGGCTGATGGCTGTGGCTGTGATTGCCTTGTTTTGGTCGTTCTTCGCGGGCTGGACGGGTTAGCTCGCGTCACAACGTCGTACTTACTTCGGCGCGGCAATGTAGGGAGTCTAAATCGCAACCTGCCGCCCGATTTCAACCACCTGATCGTTAGGCAGACTGAAGAAGTCGCTGACATGAACGGCGTTGCGCTCCATCCCGGCGAACAACCGCTCCTGCCAGGCCGGCAAGCCCAGGCCGTCCTCGCGGCCGACCACCGTCTCATGGCCCACATAATAGGTCACGTCGTCGAGGTCGATCGTGCATCCCAGCGCTCTGCTGGTGGTGAGCAGTTCCGGAATATGCGGACGCTCCATGAAGCCGAAGCGCGCTTCGGCGCGCCAGAAATTCGGCGCGACTTCCTCGATGGTGATCCGGTTGGAGGACGCGACCCACGGCACCGACAGGATTTCCACGCGCAGTACGAATAGATGCTCATGCAAGGCACGGTTATGCTTGACGTGCCAGACCATGACCGGCGGCGTATCCCTTTCGGTCCGGGTCAGGAACACCGCGGTGCCGGGGACCCGCGGGATATGCTTTGCGGCAATCCCGGCCATGAATTCCGGAACCGGGATCAGCGCTTCGTGCATCCGCACCGAGACAGCGGCGGCACCGCGATGCCAGATCCACATTATGCCATAGACCATGATAGCCAGGATCAAGGGCACATATCCGCCCTCGGCGATCTTGGTGAGGTTGGCAAGGAAGAAGGCGCTATCGACGACAAGGAAGAAGGCCGCCACAGAGCCGGCAGCCAGCATACTCCAGCCCCAAATCTCGCGCATCGCGATGAAAAGCAGCGCCGACGTCATCAGCATGGTCAGCGAAACCGCAATGCCGTAAGCCGCCGCCAGATTGTCGGATTTGCCAAACCCGATGGTGAGCCCGACGGTCACGATCATCAGCAGCCAGTTGACGACGCCGACGTAAATCTGCCCGTAGCCCTCCGATGAGGTTTGCTTGATCCGCAGCCTTGGCAACCAGCCAAGCTGGATCGCCTGCCGTGTCATCGAGAACGCCCCGGTAATGATCGACTGGCTGGCAATGATCGTCGCGACCGTCGCCAGCACGATGAGCGGCAGCAGCAGAACCCCGGGACAAAGCCGAAAGAAAATATTGCCGTCGGTCGGCGCGCCTTCGAGCACGAGCGCTGCCTGGCCTACATAATTGAGGATCAGGCTTGGAAAAACGATCGCGAACCAGGCGAGCCTGATAGGTCCCCTGCCGAAATGACCCATATCGGCATAGAGCGCCTCGGCACCGGTGACGCAGAGAAACACTCCGCCCAGCACCAGAAAGCCTGTGGTCCCATGTGAGAAGAGGTAGGACAGACCGTAGACAGGATTGAGCGCGAAGAACACGGAAGGATGCTGGACAATGCCCGAAATTCCCATCATCGCGATGGCGGCGAACCAGACGAGCATCACCGGACCGAACAGGTGACCGATCGCTGCCGTGCCCTGTGACTGGATGGCGAACAGCGCGAGCAGAATCGCAACGGCGGCGGGAACAACATAGGGCTGCAATGCGGGGGTCGCCATGTTCAGGCCCTCCAGCGCCGACAGCACCGAAATCGCCGGCGTAATCGCACCATCGCCGTAGATCAGCGCCGCCCCGAACAGGCCGACAGCCACGATGGTTGGCCGCTGCTGCTTCTTCACTCCCAACAGGGCCATCAAGGCCAGGATGCCACCCTCGCCATCATTGTCGACGCGCATCGCGAATGAGACATATTTTACGGTGGTGATGATGAAGAGCGTCCAGAGCACCAGCGAAAGCGCGCCCAGCACAACGCCTGCGTCGGGAGAGGCTTCAGCGACGCCAAGAATGGTCTTGAAGGTATAGAGTGGGCTGGTCCCGATATCGCCGAATACGATGCCAAGTGCCGACAGACCGAGAGTCGGCAACTTGCCCTGCGGAGCCTGTCGCGTAGCCTCGCCGGCATCCGGCGTTTGATTTTCGTTCACTTGATGTGCGTCCAATACGTAAAATTGATTGTTAGTCGACAGGCCGGCTTCCGGACAAGCGCATTATGCCAGTCACAGATAAACCGGAGCAATGGCAACAGCCATCGCTTTTCGTACAAACTATCGCCTTGCATTGCGACAGCAATAGAACAGAAGGCGGCACAACTCCGTCCAACGCTGGATTGCCCAAATCAGTCAGGCAAACCGAGCATTCGGAGATTTTCTGCCATGCGGTTCAGGACGGCGGGGGAAAAGACCATTGCCTGTTTGAATTTTGAAATCGTCAGATCGGGATAGTAATGCATCAACTCCGCAAATACTTGTTTAGCCTCTTCGACCCGGCCGGCTCCCGACAGAACCGACGCTAAATTGCGGTAGATCCAATTGGCGTTTGGCCGCTCCTCGAGGGCGCGTCGGTAGAACGTGGCGGCTTCGTCGTATTCTTGTGCTACTTCGTGCGCCGAGGCTATACCTACATAGTTGTTGAAATTCATTGGATCGATCGGGCTCAGACGCAGAGCGCGCTCGAAATTGCCGATCGCCTTTTGAGGCTGGTCAGCATAGTTCTCAAGCCATCCGAGCCTGCTCCAAGCCCATGCGGCGTTGGGATCGAGTGTTACGGCGCGCTCAAGCAGCACTCGCGCGGTTCCATAGTTGCGTACAAAGGTATGCACTGCGCCGAGTACCGCCAGAATAACAGGGTCGTCGCCGCTCATCTCTGCTGCCCGCTCGGCCAGCGATCGCGCCATTGCCTGACTCACCGCGATATCATCCGCCCAATTGTAGACCGAGCGCTGGGCGTGGCACCAACCAGCAAGCGACAAGGCCAGGGGGTATTCGGGATCAATCGCGAGCGCTCTTTCCAGGAGCTCGAGTGCCTTGGCGCTTTCTTCCTTCTCGAGCGCCCAGACATGAGGCATTGCCCTCATCGTAAAGTCGTAGCTGCCGAGGTCCTGCGGCCGCTTGCGTCGCGACCGCTCAATCTCGGCGATGCGGATCGAAGGCTGTAGAGCGCCTGCCGCCTGCTCGGTTATTCGATCTTCGAGATCAAAAAATTCGTCGATTGCGCCGTCAAAGCGCGAACTCCAGACGTGCGCGCCTCCCTCGGTCTCGATCAGCTGAACGATGATGCGGAGGCGGTTGCCGGCTTTCTGCACGCTACCCTCCAGCAAATAGGCAACGCCCAATTCTTTGCCGACGTCGCGCGCATTTGTCGCGCGGCCCTTATAGGTGAATGCCGAACTACGCGCGATGACGAAAAAAGAACGGATGCACGAAAGCGCTGCGGTAATTGCCTCGACTATTCCATCAGCGAGGTAGTCTTGGCCCGCCTCAGCGGACATGTTGTCGAACGGCAGGACGACGATGGACGGTTTGTCAGGTAGCGCGAGATCTTTGACGTGAATCGACGACGAACTTGACCAGATCGCAGGAGCAGCCTCGCCGCCGAGCCGCATGTGCCACACTCGCATCGGTTCGGCGATATTCTTTAAAGTCTGTTCCCCGATGTCATCGAAGGTAATATCGATCTTGCCGCGAATTTGCCTGTGTGCATCATCGGAAATGCAGATGCCGCCTGGCTCAGCGATGCCCTCAAGGCGCGCTGCGATATTGACCCCGTCGCCGAAAATATCGTTGTCGTCGATGATGATGTCGCCGACGTGAATGCCGATGCGAAATTCGATCCTGAGTTCCGGCGACACGCTGGCGTTTTGTTCAGCCATCTCTCGCTGGACTTCCACCGCACAGCGCGCCGCATCGACAGCACTGGCGAACTCGACCAGCATGCCGTCGCCAGTAGTCTTGACGATGCGACCGCGGTGCGTGGCAATCCCAGGTTCGATAAGCGTCTTTCGAAACGTCTTTAGCTGCGCAAGTGTGCGCTCCTCGTCGCGCCCCATCAACCGGCTATAGCCGGCGACATCCGTCGCCAGCACAGCCGCCAGTCGTCGTTCCACGCGCTCATTGGGCAAGAAAGCCCCCTGGATCGGTGAAATCTATTTCCTCTATCAAAGCATAGGCGGCGGCTCTTCCGCTAGGTACAATGTTCGAGAGTGGGCCATTCGCCGCAGCACTGCCGGAAAAGCAGAATCCGGGTTAGCTTCGACGCAAGCCAGAAGGTGGCAGCCGGCGCGCAATGTTTCTCATCGCAAGCCACGCAACGTTGGGAGGGCCGCATGGGCCGGAAATACCAAAATATCGTCGAAACAATCGGCAATACGCCGGTGGTGCGGATCAATCGTTTGGCGCCGCAGGGCGTGAACCTTTTCGTAAAGATCGAAGCCTTCAACCCTCTTGGTTCAGTGAAGGACCGATTGGCTCTCGGGGTAATCGAGGCGGCCGAAAAATCGGGAGAGCTTAAGCCTGGCCAGACGGTCATAGAGGCGACAAGTGGAAATACGGGAATTGGTCTTGCCATGGTTTGCGCAGCCAAGGGATACCCGCTTGTGATCACCATGGCAGAGCCGTTTAGCGTCGAGCGGCGTAAGCTGATGCGGTTCCTAGGAGCGAAGGTCATCGTAACTCCCGCCGCCGAGCGCGCTGTAGGCATGATCAACAAGACCATCGAGCTTGCCAAGGCTCATGGCTGGTTCATGACTCGGCAGTTTGAGAATGAAGCCAATCCCGATATTCATTCGCGCACAACCGCGCGTGAGATACTCGACGATTTCGCTGGAGAACGGTTGGATTATTGGGTTACGGGCTATGGAACGGGCGGAACGTTAAAAGGCGTCGCACGGGTGCTCGCCAAGGAGCGTCCCGAAACAAAGATTATCGTTTGCGAGCCAGAGGATGCACAGCTGTTGGCAAGCGGCATCACGCAGTCGCGCAACTCAGACGGTACACCGGCAGCACCGCATCCGACATTCAAGCCGCATCCGATGCAAGGCTGGACGCCGGATTTCGTCCCCAAACTCACCGACGATGCCGTCGCAATGAAGGTCATCGACCGCATCCTGCCGATCTCAGGCCCCGACGCCATTCGCTGCAGCAAGGACCTTGCTACCCAGGAGGGCATCTTTGTCGGCATTACCTCAGGCGGGACCTTTGCCGGCGCGCTCAAGGTTGCAGCCGAGGCGGAGAAGGGAGCAACCATTCTCTGCATGCTTCCCGACACCGGCGAGCGCTATTTGAGCACGCCTCTTTTCGCCGATGTATCGGCGGACATGAATGAGGAAGAGCTTAAGATTTCACGATCCACGCCAGGCGCTCAGCTAAATCCTTGAGCGGTCCTCACGCCTCTCGAGACTTCAATCAAACTTCAGCAGTTTTACGAATCCGCCCCTGTCACCAACCTTGCCCAAAGGAGTACCAAAAGGAGTACGAAAACGGAGTACCAAAAGGAGTACTTTGAGCGCCGCCACGGGTGGAATAGGGTCTGAGTATTGCGAAGTGGAGAAGTAATTCAGAACAAGCGTCTTTTGCATGCGCCGTACGATTGAAACCGCACCGAGGGACGGGAAAGTCGTCATCCTCGAGGATGATGCGAACGGGATCTACGATGTCGCTCACTGGTCGCCTGAGGCGGCTGAATGGATCGGTGAAAACGGCAAGCCGAGCAAGATCACGCCGTCGCATTGGTATCCAATGCCGGGGGACAATTATCTTCAACAAGGGCTCGATGTATCGAGCAGCCCCTCCCAGGTCGGGCCGTCGCTGCCGCGCCGCTATAGCTTCTTCCCTTTCTCCTTAAGGCGGGCTGCGCCAAAACGGCCGATGGCCGGCGACGTCATTGCACCTCGCTCCGATGAGTTGGCTGCTCCCGTGAGCGTTGCAGCAGTCGAGGCGCAGACCGCGCCGGTCGAAGCGAAGCGCGCGCCGCATTCGCGGTGGGCAACCTCCTCGGTCGCCGGAACCCTCGTCGCGGCGGCGCTCATCGGCATGTATTTCCGCGCCGAGGTCGCCGCCTATGTGACGCGATACGCCGGTCAGCAGGATATCTTTAAGGTCAGCACGATCGGCGGGCAGGTCGTCGAGCAAGAGACCCAGTTGCCTAGCCAGGACTCGCGGAAGACCGACTTATTAGCGCTTCAGCAGCAGGCCGAATCCGACCAGACCAATGCGCAGGCGGGAACGCAGGAGGCTGCGCAGGTCAAGCAGGCCGTGGAGGCGCCCGCGCCCGAACCACGACAATCCTCGGAGAAAGAGCAGCGCGCAAAGGTTTCGGCGAATGAGCTTGCCGAGGCCCGGCGCGCTATCGATGGGCTCAATCTGAAGCTGCAGGCGGAGGCCGCGAAGACCGAACAATTGCTCGGACAGGAGCGGGAAAAAACCACCGCGCTCGCGCAGGAGGCCAGTGCTACGCGACAAGAGCTAAAGGCGAGCACAGAGCAACATCGCTACGCGCTCGAAGAGGAACGCGCTCGGGGTGCCGCGCTGGCGAACGAACTCGCGATGGCGCGCCGCGAAATCGAGACGCAGGCAGCGCTGCTGCGCAAGGCGGGAGACGAGCCGGCGCAGCTCAAGAAGGCGGCCGAGAGCGCGACGGCGGAACTGCGGCAGTCTCTGCAGCGGGAGCACGACAGGGCCGAGGCGCTGGCAAGCGAACTGGCGAGCGCGCGGCGGGACGTCGAGACCCAGGCGGCGCTATCGAGCAAGAAGGGCGACGAGGCGGCGCAGCTCAAGCAGGCGGCCGAGAGCGCGACGGCGGAACTGCGGCAGTCTCTGCAGCGGGAGCACGATAAGGCTGAGGCGCTGGCAAGCAAACTGGCGAGGGCGCGGCAGGATGTCGAGACGCAGACAGCGCTGTCGCGCAAGGCCGGCGACGAAGCACTGCAGTTCAAGCAGGCGGCGGAAAGCACAATGGCGGAACTGCAGCGGGAGCGCGGCAGGGCCGAGGCGCTGGCGCGGGATCTTGAATCCGCGCGGCGCACGATTGATGGGCGCGTTGCGCTTGAGAGCGCGCCGAACAACCAGATTGTCCAAGTGAAACAGGCCGCGGAGGTGGCTGCGACGGAGCAGCCAGCGGCCGCAGAGGAGCAAGGCAGTCCGGAAGCGACAAGGTTGATAGCGCGCGCCAGTGCGCTCCTCGGCCAGGGAAATATCGGTGCGGCGCGGACAGTGCTCCAGCGCGCTGCGGAGACAGGCAGCGCGCAGGCGAGCTTCATGCTCGCCGAGACATATGATCCCGCCAAGCTATCCGCTTGGGGGACGTACGGAACGCGCGGCGAAGCGACGAAGGCGCGCGAGTTCTACGCGAAGGCTCATGCCGGCGGCATTCAGGAGGCGAAGGATCGACTTAACGCATTGCGTCAGTGAAAGGATTATTTTGGGATGAACACGCTTCCAAGACCACGCTTGCTGCTCCTGCTCGCCGCGTTGGCGCCGGTCATGCTGGTGCTTCAGCCAGCCAATGTGGATGCGCAAACGCAGAGCGCCCGCCCGCCGCAACGCCCCTCAGCGTACCAGACGGAAAAAGAGAAGATGAACGCCTGGACGGTGGGCCTCGCCGGCGGCTTGCTCGAGGGCGCGCCCATTCGCCTTGCCGCGGAGATGGGCCGCGTCGTCGACGACGGGCCAAATCTGCATGTCTTGCCGATCGTCACCCGTGGTCCCACGGAAAATCTGAATTCGCTCCTTTATCTGCGTGGCGTAGATATGGCGATCATCAGTTCCGACTCGCTCGAAGAGTACAAGATTCAAGTGCCGCAGATACAGAGCCGCATCACCTACCTGCTGAATCTCTTCCCGTCGGAGGTGCACGTGTTCGTTCGGCCGGAGATCCAGAGCCTGCAGGATCTCGCCGGCAAGAAAGTGAATTTCAACACCCAGGGCACGGCCGCCGCCTATACGGGGCCCATGATCTTCAGCCGCCTCGGCATCGACGTGGAGAAGACCTTCATTCCCCATCAGATCGCGCTGGAGCAGATGCGCAAGGGCGAGATGGCGGCGGTCTTTTTCATCACGTCGAAGCCGGTTGACGCTTTCGTGCGCGGACGCTGGGAGCCCGGCTTCAAGTTCCTTCCGGTATCTTATGAAAGCAAGTTCGAGGATTATTATCTTCCCGCGGTATTGGACGCGAGCGACTATCCCAATCTGATCAAGGAAGGCGAACGCGTTTCCACGATCGCGGTGCCGACCGTTCTGGTCGCCTTCAATTGGCCGGCGAAATCGAACCGTTATCAGCGCGTCGCCCGCTTCGTCGATTACCTGTTTTCCCGGATCGATAGGCTGCAGGCGCCGGGCTTCGACCCGAAATGGAAGTCGATTAATCTCGCTGCGACCGTTCCCGGCCTCACCCGCTTCACGGCGGCGCAGGAGTGGCTCGATCGCAAAGCGCGCAATGCGCAGGCGCCGCCGCAATGAAAAACGCTGCGATCCCACTGTCTGTCGCATTCAACGTCGCGGGCGGAATCGCTTTCGCACAAGGCGCGAGCGATCCGATGGCACATCTTCGCGCTTGCTCTCTGATGGAGCATGCAGAGCGGTTGGAATGTCTGGAAAAGCTGTCGCGTAACATCGCGCCGCCGGCTCGCCCAGTGCCAGGAAGCGACAACTGGATTGTCAGCGAGACCACCTCTCCGGTGGACTATGCGCCGATGGTCACCGCCACCACGTTTTCTCGCGGCGGCTCGGATGGCTCCTCGATGCAACTTTCCATTCACTGCCGCGGTGGCCGCACTGAACTGGTGGTCGCGGGACCGGCTGTCTCCCGCAGCAGCGAGGGTTATGCCATATCCTATCGCATTAATGACGATCAACCGGTGCAACTTGCCGCAGGCTCGCCATCGTTTGGAACTGGCGCTGCGTTCACGGGCGATGTCGTACGCTTGTTGCAGTCGCTACCCGAAGAGGGCGACATCGCCGTCCGTCTCTCCACCCGAACTGGTGCCGCCCAAGACGGGCATTTTTTTCTCGGCGGACTGAAGAAGGTGCGAGAGAAGGTCGCCGCGGCGTGCAAATGGCCACACGCCGTTGCCACGCCACGCAACTGATGGTCATCGAACAGGAAACTACAACGGGAGATACATTATGATAGGGTTTGGAAACGCTGTTAGAGCGGCGGCGGCGGGCGTCGTAGCACTGCTCATCGTCGCGCCGCCATCGGCGGCGCTGCAGAAGAAGCAAACGACGGCGCAGATGTTGAAGCGGCCCGCCGCTGAAAAGAAGCTGCACCACCTTATCTTGCAGGTGAATACCAACGAACCTGCGATGATGAATCTCGCGCTCAACAATGCGACGAACGTCGCGCAATATTACAAGGACCTCGGCGAGAAAGTGGACATCGAGGTCGTAACATTCGGTCCCGGCCTGCATATGCTGCGCGACGACACCTCGCCGGTCAAGGCGCGGATCAAGGCGATCAAGGAGAGCACCCCAGCAATCTCCTTCAAAGCCTGCGGCAATACCCAGGAAAATATGCACAAGGCCGAGAACAAGGAAATTCCCATTATTCCCGAGGCGACAGTCGTGAAGTCCGGCGTTGTGCGTGTAATGGAGTTGCAGGAACAGGGCTGGACGTATGTTAAGCCCTGACGCATCCGTCAGCCCACTGTTTGCCCGTCGGTTGTGGCGATCAGCCGCTTCGGTACCAGCAGGAGGCTCGGAAGCATCAGGGCATAGACGATTGTGATCGCGATGACGCAAACAGCAAAGCCGCCGTAGTGATCGTAAAGGTTGGTTCCGAGAACGTCGCCAAATCGCGAAACAACGAAATAAAGGCTGCTGGCCATCATGTAGGTCGTCCCCTGCAGGCCCGGCGGGGAGGACCGAATGATCAGATCGATATAAGCGCCGGTGGCAACGCCGCCCATGAGGCCGATGGGCACCGCGGCGATCAAAGCTCCCGTCACAGAGTGAATGAAGAGCAACGGCACCATCTGGGGAACGGCAGCCACCGTCCCCCATAACAGCAGTGTTTTCAGGGGAAACCTGCGGCAGAGGAATCCGAACACGATAAAGGTCGGAATGAAGGAACCCGCGAAGATGGCATTCCACTGACCCCATTGGGCGTCCGTGGCGTGCAGGGCGTTCTGAAGATGATACTGAAGCGGCGTGACCGAGCCCGGCGCGAAATTCCACAACAGCCATATCAGCATGGCCGGATAGATCGGCGAGTGT
>Ga0209117_1000435_pt1 | contig 17883 bp, 16 predicted proteins | sample BlaSpr_A8_OM2_M2_FD_187978 | JGI IMG/M metagenome (GOLD analysis project Ga0209117, IMG submission 187978) | Forest soil microbial communities from Thunder Bay, Ontario, Canada - Black Spruce, Ontario site 2_A8_OM2_M2 (SPAdes) (version 2) | ecosystem: Environmental > Terrestrial > Soil > Boreal...
GCATCCTCAAGTCGTTCCTGTCCAGGCGCCTGAGCACGACAAGGATCCGCGTCCACGGCGACTACCACCTGGGCAACGTGCTCTACACCGGATCTGACTTCGTCATCATCGACTTCGAAGGCGAGCCCACTCGCTCCCTTTACGAGCGCCGGCTCAAGCGCCTCGCGCTTCGAGATGTGGCGGGAATGCTGCGGTCATTCGACTACGCGAGCCAGGCGGCGCTGAAGTCAGACCAGATCGATGCGAAGGCTCTTCCAGGACTCCGGAACTGGAGTCGATTCTGGGTCCAATGCGTGTCGGCGGCTTTCTTGAAGAGCTATCTCGGCGCAGCCGGCACGGCGTCCTTCGTGCCCCAGTCACCCGACGACCTCGACGTTCAGCTCACTACGATGCTGCTGGAGAAAGCGCTGTACGAGCTGCGTTATGAGCTGAACATGCGACCCGATTGGGTGCGCATCCCGCTTCGTGGCATCCTCGAGGTGGTGACGACAAAGTGATCGCGCGCTCGCTGCTCAGCCCGTTCGACCTGCACCTTTTCAACGAGGGTACTCACAGCCATCTCTTCGACAAGATGGGCGCTCACGTCTCGACCGAACCAGAAGGGACCTCTTTCGCCGTCTGGGCGCCGAACGCCGACTCGGTCAGCGTGATCGGCGACTTCAACGGTTGGGACAAGACCGCCAACGGATTGTTCCCGCGCGAGCAGTCGGGGATCTGGGAGGGTTTCATCCCCGGCGTGAAGCATGGAGCGCTGTACAAGTACCACGTCCACTCGCGCGTCACGCGCACCGGAGCCGACAAGGCAGATCCCTTCGCGGCCTACTCGGAGCAACCGCCACGACAGGCGTCGATCGTGTGGGACCTGAGCTATCGGTGGGGCGACGAGAGCTGGATGACGTCCAGCCGGCAGGCCGCCAACGGCCGCGGAGCGCCATGGGCGGTCTACGAGGTGCACCTGGGCTCATGGATGCGCGTGCCTGAAGAAGGGAACCGCTACATGACCTACCGGGAGCTGGGCCCGCGGTTGGCGGACTACGTGAGCCGGATGGGCTTCACGCACGTGGAGTTCCTGCCGGTGATGGAGCATCCCTTCTACGGCTCGTGGGGCTATCAGTGCACTGGGTATTTCGCGCCGACCAGCCGCTACGGGACGCCGCAGGACTTCATGTTCCTCGTCGACTATCTGCACCAGCACGGAATTGGCGTCATCCTCGACTGGGTGCCGTCGCACTTTCCGTCGGACGAGTTCGGGCTGCAAAACTTCGATGGGACGCACCTGTTCGAGCACGCGGACCCGCGCCTTGGCGTCCATCCGGACTGGGGAAGCTCGATCTTCAACTACGGTCGCAACGAGGTGCGCGGCTTTTTGATCAGCAGCGCGCTGTGCTGGCTCGACCGCTACCACGCCGACGGGCTGCGCGTGGACGCTGTCGCGTCGATGCTCTATCTCGATTACTCGCGCAAGGCGGGTGAATGGATCCCTAACAAGTTCGGCGGAAACGAGAACCTCGACGCGGTCGACTTCTTGCGCCGCTTCAACATCGAGGTTTACAAGGAGCAGCCGGCGGTACAGACGATCGCCGAGGAATCCACTTCGTTTCCGCTGGTGTCACGCCCGACGTACCTCGGCGGCCTCGGTTTCGGGATGAAGTGGGACATGGGCTGGATGCACGACACGCTGCACTACATGTCGCAGGAGCCGATTCACCGGAAGTTCCATCAGAACAACCTCACGTTCCGGTTGCTCTACGCGTTCGGCGAGAACTTCATGCTGCCGCTGTCGCACGACGAGGTCGTGCATGGGAAGGGTTCGCTGCTGGCGAAGATGCCGGGCGACGATTGGCAGAAGTTCGCGAACCTGCGCTTGCTGTACGCGTACATGTATGCGCAGCCAGGCAAGAAGCTCATGTTCATGGGGGACGAGTTCGGGCAGTGGCGGGAGTGGGACCACGAGCAGAGCCTCGACTGGCACCTGCTGGAGGAGCCGATGCACGGAGGCATGCGGCAGTGGGTCGGAGACCTGAACCGGATCCTGCGCGATGAGAAGGCCATGCACGAGCTGGACTTCGACCCGTCGGGCTTCGCGTGGATCGACGCCACGGACATCGACCAGAGCGTGGTCAGCCTCATCCGCCGCGGCCGGTCCGAAAAGGACATCCTGGTCGGCGTCTTCAACTTCACGCCGGTGCCGCGGAACAACTACCAGATCGGCGTTCCGGAGGGAGGCCGCTGGCTGGAGCTGCTGAACAGCGACGCGCCGCTGTACGGGGGAAGCGGGCAGGGGAACCTGGGCGGCGTGGAGGCCTCGCCGATCAGCATGCACGGGCACCGGCACAGCCTGACGCTGACTCTTCCGCCTCTGGGGGCGCTGTTTTTGAAGCCGGAGTTTGTGCAAGAGGGCGAGGGCGGCGAGGATGGCAGCTGAGAAGAAGCCGGTCCGCAAGCGCGCGGCAAAGCGCGCCGATCCGCAGGCACGGGACCCGCAAAAACCCGATCCAACAGACCCGGAAGTCACCGACAAGAAAGCCACCGAACCGAAGAGCGCCCCGGTAGTCGAGGCCGGCCCGGTGGCCGTCCACGTGGATGCCGGCGACGTCAAGGTGGTGGTCGCGCCTCCCGGTCGGGATGGGTTCGACCGGCGCCTGTACAGGGTCCTCAACGACCTTCCGCATACCAAGCAAAGCGACCGCTACGTCAGCGTCCTCTCGGACCTGGGCGAGGGGCTCGGGTGGGTGGCCGGCGGAATCGCCCTGGCCATTCTCGGTGGCCCCAAGGGCCGGCGGGCGGGCGCGGCCACGGCGGTGGCATCACTAGCGGCGACGTATGTCGTTCAGCAGCGGGTGAAGCCGATCTTCCGGCGGGTGCGCCCTTTCGTCAATCGCGAGGCGACGGTGGTCGGAATCAGGCCGGCCGACCACTCCTTCCCATCCGGCCACACCGCCTCTTCGTTCGCGGCTGCCACAGCCCTGGCCATGTTCTATCCGCGAGCGGCTCCCCTGGCGTACGCGGTCGCGACCGCGGTCGGGATGTCCAGGGTCCACCTCGGCGTGCACTTTCCAAGCGACGCCGCTGTCGGGGGAGTGATCGGCATCGGCATCGGCACGTTCTGCGGCTGGGTGCTCAGGAAGCGCTAGGAATCCTGCTTTAAGCCCCTACCCTCACCCTAGCCCTCTCCCCTTACGGGGAGAGGGAAGGCCAGTTCGTAGCGATCGCTGCCTGGGCGGCGGCCAGGGTCATCACTCCGGCGCAGACCTTCGTATGGAGAGAGTTTTCGACCAGATCTTTCTTCGCGGCCGGATAGATGCCGCTTCGTGGTTGCGGCCAGAGGTTCTTCGCATCGCTGGGATGGCCGCCGAGCTCCAGGGGAATGAGGTGGTCCTCCTCGTAGTCCGCCAAGCTCGTGTCGGCGTAGCCGTACTCCGCGATCTGCCGGACCTTGAGGTCGTTTGTGTAGCTCGATGCCGGACGCACCGTCGTCGTGTAGCCCCTCACGCAGATCGTGGTGGAGATGTTGTCCTGCGTCACACGTGGATCAACTAGCCCAGGAGTGCAGACCGGATCGGGGAGACCGTTCGCCGAATGGCAGTGCGCGCTTGTTTGGATGACGGTGGCCGGGCTCGCGATCGAAGACTGATGCGAATTCCAGGCGAGCCATATACCAAGCGCGATGACGAATAGAAAGACAATCGACAGAACGAAGACAGCCAGCCGGCGATTGCCCAAGTCGCTGGATTATGAGGCCGATCCCCGAAGGAGAGAGGGAACTCCGTGCAGCCGGTCGGCAGGCTTAGACCCAAACGACCGATCTCTGATCCAGCGAATCGACAGCACGAAGCTCAGCCAGGCGGTCGCGATGAGCATGCCCGCGAGGACATCGCTCGGCCAGTGCGTCCCGGCGTAGATCCTGTCCAGCCCAACAGCGATGACAATCGCAGCCATGAGCGCCCAGCCGATCGGTATCGCCCACCGCGGCAGATACCTATGGCCGATGCACAGCATCAACACGGCGGCGCTGATCGTGATGAAGATGAGGTGCCCGCTCGGATAGCTCGTGGAACCAGGATGCTCGGTCACACGAAGGATCTGGTCCACCGTCGGCCGCGGCCTGTGGACCAGGTTGACGATGACTTCGTACCAGAGGCCGCCGGCAAGCGCCGCAAGGGCCAGCCTCCAGGCCCGGCGATTCAGAAGAAGCACCAGGAGGATGACGACTATCTGCATGGGGATTCCGCCCGGCCCTCCGAGCCAGGTGAAGAACGGGAACGTCAGCGTGAGCGGCCCGAGGTTCGTCGCCTGGATATCGCGTTCCACTGTGGCGTCAATAGACAGGTATGGATTCATGACGACGATCCCGGTGATGATTCCGACCAAGACCGCTGCAACGATGGCAACGGCCAACAGGGGACCCCGGATCATGCCGCCGGTCGGGCCCGACCTCGAAACCACTTCCAGCTCGGAGACGGCAGCCAGCGCTCGGGGAGCCATAGCACGAATGCCGACCAGCCGATTCCGAGAAAGACTCCGCCGATCACGTCGCTGGGCCAGTGGGCGCCCGCCCAGACCCTGGCGATACACGCCAGCAGGATCACGACAGCTGCCGCAATCCACAGGACCGCCCGGTAAACGGGCTTGACCTTGGGCGCGAAAGAGAAGGCGAGCATGAAGGCCATCCACGTGAAGAAGACGGCGTGGCCGCTTGGATAGCTGAAACCGGTGGTCGGGTTGAGGATGTGCACGAGGTCCGCGGGCGGCCGCTGCCGCGAGATCACGAGCTTGATGATGTTGTCGAGCCCGCTGGAGATGCTCCCAATCAGCATCAGCCAGCCGGCACGGCGCTCCACGACGAAGAGCACGACGACCGCGATCGCGCCGAGCAGGACCTGCCAGATGCCCGCGCTGGCGTTCAGCCACTCCATCGGGTAGACGAGCGGTCCCCAGCTGAGCTGCTGGATGAAATGGGTGATCGGGACGTCGAACGAAATCAGCGAGTTGCTCACCACCAGGTAGGTCTGGATCGCGAAGAGGACGAAGACGGCGAGTGCGGTCGGACCAAGCCAGCGCCTGGCCGTCGGTCCGGGTTGCCCGGCGAGAACCTCGGCCGCCGCCTTCTTGGGTTCGGCCAGAGGCGGAGTGGCCTCCTGTCGTTGCGCGCTCATTTGGGCAGTATCACGTGCAGCGCACTGAGCTCAGCGGAGATGGTGGCCGGCGTCCTGCCGAGCTGCATGTTGTCGGCGTAGATCCGCACCTTCGGCTTGGTGGTCACTACGAGCTTGCGGAACTTGAACACCTGGCCCAGGCCTCCTTCTTTGTGCTTGGACAATACGACGCGAGCTAGCACGCGTTTGACGATATCCCGGCGCGTGGCGCCTGCATGCACCGATAGCTCCAGGTAGGGATCTTCAGGCGTCTTGTCGCTGACCGGCATCTGCGAGCCGATCGATGTGGTGTTGGTGAAGACAAGGGACATGGCGGTGCCGCTGCCCCTGATGTCGCCTGTCAGCTCATACGTGAAGGGCTTCGCCTCGGCGATGTGTTTCAAGTCCTCGGCAAACTGTCCGAACGCCTGGTCTTTGGCGGACTCGCCCGCGGCGATGGTCTCGCCGAAGAGTCCGATGGCGGCGGCCTCCAGGAAGATCTTTCCGTTCAGGCGCCCAAGGGTGATCGGACGGGGGTTCCCTGTCTTGATCACGCGGATCGCCGCATCGATCGTCGTCGGCAGGTGAAGCGACTTTGCGAAGTTGTTGAAGGTGCCCATGGAAAGGATGCCGAGCGGATGTTTCGTCTCGGCGAGCTTGCGGACGACCCAGCCGATCGTGCCATCCCCACCGGCCACGATGACCAAGGCTGTCGGCCCGACCAACTTTTCGATTTCCATCTTCGGATCGAATTCGACGATCAGGCTGCTCTCGAATGCCTTGCGCAGCTTCGCCTCGATCTCGGGCGTCATCGAACCCGCCTTGGGACTCAGGATCAGGAGGCTGGACGACAACCCCCGGGCGGTGTTCGGCGCGCGAAGCGCAGCTGTGCTCGTGCGACTCAAGCAGAGCTGCCCATCAACCGGATCCAGCGTGCACAGGCGAAGGAGTGGAGACCCAGGGCCACAAACCCCAGCGCGATTATGCCCAGCACAACGCGTCCGAAGGGCTGGCCCAGCAGGAACGTGAAGGCACCGCCGAAGCCCTGGACCTGGCCCGGGTCGTGATGGAGGCCTGCCTGCACGATGAACCATCCGATGACCAGAAAGGTCACACCGCGCGCGAACATGCCGAACCTGCCTAGCCGGATCACGAAGGTCCTTTCACTCTCGCTCATCTCGGCGCCCTTCAGGTCCTGTTTGAAGGTGGCTCGATAGGCTTCGAGGAACTGCCCCAATCCGACCCCGATCGCGATGAGGCCGATGACGATGGTCAGCGCGCCACCACCAGGGTGGTTGAGGATGGAGGCGATCGTTTTCTGGGTGCCGTCACCGGAGTTTCCGCCTGACCCTGCGAGGATCTGGAGGGCGAGGATCACGAGCGCGGCATAGGACACGGCGCTAGTGACGAAGCCAAGCCTCGCCATGTAGCCGGAAGCGTCGCTGCCGCGATGCAGTGGGTCGTAGATGGCCCGGACGAAACCCCACAGCGAATAGGCCGCCAGGCCGACCGCCATGACGATCAGCACTACCTTGCCGTACGGGTTGGCAATCAGGAACACGAGACTTCCCGACAGGTCGGTGGCCTGGCCGCCTCCGACGCGGAGGGCTATCCCAAGGGCCAGGAGTCCCATGGCCGTGTAAAGGGCACCTCGCGTCGCGTAGCCGAGACGCTCTAAAAGCCGAAGCACGGGGCTGCCCGCGACTCGTTTGACCGCACTGTTGCCAGCCTGGAAAGTTGCCATTTGGTTCATTTCCTCCATCGTCTAGATAAGCTGGGAGGCGGCCCAGTTCCGCTACCACGTGCGGTTGGCGGGACAACGAGGTACCAGGGCAGCGTCAGTTGAACAACGGCCCAGGTCCGCGGCGTACGCATGCCGGCGGTCGCCAATCTTCCGCTCGCTGAGATCGTTCCCGCTGAAGGTGACCGCACGCTCAAAAGGTCGCCGATAGATATGTGGGCACTCTCATTCTTGCTGTCAGCCATGCAGCCCGTGAGGATGTGCCGAAACAGGTAACAAAGGCAGTAATACACATCCGTTAACCTCATGCGGCTCCCCGCGCCGGGCGCGCGCAGGGCGCAAGTTCAATTAGAAGCGCGGCGGGTATCTTCGTCCGATGCGACATGAGCCCGGAAGCGTGCTGACGAGCTGGTTTCTCACCAGCTCTGAACGCGGGAATGAGTTCAGCGCGCTCGACCGGCGGCGCCCGGATGGGATGGCCTGGAGCACGGGGAACACTGTCGAAACGCTCGTGCACGGCGCAACTTACTTCGGCCGGCTGCTGGAGACAATTCGCGGACTGGGCCCCGGAGACCAGCTGTACTTCACCGACTGGCGAGGGGACCCCGACCAGCTGCTGAGCGACGATCCCGATTCCCGGGTGGGCCCGGTCCTGGCGGACGCCGCGCGCCGGGGAGTGATGGTCAGAGGATTGATGTGGCGGTCTCACCTGGACAGGTTCGGTTTCAGCGCAGAGGAGAACCGCAACCTCGCCCAGGAGGTGAACTCGGCGGGCGGCGAGGTCCTTCTCGACCAGCGTGTGCGGCTGGGCGGCTCCCATCACCAGAAGCTCGTCGTCATCCGTCACGCCGCGGGGACAGCACAGGATGTTGCCTTTGCGGGAGGCATCGACCTCGGGCACGGCCGGCGCGACGACGCCGACCATCACGGCGACCGGCAGCGCCAGGCGATGGCGCCGGTGTATGGGCCAACCCCCCCATGGCATGACGCACAGGTCGCGGTCCAGGGTCCCGCGGTAGGAGACCTGGACTTCTGCTTCCGGGAACGTTGGGATGACCGGAATCCCCTGAGCCGCGACCCTCTGGGGATCTTGCACGACCTGCTGCGCCGTACGGACCGCAAGGCGAGCGCCTTGCCGCCGATGCCGGCCGATCCCGAGCCCTGTGGAACTCACGCGGTCCAGGTGCTGCGTACCTACGCGCGCCGTCACGGGGGCTATCCGTTCGCTCCACACGGCGAGCGCAGCGTGGCCCGCGGATTTCGGAAGGCGATCGAAAGAGCGCGCCGGCTCATCTACATCGAAGACCAGTTTCTGTGGTCGAGCGAGATCGCGAAGACGTTCGCGGACGCCCTCCGGGCGAACCCGTCGCTGCACCTCATCGCGGTCCTCCCGAGATATTTCGACCAGGCCAGAGCCATCACGCTGCGGCCGAACCAGGTCGGCCGGGAGAACGCGGTGCACGTCCTTCTCGATGCGGCGCCCGATCGTGTGGCCATCTATGACATCGAGAATCTCGCCGGCGTTCCGGTCTACGTCCACGCCAAGATCAGCGTGATCGACGACGTGTGGGCAGCGGTCGGATCGGACAATTTCAACCGGAGGTCCTGGAGCCACGACTCGGAGATCGCGTGCTCTGTGATCGATGAGGAACGCGACGCGCGCGAACCGACCGATCCTGCGGGCCTCGGCGATGGCGCTCGGAAGTTCGCTCGCGACCTGCGGCTGCAGCTGTGGCGCGAGCACCTGGGGCGAGCGGATGGCGATGATCGCGACCTGCTCGATCCCATCGAGGCGGTGGCGAAATTCCGTGAGGCTGCGCTCGCCCTCGAACACTGGTACCAGAGCGGCCGGCGCGGAGAACGGCCGCCGGGTCGCGTGAGGCCGCACCCCAGGATCCAACCCTCACGAACCACGAGGCTGTGGGCCGAGCCCATCTACCGAATGGTCTACGACCCCGACGCCAGGACGCCCGAGATGCGCCGCCAGAACAAGTGGTAGATCGAGTGGTCGGGCTCTAGTCGGCCCTCGCGGCACGTGATTGTCGTCCTCGACTAACATCGGGCGCCACCAGCGCACTCCAGCCGAGGAGCCCAGTCACATTGTCGAGCTTCGACTGCACCTCGAAACCGCCATCGTTGATCTCAAAGGTCCAGATTCCTTTTTCGTGGTCGCTGTTTCGCATCTTGAGAATGGCGACAGCGCGGCCCACCTCCGACTCCTGCTCGATGTGGCGCAACAGGATCACGTTGTGGTACAGAAAAAGGAGACCATCAACCGATTCCGTCGTCGGACCGAGACTGCTTGTCTCGCTGGTTGTGAGCAAGGACACCTCTGCTGACCGCAACGAAGCCAGAAGGCTGCGGGCAAAGGCGGGAAAGCGTTCCGTCTCCCGGGCTGCCACCACCATTTCGGCGAGGCTGTCAATCACCATGCGGTGGAGCGGGGCCTTCGCGAGCTCCTCACGAACGACCGACGCCACAATGTCGAGGTCGAGCGAATCTTCGGCGACGTGGTAGATCTTCAGCTGTCCCGAGGCGATGTGCGGGCTGAGATCCCAGCTGAAGCTGGCCGCCTGGCGGATCAACTGATTGGCATTTTCCTGAAAAGACACGTAGAGGCATCGCTCGCCATCCTCCAGGCCCTGCGCGATGAAACGCAGCGCCAAGGACGACTTGCCGCAACCCGAGGGACCCAGGACCAGAGTCGAGCTTCCTTTGGGTAATCCTCCGTGGGTCATCTCGTCCAGACCCGCTACCCCGATCGAGATTCTGCCCGCAGGCTCGGACTCCAACTCGACATCGCCATCCACCGTCTCGGCGCGGACGAACACAGAGATGCCGGCTTCACTGATGTGCAGCGGGTGATGTCCCGAAAGGTGCTTCGAGCTCCGCAGCTTCCGCACTCGCAGCCAGCGCCGATCCATCGGCTCGTGCGACTCGTACACCAACTCCACGATCCCGTCCGCGAGAGAGAACTCCGGGGCCGACTCGACCTCGTCCGGCCCGTACTCGCCAACAAAGATGAGGGTCGTTTGGGTATGAGCGATGCGGGATGAAAGCAGGTAGATGGAAGTGCGCAGCGTGCGTTCGGTGGTGCTGAAGTCCCGGAGCGCCTTCGCGCTGTCCACGACGACGACCGCCGGTTGCTCCGCAACGCACTTGCGGACGATCTCATCCATGATCGCGGCAAGGCCGCCTTCCTTGTCGTCCTGCAGGATCTCGCCGAGGTTGATGAACTCGACCTTGTCCACCAGGGCGCTTCGGTCGAAGAAGTCAAAGGTTTCGAGATGGTTGATGAACTTCTCAGGCGGTTCCGAGATCGTCGAGTAATAGACGGCCTTGTGTTCCGCCGTGGCATTCCGAAAGCAGATCTGCTGGGCCAGGATCGTCTTGCCGGTGCCAGGCGATCCCGCAATCACAGTGAGCGAGCCGACCGGCAGGCCACCGCCGAGCACGGTATCCAGTCGCGGTATACCGGTACTCAGTCGCTGCAAAGCAGGATCTCCACTCTCGTCGGTTGTCCTCTCGTGGCCACGATATCAAACGTGCGCGAAGGGACAACCGACCGATTGTCTGACCCGAGATCGCGCCTAACCTGCACTGAGTCTTTGCTCCGAAAGAAGTGAGTTCACGTTGGCGAGCAGGCTGGATTGGTGGAAAGGCTTGCCCATCACGATGTCGGCTTGTCCAGCGGACTCCCTGGCCTCAGGGTTGCCGGTCACAGCCAGGATCCGGAGACCAGCGGTCCGTGGGTCAGATCTCAGGTGGGCGATCAGCTCTCCACCATCCATGACCGGCATCATCATGTCGGTCACGACAAGATCCGGCAGCGCTTCCTTGATTCGGATCAAGGCGGCCACCCCGTGCTGAGCCTCGATGACCTCGTAGCCGGCACTTTCGAAGATCAGCCTGAGCAGGAATCTGATGCTCGGGTCGTCATCCACGACCAAAATTGTCTTCACGCGGCACCCATCGCGCTGGGCAGACAGGACCCTTTTTTCGGTAGGCGTTTCGACAACCGCAATCGGATTCGCTAGTGATAAATGGAACCGGTTGCACTGTCAATCGCAAGAATTCTTGCGCTTGGATTGCAATCCAGAGAAGACCGGTGCGTCGGGTCACGCACCATTGATCGCCCCCTCCCGGATGACAAGACAGTAACCCCTGCCTTTCTCGGTGACCACCGAGCAATAGGCCGAGAAGGGTGAAAGCTTCTGGCGAAGGCGTGTCACGTAGCTCCGAAATTGCTCGACTGAATATTCGGGACCCCAAGCTTTTGAGGCCAGCTCGCCGGCAGTGAAGAACTGATTTGGACTGGCCAAGAAGGTGGTGAGCAGCTGCCACTCCCGCTTGGTGAACGATGCCTTGCCTTCTTGACCCGTGACGACTCGCTGCCCGGCGTCAAAGACAAGGCCTCCCAGCTCGATCCTCTTGGCGAGCGGGACCACTGACACAGGCCCAGGCCGCCGCATCTCGGCAATGATCGCCCCGATCAGGGCGTCAGGGACGAATGGCTTGGGCAGCACTTCGTCGGCTCCGGCTTTGTAGATCTTCAGCGTGTCCTTGGTCTGTTCGTACGACTCCGTCAAGACGATCAGCGGACACTGCGCAAGCAATCGGAGCTGACCCACCTGCTCCGCCGTGACCTGGGACTCATCGCTGGTGCCGACGATGACAATTTCGAAGCGGTTCTTGCCATCGAATTGATGCTTCGCGTGGTCGAACTCCGCGACACTCTCGAACTGCGCTCCGGCCAGCTCGACGACGTGCGAGATGACTGACCTGTAGCCGGGGTTGGCCTCTACGACAAGGACCCGCGGCCGGCTCGGCCCGGGCTGCACCCGAGGGTTCGGCTTGATTTTTCCCACGACGTCCCGCCTTTGCCGGTTTATCCGGTCGTTAGTTGAGCTGGCTTCGTCTCGGATCGCCACCGGAGATCGTATCCGAGCACCAGGCGATCACGAACCCGCCAGACCTCGCCATTCCTGGAACATCGCAACAAGAATTGCGCTCGCCGGGCACTGTGCGCAACATCTCTTGCGCAGCCGACCTGCGGCGCCGAGGTCAGAACACTAGGGACACGCGCAGAAGGCTTGCCACGCTATCCGGCAATGGATCTTGGCTGAACAAGAATCGAGTTCACGGTTGCGAGCAGCATGGATTGATCGAAGGGCTTGCCCAAAACATAATCCGCATCCCCGGCAGCCTCTCGTGCGTCAGGGTTGGCGGTCAGGGCCAGGATCGGAACATCAGCCGTCCGGGGATTGGATCTGAGGTGGGTGATGAGCTCTCCTCCATCCATCACCGGCATCATCATGTCCGTCACGACGAGATCCGGTAGCTCATCTTTGATTCGGATCAAGGCGGCGACCCCGTGTTGAGCTTCGCTGACCTCGTGGCCAGAGCGTTCGAAGATCAGCCTCAGCAGAAATCTCATGCTCGGGTCGTCGTCGACGACGAGGATTCTCTTGACCGACATACCGTCCTTTGCTCGACCTGCATTCAGGCTCCGGTCCGCTGACAACAGCACCCGAGGGTACGATCGAGCAACTCGCGTAACAAAGTCAGTAACCCAGGTTGATGTGCCGCGCGAGCGGCGATCAGCGGAGCTGAGCTCCGATCAAGCGACGAACGACAAGCTTCGCTTCTTGGCCCAGATCTGCGCGATCACATCGGCGCGCGGAGTGAATTCTTCGCAAGGCACGCCCAGCTGACACAGGCATTGTCGAAGCTCGATTGTCAGCGCTTCACCGAAGCGATGCGGGCGTGTGATCTGGGCAAGAGCTTCATCGAAGACAAAGGTAAGTTCCCGATCGCCCATCCTGATTAGAACGTCTGCGCGCGTCGCGCTACCGGGAGGCAGGGACCACGGGTGCACCGCCGGATTTTGAGACCGGCGTGAGACTGGCATTGAGACCACGTCGCTGCGATGCTTGCGCGCATGATCAGGCGCTTTTCCCGTCTCCACCTGGCTGCCCGGATCGTGATCGCCGTATCCATCGCGATGGTCGTGCTGGCTGCGTATGGCGGATGGCAGCTGGTGGCCTGGATTGGTGCGCGCGGCAATGACACATGGGTGTACGAGCCCTCCCACGGATGGTCCGAACGCTCGACCAATCCGTCGCCCTCCATGCGCACGGATGCAGCGATCGCTTATGACCCCGCGCGGCAGAAGTTGGTCCTCTTTGGAGGACGCGCGACGTCGGCCTACGCCAGCCTTGACGACACCTGGAGCTGGGACGTCCAAGGCTGGCACCCGGAACGACCGGCACTGCACCCGCCCGCGCTCGCCGGGGCGGCGATGGCTTACGACCCGCTCGGCAAGCGAATGATCCTGTTCGGTGGTCAAACGACGCCCCAGCAGCCGCGATACGTCGCTCCCCAGCCCGGGTGCCAGGTCACGATCTCGGGGGGCCAGAAAGTGCCTCCGCCGGCAAGTTGCGTCACAGCGTCCGAACCAACCAACTCACCTGAGGCGGCCGACACGTGGGCCTACTCCGACGGGTTGTGGACGAAGCTCGCCCCATCGCATCAGCCGCCGGCGCGCGGAGGGGCAGCCCTCGCATTCGACGCCGCATCGAGTCGCATGATCCTATTTGGTGGCAGCGTCCAGATCCCGGCCGGCGGAGGCCCCGAGAACATGCTGGGCGATACCTGGGCGTTCGAGGCTGGTGACTGGTTGCTCCTCACCCCGGAGGGCTCACCCGCACCTCGAGCGCATTCGGGCTTTGCCGAAACTCCGGCCGGGCCCTTGCTGTTCGGTGGCTCGGCGGGCGGGTTTCTTGCAGGCTCCGGAGATGGCCAGGCCCTGGGCGATACCTGGCGCTGGGTCGGCTCCAGATGGGAAAAGCTGGCACCCTCCCACTCTCCCGACCGCCGCTTCTCGCCGGGCATGGCGTCTTCTGGCCCAGGTGGTGGAGTCTTGCTTTTCGGGGGGCAGCTGGGTTGCGGGGCGGACCACGGCGCGCGTGGATGTTCGGTCTCGCCTCTCCTCGACGACACGTGGAAATGGAACGGCCGGGACTGGCAGTCCGTCGATCAAGGGGCCTTCACAGCAAAACCACGCTGGCGGTCCGGGGCTTCGATGGCTTACTTCGGAGCAACCGGCGTAGTCGTTCTATTCGGCGGCCAGGATCCTCACCAGCTTTCGCTGCTCTGACCGACGGGATTCTCAGGGTTCGGGTGATGGAGCCCCGGCGAACTTGTGGGGTACCCCCATCTCGGCGTGGATCACATGCATTACCGCGTTGATCAGCGCCAGGTGCGAGAAAGCTTGCGGGAAGTTGCCCAGATGCCTGCCGCTGCGCGGGTCGATCTCTTCCGCGTAGAGCTGCAGCGGGCTCGCGTAGGAAAGGAGCTTCTCGCAGAGCTGGCGTGCGCGGTCCAGCTCGCCGATCTCGCACAGCGCGGACACCATCCAGAACGAACAGATGGTGAACGTGCCCTCCTCGCCGGAAAGGCCATCGTCGGTTTCCTCTGTGCGGTAACGCAAGACCATTCCGTCCACGGTCAGCTCCTCGCCGATCGCGAGCACGGTCGCTCGCACACGCGGATCATCGGGCGGGAGGAAGCGAACCAATGGGATCAGGAGGACCGACGCGTCGAGCACCTTGGCTCCGTAGTGCTGGACGAAAACGCCGCGCTCGTCGACTCCGTGCTCGCAGATGTCCGACTTCATCTCGTCGGCCGCCGCCTGCCACCGATTCGCAAGCTCGAGGTCGCCGTGCAGCTCGGCCAGCCGCGCGCCTCGGTCCGCCGCGACCCAGCACATGACTTTGGAGGACGTGAAATGCTGCGGCTCGCCGCGGACCTCCCAGATCCCGCGGTCAGGCTTCCGCCAGTTTTCGATAGCGCATTCGACCGAGCGCTTGAGGATCGGCCACACGACCTCCGGCATGAAGTCGCGCGACTTCGTGTGCAGGTACACCGAGTCGAGCATCGCACCCCAAACGTCATGCTGAATCTGCTGGTAGGCCGCGTTGCCGATCCGCACGGGCCGCGAACCGTCGTACCCGCTCAGGTGATCGAGCGTTTTCTCCGTCAGCTCACGCTCGCCGCCGATGCCATACATCACCTGAAGGTCCTTCGTGCTCCCGGCCGCGTCGGCGATGAAGTAGAAGAAGTCGTTGGCCTCGCGCGCGAAACCCAGCGTGTAGAGACCCCAGAGCATGAAGGTGCCGTCGCGAATCCATGTGTAGCGATAGTCCCAGTTGCGCTCGCCGCCAATCGTCTCCGGCAGCGATGTCGTCGGCGCGGCGAGCAGAGCGCCGGTCGGGCTGTAGGTGAGACCCTTAAGCGTCAGCGCGCTGCGCTGGAGGTAGCTCTGCCATGGATGCTCGGGAAACTCCCCTCTGTTGATCCACTCGCGCCAGAAGTCCGCGGTCCGCTCGATGCGCTGGAATGCCTCCTCGCACGTCGCGGGCGCGGGATGCTCTTCCCAGTACTCCTTGCCTGTCGAGTGGCGAGACCGCGACCAGACCATCGCGACGTACGCTCGCTCGCCCTGCCGCAAAGTCTTGGTCGCGTGCGCGCCGGGCCCCTCGAAGCCCACGTTCAGGTCCGTGACCAGGCGCAGCGGCACCTCGTCCTCTCCCCCGCTGGCGATCGCTTCGCCGTAGCCGGTTCCCGCGTACTCCCACCTGGCTGACGTCCGGCCGTAGTCGAAGACCGGGTGGCAGTCCATGCTGAGCTCGACGCTTCCGACCACACACTTGGCGGTGCGCAAGAGGATGTGCTCGGCCTCATGGTCGGTCGGAGGCCGGCGGTTGGTGCCGGAGCGGCGCTGGCTGTGATACCAGGGCCCAATGCACAGGGCGTCGCGAACGATCATCCAGCCGGTTCGCGTGCGCCATGTGGTCTCGAGGACCAGGGTGCCGGGCAGGTAGCGGCGTCCGGCGGGGACCTGGACGTTGGTGGGGCCGAAGCGGAAGTTGCCCGCCGCCCGGTCGAGGATGGAGGCGAACACGCTGGGGCTGTCCGGCCTGGGCAGGCACATCCACTCCACGCGGCCGCTGGGGGCGATCAGCGCGTTGACCTCGCAGTCGGAGAGGAACGCGTATTCGGCGATGGGCGGGAAGGCGCTCGCGATCCGGGACATCTCGGCATGTGGCTCGACCTCCGCCGCTCCATTGCCGTTAGCGGCGGGTTTTATCGACGGCCCAAGGTCTGATTCACTGGCTTTTTTTGCCACGTCCACCCAGCTTTACCGTGAGGATATTCCGATGGCCCGGCGAATGCGCTCGAAAACCGCATCGGGATCGCCAGTGCCGTCGACCACCTCCACCCGCACACCCTCCTTGCGGTAGTGGTCGAGGACGGCCTCCGTGAGCTTGTGGTACTCGTGCATCCGCTCGGCGATCGCCTCCTCGGTGTCGTCCGCGCGCCCCTCGACTGCCGCCCGGCGCAGGATGCGGTCCACCAGGTCCTTCTCCGGCACGTCCAGGGCGATCACGAAGTCCACCCGATGCCCCTCTTCGGCCAGCATCTCGTCCAGCGCCTGAGCCTGCTGGATGGTGCGGGGAAACCCGTCGAGAAGCACGCCGGCGCCTTTTTCTGAAGCGGGCAGGCGCTGGCGGACGATGCTGACGATGAGGTCGTCCGGCACGAGGTCGCCGGCGGCCATGCTGCGCGCCACCTCCTGGCCGATCTCGGTGCCGCGTTTGACCTCGGCGCGGAGGATCTGGCCGGTCGAGAGGTGGGAGAGGTTGAACTCGTTTTCGATCCGCTTGGCCTGGGTTCCCTTGCCGCTGCCGGGCGGGCCGAAGATGATGCCGATCAAGGGCGTTGTTCTTCCTCGCCCCTCTCCCCTGAAGGGGAGAGGGAGTCACTTTCTGCCTCGCCCCTCTCCCCAGCCCTCTCCCCTGAAGGGGAGAGGGGGTCACTTTCTGCCTCGGCCCTCTCCCCAGCCCTCTCCCCTGAAGGGGAGAGGGAGTCTTTCTCCCTTGTCTTGGAGCGGCGCTCGGGGATCTGGATGGCGTGGCGACGGCGCCACCAGCTGTTGGCGTGCTCGTTGAGCAGCTCCTCCACCGCCGGATCGGGTCCGGCCGCCTGGCCACCCTCGCTGAGCTTCAGCCATCGATGGGTGATCTCCACATACAGGTCCGCCTCGGTCCAGCCGGGCAGCTGTTCGAGCACGCCGTGTTTGCGGATCGCAGCCGCAACCGGCCTGTACACGTGGTCGTACCAGCTGGCCGCCGCCTCCGGCAGCGGCACGGCGCGGCCCTTCTCCAGGCCAAGAAAGTAGCCGTGGCCGAGGATGTGCTTGAGGATCTCGTCGTAACGGCCGAGGCGGCTGCATTCCAGGCGCGCCTCCGGCCGCGTGCGATGGAGCTGAGTCGTCTCGAGGAAGGCTGCATACTCGGCCGCACGCAGCAACGCCGCCGCGTCGAGCTTGGGTCCCAACGGGGCACGGGTGCGCACCTCGACGACGCGAGCGTTGATGGTGGCGCGTCCCAGGCTCCGAGCGACCGAGACGCGATGGTGTCCGTCGATCACGTAGTAGCTGTCGCCGACTTTGTAGACATCGATCGGCGGCAGCTCGTCGCCTTCGACCATCTCCTTGTAGATGCGTGTCCAGCGGTCGCGCATACGCCGGTTGACCGGCAGGAATCCGGGGTCGAAGTCGCCTGTCTTCGAAGGCGGCGCCGCCGAGCCCACCACCTTGTCCAGCGGTATCTCCTGCACGCCGCCAAAAGCCCGGCCCTCGAGGCCAGCCGCTTCGAGCACCGGCTCGATGGACTGAAGCCGGCGCGCGCGCCGGGTCAGGATGGAGCCGATCGAGCGCCTGAAGGCGCGGAAGCGGGCAGCGTCGAAGTCCTCGAGTGCCCGGATGTGCTCCAATGTCCGCCCCTCACCCTAGCCCTCTCCCCTAGAGGGGAGAGGGAAATTTACTGCTACAGCAGGGCTAGTTCGCTCTCCGCGTCGAAGTAGTGCATGGTCCGCGTGTCCAGGCCGAGGCGGACCTTGTCGCCGGGCTGGACGGCCATGCGCGGATCGACGCGGGCGGTG
>Ga0209117_1000436_pt1 | contig 17864 bp, 18 predicted proteins | sample BlaSpr_A8_OM2_M2_FD_187978 | JGI IMG/M metagenome (GOLD analysis project Ga0209117, IMG submission 187978) | Forest soil microbial communities from Thunder Bay, Ontario, Canada - Black Spruce, Ontario site 2_A8_OM2_M2 (SPAdes) (version 2) | ecosystem: Environmental > Terrestrial > Soil > Boreal...
GTGGACCGGTTGAATCGCCGGTGCTCTGCCGGAGGCAGAGCTAGTCTCGTTCTTGAGCGACCTGGGATTTGAGGATGTACGCGTAACGGCCCACTTCGATTGCTTTCGTGGCACCACGAAAGAAAACACGGCCAGGAAGTACGGCGTGCGTGGAGCTAATTTGTTCGCCCGGAAACCAAGCGAATAAGCCGATACCTCTTGCTCCCTGAGCGTGATTTGACTCCCTGGCTGGTGCGCCTTAGCGTCAATTCTGCAACAAATGCCGCGATGACCCCTGTCAGGGTTGTCTGCGGTAAGATTCTGAATTAACATAGCGCACGTGCCATAGCTTCTTGGTGCAATGCATTTTTCCGGCCTTGAATCGAACTATGCTTGGAGGTGGACCATGAGACGAATTGCAACGATGCTTCTCTTGTTTACTGCCGCCCTGCCTCTTGACGCGCAGAAATCGGCCGAACATGCAAAGACGTATACCCCGGATGCGATTCACTGGGGTGCAGCCCCCGATGTTCTTCCTCCCGGAGCGCAATTGTCCGTTCTCGAAGGCAATCCGATGGCCCCCGGGGCCTACACCATGCGTTTGAAAATGCCGGACGGATACAAGATTCCGCCGCACCACCATGCTCGTCGCGAACACGTCACCGTGATTTCGGGAGTCTTCAAGGTAGGCATGGGTGATACCTTCGACGAAGGAAAGATGAACGAATTTGCCCCCGGAAGCTTCGCATACCTTGAACCAACGGTGCATCACTATGCGATGGCCAAGGGCGAAACGGTGATCCAGTTACACGGGGCTGGCCCGTGGGAGATTAAATACGTTAATCCGGCAGACGATCCGCGGGGCGTTGCTGGGTCGGGCAAAACCAAGAAGCAATAGAGTACTCCGGAATCACCCCTGATAGCCGTTCCACGCTAGCCGGGTTAGAGGTGGCCGTACTCGGGATTTTGATTCGAGCCACCCGCGCGATAGCTCCCGGATCGTCGCCTACTCGGAAACTAAGCCCTCGGCCACTCGTCCCGTAGTTGGCGTACCATAGAAGTGATCGGAAAACGGGTGACCACTCGCAACGATATCTTGCATTTATCTGGCTCCAAGGTTCGCTCAGAGTGGGCCTTTAAAGAGCACGCGACTTCAGCCCTTCCTCTGCTTTAACTTGCCTCCCACGGTCTGGACCCTCACGCGATTCTTACTGAGTCCGGTAGGCCGGACCTTTTTCTGCCACTCATTTTCCTGGGCACTGCTTCGGGCTAATTCCTGCGTCCTGCAGCTTCGCGTCTTCTGCTTTCCCGGTTCCTCCCTAAGAACGTCGGGTTCCCTCCCATAAAGTAGCCGCTCGCCTTGGAAGCAGAAGCCCCTCGCTTCTGGGTGCCCCAAGAAAATGGGGCAAGAAAAAGGAGATTCAAAAAATGTCTTACCTAAACTCAGTAACTCTCGTCGGCTTCGTTGGTGCTGACCCGGAGCAACGTCAAGCGCGGAACAACGGCTCAAAATTCACCGTTCTTTCCGTCGCCACGCAGCGCTCCTGGAAGACCGCCGAGGACGAATGGGCCTTTAAGACCGAGTGGCATCGCGTCTGCATCTTTCGTCCGCGGCTGGCAGATCACGTCGCAACGGCGATCAAGAAAGGCACGCACGTCCTCGTCGAGGGCGAACTCGTCAGCAGCACGTATGAGCGCCCGAACGGCAAGAGCAAGAAGTCGGCGACGACCAAGATCACGTCTTGGACCATTCGCGCTGACATCGTGCGCAAGCTCGATCGCGGCGAACCCCAACCGGAGACGGTCGCCTCTGCCTCGGATGCTTCGGGGCAAGCTCCCGAATCATCCGAGGAGATTCATTACTAGCCTCTGCCCTACATCGGGCCCTCCGACATTGTCGGAGGGCCCTTTTGTACGTTTAGGCTTCGGTCCGCCGCTGCATCGCATCGATCTGCACAAGGGATTCAGCACGAAGCTGAACGGGCGTTTGGCCAGCGGGCGTTGGAACATCAGCAAGACGGCTCAGCAACGACTCCAGTGCGGAAACCCCATCATCGAGAGCGGCCAGCTCCGCCTCGCTCAGAGGGATCTCTTGGCGCATACGCAGCAAGTTGCTCTTGCCTACCAGCAAAGCTGCCGCCGTAGATTCCTTGGGAATATAGAACGAACATTTTGCACACGCCATCCGGTGTGGACATTCATCGAAGAAGTCGTAAGTACAGTAGCCGTGTCCGAGATCGTAGAACTTCCACGCTTCCTCTGCACCGACACCGGCTCGAACCTTTTCCTGGTCGATGAGCACTTCGATCGCCCGCAGATTGCGACCGAAGTATCCTGCGTCGGAATATGACTTCATCAGTTTCGTCGGTGTGATCTTCGCATAACGTTGTGTCGATGATGGCAGACGATGTCCGAGCCATTCTTGCAAGTCCCCGAAGAATGTGCGCACCGCCGTGTAGTTTTGCATCTTCGTGGCCGCTTTGAGAGGTCTGCTGTAGTGCTTTCGCCAACCCCACGGAGCAACGCCTGGTGCTCTCCAGTCACCACACCGCATATTTGTAATCATCGTCAAGCACTGAACGGCCAAGTTCCAGTCCCACTGCTCCGGGGACCTTATGGTTGGGTGCTCTGCTGCGAGCCAGCGCCCCACTGCCAGCACGAAATAGTAGTCCGCCCGTCGCAGCCGAGAGCAGCGCGTGCCGTTTTCATACCAGTACTTTGCTGCCTGGACCCATTTTTCTGGCACGCCCGCGGTCAGTTCCGGATTCGCGCGCTTCGGTTTGTCCATTCTCATGATGGGAGCGGAGATGATGCCTCGGCTCGCCAAGACCTTCGACGGCACCGAGAGACACCACGTACTTGTTGCTGACACGCGGCGTCGCTCGACGGTTTGGAGCAGTTCCAATGTCAGATCTTCCAGCTTCGGGCTACGATTGGTCACAAGCAGTTCGCACAACACCCGCGGAACAAAAGTTCCGGCCAGCCTCTTGCGATAGCCCCAGCCCACAAGCATCTGTGTGACTTCGGAGAACAGTGCGCGAAGTCGCTCACGGCCAAACACTCGGTATGCCAGACAGCAGAAGACGAAATTTCTTCGACCCAGCTTATGTAGTCCATCAAGTTCGCAGAGAAGGTAGGCCACCGCCGTAACAAAATGCCTGTCTCTCCCACTTTTCTTAATCGTTTCGAACCACTCGTCCTCAGTCCATCCCCATAGACAGCATCTCTTTTAGCAGGAGTATCTTCATGGCAGGCTGGCGATTTCGTTGAAAGCGGACATGACTAAAAACGTCTTCCACGGGGTCGAGCAGTCGATCCAGTTTGGCCTGCCGCATCACATTGCAGGGTTGGACACCTTGTTCCAGGCGAGGCAAGTGCCTTTCCAAGACCTTGATCTCTTGTCGCTTCAGTTCAGGCGTGCGGTCGTAACATTCGATATTTAACGGCCAGACCCACGGGGTTAGCGAGGACGATGCATTTAGCATCCCAGCACCTCGCGCATCGGTGTCACACGAAAGGCGTGAATCTCCGCCATTCCTTGAGCGAGTTTCTTCGCAAGGTCACGGCCACTCAGATGAATGTAGAGCATGGTAGTGTGGATATTTCGATGCCCAGCAAACGTCGCGATCTCGTGGATGTCCCAGTTGGCTCGCGCCAGATCGGTCAAACACAGATGTCGCAGCGTATGGGGAGTGAACCGTGGCAACTTGCCTTCGCGCGATACACGTTTGATCACTTTGGACCACGTCCAGATCGAAATCGGTTTCCCCTGATTCCGATTGGACTCGGATAGGAACAGCCGGCCGCGTTCTCGGCTCAGTTTCCGGCGCTCACTTAGGTATCGACCGAAGAGTTCGCCCGTCGGCACGGAGTACGGAACGATTCGCTCACGCCGGCCCTTAGTCGCCGCCAACCGGATGCGCAAGAGCCGATGCGCAGGATCTACGTCAGTCGTTTCGAGAGAACAAATCTCCTCACGCCGAAGCGCGGCGTCATAGGACATTGCCAGCATCACTCTGTTTCGCAGCGATTCGTGCTTGCAGACTTGCAGAATTCCCAGCCATTCCTCCTCGCTCGGAATCCATGGAAGCCGGTAATGGCGTTGAATCAAACTTCGCCCTCCTTCAGCTGGGCGAAGCGGGTTTCGTGTGCAGATGTTCTCTTCCACCAGGAAATCGTGGAAGAGTCGAACGACAGTCAGGTGTTGTTGCAGCGTGGCATTCGACAGCGTGGTTCTCGTCTCCCGTCCGTCTTTCAGAACTCTCAGCGCAGGGAGTTCCATGATGCTTCGAATGTAGGCGCCCAACGTGCTTCGGACGACCGAGCTGAACGAAATGCCAGTGGATGCCAGAAATCTCAAATAGGCGTCGAGGTCGCGCCCGTAAGCATCAAGCGTGTTCGCCGCCAGTTCTCGCTGCCTGAAACTGTAACCACGCCCTCGCGTGCAGATCTTTAGAGACTTGCTGATATCGCTCCCATCGAAGCTCACAGATCGAAAACTCCAGGGCCATTGGTTCCTCCATTTTGGGTCCGGCCCCCGAGGGGGCCGGACCCAACGATACATCTGGCCGGAGAACCAGCCCTATTCCACATAATCAATCACGTCCAACTCATCGGCTTCCTCGGGAAAGACCCGGAGAAGCGGCAAGTCCGCGGCAACGGCGCGAATTTCACCGTGCTGTCCGTCGCGACACAGCAGTCGTGGAAGGACTCGAACGACGAGTGGCAGGCCAAAACCGAATGGCACCGCGTCGTGGCGTTCAACCGCCTCGGCGAATCCATCGCGGACACGCTCCACAAGGGCGACCATGTCCTTGTTGACGGACAACTCGTCAGCTCGAAATACGAACGCGAGAACGGCAAGTCCAAGAAAGCGAAGGCCGCGAAGTTCGCGATCTTCTGGAGCGTGCGCGCCAACTCCGTGCGCAGGCTCAGCCGCGCTGAGGCGGAAGCCCCGACAGCGGCTCCGAACAGCGAAGCTGGAAGCGAAACCGGCGACGCGCCGTTCTGACGGCGATGCAAGTAAAGCCCTCCGGCCTAGGCCGGAGGGCTTTTTCTTTTTGTCCTGCATCCCTGCCAGAAAAAACAAACTTCACACCCCGCAACGACAATTGCAGAGGATACGCCTCTCCGCTTTCCATTCGGGCAAGCGGTGATTCAGCGCCGGTTCTTCCCCGAAACCGATGTCTGTTTGATTGATGATTGGAAGCTGTCAAGAGCCTGTCCCCGCTCTTCGCATCGCTCCAGCTGCCCGCTGGACGCGAGGGGAGTGCGGCCATGTCCCTGCAAACTTCCTGTGCTTGTCCCTTGTGCGCCATAGAAGCGCGTCTGTTTTCGGGCATCGCATACAGGGACGATTCCTTCGCAGAGTTCAAAGTTTCAATGAACATGCACCACTCGTTATCCGTTCCCGACGTTCTCCAATTGCTGAGAGCCTCAACAGCCGACGCGCGATCCGATGCTGTGCTGGCTCAATTGCTAAGATTTCGATCCAAATGGCCGGCATTCGCTGACAGTGTTCTCGTCCTTGCGTTTGTCCCCATGCTGCATCGGACCATCCGCCGGGTTATTGCGTACCAGTCCTCACTCGCAGAGGAGGACGTTGTCCAACAAACGCTCGAAATCCTGCTTCAGGTGCTGGATTCGGACGACTTGCGTGTCCGGCAATCGCATTTTGCCTTTGCCATTTCCCGAGCCGTCAAGCGCGAGGTATTCGCTTGGGCTGCGCGCGAGGGATTGAAACAGTCCATGCTCACTCAGAGTAGTGACGCGTTTCCTCAGCTTGAAACCGATGAACCGTTTGAGCGGCACACTCAACTCCGACACTTTCTGCACCGCTGCATTACCCGAGGAGACCTGAGTTCCTCCGAATTGGATCTGTTGATTCAGTTCAAACTCGATGCCACAAACGGAAATGGCCTGCACAGTTCCAACGGCCACGCGTCGAATGCAGAACGCCAGAAACTCAAACGCCTGCTCGCGAAGTTGCGCCGCCTGGCGAGGTGAATCCCTGTCTCCAACAGGCAGGGTGGCCGACTTGCGATTCGGATGCTTTTGGAGTTACTTTCACGTGGCGGACCGATTGACATATTACGCGTTTTGCGTAAATATATACGCAGAATGCGTAACTCACCCATACTGGATGCGCTGTTCCCGGTCGTCCGCCAGGAGATCTTGGCGGCGACGCTGCTCTCTCCCGGGAAATCCTGGTTTCTGTCCGAATTGGCAGAGCACCTTGAGACTTCACCGTCCAGTCTTCAGCGCGAACTCGAAAGCCTTGCCGAAAGCGGCATCCTGCAACACACGCAGGATGGCCGACGCACCTATTACAAAGCCCAGACCACCTCCCCTGTGTATGAGGAGCTTCGCGCCCTGTTTTCCAAAACGGCGGGTATCGTTCCACTTCTCAAATCCGAATTGGCCCGCTTTAGCGCCAAGATTACGTGGGCGGCTCTCTATGGGTCGGTCGCGCGCGGCGAGGAACAGGGGCAAAGCGATGTTGATCTGCTCGTCGTTGGTCCCGTTGGATTGCCGGAATTGCTTCCGGCCTTGCGCCGAATCGAACAGCAATTTGGCAGGGAAGTGAATGTAACGCGGTATTCCGAAGCGGAATTCCGTGCCAAGCGCAGCGGCCGCGACCACTTTCTCAATTCTGTCCTGAAGGGTAATCTGATATCCATCGTAGGTTCCGTAAATGAGCTGGAAAAAACTACAGGCCGAAAGCAAAGTCCACGCGCACAAGACCAGCAAAAAGGAACTCGACGAATTGCGCGCGCTCGTCGCACGCGATCTTGAGGATGCCGCAATTCAGGAACTGTCCGACGACCGCCGCTTTGCCACGGCCTACAACGCCGCATTGCAGACCGCAAAAATGGCAATCGCCTGCGCCGGCTACCGGCTTGCCTCGACAACGGGCCACCACCGCTTGACGTTTGAAGCCGCGCGGCTGGCACTCGGTGCCACCGCCGACCGGCCCCTCGATTTTTTTGAAGCCTGCCGCCGGAAGCGCAACGTCATCGACTACGACCATTCCTCCGTCGCGACGCATACGGAAGCCGAGGAGATCGTCGTAGGAGCGAAAGACTTTCTCGATCTAGTCGAACACTGGATTGCTGCAAACTATCCCAAGTTGAAACCTTGAAACCTGCGTGGAGCTGGAATTGTTTTGTCCTGATCTAGGGATAGAGCCACCCGTTTCTTGAGCATCGCAAAATTATTTTCATTTCCGCGCGACACATTTTCCTCGCCAAACACTGAATAGGTAGATAGAGGGAAGTTCATACGCAGTTTCCACCTCCTGCCGCTCGGCGGCGTCAAGACGCAACGGGCAAGGTTGTTCGGGGGTACGCCTAGCGTGTCTTTGGACCAGTGCGTTCCGGGCGCAAAGCGTGCGCGGGTTGGAGACGTGGACTTCCCTCGCATTGCCGCTCGCAATGCACTCCATCGCCGAGGTTTCGCATGAAAATCTGCACGAACATCATTCGTCTCCGGATTCTCTCACTCCGTGTAGTCCCTTTCCTGCTCTTGGGACTGGTCATCGCCGCGCCTGCCTTCGCGCAGGCCAATTCTCCCTGGGAAAACGCAGTGAAGGTGCTGCAGCAGGCGTTCACCAGCACCATCGCCCGCGGACTCTCGCTTGTCGCCATCGTGGTTTCCGGCCTCACCTTCGCTTTCGGCGAAGGCGGTTCAAAGCGCGTTCTTGCTGGTGTGCTTTTTGGCGTGGGCATGGCTATCGCCGCCGTGAACTTTCTCGCTTGGCTCTTCCCCGGCTAGCAACTGATTTTCGCCGCAGTGGAGAACTCCCATGAATGATCACAGACGCATCAATCCCGTTCAGCGCTCGCTCTCGCGCCCGCTCACGATTCTCGGCGCGGAACGAAAGCTCTTCTTCTTTGCGCTGTGTCTCGGTGCGGCCACATTCAATCTTCTCGGCAGCTTGCTTGGCGGTATTCTGATGTTCTTCCTGCTGTTTCTGGTCGCCCGCTGGGCAACCGCCACCGATCCCCAGATTCTTCGGCTGCTGTTTCTCGCCGCCAAACTTCGCCGTCAGTACGACCCTGCAAAGTTCCAGCCGGTAGCAGTTCTCGGAGACAAACCGTGCTGAATCTCAGACGGCTTTTCAAGAATTACGACGAAGCGGGGTCACTCAATGCCATGGTCAATCTGTTTGGATTCGCCGGGCAGGAAGTATTTCTGACAAAGACAGGTGATGCGGGTGTCGTTCTCGAAGTGCAGGGCGTTGACTACGAGTGCCTGGACCAGTCTTCCATCGATGCACTGACCAAGCGCCTTGAATCCGCGCTGCGCTTGTTTGACGAGAACTACCGCGTTTACCAACTGCTGTTCAAACGCAACCAGGAAGCGATTCCTCACACCTACTGTGGGAACGCCATTGTGGATACCGCGATTCGCAACCGCATCGCCTATTTTGCGGAGAAAGCAGAGTCACTGTTTTCAGTTTCCATCTTCTTCGTTGTCCTTTGTCCGGCGATGTCCGCGCGGCGTTCCCTCACGAATTCGATTCTCGAATTCCCGGCCAATCCTCGAGCCTCGCTTGCTGAACTGCACGCGCGTTTTTCTTCCAAGGCTTTCGTGCACCTCAATCGTCAGGAAATCACGCGGGCCGAGGCGACCCTTCGTCAGAAAGTCGCCAGTTTTCGAACCCATGTCAGCGATTTCCTGTCCGTGCGAATTCTCGGAAAGGACGAGGCGTTCCGCGCTCTGAAGCGCACCCTGAACTTCGACTCACTGAAGCTGGACTGCGCAAAGCGCAAGCACGACACGTTTCTGGATTACTACCTTTCGGAATCGCATATCGAATGTCACCGCAGCTATCTGCGCGTGGACGATTTCTACGTGAAAGTGCTCACGCTCAAAGAACCCTCTGCGCATACCTTCCCACTGCTCCTCAAAGGGCTTCTCGATGTGCGCGCGAACTATCACGTCGTGACCGAATGGAAGAAAGAGGAGCCAGGAAGAACACGGCGAAACATCCAGGCCAAGCGACGGCATTTTCACAACACGAAACGATCCTTTTTCAGCCAGGTAAATCTGAACGATACGGCCCCGCACGACACGCTGCTCGATGATTCCAAGGAATCCCAGGTCCGGGAACTGGGCAAGGGAATCGAGGAAATCGAACTGCGCGGCAACTACTTCGGCCAGTTCTCGCTGACCGTTGTCCTGTACGACCGGGATCTTGCGGTGGTCGAAAAGGCCGCGGCTGAGTTTTACAAGATCTTCAGCGTCCACGACGCGCAGCTCTACGAAGAACGTTACAACTTGCTGAACGCTTTTCTCGCCGCCGTTCCCGGCAACCACGCCTTCAATCTCCGCTACCTCTATCTCCTCAATACCAACTACGCGGACCTCTCGTTTCTCTTCACCCTTCATCAGGGTGAAACCCGGAACAAGCATCTGCGTTCGGAGTATCTTGCCGTGCTGGAAACCAATCACGGCACACCATACTTCTTGAATCTGCACTACCGCGATGTGGCGCACTCCATGATTCTAGGCCGCACCGGCAGCGGGAAGACGACTCTTTTGAACGCGCTCGGAAAGTTCATTCCACCGGATGAACGCATTCTGCTGATCGAAGACACCGCGGAGATACAACTTGCTCAATCGAATCTCGTTCGCTTCGAAGCCCGCCGTGAGCAGAACGGGGTACCCGCCGTCTCCATTCGTGATCTTCTCAAAGCCTCGCTGCGTCACCGTCCCGATCGTATTTTGCTGGGGGAAATTCGGGGAAGCGAGGCGTTCGATCTACTGCAGCTCCTCAATACCGGTCACGCGGGAACGTTAAGCACAGTCCATGCCAGTTCCGCGAAGCAGGGACTAGCCAGATTCACGAGCTGCGTTTTGCAAAGCGGCGTGGAATTGCCATACCGCGCCATTAAAACGAACATCGGCGATTCTCTCAACGTAGTCGTCCACATCGAACGAAGGCCGGGCCGGAGATTCATTTCTGAAGTCCTCGAAATCAACAGCTACGACCCCGACTCCGATCTTTTCGATTTCCGCTCCATCTATGTCGCTCCCAAGGAACACGCATGAGTAGCATCCGCTCATTCACGCCAAGATTCCTGACGGCGCCTGAATACGTTTTCGCCCTTCACGAACCGAGCGACCAGGTAGCCGTTCTCGTCAGGAATCGAATTCTGCAGCAAACGACGCAGCGGATTCTTCCTGCCGAGATAATCGCGAGTGCTCCCTTTCAGTCCTGGCTTAACGAGCAAAATCTTTCCGGAGCCGATATTTTCATTGCCATGAATCCGGTGAGAGAAGGCTCGCGAAACCGGAGAAAAGAATATATCCGCGAGATACGCCACGCTTATCTCGACCTCGACGAGCAAGCAGGTGTTTATCTTCAGGCCATCCGGACTTCAGGCGACGTGCCGCCGCCGAATTTCGTTCTCGACACGTCGCCCGGAAAACATCAAGTCGTGTGGCGCGTAGAAGGCCTCGACTCAACCCATGCGGAAACCCTCTTGCGCGCTCTGGCTTCGCAGTATGGCGGCGATCCATCGGCCACGGACATCTCCCGACTTCTTCGCTTGCCCGGATTCACCAACAGAAAATACAACGAGGCTTTCGTCGTGCGCGTGCACCACGAAACCGACGCCCTCTATCACGGACAAGACTTCCACGTTCAGGAGGATTCACCGGAATCCCCGCGCCACCTTGGCGACTCACAGCAGTCAGCCCGGAAAATACCGGCAGGCCATCGCAGTCAATCCGAAGCCGATTGGGCATACGCAAAACGTGCACTGGCGCGTGGCGATCACCCGGAACAAATCATTCAGCGCATCGCCGACTTCCGCGCCGACGACAAGGCAGACCCAACCTACTATGCGCGCCTCACGGTCATCAAAGCCCAACTCTCATCGACGTCTCGGGAAAGCGATGCACCGGCCCGCCTGGTTCCAGGCGATAGCGCGTCTCAATCTACGGTCGAAGTCGCCCCGCTCAATAGGATTTCAACGACGCGCCGTCAGCGTTGATTTTTCGATTTGTTTTTAGAGAGACCGGCCATGAACCAAGCTGAAGTAGAAGTGATAGACTCAACCGAGCTGGCGAAACGGCTGAACGTGCCCGAAACATGGGTACGCTCGTGGTCCAATGCAAAACGCACCAGCGATCCAATTCCGCATTTCCGGCTTGGACGCTACATACGTTTTCCTTGGGGAAGTACGGAACTTCGCGAGTGGCTGAACCGCCAGTTGGTCAGTGCGAACGGGCAGGGTCATTAAGGAGGATCAATGACCAAATCCGTTCGTTATCAAGATGGATGTTTGTATGCAGACCATGCGGCTTGGTACGTAAAATATCGCGTCCAGGTACGGCAGGAAAATGGATCGATCAAATTCAAGCAGCGGGCAAAAATGTTAGGACGTCTGGAAGGCTATCCACGCGTCTCCGACATCATGCCCCTCAAAGTGGAATTCATGCACCGACTCAACGCCGGCAAGTTCACGCCGGAGAGCAGCATGAACCTCAAGGAATTTGTAGAGAACATTTATCTGCCCTACACGGATGAGCTGCGTGCTTCTACAAAAAAAGGATATCGGGAAATCTGGAACAATCACATATCGGACCGCGTCGGACAGATTCGTTTGCGTGAGTTCAGGACGGTAGATGCCAGCAGGATGCTCAAGGCCATCGCCGACGAGCACGACCTGAGCAAGACAACGCTTCAGCATATCAAGAGTGTGCTCAGCGCTGTTTTCACTCATGCAAAGAACGAAGGCGCGTTTGATGGTGTGAACCCGGTCCAGGACGCCCGCATACCCAGAAATGCACGTGAAGCACGCGAAACGTTTGCATACAATTTGACCCAGATACGTTCGATTCTGAACGTTCTGCCGTTGTTGCCTAAAGCAGCTATCGCTACGGCGTCTTTCGCGGGACTCCGCGAAGGAGAACTCCGTGGGCTTGAATGGCCGGATTTCGCCGGCGACTCGCTCACCGTCAATAGGTCGATCTGGAAAAGCGTTGTGAATCGACCGAAGACACGGGCCAGCGCCCAAGCGGTGCCCGTCATTCGGCAACTGGCGGAAATTCTGAACACGTATCGTCTCTCCATGGGGAACCCGCAATCCGGAGTGATATTTCACTCCGGCGGCGGTCAGCACATGGACTTCGACAAGCTGGGTCAAAACCTCATCCGTCCGGCCGTAGAAGCTTTGCGGCTCGAGTGGTATGGCTGGCATGGATTCAGACGTGGCATTGCATCGAATTTGTATGAACTGGGCGCAAACGATAAGGTGGTCCAGCGCGTCCTACGGCATGCAAAGCCACACGTGACCAAGGAACGTTATATCAAGGCCTTCGATCCGGCAGTTTTGGCGGCGATGAAAAGCCTCGAAGCGTCTTTGGACATGCTGAACGATTGTTCAGCAACTGTTCAGCAGGTGAACTAAAGCGACTGTGGTAAGCTGTTGAAAGCACGCCGCGGAGAGGTGGCAGAGCGGCTGAATGCGGCGGTTTGCTAAACCGTTTTAGGGACTAAACACCCTAACGGGGGTTCGAATCCCCCCCTCTCCGCCAGATTTTCCAACCTGCTTCTAGCGACACGTTCTTACATCGACTCTCATTCCCAAATTCAACTACGTACGCTTCGATTCAAAGTTTTCATCGCCTACGAGCACTTACTTGGTCGATCCTGGATGATACGTTACCCGGTCAACTTTAACCCCGAGCTTCCAGACGGTAACGATGTCCCTTGTGGACTTAATGTCATTGGTCGGGTCACCCCGGACAAGCAGGAGATCGGCCCGGAGGCCAGGCGCGATGCGGCCACGGTCGGACAGATAAACGTGCTCGCTGGAAGAGAAGTGGTAGCCGCAAGGGCGTCTAAAGGAGAAAGGCCAGCGCGAACCAGAAGTTCGAGTTCTCCGTGCAGGCTTGCGCCGTTCCAGCTTCCTGGAGCGGGCGCATCTGTTCCCGCGAGAACTGGGACGCCGGCGTCGTGGAGCTGCTTGGCGGCCGCCAAGGCGTTCTCAAGTTCTCCCGAACACTTAAACGGCATGAGTGCCTTCAAGTTTGACTCCGCACCAGCGGAGAGGAATTCTGCGATGCGATGGTCTATGGACAATGACGCACCGCTGGGTGTTCCAAAGCTGGATTGGATCGCAGTCAGAGTTGTCTCGACGAAGGCGTGATGACGTCGCACCAATTCGGCGAAATCGGATTGCGGCGCTGAATCGGCAAAGAGATGCGCGATGCCGTCTGCGCCAGCGGCGATGGCGTCCCGCGCATCTTCTTGTGTTGAAATGTGAACGATCGCCATCTTGCCTCGCTTATGCGCCGCAGCCACGCTGGCAGCGAGTTCTTCTCTGGAGAATTTCGAGAATGGGCTATGGCAAACGTGACCGTCCTCATAAATGATCTTGATGTAGTCGCTGCCTTCTGCAATGCGTTCATCCACGAACTGTTGCGCTTCTGCAGAGCTTGCGAGCGTGGGCACGGGCACGCCGAATTCGGTGCCGTGACCCTTAGGGGGCGTGACAACATTACCGGCTGATAGCACATCGGCGGCATCCAGAGCTTTCCCCTCGGCTTCGGCTTGTTTTATTTTCGCCACGTATTTAGGAATGCAGGCCATGTTCAACTCCGTGGTGACGCCAAACAGAAGGGCTTGCTTGGGCGAGTCGCCCCAATCGTGGGTGTGAGAATCGATCAGCCCTGGGAGAAGCGTGTCGCCCGTAGCATCTATCTCCTCCGTGCCTGAAGGAACCTTTATACGCTTGCCGACGGATTGGATCTTCGCGTTTTGCACGAAGACGCTGTCTGCCGCAATCACTCGTTTGCCATCGAAAATTCGCGCGTGCCGGATCACAAAAGGACGGCTGGAAGCCGCTGCTTGCAGCGTTCCCGGCGTCACCAGGTTCGGCGTGCGGAAACCTTTGACTGATGAGTGAACGGCGGTAACGAACAGGCCGACCGAAACAAGGAAAACTATGCGCGTGACTCGCTTACCGAGAATTCGGTGCATTTGCATACCTCCATCCGATACGATGCTAGATAGAATCAAGCCTGGAGAGCGTGCTTCAGGTTACAAGACATTCTGTACAGACGCGTGAATATCTGAGATGTTAGCCAAAATTTATGCGGCCGTCGCGCAAAATAGAGTACTACACGAATACATTCGGAGCGCATGGAATCGCTATCTTATTTGTGTTGTTTCGAAAAATTTCAAAGAAGAGAAACTGTTGTAGCGATCTCTAAGGGCGGTTCATCTCGAGGCTTTCGCGTTTCTTGGCTCTATTTCCTTCTATAAGTTTTTGGTACTGGGCGAGAGCTTGCGCAGCTTCCTGCATGCGGTTCGCGCGGCGATATGCCCGGCTCAACTGAAAATATACGGCGTCATGTTCAGGAGCGAGATTCTTGGCTGTTTCGAGATTTTCAATCGCGCCGGAACTGTCTCCCTGGTCTAAGAGGGCGCGTCCCAGCTCGAAATAAGCTAATTCGTAGCGCGGGAGAGCTTTGATGACATCGCGCAAAATGGGTATAGCTTCGGCAGCATGACCCTGAGCCAACAGCCCGTAACCCAAATGATATTTCGCGAGATGGTTGCCCGGCTGGAGCTGGAGTTCAGCGCGAAACTCCTGCGCCGCGCTTTCGAATTCACCTTGGTGCAGATACACGAGGCCCATGTAGTAGTGAGCGTCCAAGAGTTGAGGATCGAGTTGCAAAGCGGTCTTTAGTTCCGCCAAGGCGTTCGGGTAGTCCAATTGCTGTGCATGCGCTTGTCCGAGCAACAAGTGGATGGCAGCGTTGTCGGCGTTCTGCTCCAATAAACGCTTGAAAATACTTTGCGCAGTGTCCGGTTGGCGCATACGAATCAGCGCGGTGCCCCATGCGAAGAGCAGGCCAGGATCATCAGGCGGGTGATCAAGAAAAGGCTGGAGAACGGAAACTACTTTCGCATAATTTTCCAGCACGGAATAACTGAGGCCGAGAAGTTGGCGGCAAAACGAATCGTCGGCGTGAGCTTTGAGCTGTCGCTCCAGCGGAGCGACAGCATCTGCATACTGCTCGGCGCGGAAACTGGCGAGGCCCCAGTTGCGGTCGAGGCCGGGAAGAAGCGGATTCCACGCGGCGGCTTGCTTGAAGTTTTCAGCCGCGCCGGCGAAGTCTGCCGCTTTGGCGTGCATGACACCGAGGTCGTTGTAGGAGCTAGCCAAAATTTCCGCCACAAATGCGCGATACTCTTTTACCGCCTTGGTTTCCGCCGGCTGCGGAACTGCAGTGACTTGTTTTTCGGCGAAATTTCCAGTGACACCACCCTGAGTTACCCCGCCCTGCGCCATGGCTTCCGCCGCTTTGTCGCTATCCACGGCGCCGGCTTGCAGCAGACCTTCAACTCGGTCTGAGGTACGACTGTCGCCGGCGGCGGCTTGTCCAGGTTCGTCAAAAATATGTTTCGCGTCGTAACGGAATTTTTTTTCGCGAAAACGCTGGGAATTTTCGAGAGCTTTTTGCGCTTCTTCGTTGCGGTTAAGACGTCGCAAACACTGGCCAAGCAGGTAATACGCGCGGCTGACATCGCGAGGAACTTCTTCCGGGTCGTGCACCAGTCGAAGATATTTTCCCAGGGAGTTCACGGCAAGCGGGCAACGCTTTGTTTCGCTGGCGGTTTCGCCGAGGTAGAGGTAGGCAAAGGATTCCTTCGGCCGCAACCGCGTGGCGTGGAGCAGTGCCGCTTCCGCTGCGCCAAACTCACGCAACGCCACATCGGAAATTCCCAGAAGCAATAGCGCGTTGTAATCTTCGGGCTGGATTTTTAGTTCGCGCTCGAACTCGAGGCGCGCCTGCGGGTAGGCTTCTTCGCCACGAAACTCCAGAATGGAATAACCGAGCAGACTGTGCGCGCGAGGATACTTGGGATCGAGTTGAATCGCTTTGCGAAATTCCGCTGCGGCGGATTCCGGATAGCGCGCAATGGAATAAGCGCGGCCTAACAATACGTGCAAGGCGGCGGAGTCTCCCATGGTTTGTTGCAAATGCTGGAACCATTGTTGCGCATCGGAAAATTGTTTCGCTTTCAAGTAGGCGAGGCCAAGAAAATAGGAAGTTTCAAATTCTTCGTTCTGCGCAACCGCGGCTTTAAGATCTTTAATGGCCGCCGCGAAATCTCCGAGGTAAAGATCGATGCGTCCTAGTACGTTCTGAGCTCGCGCATCACCAGGATTTTTTTCAACCACCGACTGCGCGAGTTGCCGCGCTTTTTTTACATCGCCCGCGCGGAAAGAAGCCACGGCTGCGTCGACGGCTATGTCCTGATCCGCCGGCGCAAATCGCAGCGCTTCCTCCAATTCGCGGTTCGCTTCCTCAAATCGCGATTGCGAAGCTGCAAGGTTCGCGACTTGACGCAGGCCGAGCGCGACGGTCCGTTCAAATTGGCGCCTGGCTTCATCTTCATTTCCGGCAGCAAGCGCGGCTTTGGCGCTTTCGAAACTACTCTTTAGGAGTTCGGCAGGTTCGTCGGCGGAACGCGTGGGGAAACTGAAAAGGACAGTAAGAGCAATAAGGAGCGCAGCCCTGAAAAAAATAACCGGAGAAAAGAGAATACGATGCATGGCAAACAATTTTCCGAGCAGCTTAATGAGCACCGGGCTGCGTTCCACGCACTGGAGGAGGCAGGGGCGTGCTGCTGCGAATGCCCGAGCCTTCCACCACGGTGTAAATCGCATCGGCTGCAACATTTTCTAGAGTTTCCACTTTGCCATTGGGCCAGCGAATTTCAACGGATTCCATTTTCTTCGCGGTTCCTAAACCGAAATGGAGCCGCAAATCGTTTTGAGAAAGATAGCTCGCGCCACCACGAACTTCGCTAAATTGTTTTACGCCACCGGAATGGATGGTTACACGCGCTCCGATGGCGGCGCGGTTGCTCTTGGTGCCAATCAATTTGAATAAGACGCGATGAAAGCCGTTCGAATTCGTATTTTTGAGCAGCGAAGGAGCTTCGCCGACGTTGAGGAGCAATACATCGATGTTGCCGGTGTTGAAGACGTCGCCAAACGCGGCGCCCCGTCGCGATTTCAACGGAATATTCTGCAAACCCGCTTCTTTGGAAACTTCGTCGAATGTTCCGTCACGATTATTGCGGTGCAGCAAGAGCGGCTCGCGAAAACGTGGTCCGGTGTCCAAGGTATCGACCTGCGGATAGACGTGACCATTGGCGACGAGAATATCCAGCCAGGTATCGTTGTCCATATCGAAAAACGCGGTGCCCCAACCTACATAGGGATAACTAGCCTGGCCAACGCCGGACGTCCAACTCACGTCGTCGAATCCTTGCGCGCCCATGTTGCGATATAAAGAATTGGGTTGCTCTTCAAAGTGGGTGGTGAAAAAACTAAGTTTGCCGCTGTGATTGTAGTCGCCCCAATCCACACCCATGTTGCCAAGCTCCATGCCCTCGCCGCTGAGAGCGACGCCGGTGAGCATGCCGACATCTGTAAAAGTCCCGTTGTGATTGTTGTGATACAGATAATTCGGCACCGAATCGTTGGCCACCAGAAGGTCGGGCCAGCCATCGTCGTCGTAATCGAGGGTTGACACGCTGAAGCAATAATGCCCGTCGGTCTTTTCGATTCCGCTCGACTTACTTACGTTCGCGAACTTCCCGCCGCCTAGATTGTGATAGAGGATATTCGGGGACGACCCGAGGCCGCGCGGTCCGCACATGACGGGGATGCCTTTCCATTGGCAAAGGGGATCGTCGGCAGAAGGCGCTTTTGCCGGATCAAGTCTTATGTAGTTGCAGACGAAGAGATCGAGGTTTCCGTCGCGGTCATAGTCGAGCCAGGTGCAGCCGGCTCCCCAGCGGAATTTTTCGTCGTAAACCCCGGCCCTGCGGGTGACGTCAGTAAAAG
>Ga0209117_1000437_pt1 | contig 17845 bp, 21 predicted proteins | sample BlaSpr_A8_OM2_M2_FD_187978 | JGI IMG/M metagenome (GOLD analysis project Ga0209117, IMG submission 187978) | Forest soil microbial communities from Thunder Bay, Ontario, Canada - Black Spruce, Ontario site 2_A8_OM2_M2 (SPAdes) (version 2) | ecosystem: Environmental > Terrestrial > Soil > Boreal...
CTTAGCGCCTTTCTGCACGCAGGCACGAACGCAATCTGCGGGAGCGATTGCCGCTTCCATGTGCTTAGCGCCGCACATGGCATCGCTAACCTTTCCGGTAAAGGTCTGGGTATTGCCCGCAGCCATACCCGGCACCACAGCCAATCCAGTGCTCAGCACCACCGTCGCCATCCAAACTTGCCACATTCGCAAACGAGACATAAATCCTCCTCTTGTTTCATTCTCCGCACTGCTGTTGGATGCTTTTTCTAGAAACCCGGATTTCTTTCTTGACCTCGACAATGCAATCATTGGTGTCCAGAGATGGTGTCCAGAGACCGAAGATTAGCTTTCGCTCGTATAATTGAGCGCATATGAACAGAATGCTTCGCGTTCTGGGCGCCATTCTTGTCGCAGTCCCTCTGCTTTCTGAGGCTCAAGCGCCAGCGCACAACGAAAAAGTTCCGGCGATACAAGGCGGTGCCGGTCCCTGTTCCCTCGAACTCACGGTTATGGGCGCGGACGGCAAACCCCTTTACGCGGCCACCGTCAAGGTTCATATCGCGTATAATTTTGGTGGAATGCGGAGGCTCGACCTTGAAGCCGGAACCAATTCGGATGGGAAGGTGAAGTTCGCCGGACTTCCCGCCCGTGTGCAGCGACCTCCACTTGAGTTTCATGCTTCGAAGGATGAGTTCGAGGGTGTCGCGAGTTTCGATCCGTTAAGTGAATGTCGCGCTTTACGAGACATCACATTGGAGAAGCCCAAAGCGCAAGACGCGCACTAAATTTAGCTTTTGAGCGCCCCCACTGGGCGAGGTGGACTAACTCTTCTGCGAACGGACGTGAAAAATGGCGAAGAAGAAAGCTTCTAATCTCCTGCCGAAACTCACAGAGACGGAACAAGACCTACTTTCGCACATCCAAGACGGATACCAGCTTGAAACTGATTCGCTCGGCGGCAACCCAGTTCTGCGGCGGTTGAAAGATAACGAAGAAATACGCCCTCTATCTGCCAATCGAAGTACGGTAGAAGCAATGAAACAGCGCGGACTCATCAGCCCCGGCAAAGGCCGAGACCCGCTCACTATCGTGTGGCGTCTGAAAAAGAAGCAGCCATAGTATCCGCTGGACATGCTCACTGCGCCCCTACCTTACAATCGAAAACAATGCTCAAGCGGCACGTTCATACTCTCCCCATGCTTGCTCTTGCAACGGCTGGTTGCCTTTGGGGAACAGGGTTTTTCTTCGGCAAGATCGCGCTCACGGAGATGCCCGTGGCGGCCATGATCCTGTTTCGTCTTGCGTTCGCGTGCATTGGACTGCTGCCAATCGTCTTCTGGGATCGTCCTCACTTTGACAGGCATGAATGGGGCTGGGTGTTCGTGGCCTCTGCGCTCGGAGTACCCGTGCTGGTTTCTGGTGCAGTTCAAAGCACTCTCCCTCACAACGGTTTCACACGCTTCTCTGATGGTCAGCACGCTTCCAATGTTCCTCGCTATCGCAGCCGTGTTGTTCTCTGGAGACCAGTTGCACTTCGGTGGTTGGCTTGCGCTTGCGGGCTCCACGGTTGGCGCTGCGTTGATTGCGTTGTCGAGCAAGACAGGTTCCAGCGTCGTGCACGCAACCATTCGTGGTGACCTGCTGGTTGTGCTTTCAATGTTTGCAGCCATTGCATGGATTCTGATTTCGAAACGGCTTATGTTGCGGCATTCCCCGGTCATGGTGACAGCTTTCGTCTTTTGGATCGGCACCGCCCTGCTCGGAGTTGTGGGCATGACCACATCCGGCGTTCCTTCGCTGCATTACTCGAACCGCGCATGGATTGCCGTCGCGGAGCAGGGTTTCTTCGCTACTGCGAGCACAACCGTTTTGTGGAACTGGGGACTCAAGCGGGCTCCGGCATCTCAGGCAGGGATTTTCGTAAACTTAGAGCCGCTGGTCGGCGCGATTCTCGGTGTCTCCTTGCTGCACGAGAATTTGGGGTCTATGGCTCTGGCAGGAGGTGCGCTGATAATCGGAGGGGCCGTGTATTTCAGTTACAAACCCGAAAGCAGCAGGCCGTAGGTCATGTGTCGCATGTCGGTGATAGAACGGCGAAGAATTGAAATCTTCTCTCTCAGAGCCGCATTATGAATGCCATATTGCTTAAAGCAGTGGTTGCGCTAGTGCCAGCAGCCATTCTTTTTATTGGTTCTGTGTTGTTGTTCCTGAGAGAAAGGACTCTCGGCTCTTTCCTACAGATGCTCGGCGCAGGATGTCTGGTGATGGTCGTTCTCACCCATATCTGCGAAGCACTTCAACTGTTTCCTTGGATGCAGTGGGGCTCGGAGCACAGCGTCGGGCACTACCTCGACCTCGGGAGTGCCGTTCTTGGTCTCACTCTGTTTCCCGTAGGATATTTGCTTGACGCGCTCACGAAGCGACACGCCTAGTGTGCAGCCCGGAACCGGAGCCCGCATTGGCATGAAACGAACGTTGCTCTCATGGAGCAGTGGAAAAGACAGTGCTTGGAGCCTTCACCTTCTCCGGCAGCAAAATGAATTCGAAATTGTCGGGCTGCTGACGACGTTCAATCAGGCGGCGAACCGGGTAGCTATGCATGCGGTGCGTCGTAACCTCGTCGAAGCGCAGGCAAAAGCGGCAGGCATTCCTCTGTGGGATGTGGATTTGCCGTGGCCGTGCTCGAATGCCGACTACGAGAACATCATGAAGGAAACGTGCAAAGCGGCTATACGGACGGGGATCGAATACATTGCCTTTGGCGACCTTTTCTTAGCCGACATCCGCGCATACCGTGAGAAGCAACTGGAAAATTCCGGATTGCAGCCGATTTTCCCTGTGTGGGGAATGCCCACGCCGGAGCTAGCACATTCCATGATCAAATCCGGCGTGCGTGCGAAACTCACTTGTGTTGACCCCAAACGCCTAGCACCGGAATTCGTCGGCAGGGATTTCGATGAGCAACTGCTCTCGGATTTGCCGCCAGATGTCGATCCCTGTGGCGAGAACGGGGAATTCCACACGTTCGTCCATGCAGGGCCGATGTTCCGGCACGACCTGTTCGTGGAAGTGGGAGAAATTGTGTCTCGCGACGGGTTTGTGTTTGCCGATCTGAGTCTTAGTCAGAACAAAGTGAACGCCAAGTGATGGCGACTTGTTCGATGGTTCGTGGAGAAGGTGATGACTGATACGCCAGATCGCTGAATTCGTTTCTGTGCTTTCGTGTGCCCTGTTCGCGGGAGCCTCCGTTGACATCAGTCTCGTTGAACATCCGGCCAGAATGGAGTGCGGCGTAGAGCTAGCCGCAACCGAGTTCGCACCTAGCTACCGCCGAGCCCCGAGCCACTATCATGCAAGCGACCTTGGCAGCCGTGGGTCTCCTTGCTTCGGTGGCGGCATGGCTTGCTGGAGCGACGTTCTGGTGGCTCGTTGGCGGACTCCTGCTGGGCGCTGTTATCCCATTCACGCTCATCGTAATCCTGCCGACCAATAAACAGTTGCTCAATCCTGCGCTGGACAAGCACTCGGGACAGACGGGTCAGCTACTTGCTCGCTGGGGCAGATTGCATGCCGTGAGAAGCATCCTCAGTGCTCTCGCGCTGCTGTTGTTCTTGTACTTGGCGATCTTCAGGGAGGCCCTTTAACCGGGGAAGTTCTCACAGCGGTTTCAATCCGGTTGACGCTTCGTTTAAAGTAGCAGCGCGATGAGGTCCACATTTTGCGCTGTCTTTCTCCTTCTTGCCGCGAACGCTCCGAGTACTCAGACGACCGCTATGCCCTCCGGTTTTGACATCAACGCTGCGGAGCGGTTTGCCAATCTCGCACTCGCGTGCGTCCACAAGGAATATCCAAACAAGCTCAGTCACAGCTTGAACAGCGATGCGGATGTAGCCCCTCCCCGAAAGCTGACGCCCGCATTCTATGGCTGCTACGACTGGCATTCCTCAGTGCATGGACATTGGCTGCTGGTCCGGCTGATCAGGACGTTTCCCGACGCCACCTTTGCGCCCAGTGCACGAGAAGCATTGCGACAAAGCCTGACCACCCTGAACATCACACAGGAGGCGTCGTACCTCCGGGCTGAGGGACGCGCCAGCTTCGAACGTCCCTATGGGCTGGCGTGGCTGCTGCAACTGGTTGCGGAACTGAGGGAGTGGGACGATCCTCAGGCCCGCGAGATGGGTGCGAACTTGCGTCCGCTGGAAGAGGCTGCACTGGAACGGCTGAACGGATGGCTTCCCAAGCTTTCCCATCCGGTGCGGATCGGCGAGCATGACCAAACGGCATTTGCTCTTGGCTTGATGCTGGACTACGCACGCGCTGCTGGCGATACGAAATTTGCTGACCTGATCGTATCGAAGTCTAGGCAGTTCTATCTCGGGGACAAGGACTGTCCATTGGCATACGAGCCTTCGGGCGAGGACTTCCTTTCACCCTGCCTCGGGGAAGCAGACGTGATGCGGCGAGTGTTGCCGGGTCCTGAGTTTGCTCGTTGGCTCCGCACGTTTCTGCCTCAAATCTCCCGCGCAAAGAATGGCTCTTGGCTTCAGCCAGTGGTCTCGCCCGACCCCAGCGATCCCAAACTGGCACACTTGGATGGGCTGAACCTGAGTCGCGCATGGATGTTAGAAGGCATCGCTGCGGGCCTTCCCAAAACCGACAAGCGCCTACCGATGATCATGGCGGCGGCTGAGGAGCACAAGCGTGCGGGGCTGGCGGCGGTGACGGGCAAACACTACGAAGGCGGTCATTGGCTGGGGAGCTTCGCGGTTTATCTGGTCACAAAGCGTGGGATTTCAGGCTAGTTGCCGCTTCAGGTTGACCGCTCCGCGCCTTCTCTTAGATGATTGTGACGCATGGACGTTGAACGCATCATTGACGAGATTGAGCAGCTACAGGAAATGTTCGAAGCGCCGGATATTAGGCCACTCAGCGCAAGCGACCTCTCGGCTGCGAATCGACGACATGACGAAATGCTCGCGCATAGCCCGTGGTTTCGGCTCTGGCAGCGGTACGGGGTTTGCTGCCGACCCGAGAGCTACGCTTAAGCTGCTGTCTTCTTCGTGCTTCCGCTTCGGCTCTGCTTGCGAACGAACGAGAGTCCCCGTTTCAGTTCTGAACTCAGATCGATGCTTTCGCTTGCGATCCGGACGGGCTCGCCAGCGGATTCACGTCCCAGCCAGTGGTTCAATTCCTCCGGCGTGGCATAGACGTTCCGGCTTTCGCGGGTGACGGGTATTCCAGATTTTGCCCAGCGTTGCGCCACTGAGACTGGCTGACCCAGAAAGGTTGCGATCTGCTGCCAGCCTTTCAGCGAGTCCGACTCTTTCTTCCGTTTTGGCATGGAGTATTCTCTCTCCGTACAACTTCTTCGATATTCACTCGGGTTTCAGGGCTGCAAATGCAACCTTTTAATCATATTTCCCCATCGCTTCGTTCTTCAGCCGCTCGATCTGCTCCAGATGATTCGGCCCGTGTTTCGACATCATCTGTACATAGTCGGCAACAGTGACCCGGTGATCGAGTTCGGGATGGCGTGCGGATTTCTGCAAGTCTTCCGCCCTCAGCCGCCGCAGCAACCGCACGTTGGCGTGGCGATTGAGTCCGTAGAGTGCGACAAACTCCTGTGGCGACGACTCCAGATACCCCAGATTCTTCGCCCAATCGTCCTGATCAATCGGCGCGATCACCGGGTCTCTGTCAGCGAGCATCTGCCGAATGCGGTAGGCGTACAGAATCTCCATATCAGCCAAATGTCCAAGAATCTCCAAAATGCACCATTTGTCCGGGGACGGTTTATAGCGTAGCGTTTCCTCTGGCAGGCCGGACACGGCGGCAGCAATTTGTTGGGGGCTTTTCTCGGCTGCGGCGAGATGCTTTTTCAGTTCGGATTCAGTCACGAACGCCTCACTTCGTAATCGGGTAGTCGAAAACGGCCTAAATCGCCTTCAAAAGGCGTTTGGGCGGCACGCACACAGATTCAAACCAGCGACTGATATACGTCTGGGCGTGGGCTTCGCCACAAAAGTGTCGGGCCGTTGGACCGTTGGACTGGTGGCGGCAAATCCCATTTGACGACCGCAAGCTTCTGATCTGTGCATTCGATCGCAAACCAATGGATTGGATTCTCGCTGACCGTACCGCAAATCTCGCATCGGAATTCCTTCAGGCTCGACATGCCTTCTCCCTTTGAGCTATTCCGGAAAACCTCTTTTTCGCCCCCGCTTCACGATAGACGCGCCGATCCATGTGTCGCGGGCGTTCCATTCTTCTCTAGGGTGAGGCCCGAGTAGCGTCCGCGCGCGGACACTTCGCGCCAGTCTTCAGGAGGCTCGCGAGCTGTCTTACCTATCCTGAGCGCTCCCCTCGCCCCCTTCTCCCGTCGCGATCCAGTCGATGCTCCTGCCCGAGTACGCCTTGAGCCGAAGGAGCAATTCCAAAGTCAGCGCGTTCTCGCCTTTCTCGTACTTTGAGAGCTGAGCTTGGCCGATGCCAAGGATTTTGCCGAACTCGGCCTGAGTGAGATCGAATCCCCGAATTTCTCGGACGCGACGTCCAATCGCCTTGAGGTCAGGCCGCGCTCGAATATTCTTCTTGATTATATTACCCAAAGTAGTTTATTATTCTCTATGTGAGTAGAACTCAGGAACAATTACGACCGACTACCTTGGATTTATCGCACAACCGTGGCCGCTCAGGCAATTGCCAAAAAGAGCACGGGCATGGAGCTGAACGCAGATCAGTCCGAGACAGAGGGTCCACAGTGATTACAGGAGGGCAAAAAATGAAGGCACCCGGAGTTCGAGCAAAAAAGAAGGGTACAAGACTGGGGCGGGGAGCTGCGGTCCAAGTGGTTTGCTACCCGAGACCGAAAACCAAGGCCGCACTCGTGGAAGCTTCGCGGAAAGTCCAGCAAGCCCTCTCGTCATTCATGATCAGGGCATCGCTAGAGAAGGCCGCGATGCTCCAGAGGTGCGAGATCACGGACCTGATACCTCAGGCGGAGTTGCGCCAATATCTCCGCGAAAAGTAGCAGCACGGGTCAGACTGATGCAGGCGCGAGCCCTCATCGTGACACTCAGGCTAGAGGTATCGCAGAAGAACGCCCCGCGTTGCTGCGCGGGGCTCGACCGTAACCTAGGCTGCTAGAGCCCAAGAAACAGCTTCGCATTGATTCTCTGCCAAATCGAGGTCAATGGCAATAGCGGCCCTAACTCAAATCCTTTAGGAGGCCGCAAAATGTCGACACAGAGCTTCAATATTGCCTGTCCCAATTGCAAAGTTCAGTTTCCGCTCACCGAAACCCTCGCCCAGCCTTTCATCGATGCCGAACGGGCAAAAATCCAGCAGGAGACTCAGGAGCGCACTGCCATTACGCGAAAGCGTGAGCAAGAATTGGCGCAGCGCGAGAAGGCGATGGCCGAGCTTAAGGACCAGCTCGACACTCGCCAGACGCAAATGGACGCCATCGTTGCGGCCAAGTTGCAGGAACAGCGCGAGGCTTTGGCGAAGGCCGCCGACAAGAAGGCAGCCGACGCATTCGCGGCGAAGCTGCTGGCCGCGGAGCAGGAGCTAGCCGAAAAACAAGCCAAATTAGCGGAGGCAGAAGATGCCGAGCTTGCTCTGCGCAAGGAGCGTCGAGCGCTTGAGGATGAAAAGCGCAGGCTGGAATTGGAGATCGAGCGTCGCCTCCAAGATGAGCGGCTGAGGATCCGCGAGGCCACACAAAAAGAAGAGCAAGAAACGTATCGCCTTAAGCTGGCAGAGAAAGACAAAATCCTCGCAGACCTGAAAATGCAGGTGGAGGAATTGCGCCGCAAAAGTGACCAAGGCTCGCAGCAGCTTCAGGGCGAAGTGCAAGAGCTTGAACTGGAAGCTGTGCTGCAAGCTGCTTTTCCGAACGATGGAATCGTGGGTGTCCAAAAAGGTTGTCCCGGCGGCGATGTTGTACACAAAGTTGTTGCTCCAAACGGATTGCAATGCGGCACGATCCTGTGGGAAAGCAAACGCACGAAGCACTGGAGCAATGATTGGCTAGCCAAGAACCGGGAAGACCAGCGACTGGTGGGCGCCCACATTGGCGTCATAGTGACGGCCGCGATGCCGAAGTGCGTTGACGGCTTCGACCGGGTTGAGGGCGTCTGGATCGCAGGAATGCGTTGCATGCGGCCCCTCGCCATTGCACTTCGTCAGGCACTCATCGAAGCCGCCATGGCAAAGCTCGCGGCGCAAGGTCGGGAAGGGAAAATGGAGCGTATGTATGGCTATCTCACGGGTCCTCGCTTTCGGCAACGTGTGTCTGCCATCGTCGAAGCCTGCATCGCGATGCAGCAGGATCTCGACGCCGAAAAGCGGTCGACGACCAGGCAGTGGGCAAAGCGGCAGCGGCGCCTTGAACTTCTGATGACAGGAACGGCGGGGATGTACGGCGACCTTCAGGGCATCGTCGGAAGTTCCATGCCAGAAATACAGGGCCTCAGCATGCTGCTGCTGGGAGACGGAGTCCATTCGGAATCCTTTGAAAAGCCAAATAACACCGGTGACGCGGAACCTCACTAGTCGATGACCGAGAATGACGTACCAGCAGCCCCGCCTGCGCAAGCCACAGCCGGAACCCGAAGCTGCATTGCTTTCCCTTGCGGCGCAGAACGTCGCTGCCTCGCCGAATCGTCGTCGGGGCCGGCGTGGCTCTACCTCATGGCCGATAAGGACATCCGCGTAGCGGCGGACTAGGAGGTTCTGCGTGAGGGTGGAGAGAGCCAATGGCGTTGTCAGGGTTACTGACCAGTTAACAGCGCATTATAGGGCAGGTCCCTACCGGGAGAACTTCAACGCCTTTTGCGTGTGTATACGTAGTATACACATTGCGAAAGGCTTGTTGTCAAGTAGTGTTGTGTTTTCAAATACTTGCAGAAAAATTGTCAATCTATCTAACATAGAAATAGCGGTGAAGACGAGTCCGCGAGGGCCTGCTTAATGCGTAAGCGGGGTGGAGCGACACCTGAGAACGTTGCTGCCTGGATCCGTCGGGGTGATGGCCAGGGGGAGGGGCGTAATTTTCGGCCGTTTTTTCACGTTCGCGACGTGCCCTCTCGAGGCCGCTCGCATATTGTCGTGGGATTACGGACCGGGCGTGCGCACCACTACCTCTCCGACATCGAATTCGGCTACCACCTGCTCGCTGAATTCGCCAGCGAAGTCATCGATATTCGCGAGCAATTCGCCTTATTGCCCTGGGAAGAAACTCAGTCAATCGCAAGCGACCTCAGAATCAAGCATCCGGTCTATCCCGGTACGCATACCCCAATCGTGATGACTTCCGATTTAGTGCTGACCGTCGCGGATTCCTCGAAACCTCGACTTTGCGTTCTCTGTGTGAAGCCAGCTTCCCAATTAGACCCGAAGAACGGAGGCTCTCGGCGCATTTTGGAGAAGCTATGGATTGAAAAGGAGTACTGGACCTCTCGCAATATCCTCTGGGCTCTCTGTACTGATCAGATGCTTCCCAAGACTCGGGTGCGCAATCTCGACTTGTTGCGCCCGGCAATGGTGGGCAAGGAGTTCGATTGGCTCAATCCGAAACTGTCAGAATTTGCTTCGGTGTTTGCGGATTCATGGTCAGAGCACCGATCGCTGAACGAACTGTTGGCGGCAACGTCGCGGGAACTCGGGATTCGAATCAACGAGGCCTTCGCGCTGTTCGCGAGGTCGGTCTGGCTCCGAGTGCTGCCAATCAATCTTGACGCCGCTGTGATCAGCCACACTTTTCCGGTGATTCTTGAGAATACGCACACGGAGGCTGCTTAATGGTCAGCGTCAACGATGTTCTGTCCGTCGTTTCATCGATAAGCGCTCCATTTGAAGGCGTGGTGCGTGTCGTCGGAGTTACTGACGACGGAACGCAGGTAGCTTTGGTGCGGCTAGACCTACCAAGTCTCCAGGCTCCATTTCTTTGCCCGATGGTTGACATTACCGAGGCACTCTTTAGGAGCGAGATAACCCGATTGGAGGTGTTCGACACAGGACTGGCGGCTTCCAGGGCGCAACTCACGACAGGTGTAGAAGGCCGCCTGAAGCGAACACTTGAAGTGATGCTTCCTTTGCTCGGGGACAACCGGCTGATCTTCGATTCTGAGTACCGAGGCCGCGAATTCAAACACCGCGCAGCGGAATGCCGCGTTTCAGAACGAACGATCCGTCGGCACTATTACGAATACCTGTGGGGTGGGATGACAGAACTTGCATTAGCAGGCAGACCAAGAAGAAAAGGTCCGATACCAGTTCCGCAGAAGGAGGGAACTGCCCGCCGCGGCCGAAAGCCTTCTGCCGACGGCAATGCCAGCAGGCCATTGCCCGAGGTGCGCAAGCAGCTAGAACATGGCTTAAGGGCCTACTACTTGTCCGGCAAACACACTCTTGTCGAGGCGTTCATTTTGACCTTGAAGCAGCACTTCTCGAAAGGAAAACGAGTGAACTGTGAACCGGGAGCTGAAAGGAGGCTTGAGGACATTCTGGTTCCGCCTGCAAGAAGGCCCTCTCTGCGTCAATTTCGGTACGTATGCCAACTGCTCGAGCGCAGCGAAGGAAAAAGGAAACGACAGCCGGGCCGAGCGCGGCCTCCGAAAGCGCCATTGCTTCTGAAGGGGAGGTCTCGTGATGGAGTGCCGGGTCCTGGTTATCGTTTCGAGATTGATGCTACTAAGCTGCAGGTACAGCTTGTTTCCCGTTACGGCCGTCAACACCTAGTTGGAGAGGCGACGCTATACATCGTTGTTGACGTTTGGTCTGGTGCGATCGTTGGTTATGCACTGTCCTTGAACAATCCTAGCTGGGCGCTTGCCTCGAAAGCACTAAGAAATTGCTTCACGGACAAGGCCGACGTCTTCGAAAGACTTCACCTGCCATATACCTCCGCCGATTGGCCATCCCGGCACCTCCCATCGCGGCTTGCCGCTGACCGTGGTGAATTCGTCAGCGATAAGGCGGAAGTGGTTCCGGACCTTGGGATCACAGTGGAGATTATGCCTTCAATGCGTCCGGAGCGAAAAGCGAAAGTGGAAGCTTCATTTAAGGACATCAAACACCGCAACAACTTCTATCGCCTGCACGGCCGCCATCCGAAGAACCCAGGGCGGCGCGAACCGGATGGCAAGGACAAGGCCGCGCTCACACTGGAGGAGCTGGAAATTTGCATTGTCGAAATTATTCTCGACCTTAACAACGAACCTGCACCTTTTCACTACATCCCTGCCGAGGTGCGGAGCTTTGGCTCCAGTGACATCACGCATATTGGTCTTTTCAGGTGGGGGCTCGATCACAGACCAGGATTTACCCGAACTCTTGAGCCGAAATCGGTGTTTAACGCGCTCTTGGCTAAGGCTACGGCCTCGGTGACGTCCCGTGGAATTCATTTCAGGAAACAATGCTTCGTTTCGACTAGGCTTCTGGAAATTGGCTACACGGCTCGTGCGGCGAATTCGGGGCCGTTTGAGATCGAGATCCGTTATGACGATCACTTCGCCGACCAAGTGTGGTTCTGGGACCAGATCTTAGGAGAGTGGGTGCCGGCGATGAACGATAACGAAGAAACACGTCGCCTCAGAGCCTCATTCCTCGAACTGGAGAATTTTCAGCGGGAACAGGAAAGATGGGCGCTCCAGGCCAAAGCCGAGAACGTGCACCGCAAACACGAAAAGGCAAAAAGGATTAACAAAATGACCACGCGAGCGGCTCAAGAAGCAAAAGCGCAAAGAGAAGGCTTACCTAAATTGTCGAATGTCGGTATGCGGAAAAATAAGGTTCTCGACCAAGCGGCTGAAGATGTGATTAAAGCGCAAAAGGCATTGGACGAATTTGCTCCTGCAAACACAAGTGTGCGGCACGAGAACATTCACGGCGCACCTAATAATTCTTCGTCACCCCCCGAACAAGTCGGGAATGCGGCTCGGTCGGCGGCTTCTATCACTCGTGAACTATGGAGGGAATTAAGTGGCCGAGTGGACGGATAATTCTCCTCAGTACCATGATTATCCCGTCGAGGAATTTCGTGATAATCCACTGATCGCATGCCTCAGGCCTCCACCCGGGAGTGTGAAAGAGGCAGGTCGCCGCCTCTTCCGGTTGCCGAGGTTCAAAGAGTCGGAGCGAGACCTCGACTCGAAATTCAGAGGGCTCCTTCCTGTGCGCCTGACGCAGTTCTTTGTGGCGAACCGCTCCCACGTCGAAATCTTCGCGCACGTCCAGCGCCAAATCTTGGCTGGGTATACTTTGCGAAATCCCCTCGGACGAGACGGTCAAGAACTCCTTCACAAAGCCGGGTTCCCGGGGTCTCGAATCGGTCCACTCAATCCATCGACAATCTCGTTCGTGACAGGACTGTCCGGACAAGGCAAGTCGGCTCTGATGAGGGCAATCATGGGCGCTCTAGGCCCAGCTGTCATCCGGCATTCAAACTTCAAGGGAATGCCCTTTACAGAGACTCAGATCCTGTATCTGATGAGGAATGTCCCGGACCAATGCGGACCTAAGGCTCTCGCCAAGGCATTTGGTGACCACGCGGACGAAATGCTTCAAGAGCGCCTGTATGGAACGCTGTTTGCTTGTAGGTCCATGACGCGAACGGATTACGTCGCTACGTTACGCAGAATCGTTGCAAATCATCACGTCGGCGCCTTGGTTCTTGATGAGTTTCAAAATTTGTCGCTGGCCGGGACAGTAGGCCAACAAGAGCTAATCGCCCTACTTGTAAACATACGGGACGAATTGGGAGTCCCCATTATCCTCGTGGGAACCTACAAAGCAGTCGATGTTCTAACGGGCAGTGCGTCCACTGCACGGAGATTGAGCGAAGGAGGGTTTCACGACCTTAAACGGCCCATGTCCGCGGACGACGAAGACTGGCGTGTTTTTTGCGAGATCGTTTGGAACTATCAGTGGGTTCGACATCCGCTGGATCTGAGTGAGGACATCTGCGCAGTACTGTACGAGTGCAGCCAAGGTATCACGGGAATCCTCCTGACTGAGTTCATTGCCGCCCAGATTGAAGCGATTGACTCTGGAGCGGAGAGAGTCGACGCAGACCTACTGCGCAAGGTGTACTGCAGAAGATTCGAACCACTTCACAAAATCATTGATGCGCTTCGCAGAAATGAAGAGGTAGTTCTCAATCGCTACGATGACCTATACATCAAGGCCTCCTCGCAACTGAAGCAAGATCAGCTACTTGGCCGCGTGGATGTCATGAAGGGGCAGATGATTCGGGCCCAAGAGAATCAGCTTGGGATAGACCTTTCAACGGTTAGGGAAAGAAACATTCCTTTATATCCCGACAGAACGACCGAGGAACTGGCCGCAAAAGTGTTGGGTTCATCAGGTTCATCAAGCGCGCTGCCTGATGTTCTGTCGTAGCTCATTGGTGTAGCTCATTGGTAAGGAGTGGGGTAAGTTATGAGATTCCCTTTCTTTCCGACTCCCGCAGAAGGCGAAACAATCTACTCAGGGTTTTGCCGCTGCGCAGCACGATCTAGGCTTTCTAAGCGCGAGATCCTGGGGCCACTCACTGGTCAGAGGCACACTAAGGTCTTGCTCTGTAGCGCCTTGCCTGTTTACTTGAAGAGATTGGCATCGTCGTTGCCACTAGGCCATCCCTGGACGAACCCGGAGTGCGTGATTCGTCTCCACAGTGCGATGCCGTACTATACGTACTTCGATTCAGCTGTGCGACGGAACGAAGCCTTCCATCTGATTGCCAATAACGACGCCTTTAGTTGGGCCGGCATGGCACTGGGACTGATGCATTACAGGTGTGGGGCTTGGCCGAAACACCCCCGTTTCTGCACCGATTGCAATCGGGAAGATGAAGTCGCACTTGGATTCTCTTACTTCCGACGAGAGCACCAGCTGCCCGCTATCGTCGTGTGCTGGAAGCACGATTGCTTGTTGTCACACGGTTGTCTGACTTGCGGCCCTTATCCAATACCACGCCGTGGGCTGAGTATGCCTGGTCGTTGCCTGTGCGCCAATGGGCAATCTCCATTACCTGTGGTGGAAGAGTTGCCTGGAGAAATGGCTATTCTGAAGTGGCTGGCGTCTGAGAGTGCCTATATGGCGTCCGCCGATGGCACAAGATGTCCTTGTCCGCGAGCTGGACTCTTTCGACAAGCGCTGAAATATGGGCTCTGCCGAGGACTGATGCCTGCTTACCCTGACATCGCGGCTGCCATGGAGGAGAGATACGGTGCGGCTCTACTCAATTGGCTAAACTACCCGGCGTGGACTAGCCATAAACCCAGTTTGTGGATTCGGAAGTTTTTTACGCAACGAGAGAGAAGAACTTCTACCATTATCTTTCTTCTTTTTCTCGGCCTGTTCAACAGTTCTGTTCGCGCGTTTGAGACGGCATCGACGGGCGAATCTGAAGACGGCAGGCCGTGCGGAAAAGCATTCGGAAGCCCCGAGTGGAAAGCAAGCCTATTCCCGCTTTCGGGAGGGATAGCCAGGAGGCTTGGCCAAGAGACGCTCGAGAACATTCGCTCCGATCTGCGCGCCGGTATGCCAAAGAAGGAAATACAAGAGAAGCATCGGGTAGGTGGGCGGACCATTCGCTTGATCGAATTCGACACGCCAGGACTTGCCGATACGTGGAAAAGTGCGGCAGGCAGAAAACTGCGCGATGCACATCGCCAGAAGGTGCTCGATTTGATTGCCCGCGATCCTAATATCTCCCGGACCACAATGTTGAAAACGTGGTGGGGAACTTATGCATTTATGCTGAGGCGCGATCGGGAGTGGTTTGAGAGGACTTTTCCGAAGCTGCTGCCGTCAAAGGCGACAACCAGCAGGTCCTCACCTTGCGCCCTAGACGCCAAAATGGTCGGATCACTCGACTGGAAAACACAGTTGCCGCGACTTCTTGCAGCGTATTCCTTCAAGCTCGAAACTTTAGCCGATGAAATTGGCGTCCCGCCGAACAGAGTAGCGACCGAAGCGCGTAAGCAGGGTATTCGTGTGCCGCTTTCGGAACAGATAGGCAGGACGCTCGGCCAAGAGACGCTCGAGAAGATCCGCTCCGATCTGCTCGCCGGTATGACAAAGAAGGAAGTGCAAAAAAAATATCGGGCAGGTGAGTGGGCCCTTCGCTTGATCGAACTCGACACGCCAGGACTTGCAGATGCGTGGAAAAGATCCGGAGCCAGAAAGAGGCGTGATGCACATCGCCAGAAGGTGCTCGATTTGATTGCGCGCGATCCTAACATCTCCCGGACAACAATCCAGAAGATGTTGCCAGGAGCTTATGCTTTCATTCGAGAGCGGGATAAGAATTGGTTTGAGAAAGCACTCCCACAGAGGCGGCGAGGGGGGAGAATTAGGAAAACGAACCGTTCGTCAGAACAGCGTGAGTTCGACTCAACGCTGGCGGAAAAGGCTAGAGTGGTTATCAGAGAATTGAAGTCAACATCTCACCGGCCCGTATGGATCACGAAGCATTGTGTTCTAACGCGTGCGGGGTATTCGCCGACATATAGGAAAGATGCTCTCCCAGCGACAGAAGCAGTGCTTAGAGAGCACGTAGAATCCAGGGATGATTATGTGATGCGGAGGATCAGGTGGGCCGTAGCTGAGATGGCAGCACGCAGCCAGACGATTTCTGGAAAAACCCTGCTCCGAAATGCAGGAGTGCACCACCCTCGTTTGAGGGAATACAAACAATTAGTCTCCGAGACGGCCGAGCAATTGGGGGTGCGTGTGGACCCACGCTCTATGTTTGCCCGAGACACTGATTCGCACGTTCAGAAGTGAGCCCAGTGCTGAGTTCGGCCCATCCCGTAACATCCCGTGATTCATCAGAGCCGCTCTGATGTGACTGAACTGGCCTTGGGCAAGTGAACAGTGACACCATGCTTGGCTGGATAAGGTGCTTTCCGAGTCGTGCCGTGGGGCTCGTAAGCACGGATTTTCGCCACGGTGTGCCGGTTAGCAACTGGCGTTAATTGCCTCAAAACCTCAAACAACATCTCCTCAGGCTCCTCCATCGCGCTGGCATGGATTCTCGGCAGGTAGCCGAGACGTTCCCTGCGCAGTGCCTAATCCTTTGCTACAGTCCTGCCTTCCCATATTCGCGAACTTTTGATTTCAGTGCTGGACGCATGATCATTCAGGCTTTCCACCCTCATGGCTAAACCAGTACATTCCCTCGTGTTCATGCGCATCTACCAAGAACCCGAAAGACTGGCAATCCCTGAGGGCTTCGTCGCTCCGAAACGGAGTTGAATCTACGTTTCCATTTTTCCGAAACCGATGGAAGAGCCGCTGACGAGAAGATTTGGCCTCGGACACTAAAAATTGCCATTTGCTCAATCGCTAACCGGCTGAAACGATGGGAAGTCTGCTGACAAGAAAAATTGGCCGGCGACATCAGGCCGCATCCAACTAAACAAGAGCGGCGACGGTTTGACGCTGTTCCGGTACGCTCCGTATAATGCAAAGCGTCCACCCCTGATCACCACGCCTGCCGTTAGGCGTGAAGAGAGCCGGGCGTGGTACGCGCCTTGGTCGCGGGCTGCGCCGGTTTCAGGTTTCTGTCTCAGGTTTACGACTGATAGGCTCGGGTTGCGATCAGTTTCTCGTTGCGCCCAGCGCGCTGGAGGCTTCCAGCATTTCCGAAAAATTCGAAGGAGTTCAAAGGATCCAAATGATTAGCAAGTTCAAGTTAACGACCAGCAGGTTTGTGATTAGCAAGTTTGCGCGCGTCACCGTGGCCGTAGCGTTCGGCCTCTCCCTCTTCGCTCTGGCCCAAGCCGACCCGGCTGCCGGGACTCCCGCGGCCGCCACCCCCAACGCTCCCTCCGCGGCTGCTGCTGCAGCGGCCAAGGCTACTGGCACCAAAGTCGGCACCATCAACATCGAACAGGCGATCTTCGCGTCCAACGAAGGACGGCGCGATTTCGACACGCTCGCCAAGAAGTTTGAACCCAAGCAGAACGAACTGAAGGGCTCGGCCGACGAAATCGACAGCCTCAAGAAGCAACTCAGTGCCCAGCAGGACAAGTTGAATGAGGAATCGCGCGACAAGCTGGTGAAGCAGATCGAGATCAAGCAGAAGAGTTTCGATCGCTCCACACAGGACGCGCAGGAAGATTTCCAGAACCAGCAGGGCGAGATCGGAAATAAAATCCTCACCAAGATGGCTCCGCTCATCGTGAAGTACGCCAGCGAAAACGGCTATGGCATGATCCTGGATACGTCCCAGCAGTGGCCGCGTGGCCCGGTGATCTGGTACGGACCGGCCGTGGACATCACGCAACCGATCGTGGAAGCCTTCAACATTCAATCCGGTGTGCCGGCGCCCGCTGCGGGTAGCACGGCTCAAAAGCCCGTGAGGCCGGCAACGTCTCCCGCCAGCAAACCTGCTGCGCCCGCGACCAAGCCGCCGGCAACCACTCCGCCGAAACAGTAGCGACACCGCTCAGATCGTTTTCGTTCCAATTTGTTTCTTAAGACCGCGTGCAGACGCGGTCTTTTTTTCGCGTCTTTTTTTCGCGCAGTAACTAACTTTTGTTTTCGCTTCGCTCATCGCTCAGGATCAAATCGCAGACCGCAGGTGTCTGTAGAAATAACGGGCCTTCCGGAGGACACATGTTCAGCACCCCAATGTTCAGCACACTCGAAAGCACTTGGGACCAGTCTGCCCATCGGGGATGGACTACGCTCGCATCCTTCACCATGCAAGCCCTTGCCCTGAGCTTGCTGTTCGCGATCTCGTCGATCTGGGTTGGGCGGCCACCACAGGTGCGTTGGCTTCAGATCGCCACGCCCGCAGCATTCACACCACCAGCAACAGAGCCTGCGCGCGGCCATAACACGG
>Ga0209117_1000438_pt1 | contig 17824 bp, 14 predicted proteins | sample BlaSpr_A8_OM2_M2_FD_187978 | JGI IMG/M metagenome (GOLD analysis project Ga0209117, IMG submission 187978) | Forest soil microbial communities from Thunder Bay, Ontario, Canada - Black Spruce, Ontario site 2_A8_OM2_M2 (SPAdes) (version 2) | ecosystem: Environmental > Terrestrial > Soil > Boreal...
ATCGACACCAGGAAATCGCAGTGTTTGCGCACCAGATCGTGCAGTCCCTTGCCTTCGGCGCCGAGCACGATGGCGCAGTGCATGTTGTAGTCCACCGCATCGTAAGTCTGCTGGCCGCGCTCGTCTAATCCAACGACCCACAGATCCTTCTCCTTCAATTCCTCGAGCGCGCGCGATATGTTTGTGACTTTGGCAACGGGAAGGTGCTCACTCGCTCCCGCCGAAACCTTCGCCACCGCACCTGTGACCGCGGCGGACCGGCGTTCGGGAATCACCACGCCATCCGCTCCCGCAGCGTCCGCGGTACGTAGGATCGCGCCCAGATTGTGCGGATCCTCGACTCCGTCCAGCACGACGATCAGCGAGCGCTCACCGCGACGCGATGCCACAATGTCATCGAGATCGCTATATTGTTTTGCCGAAGTGGCCGCCACCAGTCCTTGATGCGCGGCGTTGCCGGCAATTTCGTCAAGCTCCTGACGCGACAAAACGCGCACGGGAACGCCAATTTTGCGGCACTCGTCAATCACTCGCCGCAGACGAATATCTTTCCGCTCCTTCGCGACACCAACCCACTCGAAGTTGCGCCCGCGCGCCTGGAGCGCTTCGGTCACCGTATTAATTCCGTAGAGAATGTTCACGGGGATTAGTTTACCGCGCGCCAGTCTCGCGAGTTCGTGGCAGCTAAGTCCTAATCACAGGGGACACAGAGGAGCACAGGGGAAAGCTCTCGAATCGGTATCAAGTTTATGGACGGTTGAAGAAACAATCCTCTGTGTTCCTCTGTGTCCCCTGTGGTTATGCTTTTTTTGCAGTTTGCTAGACTGAAATGTCTGGGAGGCTCTCTTGAACAACGTGTACATTCTCTCCGCCGTCCGCACGCCCATCGGCAAGTTTGGAGGCTCGCTCGCCCCGCTCTCCGCCGTGGATATGGGTGTGGTCGCTGCGAAGGCAGCGCTCGAACGCGCCGGAGTGCAGGCGCAGCAGGTTGAAGAGACGATCTTCGGCAACGCTCGGCAGGCTGGAGGCGGCCCAAATTCCGCGCGGCAGATTTCCATCCGCAGCGGCGTCCCTCAGGAAGTTCCCGCCTACACCGTAAACAAGGCTTGTGCGTCTGGCATCAAGTCCATCGCACTCGGCTTTCAGGAGATCGCTACCGGAAACCTGGAGTGCGTGCTGGCGGGTGGAACCGAGTCGATGTCGCGGCTTCCTTACTATCTCGAAGGCGCTCGCTGGGGATATCGTCTCGGCCATCAGGAACTCGTCGATGGGATGCATCGCGACGGATTCTTCTGCCCCATAGCGAAGATGCTGATGGGCGAGACCGCTGAGATTCTCGCCGATCAACATCACTACAAGATCTCGCGTGAAGAGCAGGATCAGTTCGCGCTCGTGTCGCAGCAGCGCGCCGCGGCTGCGCAATCCAGTGGACGCTTCGACGCCGAAATTGCTCCGGTCACAATCGAGAGCAAGAAGGGCAAAACCGTTTTCTCGCGCGATGAACACTTGTTTCCCGACGCGACCATGGAGAAGCTGGCCCAACTCGGTCCAGTTTTTTCCAAGACCGGCACCGGCACTGGCACCATTACTGCCGGAAACTCTTCCGGCATCACCGACGGCGCGGCGGCGGTGGTGCTGGCGAGCGAGAAATTCGTCCGGCAGAACAACCTGAAACCGCTGGCGCGAATTCTCGCCGCGACTTCCGCCGGCGTGGACCCGCGCCTCATGGGCATCGGGCCGGTGCCGGCCATCCGCAAAATGGAACAGAAACACGGCCTCAATCTTGGCGACTTTGATCTGGTCGAACTCAATGAAGCCTTCGCCGCCCAGGTGCTGGCATGCGATCGCGAATTGCATTTCGATCGCGAGAAACTCAACGTCAACGGTGGCGCCATCGCACTCGGCCATCCCATCGGCTGCACCGGGACGCGCATCACGGTGACGCTGCTCCACGAAATGCTCAACCGCAAAGCGCGCCGCGGCCTGGCCACGCTCTGCGTCAGCGGCGGGATGGGCATGGCGCTGGCCATTGAAAATTCTTTGTAAGGGAATCGAGACTGGCGGCCTGCCCACTGCGGTGGCTATACTTATCATCAAGGATATGGCCATCGCTGCCGCAACTGCCGGTTTTACCAGTCCGGGCCGGAATCCCATGCCCCTCTCCGCGGTCATCGTCGACGACGAACAACTGGCGCGCGACGAACTCGCCTACCTGCTCAAGAACCTGGACGACGTGAACGTAGTCGCGCAGGGCAAGAACGGCCTGGAAGCCATCAGCCTGATCCGCGAACACAATCCAGACCTGGTGTTTCTCGACGTCCAGATGCCAGGCTTGGACGGTTTCGGCGTAATCAAGAAGCTGCTTGACCGCAAGGTTCCCCTCCCCAAGATTGTCTTCGCGACCGCCTTCGATCAATACGCGGTGAAGGCGTTCGAGGTGAACGCGGTCGACTATATCCTGAAGCCATTCGATAAAAAGCGAGTGGCCCAGTCCATCGAGCGAGCACGGGCAAAGATTGAAGCGGGCGCCGGACCCGAAGAAAAATTCGAAACCCTGGTGCGGATGTTGGAATCGCAGAAGCCGCAGACGGCGAAGATTCTGATCAAGGCCGCGGGCAGGTTATTCCTGACCGATCCTAAGGATATCTGCTACGCGACCATCGAAGATGGGGTGATCACCGTGGCCACCAGCGGCCATGCGGGCATGGAAGGCCAGTCGAACTGCCGGACGCTGGAAGAACTTTTCGACAATCTCGATCCCAATTCATTCTGGCGGGCGCACCGTTCGTTTCTGGTCAACATCCATCACATTCGCGAAGTCGTGCCCTGGTTCAAAAGCTCCTACCAGCTGCGCATGGACGACAAGAAACAGTCAGAGATTCCGGTGAGCCGCGCGCAGACCCGCCGCCTGCGGGAACTGTTCAACTTGTGAGGGAAAAAAGGGGCGGACGCGAAGACTGCTTCGTCCGCCCGGGGAGGGATCTCGCTCAGGACGCGATGGCTTGCAGGGCGATCCGGTTGGGAATCACCAGCGTCGCACCCTCAAGCCGAATTAACTCTTTCCGTTTCATATCACTAAATAAGCGGGTTACCGTTTCTCGCGAAGATCCGATCATTTGGGCGATTTCTTCGTGCGTGAATTCGGTGGGCACGCGGAGTTCCCGGTTGCGCGGCTCGTCCGAGACCCAGGAAAGCAGCAGGCGGGCGAGCTTCTCCGTCGAACTACGGGCGAGCAGCAGTTCGTGCACATCGTCGAACGAGGTCGTGACCTCGCGGGCGAGCATGGTGGCGCACGCCAGCGCGGCGTGGCTGTCGTGTTCGATCAGACGCAGGAAGCTGTCGCGTTCGACAAACTTGATCTGGCAAAGCTCGATGGTGGTGACCGTAATCGGGGAGGGCCCCCCGGAGACGACCGCGCTCAGTCCCAGCACCTGGCGGTCTCCGGCAATTTTCAGGATGATGGTCTTGCCGTCGCGGGCCTGGACCGAGAGCTTGACGCGACCGGAACAGGCGATGTAGACGCCGCGCGGGATTTGACCTTCCGTCATCAAAGTGGCATTGCCGGGATACAGGGTCAGGTGCCCCATCGCGTTGAACTCCGTCATCAGAGGCTGAGGCAAATTGCAGAAGTCGCAGTTCTTTCTCAGCGTGCAGCTTAGACAGTCGTTCGGTATCGCGAAGCGCCGCGGAACACCCATAACAAGCTCCTGGTCGACGAAACTTAGCTGGCGGGATCGTTCGCCGGGAGGGAGCGGAAATGCGCCACGTGGAGAAACAGTGCACGCGAGCTGCCACATGCTGACATGGACTAAGTGGCTGTAACTTCACTGCTTAGGATGGCTGGAACCAGCAGCGCGCCAAAGGAGATGCCGTAGCACTGTCCCGGCTGCCGACAGTTCGGCAGATGTCACTCTCGTAGTCTCAAGTCCAATTAGTCTTAGTCTAGAGCGATTCCTACTGCAGATAATCCATGCGTGCGATTCCCAGCCGCTGCATCTTGTACTGTAGCGTGGTGCGTTTGAGTCCAAGCCGGGCCGCCGCGCCTGCCGGACCCGATAGGGCGCCTCGGGTCTGACGCAGAATTTCGATGATGTGCTCGCGCTCTTTGTCGCGCAGCGTGCCGTCAGACTCGGACGGCGGCCGTGAGATTTCCTCGCGCAACTCGGCGAGAGGCGGGCTCAACCGGTTGCCATCCGAAAGGATCACCGAGCGCTCGATAAAATTCTCCAGCTCGCGGATGTTTCCTGGCCATCTCCAGTGCATCATGGCTTGGACGACCTCATCGGGGATAACGTCGATTCGCTTGTGAAGCCGGGCCGCGCATTTTTCGACGAAATGGCGAATCAGCTTGGGGATGTCCTCGCGCCGGTCGCGCAACGCCGGCAGATGCAGGGGAAACACGTGCAAGCGGTAGAACAAGTCCCCGCGGAATTCTTTCTCTTCCACCGCGCGAACCAGATCGCGATTGGTGGCGGCGATTAGCCGCACGTCCACATGGATCGTCTTCGTTCCTCCCAGGCGCTCGAACTCCTGGTCCTGCAGAACGCGCAGCAACTTGGGTTGCAACTCCAGAGGAATTTCTCCCACCTCGTCAAGCAGCAAAGTGCCCTTATCCGCCAATTCCAAGCGGCCGAGCTTCTGGCTTATCGCTCCGGTGAACGCTCCCTTTTCGTGACCGAACAACTCGCTTTCCAGCAGTCCCGTGGGAATGGCGGCGCAGTTCACCTTGATGAAGTTGCGGTCCTTGCGCCGGCTCATGCTGTGAATGATTCGGGCGATGCGTTCTTTGCCGGTCCCGGTTTCGCCGGTAATGAGGACGGTGGAATCGGTCTCGGCGACGATAGCAGCGTATTCCAGTACACGTTTCAGGGCCGGGTTGGTGCCGACGATGTCGTCGGGCTGATTCGCGCTCCGGATTTCGTACTCCAAATAGCGTTTCTCCTGGTCTAAGCGTTCCTTTAGTTGTGCGATCTCGCGATAGGCGTGCGCATTCTGGAGCGCAGCCGCGATCTGATTGGCGACTTGCTGCAGGTAGTCAACCTCCGACGGGCTGAAAGCATTCTCGATCATGCTACTCGGATTCAGCGTTCCCCAGATCCGATTGCCCGCGATCAGGGGCACACTGCAAACCGACCGAATCCCGCCTTCATACATGGCTTTCGCCAGAGGTTCGTTCATGTCGCGCAAATCGTCTGCGGTGAGGAATGCAACGTTTCGCGTCTGGATCGCCCGCGCTGAAAGTGACTGCTCAAGCGCAACCGCGCTTCCGTGGTTGAGGAAAGGCTCCCATTCCAGAGCATCTCCATACGGGTGCACGTTCTTGCCATCCTCGTCCAGCAGGCTCAGGATGGTCCGGTCGTAGCGCGCGATGCTCCGAAGACTGGAAAGAATGACCGGCAACAGCTTTTCCAGCTCCAGGCTGGAACTCAGCTCACGGCTGATCGCGACCAGGCTCTGCTGTTCCTCAAAGGCGCGGTTGGCTCGCTCCTTCTCCAGCGCAAACGTTCCCAGCAACGCGACGTGAGAGAGGAATTCCACGTCCTCGCCATTTAGGGCCTCGGCAACCTTCTTGCCCAGACCAAGCGCTCCAAAACGCTCCCCAGACGTGCTTATGGGAATGACCGTGTACGAGCGGACGCCGTGATTGAGCAATACGGGCACGAAGCCGGGAAAGCGTTCCTCGCGCTCGGTATCGAGAATTGTGATTGGCTTCTGATGTTTCCATGCCCACCCGCTCGCCGCTTCGTCCACGGGAAAAGGATCGAACTCTCCACTCTCCGCGTTCTTTTTCCAATAGTGAGTCAACATGCAATCCCGGCGCGGGTCGTGAAGGGAAAGATTCAGCAATTCGGCTCCCGTCAGGGCCAGCACCGGGAGGGCGAGTTCTTGGAATGCGTCGGGCAGGCTTTTGGCTCGCGCGACCAGGTCGGTGATCTCGAGGAGCAGCCGATACCGCTGGCGTTCCGGCGAGGGAGATCCCTCGAATGCGACCCTGCTTACTGACATAATAGACACACCTCCGGCACCTGCCACGTGCGATTCGTCGGACAGCCTAAATTGAGCAGGAACTGGGGGTCATCGCAGCTTGCCAAGCTGCGGGACTCTAGTTCAACATTGCGTCGCAGGCGTTGGTTCCTTATTTTGGAACCAATCTCATCCTCCCCGGTCGGGGAGCCCCCTCAGGTCTGCGACACCGTTTCCCGGTTTGGTGCCTTCCCGGAAGAGATATTCTTACTCCGCCTCCGGGTCATAGGCAAGTCATTTCGTGATACCGCACAAAAACTTTGAGGCAACATTCCTCAAATGGAACGCGGCTATCTCGACTAGCATGCGAGAGTTCGCCCTACAAAACTGCTATCAAGATATAACCTGAAGACAGACGATACTAGTGAGCGTTGGTAAGTGTGAGGTTGAGCGTTGGTAAGTGTGAGGTAACCGAAAGAAGTATGCGTATGCTGCTTTGGTTTAGTAAGATCATCTTGTGGGCCGAGACTGGAGTCTTTCAACCATCTTCACCAGATCGGCCAGAGATTGTGCCTGCATTTTTTCCATCGCACGGCTGCGATGAACCTTTACTGTATTTTCGGCGGTGCCAAGCTCAGCCGCAATCTGCTTGTTGAGCATGCCGCGGACGACCATGCGGACGACTTCATGCTCCCGTGGGGTCAGCAGTTTCTCGCGCTCCTGTAACACCGCAATTTCCGCCTCTCGTTCGCGTCTGGTCCGATCCCTCTCCAGTGCGAGGTGAATCGCATCCAGCAGACCCTGCTCCTTGAACGGCTTTTCGAGAAATTCGACGGCTCCCGCCTTCATGGCACGGACCGACATGGGAATGTCACCGTGGCCGGTGATAAAAATAATTGGAATGGTAATGTTGGCCTCAGTCAATTCGCGCTGAAAGTCGAGTCCGCTGATCCCTGGCAATCGGATATCGAGGACCAAGACACTTGGCACGTTTGGCCTTTTGCTTTGCAGAAACTCCTGGGCTGAGCCGAAGACCTGGACGGGTAAACCGACAGAGCGGATCAGGCTGTCGAGTGCTTTGCGGACGGCCGCGTCGTCGTCGATGACAAACACGATGGATTGCGCTTCCGTCATGGCTACGCTGCCTTGGGCAAGATCACTTGAAAAACTGCCCCGTGCGACGGCCCGGGCTCGGCCCGCAAGCGTCCGCCGTGAGCTTCGACAATGGAACGGCTGATCGACAGTCCCATTCCGATCCCCTCGGGCTTGGTGGTGAAGAATGAATCGAAGATTCGGGAGGCTTGCTCGGGATCGAGTCCCGTGCCGGAGTCCTGAACCTCGACCATGACACCCTCGGCGTCTATGGCTGACTTGATGAGCAGTGTCCTGGGCCGGTCCTTGATGGTGATCATGGCGTCAACCGCGTTCATGATCAGGTTCAGCAGGACTTGCTGCAACTGGACCCGGTCGCCAAGCACGGTGGGAAGATCAGGCGCCAATTCCGTGCGTGTGGCAACGCCGCCGGTTATCAGCTCCCTGTGGACCAGTGCCAACACATCTCGGATGACTTCATTCACATTCACTGCTTGTAGTTGAGGTGGCGTCTTCTGCAGCAAGGTTCGCAGTCTCTTGATCACGTCGCTGGCCCGATCGGCTTCATTCATGGCGTTGGCCATGGCTTGCCGGGCTTCGTCCAGATTGGGCGGCTGTGAAGCGAGCCAATGGAGCGAGGCACTGGCATTCGTGGCCACCGCCGCAAGGGGCTGGTTGATCTCATGGGCGATCGACGCCGTCAATTCACCCATAATCACGATTCGGGCCACGCGGGCGAGATCCCGCTGTGTCTGACGCAACCGCTCTTCGGCTCGCCTCTGTTCGGTCACGTCAATACACGAGCCGATGTAGCCGGCAAAAGACCCATCCGGATTGAATCGTGGCACCCCGATGTCGAGAACCCATCGATATTCACCGTCGTGCCGTCGCAAACGATACTCCATCCTGAATTCCTCTCGCCGGTCAAAGGACTGAATGTACGTAACCATGCAACTTCTCAGATCCTCAGGATGGACCCCCTCCGCCCAGCCCTTGCCAAGCTCGCGGTCAATCGATCGGCCGGTGAAGTCCAGCCAGGGCTTGTTGAAGTAGGTGCAGAGCTTGTCCGTCCCCGACATCCAGATCATCACCGGAGCACTATCGGCCACTAGCCGAAAGCGTGCCTCACTCTCGCGTAGTTCTGCCTGTGTGCGCTTCCATTCCGTGATGTCTTTTCCGATGAAAAGGCTCGAACCGTCGGAAAGATGTACGAAAGTAGCAGCCACGTCGATGACGCGCCCGTCCCTCACCCGCACCTTGAGGTCGGCCCACTCATTACTTGACGCGGCAATGTCACCCTTAACCATTTGGCGATACTGCAGATCAGGGAAGGCCTCCGCAAATATGTCCAGATTTGGTTCGCGTATTTCTTTCAGCGTCCAACCTATCGTGCGCTCCCATTCCGGATTGACCAGTTCGTGGCGCCCACCGTGGTCCAGGAGCACTATCATCACGGGGATATTCTCGAATATCTTCTGGAAAACCTCCTTCTGCTTTCTCAGTTCGTGGTTGACCGCTTCAAGCTGCAGGGTCCGCTCGGCCACGCGACGTTCCAACTCTTGGTTGCGCCGCTGGAGTTCCGCACTCGCCCGCCTGTCCACAGACGATGTCACGATGGCGGCGAAAAGCACGACCAAAGTCGCAACGAAAAGTCCGTAGTCGCCAACGGGAGAAATGCTCACGGCGTGAGAAAGATCCGGAGGCGAGGCGGGCACGAAACTTGCGGCAGCCATTCCGGTGTAATGCATCGCGGAGACAGCAGCTCCCATCACCGTGGCGCTGCCAAGCCTTCGCGGGACAGTCCATTTGGTCTCCTCTCGTAGGTCAAATGCCAACAGCAGCGCAGCCATAGAAAACAAGATTGCGAACAAAATGGAAAAAGTCACCAGAAGGGCAGAAAACTGGGTGATGGCGGGTAATCTCATTGCGGCCATGCCGATGTAGTGCATGCCAGCGATGCCGCAGGCCATAATGACGCCGCCGGTCAAGGCCTCAACTGGGCCCATTTTCTGGCGGCTCGCTACATACAGCGCGACCGCGGACGCGAGGATCGCCACCAAGAGTGAGGCCAGAACGGTCGGCCAGTGATACTCGACGGGCACTGGCAGGCGGAAGGCCAGCATCCCCTTGAAGTGCATCGCCCAGATGCCGATCCCCATCGCTATTGCGCCGCCGCTCAACCAAGCCAAGCGAACCCGGCCCCTGGCAACGGTTACGCGTCCCGTAAGGTCGAGCGCGGCATAGGAGGCGGCGATGGCGATCAATATTGAGCGTGCCACCTCGCTGTAGTCGTAGGAACCAGTCAGGGCCGTATTTGGAGAGATCATCATCGAGGATCTCCTCTACCGGTTTAGGCTAAGCCCCCACATTCACCTAAGGTCAACGACTAGACTGCCTCAATCAATGACTGGATCCGAGTTGAGAGATGCGAGATCCTGCACCTGCCGCATCCAATTATGTCGGACAGCTTGTCTTGAGCAGGAACTGGGGGTCATCGCGGCTTGTCAAGCTGCGGGACTCGAGTTCAACATTGCGTCGCAGGCGTTGGTTCCATTACATGGGGAACCAATCTTATCCTCCCCGGCCGGGGAGCCCCCTCAGGTTCTGCGACACCGTCTTCCAGGATTGGTGCCTTCCCGGAAAGGATACTCTTACTCCGTCTCCGGCTCATATGCAAGAGTCTTTTTCTTGGTACCATAAATTTCGAGGTAAGGTTCCTCAAATGGCACGCGGCCGCGCTGTGAAAAGGGCCAGGCGATTGGTGGATCCTGGGTGCGGTTCAACCGGTTCTCGATCCTGCACGCCGATTACTTGCCGGCGAGAACGCCGTCGATCTTGAGCAACTCCTCGGCCGAGAATTTCAGGTTCTTGAGTGCGGCCACGTTGTCGTCCACCTGCGACACTTTGCTGGTGCCAACCAGCGCGCTGGTGACGCGCGGATCGCGCAGTACCCACGCGACCGCCATCTCCGCCAGCGTCTGCCCTCGCTGTCCGGCGATTTCATTGAGCGCGCGAACCTTGGCGAGAGTTGATTCCCCGGTGTCTTTCTTCTTGAGAAAGAAATCGCGCGCGGCGCGCGAGTCGCTGGGGATTCCCTTCAGATAGCGATCCGACAGCAGTCCCTGCGCCAGCGGGCTGAAGACGATCGATCCCACGCCTTCTTTGTCCAGCACGTCGAGCAATCCCTGCTCAGGATCGCGCACGAACATCGAATACCTCGGCTGATGAATGAGGCAAGGCGTTCCCAAATCGCGCAAAATCTTTACCGCCTCGGCCGTCTGCTTGGCGTTGTGGGCTGAAATGCCCGCGTAGAGCGCTCGGCCCGAGCGTACCGCTGTGCCGAGCGCTCCGAGCGATTCTTCCATCGGCGTGTCGGGATCGGGCCGATGATGATAAAAAATGTCGACATAGTCGAGCCCCATGCGCTTCAGGCTCTGATCCAGGCTGGCCAGCAAATATTTGCGCGAGCCCAGATTCCCGTAGGGTCCCGGCCACATATCCCAGCCCGCCTTGGTCGAGATGATCAGCTCGTCGCGGTAGGGAAGAAAATCTTTCTTCAGGATCTGCCCGAAAGTTTCTTCCGCCGATCCATACGGAGGACCGTAGTTATTGGCGAGATCGAAATGCGTGATGCCGAGATCGAATGCCCGGCGCAGCATGGCGCGGGAGTTTTCGAAGTTATCCACGCCGCCAAAGTTGTGCCACAGTCCGAGCGACACGGCGGGAAGTAGGATGCCGCTGCGCCCCGAGCGCCGATACTGCATGGAGTCGTAACGCTTGTCATCCGCGACGTACACGATGGCTCTCCCTCAGCGGCTAAAGCCGCATTCGTAAGGCGAAGGTTTCGGCATGCCTGAAGGCATGCCCTGATACGAACCGGTTTGCATTACATTTTGAACCGGTTTGCATTACAAGTTTTGAACCGGAATCATTCTATAAGTCAGTCGTATTTTTCGTAACGAATCGAAGTTCGATCCCAACCCAGACTCTTAAGCAATTCGCGGTTCGCCTTGACCATCTTGTCGAGGCCGCAGATGTAGGCGTGCATGTCGGTACGGGTTCCTACGATTTCGGCCAGATGTTCTTGGACATATCCTCGGAGGCCTTTCCACTCGGGAGTGCCGCGGCTCAGCGTGGGCAGAAAATGAAAGTTGGCGTGATTGGCTGCCAGATGTTCAAACTCCTCGCGATAGTAAATGTCCTGCTCGCGGCGCGCGCCGAACAGCAGCCAGAACTGGGATCCCTGATGACGGCCGGCCTCGGCGAGCAGCCAGTGCAGTATGGAGCGGAACGGCGCAATCCCGGTTCCCGTGGCTATGAACACGGTGTTACACAGGGGCGGGCGCAGGATGAAATCGCCGAACGGCCCCTGAAACGCAATCTTCGCGCCTTCGTCGAGATTGCAGAGATAGTTCGACATGAATCCATCCTGCACGCGATTCAGGCAGAAGGCGAAGTGCCCATTCTCGGACGGCGGGGACGCGATCGAATACGCCCGCGTCATCTCCTCGCCACCGGGAGTGGTGGCCTTCACCGAGAGCCATTGTCCGGGAACGAAGCCGAACCGGGGGACGCCGTTCACTTCGAGTTCAAGATGCTTGGTAAACTCAGAGAGCGGGACGGAGCGAAGCAGGCGCGCATCAAAAGTCTTGAACTGAGCCATTTATTCATGTAGATGATTTTGACGAGCCACCGGACGCTTCGATTCGCAGGCGCCGCATTGCTTGGTGAGCCTGGCTTTCGAGGAGCAAAAAAATGGGACACCGTGTTTGCCCTTGGTGGCTTGGCTACGTACTGGCCAGTCCGTTGCGCCGCCTGTTACACGACCCGGTCGTGATCATCAAACCTTATGTCCGGGAAGGAATGATCGTCCTCGAACCTGGTCCGGGCATGGGATTCTTCACGTTGGAGATGGCCCGGCGGGTGGGTGCAAGCGGCCGAGTGGTCGCGGTCGATGTTCAGCCGCGCATGATTGCCGGACTAAAACGCCGACTGGCCAAGGCTGGACTGCTTGATCGCACCGATGCGCGCCTGGCGTCGTCCGATTCCCTGGGCTTACAGGATCTACGCGGCAAAGTTGATTTCGCACTCGCGATGGCGGTGGTGCACGAAATGCCCAGCTCAAGCCGCTTCTTCGCCGAAGTTGCTCAAGCGATGAAACCTGGCGCAACGCTGCTGCTGGCAGAACCCTCCGGCCACGTGAAAAAGGACGCGTTCGAAGCCGAACTGCAGGACGCTGCTGCGGCAGGTCTGGAAGTAACGGATCGCCCCGCCATTCGCCGCAGCCAGGCCGCGTTGCTGAAAAAACGTGCGAGCTAGACTGCAACCTAAACACGGCTTTTTCGCGGTTGTTCTTCCCCATAAGCGTCCCCCTAGCTCGGGACGAATATTTGTTCGCTACTTGGCTTTCTCTGGCAATGGAAACGAGTAATCTTAAGGTGTCTCTTCTAGCATCCTTCCGCCGCGCCCATAGGGTGACGGTTCCTTGCGAAATCAGACAGCGTTTCGCGCTGGCAAGGAGCCTTTATGGCGAAAAAGACTACTCTCCCTCTCCATTCTTCAAAGTCATGGGCAGGAAATGGCAGGATTGACGAGGACGGAAATGTCATCGGCAACAAAATCTTGCTCAGCCTCTCCGGTGAAGAATTCAGTCAGGTGCTTTTGAAATTGGAATTGGTCCGGCTAACACTTCACCAGGTCCTCTATGAAGCAGGAGAGACCATCAAATCCGGATATTTTGTAAACGCAGGAGTGATTTCAGTCCTGGCGGTTCAACCGGACGGAAAGAGCGTCGAGGTTGGCCTCATTGGCAACGAGGGCTTTATAGGGTTGCCACTTCTGGTGGGATACCGTAGTAGTCCGACCAAACTCATAACGCAGGGAGATGGTACGGCCTACCGCTGCTCAGCCGAGTCGCTCCGGCAACTGACACGACAATTTCCCCGGTTGGAGCAGGAGTTGCATCGTTTTGGCCACCGGCTGGCGATGCAGACCACCCAAATCGCCGCGTGTAATCGACTCCATGATGTGGAAGAGCGATTGGCGCGTTGGATATTGATGAGCCATGACCGCATTCTTTCGGACAATCTTCCCCTGACCCAGGAGTTCCTGGCGCATATGCTGGGATCGCGCCGGGCGAGCGTGACGATCGCCGCCGGTATTCTGCAGAAGGCGGGATTGATCTCCTACACGCGGGGAAGCGTCAAGATATTGAACCGGAAAAGACTTGAAGAAGCAGCGTGTGATTGCTACGACATTGTGCAACAGCAACTAAGGGATTGGGAAACAGAACCAAGCTAGAGACTCTGTACGGAAACGAACATTCACGGGTTCGCAACGGTGCCGACAACCGCAATTGTTCCCGCAATACTCCCTTCAACTGGATTCGTTCTTAACATTCCCTTTAGGAATTGTCATGACTGCCCACGCTATGCTCCCAACTCCGGATTGGAACGAACTGTACAGGCTCGCCGTCACAGAAACAGACGTCCGCCATCTGCCAAAGAGAATAGCTGACGCCCATCGGGCGATCATGGAGCGCATCGAGGCGACCGCTACGAAACCGCGCAGCGAGGAACAACAAATGATGAATGACGCCCTCCACGGTTTGCGCGTGCTTCAACAAGAATTTGAGAGCCACCTGCAAGAATACGGAGAGCTACGCAGAGGTCCCAATCTCGGGTTGGCTGAAGATTGACCGAATCAGCGCATCGGGAGATCAAAACACGTGACCCACCCAGACGAAGAAGCACCGAAGGGCTGGCGCGAATTGTGCGCCCTGCTACAAACGGAAGGGGACCCCGACAAATTCCGGGACCTTCTTAACCAGATCAACCATCTGCTAGGCGCCCACGAGAAGGCCAATCGACAAGAACGATCCACGTGATGCCCGGGGGATCTCGAAACCGTGTGGTGACGGGGCGGAGCCTGCCCTGAGCGGAGCCGAAGGGCCCCGTCCTGGCGGGGCGAAGCCCCGCCACCGCACAGGCTTCTTAGCTTCTTACTCCACCGTAACGGACTTCGCCAGATTTCTCGGCTGATCCACGTCGCAGCCGCGGCGCACCGCGATATGATAGGCCAGCAACTGCAGGGGCACAATCTCCAGAATCGCCGAGAGTTCTTCCGGCGCCGGTGGAACAAAGAGCACGTGATCCGCCTCTTCGGTGATCTCCTTGTCGCCTTCGGTTGCGAGTGCGATGACTATGCCGGAACGCGCTTTTACTTCTTTCAGGTTCGACATCGTTTTCTCGTAACGGATCATCGACTGCGGGCTGTTCACGTCGCGCGTGGCGATGATGACCACGGGCAGATTTTCGTCAATTAACGCGTTGGGGCCGTGCTTCATCTCGCCGGCCGGATAACCTTCGGCGTGGATGTAGGAAATTTCCTTGAGCTTGAGCGCGCCTTCGAGCGCGATCGGATAGTGAATGCCGCGTCCGAGGAAAAGGAAGTCTTGCGCTCGGACATAAGTCTTCGCGAGCTCGTCGCAAGCCTCATCGCGTGTGAGAATCTGTTCAAGCTTACCGGGGATGTGGGTGAGCTCTTGCACGGCGGCCTTGGCCTGTTCGGGTGTCATGGCGCCGCGCACCTGCGCCAGATACAAGGCGAATAAATAAAGAGCAGTCAGTTGTCCGGTGAATGCCTTGGTCGAAGCCACGCCAATTTCCGGGCCGGCGTGGGTGTAGATGGTTCCGACGGCCTCGCGCGTGATCATAGAGCCGACCACGTTGCAGATGGCCAGCGACTTCGAGCCCTTCGCCTTGGCTTCACGCTGGGCCGCGATGGTATCCGCTGTTTCGCCAGACTGCGAAATCAGCAGCGTCATTGTATCCGGCCCGAGGATCGGGTCGCGATAGCGCCATTCACTGGCGTAATCGACTTCGACCGGAACGCGGGCCAGGTTCTCGATCATGAACTTGCCAGCCAATCCGGCATGCCAACTGGTGCCGCAGGCGGCGATATTGATTTTCTTCAGCGCCTTGAACTCGGCTTCGCTGACCTGCAGCTCGTCGAGGAAAATTGCACCGGTGTCCTGCGAGACACGGCCGAGCGTGGTATCGCGGACGGTGCGCGGCTGCTCATAAATTTCTTTGAGCATGAAGTGCTTGAAGCCACCCTTCTCCGCCATGATCGGATCCCAGGTGATGCGCTGCGCCTTCCGCTCCAGCGGATTGCCGTCGAAATCGGTAACCCGCACGCCTTCTGCGGTGATCACGGCAAGATCGCCATCGGCCAGAAAGAAAAGATCGCGCGTGTGATCGAGGAGCGCGGGCACGTCGGAGGCGACGAAGTATTCGTCCTTGCCGAGGCCGATGACGGCGGGCGGTCCATTGCGCGCCGCGACGATCTTGTTCGGTTCGTCAACCGCGATCACCACCAGCGCGAACACGCCGGTGAGTTCCTTGACCGCTTTGCGCACCGCTTCTTCCAGGGGCAAAGCCGGCCGATGACCGTTTCCCGTTTGCCGGTAGTGCTTCTCCACCAGGTGCGCGATGATTTCCGTGTCCGTCTCGGTGGTGAACTTGTGTCCCTCGGCGATCAGCTTCTTCTTGAGCGAGAGATAGTTCTCGACAATGCCGTTGTGCACTACCACGATTCTGCCGCTGCAGTCGCGATGGGGATGGGCGTTTTCTTCGGTGGGGCGGCCATGGGTGGCCCAGCGCGTGTGTCCGATGCCGTAGGTGCCGTCGAGCGGCTTGAGGCGGATCACTTCTTCCAGATTGCGCAGCTTGCCTTCCGCGCGGCGGATCTGCAAGCCTTCACCGTTTCCTGCCACCGCGATGCCCGCCGAATCGTAACCGCGATACTCCAGCTTCCTCAGTCCCTCAATGATGACGGGGACCACCTGCTTCTTACCCACATATCCCACAATGCCGCACATTGGCTAATTGGCTCCTTGACGAATATATCGGTGGGGGACCGGTGATGGTTGGGGCGCAGTTGCCCAGCGTTGCTCATCTGGCACAAACTGAGATCTAGTCTTCGAGGGAGAAACGAAACTCTTCAATGACCGGATTCGTTAGAACTTCGCGCGCGATCCGCTCTACTTCTGCTTGCGCCTCATCCTTTGAGATACCGCCGTTGAGAGTTATTTCGAAATACTTTCCTTGCCGTACATCGTGCAAACTCTTATAGCCGATTTTGGTAAGCGCGCCGTGGATAGTCTTACCCTGCGGATCCAGAACGCTCTTCTTCAATGACACGTAGACGTAGGCTTTCATCGACCCATCAATTATACGTCAGGGGACAGGGAGCGGGACCGTGGTTTTCGTTATGGGAGCTATGCGCAGTGGTCACTCACTGTTGTGAAGGCGAGTCTGTATTCTATTCAAAAGAAGATAGTTGCCTATCCAACTCCGCAATCGCCTGCTCCAAAATCTGGCGGTGACGAGGGTTGCCGGCTGCTTGCAGTTGTTGAGCGAGGCGTTTCCGGGAAAGAAGCAGGCCCTCACGTTTCCGGTTGCGTTGCTGTTGCTCCGGCGAGATCGGTGGGCGGACGGTTTTCCGCTGCTCCGACGTTTCCTCTTGTTGTTGTTCTACCGACTTACTTTCCCAGCCGCGTGCCATCTGAGAATTTTACCTCAGGAGACGGGGCAGGCCGCGTCTATGCCTGCGGCGAGACTTACGGCATTCTAAGCCAGCGTCCTGAGCAACGATCGGATACGGCACTCAGATCGTTGACGTAAATCAAGCGTCCCTAACATGTTGGCGTCAAGCACTCTTGGGGCGCACTAACCCTTGCACTCGGGATGAAAATCTGCCGAGTCGAAAGACTGTATCCGCTGCTCGCGCATACTGATCTACTAATAGCGGAAGCGATGGGCTTCGCAGGTCAGGCAATACGACCTCGGTCAGCAGGTGAAGGCAAGCGCCGATGGTTTGCAATCGAAGCCGAAAGGCACTCTCAGCAATCTGAACGCCGGACGCTGCGATCTCCGGGTCGGAGCTTCCCTGCGCAGCTTGACCAATTTCTGCAAGTGCCGCCGCGGCCCTTCCCGCTTCCCAGGCGTAGATGAGTGCCGCCCATGCGCGCTGCCGCTTAATCTCGCGGAACTTCTCTGGCGATAAATTATTGCGAAGGAATGCGTCCTCGCCCGAATCGACCAGGTTTCTGAAGGCGTCAATATCGAGAGAGCGGAATGCCTGAACAGCTTTTTCTAAATCAACCTGACGCGTGCGGCTGCGGATGGCAATATACACCAGTATTCCCAGCGCAACGAATGCGATGGCGACCAAAATCCAAGCGGCGATCATTGCTGGAGAAATCATTGCCTGAACAATTATTCCTTGAGCAATTGTTGAAGCTCCCTGTTCCAAGTCTCCACCTCATCATGGGGAACGTCCGTGGGGGACGCAAGTTCAACTTCGGGCGCCAGCAAATATCCGATCCAGATCGAAACACAAACGAGGTAAGTACCGGTTATCAGCAGATCCAAAAAATTCGCCGCGGCCTCACTGGTGAATGCCGCCCGAAGGGCAAACATAGCGAGATCAAGACTCGTCAGAACCGCAAGACCCAGCGCGATCCCGAATGCGGAGCGACGCCAAGACAGACCCAGGAAGCGGGAAAAGAGCAACAAGGCAAGGAGCAAGCCGGATTGAACCATAGCCGCGCCCCGGTTGACGACGAATATACCTGCATACCATTTGGCACTATTGCCCCCGGGCGCATAGACCGCAAGCAGAGCACCCGCTCCAAGCAACAGACCGGTTACGCATTGCAGCGAACGCCTTGCTGCCACTCTCAGAAACTGGGATTCACGAAACA
>Ga0209117_1000439_pt1 | contig 17774 bp, 16 predicted proteins | sample BlaSpr_A8_OM2_M2_FD_187978 | JGI IMG/M metagenome (GOLD analysis project Ga0209117, IMG submission 187978) | Forest soil microbial communities from Thunder Bay, Ontario, Canada - Black Spruce, Ontario site 2_A8_OM2_M2 (SPAdes) (version 2) | ecosystem: Environmental > Terrestrial > Soil > Boreal...
TCGCCCCCGCCGGTTTCTCCGCGGATACCCAGCCCGCCGGGGACACCGCCACTCATCGTGAACTGGGTGTAAGGCATGGCCGGCGTACCGCCGGCGCCGTACGGAATTTGGTTGGAGGCCGGGGGTGTCTTGTCTTCGAAAACTTTTGAAGGATGAGACGGGACACGTGGCGGCTTCTTCTCAAACTCAGGAAGCTTCTTTACATCGGAATCAGGCTCTCGCGGTATGGGCTTAGGCTCTTCTTTCGCGAGGCCTTTCGAGGGATCGACCACCGCGCTTGGCGTCACTACTTCCGGCTTGGGCAACGCAATCCCTGGAAGACTGCCGACAAGACCAACTTTCAACGCGCCCTCGCCGCCTCCAGGCCCGCCCCAAACGTCTCCGCGATTTGAAAAAATGGTAGAAACCAGGAGCGCCACACACAGACAAGCGTGAAATAGGAACGACAGCGCCAGCGGTGTGCGGAGGTTCACTGGCGGATTATTCACGTGCACGGTGTGCATTCCAGATCCAGCCTAAATCCAGTAGCTCATTGCGTTTGTGGCCCTGAGCTGATCGGCTCAGTGACCACGCTGACGTTGGGAATTCCCGACTGGCGCAATTCATCGACTACGGTGGCGAAGGCACCGAAAGGAACGGTCTTATCGCATCGCAAGAATACCGCGTCGTGCTGCGGATTCTGCATTTGGGAGTGGAGCTTGGCCCCAAGGTCGTGAATGTTTACCGGGGCGCTGCCAAGATAGATGCGCTGCGCACGGTCGATGGTAACCACCAGTCGATTTTCCGAGATAGCCTTGACCGTCTTTGTTTTTGGAAGATCCACTTCAATCCCGGATTGCAGAATAGGCGCGGTAATCATGAAAATGATGAGGAGCACGAGCACTACGTCCACAAAGGGAACGATATTGATTTCCGAAAGAGACGTGTCGGTTTGTCTGGCAAGCTGCGGCATCGGGCCTGTCTAAGATTGCGTCGCGTCCTTGGGGGCGCGATCTAACCAAACATTTTTTCTACTTGGGCAGATACTTCCATGGCAAAATTATCCATGCGCTGGGCCAGATCCTTGATGTTCCTCACAAAATAATTATACGCAATGACCGCTGGAATCGCAGCGAATAGTCCGGCGGCAGTTGTGATCAGGGCTTCGGCAATACCCGGAGCCACCGCGCGAAGGCTGGCTGCACCAGCACTACCCAAGCCAGCGAAAGAGTCCATCACCCCCCAGACGGTTCCAAAAAGGCCAATGAACGGCGTCACTGAGCCGGTGGTTGCCATCCAGGACATATATCTCTCGGAACGTCGAACTTCCTCTGCGGCTCCTAATTGCATGCTCACCGTAACCGCATTCAAACTCTTCAATCGGCCCGGGGGATTGCCGCCGACCTGGCTCTGCAACTCGCGATGTCCCGCTGCATACATTGCAGCGAGCGGAGATTGCGTCGTGGCCAGAACATGGGGATCGGGAAGTCCGCGACTGGCGCGAAAAATACGCAGAAATTCGTTGGTACGACGGTTCACTGTGCCGAAGAAGCTGAGTTTTTGAAAGATGAGCGCCCAGGAAACGACAGAAAAAACAAGCAGAATCAAGAGCACGACGCGAGCGACCCAACCGGTTTGTTCGAGTAAATTCCCCAGTTGGCCGATACAAAGAAACGAGGCAAAACCTAAAATTGGTTCCTCCTGAGGAGACGCAACCGATCAGCCTCCAGAAAATCTACCGTAGCACACGCTCCCAGAGCGGTCAAACAAATAGGATGGAATATTGGTATTCTTGGCTGCCTCCTTGGCTACATCTCGCTGTGGTGCGCGAAATGAATTAAGTGAATACCTTGAGGCCTCCTAACTCTATGATAGACTGGGCGCAATCACGATGGGTGATTCGTTCGATGTGCGTCTCGAAGTTCTCACGGTCGATCCTCAGCTCGCACCGCGGACCAAAGAACCTTCTTCTGCGGTTACAAACTCAGCGTTGCTAAGTTCAAGATTCGCGAGCGCAACCGGCCAGGGGCCTTCCTTTTTCCTGGAAACCTTTGGCTGTCAGATGAACGATCACGACTCCGAAAAAGTTGCGGGCGTGCTCCTCGGTCGTGGATATCGCCAGGTGGACTCTCCACAAGCGGCCTCGGTCATTTTGTATAACACGTGCAGCATTCGAGAAAAAGCCGCGCAGAAAGTTTTCTCCCGGCTTGGCGAATTCAAGGAAGGCCAGGATGGTGGAAAAATAATCGGCGTTCTCGGCTGCCTTGCGCAACAGGAGGGCGAACGCATTTTCTCACGCGCTCCTTGGGTCAGCCTGGTATGTGGCTCGGCCAGCTACCGCAAGCTGCCGGAGCTGCTGGCCGAACTTGAGGCTGGCAATCGCCGCGTCGCTGGACTCGACAAAGACACCGACGAGACATTTGAAACCGAAGTCACCCGGCGCGATCACCGGTTTCGCGCCTATTTGACGATCATCGAAGGCTGCGACAAGGCTTGTGCGTATTGCGTGGTCCCTTACACCCGCGGCCCCGAGCGAAGCCGTACCAGCGACTCCATCCTGCGCGAAACTCGCCAATTGGCAGATCTTGGCTACACCGAAGTTCAGCTCCTCGGCCAAACCGTGAACTCTTATCAAGACCCTTCCGAGCGCAAGATGAGCTTTGCCGAGCTGCTCGTGCGTGTTGCTGATGTTCACGGAATACGCCGCGTGCGTTTCACTACCTCGCACCCGCGTGATTTCGGCGCGGACATCGTCCAAGCCATCGACTCAACTTCGGTTCTTTGCGACCATGTTCATCTTCCGGTGCAGTCGGGTTCGAATCGAATTCTTCGCGCGATGCAACGGACGTACACGCGCGAACAGTATCTCGAGAAAATTGCATTGATCCGCGGCGCGCGCCGTCCGATCGATATCACGACCGATATTATTGTCGGCTTTCCGGGCGAGACCGATGCGGATTTCGAGGACACCCTGAGGTTAATGGACCAGGTGCAGTACGCCGGTGCCTTTTCCTTCAAGTATTCGCCGCGGCCGAACACCCCGGCGTTGCATATGGCCGACCCCATCCCCGAAGACGAAAAGGGCCTCCGTCTCGCCGTTTTGCAGGAAAAGCAGCGGCAGATTCAGATGCGGCGAAACCAATCGCTTGCGGGCAAAACGTTCGAAGTGCTCGTGGAATTGAAGTCGCGCCGCGAAAATCAGTGGTCGGGTCACGCATCGAACAACCGCGTCGTGAATTTCACTTCTTCGGCTGAAAATCTTCTGGGAAGCTACGTGCAGGTTGCTGTAACCGCTGGCGGACCGCAGAGTCTAACTGGAGAGCATGTGATTTAGCAGTGGCGAGGAGGGCTCATGGAAGTGGAAATGAAGATTCGCGGTTTGATGATGGACCCCGTCACCAACATGCCGATCGTTGTTCTGAAAGACGTCCAAGGCAACGCGATTCTTCCTATCTGGGTGGGGATTTACGAAGCCAACGCCATCGCTCTCGAAATCGAGAAAGTTCAGACTCCGCGCCCGATGACCCATGATCTGCTCAGAAATGTTTTTCTGGGTCTCAGTGTTCGTGTTCAAAAAGTCGTGGTCAATGAATTGCGCGATGACACCTTCTTTGCACTCATCTGGGTCGAGCGCGAAGGCAAGATGATGTCTATTGATTCGCGTCCGAGCGACGCCCTGGCCCTGGCCCTCCGCGTGGACTGCCCGATTTTTGTCGAAGACGAAGTGCTCAAGAATTCTAAAATTTCGAGCGCCATTGCCGAGAAAAGTACCAGCGAGCAACTTCGCACCTGGCTTGAAAATCTTTCCGACGAAGACCTGGGCCGCTACAAAATGTAAGTTAGCGCCGCGGGCGCCGGCGCGGCGATGTGCCTCCCTCGATTTCACTCTCGAAAAGCTGCTGCAGTTCAGGTTTGATTTGCAAGCTGTGAATCTCGCGCTTCCAAACGACTAGCAGAACAACTCCGATCAGGATTAGCGCCAGGCTCAGCCCGCTCCACAGGCCCGGTATGCCCCAATGCATGCGGAAACAGAGGAATGCGCCAATCGGCAGCCCAATCACCCAGTATCCCAGCAAGTGGCAGAGCATCGGCATGCGCGTCTCTCCAGCGCCGCGCAGCGCGCCAGTTGCCACAGTTTGCACACCATCGCAAAGCTGGAAGGCCGCTCCAAAAGCCAATAGAGTCACTGCCGCGCGAATCACGCTTTCCTCCGGAGTGTACACGCGCGCAATCTGGCGAGGGACAAGCAACAGCATCACCGCGGCTGCGCTCATAAACGCGGCACCCATAAATATCGCGGTCCATCCGGAGAGCTCCGCCGCAGCGATATCCTTGCGACCGAGCGCCTGTCCCACGCGCACTGCTGCCGCAGACGAAACGCCCAGCGGCACCATATATGTTAAGGAGACGGTGTTGAGTGCAATCTGGTGGCTCGCAAGAGCAATCGGCCCGAACCTCAGGTGGGTACGCAATCGAATCAGCCCGGTCCTTGGGGTGGCAGCAGAATAGTCAATACCGGCCTGGCGCTCTCAGTCGGACACTACCGGCGAGCGTCGGAGGTTCCCACCGCGTAAGCGTCGGAACCGCTGGAGGTTATGGTTTTTAGTTTAGACACTCGAGGAACTCCTCGATTGACCGGACAAGCGCGGGAGCTTAGCATCGGGCACAGTGAGCTCTGCCAATTATGGTCATTGACATATCATTTGCTTGGCCCTCCGCCAGAGCGACTTGACCAGGAGGCATTATGCCGCGTCGGGATTCTTCCCAGAAGACCAAGTGGCTTCAGATGCGTTCCTGCAAGCGCATGAGCTCGCGCACACCTGTGCTCATCGAATGGCCTGACGAGGGCCATATGCGCACCCTGCAAGGCTTCACAGCCGACGTTGGCCGTCAAGGTTGCTTAGTCGTAGCGCCTCAGGATCCGCCACTGAATTTGCGCACGCGTCTCACCAATCAAGCTACTAACCAAACCGCTGACGCAACCATCGTGTGGAAAGAGCGCAGCAGCAACAGCGACGACTGGGAGCTGGGTCTCGAACTCTTTAATCCTCCCGAAAACTTCTGGAGCTTGGAAAAGTAAGCGTGACTGCAAAGCTTCTTAAGTGAACGTTCCTGACAATTAGGCGGTCCCGAAGTCTGCTCGGACTTAAAAAATAAACTAAAGTTTCGTAAAGTATTTATTGGCGCCACATCCACCCACCATAGAAGGGTCGCTGTCGACCTAAACGGCACCTGAATCAGCACAATTTATATAAAGCACTTGACACGGAAGGGCCTCAGAGCATAAGTTGACGGTCATAAGTCTTGTGGGGAGGGCGTGTGTTCTTGTTGGGGAAGGGCGTGTGCTGCGCCCGAAGTGTTAGTCCTCGTTCAAAGTGTGCCCGTGTTTCACGGGCGCGTGACCTTCCACACTGGAATCACGAGTTGTTTGTCAACAGCTGCGTGGAGTTCTGGCTGAATACTGGGTGCTAACTTCGAAGGGAGTGGTCGAATGAAAAATTTCTCAACAGGTAGGATTTGGGGAGCTGTTTTGTGTGCTCTCTTGTTTGCGCTTTGTTGTTCAGTTCCAACCGTGACAGCACAAGAAACAACCGCAGGCATCCAGGGAACCGTAAAAGACGCTCAAGGCGCCTCAGTAGCCGGCGCGACTGTCGAGGTCACGGGCCCGGCACTAACTGGCATAAAATCGATAACCACCGATTCCTCCGGCGCATACCGATTCACCGGTCTGCCCCCTGGCGTATACACGCTGACCGTGTCCGCGACGAATTTCCGCAGTTATAAGAATAACCGAATCGAACTGAGCGCTGGCCGCCTCCCCATCATCGACGTGCAACTGGAGATCGGTACCAAGGCCGAAACGGTCGAAGTTACCTCGGAGGCTCCGATCGTAGACATCACCCAGAGCAAGACGGAAACGACGGTGACGCAGGAAATGCTTGACACCATGCCCAAGGGCCGCTCCTTCCAGTCCGTGATTCCATTTGCTCCCGGTGCGCGTCAGGAGCCCCTCCAGAGCGCCGCCCGGTCTGTTCTTTCCCAAGGAGGAGCCGGCCGCACCGGCGGTTTTCAGATTGACGGTGCCAGCGACTCGGAAAACACCTACATGGTGGAAGGGATGGACACCACCGATATCCAGAATGGCGGCGTAGGCGCAAACGTGCCCATGGAGTTCGTGCAGGAAGTCCAGATCAAATCCAGTGGCTTTGAGGCCGAATACGGTGGCGGCAGCGGCGTCGTCAATGTGATCCAGAAGCGCGGTTCCAACGCGTGGCATGGTTCGGCGGTCACCTATTACCGATCGGATGCTCTCAACGCCAACGACCAGTGCCTCTGGTTTACCTTGTGCGGTTTGCGCACCAATCCGACGATTGGGTCGAGTTCAGCGAGACGTTTCGACTCGCCTTTGGATCAGGACATCACGAAAAAGGACCACTACCGGGCGGTGGATCCCGGTTTCGAGATCGGCGGTCCCATTTTCACGGACAAGCTGTTCCTCTTTGCCAGCTACATTCCCAACTTCACGCGACTGACGCGTACTGTAAATTTTTCGGGCAGTGATGCCAACGGCACGCCGTTTGGTACGCGTTCTTTCCCCGAGTCGCAGGACGTGCATAATGCGCTGACGAGGCTCGATTGGGCGGCCACTAACAAGATCCGGCTCCATGCTTCTTGGCAGTATGGGTACGCGCGTCAATCCGGTATCAACCTTCCCGATCCGGATCCCATCAACCGCGCACAGGTGAACGGCACTGCGGGTAACAATCCGGCTCAATACAATCCGGACCGCGGTACTGTAAACCCGAATTCGGTATACAACTTCGGCGGGGACATCAACGTTACTTCGAAGCTTGTGGTGACCGCCCGCTACGGCTATTGGTACACCAACAGCGAAGACCGTGGGGTCACTCTGGGCACCCCTAGATTTTTGTGGATTACCGCTTCAACATCGGGGCTCCCTGCAGGTGTGCCGCCGGAGTTCCAAAAAAACGCCGGCTTCCAAAACGTCCCACCGAACACCCTCAAAAACTATGACGTCAACACGCGCCAAGGCTTTAACGCGGACGCGGCTTACTTCTTCAAGGGGTTGGGTACCCACAACATCAAGGGGGGCTGGGGTTTCAACCGTTTGGCAAATAATGTCAATACGGGTTTCTCCGGTTCTTATGTTCGCTTAGAATGGGGCCAGTCCTACGGGCCTCTGGATCCGAATGCTTGCGACGTGGCGGGGAAGCCGGCCTGTACAGGGAAATATGGCGACTTCCTAGTTCGCGACGGTGTGGACACGATTGGTAAAGTAAGTAGCATGAACCATACCCTGTACCTTCAGGATGCATGGACCGTGGGACGTGGCTTGACGCTGAATTTGGGCGTGCGCGTTGATAAGGAACACATTCCGGCTTTCGTGCCGGACGCCCCTGTAGTGGACTTCGCCTTTGGGGACAAGTTGGCTCCTCGTCTCGGTTTTGCATGGGATGTCATGCACAATGGCAAAATGAAAGTGTATGGCAGCTATGGCAAGTTCTTCGACATTATGAAGTACTCGCTGCCGCAGGGTTCCTTCGGTGGGCAGTATTGGCATGACTGCGCATACCAACTCAACGACGCGAACATTCTCAATATTAAGCCTGTGAGCTCCGGTCTCGGCGTGCACTTCTGCCCGCCGTCGGGCGCGGCAGCGGGATCGTTTGGGACCAATACCTTTATCGAGAACGTAAACTATCGCTCGGTCATTTTGTTCCCCACCGACCCAGGTGTGGATCCCAACCTAAAACCGTTGCAGCAGCACGAATTCACGGTTGGCGCAGAATACGCGCTGAAGAAGAATACGGGGCTGGAAGTGCGCTACACGCGCAAGCGCCTCGACTATGCTATCGAGGATGTTGGCGTGGCGGTTCCGGGCAATGAATTGTATTACATCGGGAATCCGGGCTACGGTATCGTCAAAAACCTGCTGCAGCGTGATACCTACGACTCCAGCGGTCTACCCGTTGTGCCGGCGGAGAAGTTCCCAGCGCAGTGCGTAGATTGCCCGCTTAGCCCCAAGGCTGTTCGCAACTACGATGGTGTTGAGTTCCGCCTTGTTAAGCGACCCTCTACCAGCTGGTTCGGTATGGCATCTTACACCTACAGCCGGCTGTGGGGTAACTACGGTGGTTTAACCAGCACGGAAATCTCGGATGGTAGCGGCGGTCGTCACTCCCCTAATAACAGTCGCTACTTCGATCTACCAAATATGGCCTGGGATGCGCATGGCCATCCGGCGATGGGCTATCTTCCCACTGACCGGCCGCATACACTCAAGCTGGCTGGCTCCTATACGCTGAAATGGCTGCACCAGGAGACTATCTTCGGGTTCTTCCAATCGGTTTTCTCCGGAACCCCACTCACCACCTGCTGGCCGTCGGTCAGCTCGACCTCGGCGTGTGAGTATGTTGAGGGTCACGGTGGCTGGGTGAACCTTTCGCAGGATCCGGCTGCAACTATACCCGCTGCGGCAGCAGGCTCCAACCCCATCAAATTGGTCAGCATTGAGCAGGGGAAGCGTACAGGCATGTACACCCAGACCGACTTCAGCCTCCATCAGCTGTTCCACGTCAACAAATCCAAGGAAGCAATGACACTGGGATTTGAAGTCAATGCTTATAACCTCTTCAATCAGCATGCCGTGACCGCCTTGCGGGACACCCCGTTCTCAGGCTCACAAATCAGTACTCCGCGCGTCGGTGGTGGCAATAGGGGTACAACCGATTGGCATGCCCTGACCGATAAAGGTTGGAACTATGTCGCGACAGCGAATCTGATTCCGCCAGCATGCGCGGCCACACCAACGGCGGCCAATTGCAGTTCGGGTGGCGCAGGGTACAAGGCGTTAAGCTCGATTTATGGGCAGCCGGCGCTGTGGCAGGGAGGGCGCACTCTGCGTCTTGCGATCAGGTTCACGTTCTAACTGTAGAGAGGTTCTTTTCTGGGGGCCGGGCAAACCGGCCCCTTTTTTTTGTCCGGGTCTCGTTTGTCGTAACGTGGGTAAGTCCCAACTCCTGCCGGGGGCCCGTAATTTGTTTCGAGCCCCAAGGTACATGCCGCGCTATAATCCAATCCTAACGGGCCATACCGCCTCGAGTTCCGCGTGCAGGGAGGCCACATAATGCTTCGGACCATATCGCTTGTGATGCTTGTTGTGACCGCTAGACCTGTCCTGGCACAATTTAGGCTACAGGTCACTCCGTGCAAAGTTAGAATCGTCGCGGTTGACCGGAACACTCACCGCGGGATCGAGAACGTCACGGTGGTATTGATGGATGCGGTGGGTTCCTCCTCCGCGCTGAGCGAGCGGAATACCGACAGCGCCGGGCAAGCCGAATTTCAGAGTTTTACGGGCACCCACCGAGTTCGGATTTATGGCCCGCAGATTCAGGAGTACAACGGCGAATTTGAGATCTCGCAGAGTGAATCATTTCATCTGGAACGGATCGATGTCGTCAGAAAGGAAGAGAACACAACCGTCCGTTCTGCTTCCATGACCACCGTGCCCGCGATGCGTCTGAAAATTCCTGATAACGCGCGTAAGGAGTTCGAAAATGGGAGCAAGGCGATGGAAGGAAAAAGATGGGGGGACGGCCGAAAGCATTTTCAGGCTGCCGTGGACCTGTACCCCCAGTACGACCTGGCTTACAACGGTTTGGGTGTGGCTTGTTCGAAGCTGAACGACGCACCGGCTGCACGACAGGCTTTTCTCAAAGCCACCCAGTTGAACGACAAGTTTGCCGAGGCGCAGCGCAACGTGGCGCGGATTCTGTTGGGGGAGCGCAACTATTCAGAAGCCGCCTCACTCCTAAACCGTTCCCTGAGCGTCGAACCGACGAATGCTTGGGCGCTTATGAACGCCGCCTATGCCGAGCTGCAACTGCGCCAATTTAAGGAGGCCGCCGGGCATGCGCAGCGCGTGCACGAATTGCTGCATGAGGGATTAGCCAATGCACACGTTATCGCTGGCTATGCTCTGGAAGCCTTGGGGCAGCCGCAGGAAGCGGCCGAGCAGTGGAAGCTGTATCTAAAAGAAGATTCAAAGGGACCGAACGCTCAGCGTGCCCGCGAGGCGGTCTTGCGACTTGTTTCATCCTCGCCGAATTAAGAGCATCACTTTTCGCTTGCGCTCCACAGCCTGCCGCGAGTAGATTTATCCTACTGCTGGGGGCAAACGATAGCGACGCACCTATATATGGGACTTCGGTTGCTGTGGGCCGCCGGCGTGTTTCGAGCGCCTAGATTTGGAACAGGCGGGACACAATGACTGCGATCCTCGCAATAGCCAATCAAAAGGGCGGAGTCGGCAAGACCACCACGTCCATCAATCTCGCTGCCGCTATCGCCCAGCGCGGCAAAAAGACCCTGCTCATTGATCTTGACCCGCAGGCTAATTCCTCGATTGCATTCTTTGATTCGGGCGATATGCAACTTTCCATGTTCGACGTTCTCGGCGATCATCGCGCCGAAATGTCCGCGATCATCAAGCAAACCAAAGATCCGCTACTGTTTCTTGCGCCCGGCCGTCTCGCGCTCGCCAAGCTCGAGCAGCAATTGGCCGGCCAGTTTGACGCGCCATTCAAATTGAAAGATGCGCTCGCGTCGGTCTTAAAAGAGTACGAGTACATCGTGATCGATACTCCGCCATCGCTCGGCATTCTGACGGTAAATGCTCTTGTCGCATCCACTCATCTGCTGGTGCCCATTCAAGCTGCCTACTTCGCCATTGAAGGCACCGATGATCTCCTCGAGACCTACGAACGTATTCGCGCGCGCCCCAATCCTGCGTTAAAAGTGCTCGGCGTTCTCATCACGCTTTTTGACAAACGCACCAACATCTCCCGCGACACTCACGGGCAGATCCGCACTGTGTTTGGTTCTGTTTTGTTCAAGACCCGTATCAGCAAGAATGTTCGCCTCGAAGAAAGCCCGGCCTATAAGGAAACCATCTTGACGTTTGCCCCGAAATCCCCGGGCGCGCAGGAATATCGCAAGCTTGCCTTGGAGGTCATCCAACGTGTCGAAGAGGATCGGATTGCCCGTCACACTGAAGATGCGGCATGACGCGCATTACGTCGAACAATTAACGACCTTTAGCGGTGCTGCCATCGGCCGTATGATTCCGGTCGATAAAATTCGGCCGAACCCGGACCAGCCGCGCAAAGCCCTTGGAGATCTGCGCGAGCTCACCGACTCAGTGAAAGAAAAAGGCGTTCTCGAACCTCTGCTCATTCGCTACGTGCCGCGCGACGAATGCTACTACATCATTTCTGGCGAGCGCCGCTATCATGCAGCGCGAGCTGCAGGAATTCGCGAGCTTCCTTGCATTGAGAAGATTGCCGATGATGCCGAAACCCTTGAGCTCGCTCTCATTGAAAATATCCAGCGCAAGGACCTCACGCCTTTCGAAGAAGCTGACGGCCTATATCGTTTGGCTGAGCAATTCGAGTACACCCACGATGATGTCGCCCGTAAAATCGGGCGGGCACGCTCTTCGGTAACCGAGACACTTTCGCTGCGCAACATTCCCGACGCCATCCGAAAAAAGTGCGTTGAAAACGGCATCATCTCAAAATCTTTACTGCTTCAGGTGGCGCGCCAACCCACCGAGAAGAAGATGCTGGAGATGGTTCATCGCATCATCCAGGGCGGGCTGACTCGCGATGAAGTGCGTCGCGAACGTCGCGAGGAGCAAACCGGCGGCCCTCGCCCGCAGCCTTTCGTCTTCAATTATCAGCCTGAAAACGAGGCCTTTCGGCTGCGCATTCAGTTCCGCAAAGGGCATGTAGCGCGCGAGGAGTTGATTGCTACCTTGCGGGAGATTCTCGCTTCGCTTGAGCGAACCTCCGAGCGATCAGCCGATCCGGCTGCTTGAGATAAGTTAGCCGGCCCAGGCTTTCTCGCTGTTCTAAGTTATCGTTATCGTTCCCTTGCTCTTGGTCATGTTCGATCTGACTCCCGCGCAAATAGCCACCCTTGAGCGCTTACTCACCGCAGGATTTCACCCCGTCAAATTTCCTCTCTATGAAAATGCCATCGGTATTGCGGCAGGGAATTGCGCCGCGCTCTTGAAGCCAACAGCTGAAGGTGCTTTGGGTCTTCTCGCTGCGCCATCTTTTATCATTGATAACAATCTTACCGTCCGCATCAGGCGTAACGGCAAACATTGGTTCGTGTGGAAGAAAAAAGAACTCGAGGTCACCGCCGAGCGCCAAGCCGAGCTTGAGAATTTCACTGCTCGCCTCGAAAGCCTGCTGCGGCCACCTTCATAGCTATCGAAACTTATTCTTACTTATCGTTGTTCTTTTTGTTGTATTCCGCGACTACGCAGGCAAGGTCGGCCATCATGATCGGATGAATTTCTATCGCCATTCGGCCGCTCTTCACCATTGGATCGCCGCCTACGATTTCCCGCACTTCGTCAGCCGACGCTGCGTTAACCATCAGCATGCCTCGAATGCGATCATTGTCGAGGAAGGGGCCCGCCAGTGCATATTTCCCCGCCGCCGCTTGTGACCGGATATAGGCCAGATGTTTCTGCATCAGTTCATGAAGCTCTTCCTTCGGCGGAGTTTGATCGAACTTTTCACCCTTCACCAAAAAAGCGATGAAGTACTGCTTCATCCCGTTCGGCAACTGCTGGTTCTGCTGCGACCGCGCTGGCACTCCCGTTGCGATCGCCCCCACAAGTAATAAGGCAACCGTGACAATAGCCGCGGTTGCCGCTCGAGCTCCGTGCCGGTTCTCCATTTTGATTCTCCTCATTGTATTCCCCGAATTGGCGGGCAAAGAAATCGCCTGCGCAAGGATATCAGTCCATGATCGCCGATCGAAACGTTTTGTGCCCGATCGAATCCCAAGGTAGGCATCGCGTGCGATATACTGCGCCGGAGGACAACCATGATGGTAACGATTACACGCTTCCGGCTGAGTGTCTGGAGAGTGTTGCCTGTCGCTGTTGTTATCTCGATTGCTTCAACCGGCTGGGCCAATGGGACAACAAAAGCCGCTACCAACCGGATTGACAACGTCCTGCGACACGCTGCCGAGCAAAACAAGGTTCCCGGCCTTGTCGCGATGGTCGCGAGCTCCGACGGAATCGTGTACCAGGGTGCCGCCGGGAAGCGCGATGTTCATGCGAATATTCCGATGACCAACGACTCGATTTTCCGACTCGCTTCTATGACCAAGCCGGTCACCTCAGTGGCCGTGATGCAGCTTGTCGAGCGCGGGCTGGTGAAACTGGATGAGCCCGCCCGTACATACTTGCCGGAACTATCTCGCGTGCAGGTTCTCGATGGATACGACGCAAAAACTGGCAAGGCGAACCTGCGAGCGCCGAAAACTCCTGTGACCGTTCGCCATTTACTCACGCACACCTCGGGATTCGCTTATGAGCTTTTCGATCGTCGACTCCGTGATTACATGGCGACTGGCGCGGTTCCCAGTCTTTTCGAGGGTGGCGATGGTTTTCTGCAGGCCCCGCTCATGTTTGATCCGGGCGAGCGATGGGAATATGGAATCAGTGCGGACTGGTCTGGAAAGCTAGTTGAGGCGGTCAGCAAGCAATCGCTCGAGGATTATTGCCGGCAGCACATCTTTGAGCCCCTCGGTATGGCCGACACTTTTTTCAAGGTCCCAGCTGACAAACAATCCCGTTTGGTGACCCTTCACCAGCGCAGGGAAGATGGCACGCTGGCGGAAACCCCATCCCTCCCAGCCAAGCCAGTGAAAGTTTTCAGTGGCGGCGGGGGACTTCACTCCACGGCCGGCGACTATTTGAAGTTCGCACGGATGCTGCTTGGCGGAGGGAAACTTGGCCAACCTCGGATACTCCGCTCGGAAACCGTCAGTTTGATGGGACAGAACCAAATTGGCAGCTTGACTGTGGGGGGCCTCCACAGCCTCATGCCGCAACTAGCCACAGATGGAGTGAGGGCCATGGGCTCTCTCGATAAGTTCGGTCTGGGCTTAGCGATTAACACCAAACCCTTTGATGGTGGTCGCGCTGCCGGAAGCCTGGCATGGTCGGGAATCTATAACACCTTCTTCTGGATCGATCCGACGCACAAGACCTGCGCCGTACTCATGATGCAAATCCTGCCATATATGGACGAAACGCCCAAAGCCGTACTCGAGGAATTCGAGCGCGCCATTTACGCACCGCTCACAGAAGCAACTCATCGTTAACGCAGCTACAACCCAGCAATAGCTGCGCCTACCAGCACCAGTCCAATGGTTTGTTGCTGAGAAACTCCTTTCCTAACCCAAAGCAACCTCTGCGCTACTGCCAGCTATACTTAGTATTGTTATTCTCGAATAAGAGAAAGCCGCTGGGAATCCCGCAGGGAATTAAGATGCGCGACTGGCTTCCAAAATCAATTTCGAGTTTGCAAGAGTATAGCTGGCGCACATTTGCTGCTGATGTGCTGGCCGGGGTCACCGTTGGTCTGGTAGCTCTCCCTCTGGCGATGGCATTCGCGATTGCGTCAGGCGTGGCACCGCAGGCGGGAATCTACTGCGCCATCATCGCGGGATTCATTATTTCTGCTTTAGGGGGATCGCGCACACAAATCGGCGGTCCAACAGGGGCCTTCGTCGTTGTCGTCTACAGCATCGTCGCCAAGCACGGCTTGGACGGCCTCTTCATGTGTACGCTGATGGCCGGCGTCATCCTCGTGGTACTGGGAGCCACGGGGTTGGGCACAGCCGTGAAGTTCATTCCCAGGCCGGTCGTCGTCGGATTCACAAACGGCATCGCGGTACTTATCGCCAGCACCCAGATTAAGGACTTTTTCGGCATCCAGGTCGGTAAAGTGCCGGGAGAATTTCTCGCGCGCATCGAGGTTCTCGTCCGGAACTTTCGCTCCTTTTCACCACTGGAGACAAGTCTCGGCGTTCTCGCTCTTCTGCTGATCTTCGTTTTTATGCGTTTCGTGAAGCGCGTACCCGGATACATTGTCGCTTTGCTGGCGGGCACAGTCTTGGTCATTATCTTCAAGCTGCCGGTAGAGACCATCGGCACGCGTTTCGGCGGAATCCCCTCCGGCCTTCCAGCGTTCAAGGTCCCGCAGTTTCATCTCGACCTGCTTCGCCCACTGATCTCACCGGCGATTACTGTGGCTATGTTGGGGGCCATCGAATCGCTGATGAGTGCTGTCGTTTCCGACCGCATGAGCGGGGACAAGCATAATCCCAACGTGGAGTTGGTGGGGCAGGGGATCGCCAACATAGTCTCGCCGCTGTTCGGTGGATTGCCCGCAACCGGGGCGATCGCCCGCACGGCAACGAACATCCGCTCCGGCGCGAAGAGCCCTATTGCCGGAATGGTTCATGCGATCACTTTGCTAGCTGTGGTTTTGTTCGCAGCTCCGCTCGCACGATTCATTCCGCTGTCAGTCTTGGCGGCGATCCTGCTCGTTGTCGCTTACAACATGGGTGAATGGCGCGAAATTCCCGAGCTTTTTAAGCTTTCGCGTCTCGAAATCGGCACATGGCTCGTCACCTTCTCACTTACTGTTTTCGCGGATTTGACAGTGGCTGTTGAAGCGGGAATGATTCTTGCTGCTCTGGTGTACATACGCAAGGTGACGTCCACAACTACAGTATCCGAGGTCACCAAAGAATATGTCCGAGAAGGACACGTCCATATCCTCCAGCACAAGGAGATTCCCCCCTACATCTCCATTTTTCGCATTCACGGGCCGTTTCTTTTCGGAGCCACAGATAAAATCGACCAAATCACCAATCGCCTTTCTGATCTGCCTCCGATCATTATTCTCCGGCTCCGCAATATGACCGCGCTTGATTCTACTGGCCTGCGGGCTCTAGAGGATTTGTCTGACGCGGTCCATCACTCCGGCCGCGGCTTCATTCTGTGCGGCGCGCGCGAGCAGCCCGCGCACATCATGCAGCAGGCAGCGTTTGAGCTGCACGTTGGCGCCGGCAACATCTGCCCGAGCATCGCCGGCGCACTCGAGCGCGCCAGAATACTGGTCTCGCAATTGGACCGGTCGGCCGTAGTTGTAGGCGCGGACCGATGCTCGACGATGTAAGTATCTCGATAAGCGGAGATGGTTATTGTTGGTTCTCTCTTGCTCGATATAAATAAATCTTGCCCGAGCAAGCCCTTCTGAGTTGCATTCGCTTTATTCTGAGGGCAAACTAATTTCGTGGTTACTGTCTATGATCTCATCTGCATTGGCGCCGGACCCACCGGGCTGGCGACGGCAATCGAAGCCAAACGAGCAGGTTTGCGGCCACTGCTGATCGATAAAGGTTGCCTTTGTAACTCTCTGTACCACTATCCAACAAACATGGTTTTCTTCACCACGCCGGAGCTGTTGGAGATTGGCGATCTTCCTTTCACTAGCTCCGGCGAAAAACCAACTCGCGCTGAAGCGCTCAAGTATTACCGCAAGACTGCGGAGCATTTTACACTCGAGTTGCGGCTTTATGAGCGTGTCGTGTCGGTGGAAGGCGACGACGGCAACTTCACTGTGACCACGCGCACCGATAGCGGCCAAACGCCACGTTACACTGCGAAGAAGATTGCCGTCGCCACCGGCTATTACGATCTCCCCAATCGCATGGACATTCCCGGAGAAGATCTCCCGCACGTTTCGCACTATTACACCGAGGCGCATCGCTTCTGGAAAGAGGACGTGGTGGTCATCGGAGGTAAGAACTCGGCGGCTGAAGCGGCTCTTGACTTGTATCGCTCTGGGGCCCGCGTCACTTTGGTCCATCGCCGCGAACAACTTGGCAGCACGATTAAATATTGGGTGCGTCCGGATATCGAAAACCGCATCAGAGCCGGTGAAATCCAGGCCCTGTTCAATACCGGCGTCACGCGCATCGAGCAGGGACAGGTGTGGGTCCGAAACGGTGGCGCCGAGCGAGCCCTGCCTGCCAAGCAGGTTTTTGCGCTGACCGGCTATCACCCCGATTTCAATTTCCTTCGCCAACTGGGCATTGCTCTCGATCCGCAAACGAATAAACCTGCGATCCATCCACAGACACTCGAAAGTAATGTACCGGGAATTTCTCTCGCTGGCGTCGTCATCGGCGGCAATTTTACGAGCGAAATATTCATCGAAAACGGGCGATTCCATGGCCGTCAAATCGCCGCCGCGCTCGCCGCAAAATAATCCGCAAATTTGGCCCCGTGCTTAGGCTCTGTTAGACTGGTTGGCGATGCCATCCATTCTCAAGGAGGCCGGTGAGACCTTCTTAACGCTCGCCAAAGGTTTCGGCGTCACCTTCCGCAACATGCTTCGCAAGACCACGACGGAGAATTATCCGTTCGAGCCAGTTCATTTTCAGCCGCGCTATCGTGGAATTCATGTTCTGCAACGCGATGAAAATGGCCTGGAGAAATGTGTGGGCTGTTTTCTGTGCGCTGCCGCCTGTCCCGCAAACTGTATTTATATCGAAGCTGCCGAAAACACCGACGCCAAGCGCATCTCCGCCGGGGAGCGCTACGCTAGTGTCTATAATATTGACTATTCTCGCTGCATCTTTTGCGGATACTGCGTGGAAGCCTGCCCTACAGACGCTATCACTCACGGTCATGGCTTCGAATTAGCCACGTACGACATCAGCTCGCTGATATATCGAAAAGAGCAGCTCCTCGAACGTGGCGCAGCGCCGCACCCTTCGTCTCGCTCCTAGTCTCCTGTCCTGGCTAATTCTTGACAATCGCTTCTTTGCAGCGGCGCACCTTGTCCAGAATGACATCCGGCGTGGCTTTCCACACAAACGGCTTG
>Ga0209117_1000440_pt1 | contig 17766 bp, 18 predicted proteins | sample BlaSpr_A8_OM2_M2_FD_187978 | JGI IMG/M metagenome (GOLD analysis project Ga0209117, IMG submission 187978) | Forest soil microbial communities from Thunder Bay, Ontario, Canada - Black Spruce, Ontario site 2_A8_OM2_M2 (SPAdes) (version 2) | ecosystem: Environmental > Terrestrial > Soil > Boreal...
TCGCCGATCTTGCCGAGCGTCTCCATGCTCTCCGCCAGCCGGGCCCGATTGATCCGCATCGGCTCCCTCCTCACATGCCGAGATAGGCCTTCTTGAGCCGGTCGTCGGCCAGAAGCTCGCGGGCGGGCCCGGACAGGACGACCCGACCGTTCTCGAGGGCCACCGCGCGATGCGCGAGCGCGAGCGCGCGGCGCACGTTCTGCTCCACCAACAAGATGGTGACCCCGTCGCGGTTGATCGCGGCCACCGTCTCGAAGATCCGCTGCACGAGCACCGGGGCGATCCCGAGCGTCGGCTCGTCCAGCATGAGCAGCCGGGGCCGCGCCATCAGGGCCCGGCCGATCGCGCACATCTGCTGCTCCCCGCCGGAGAGCGAGCCCGCGAGCTGGGTGGCGCGGTCCTTCAGCACCGGGAAGAGGCGGAGCACGTAGTCGAGCGAGGCCTCCTGCTGCGCGCGGGCCTGGGGGGCGTGCGCGCCCAGCAGCAGGTTCTCGTGCACGGTCATGAACGGGAAGAGGCGGCGGCCCTCCGGGACCTGGACGATGCCCTGCGCCACCCGCAGGTGGGCCGGCATCGAGGCCAGGTCCTGGCCCTCGAACAGCACGCGACCCCCGCGGGCCGGCAGCGTGCCCGAGATCACCCGCAGGGTGGTGGTCTTGCCCGCCGCGTTGGCGCCGACCAGGGCCATCAGCTCGCCCGCGCGCACCTCGAGGCTCACCCCGTGGAGGGCCTGGAGGTCGCCGTAGAACGCGTCCACGCCCTCAAGCGTCAGCAAACACGAACTTCTCGCCGAGATAGGCGTCGACCACGCGGGGGTCACGGCTGATCTCCTCCGGCCGTCCCTCCGCGATCTTCTCGCCGTGGTGGAGCACCACGATCCGCTGCGCGAGCCGCATCATGGCGGCCATGATGTGCTCGATCACGATCAGGCCGAGGCCGTCTCCGTGCAGGCGGCGCAGGATCTCGATCATCTCGACCAGCTCGGTGGGGTTGAGCCCCGACATGACCTCGTCGAGCAGCAGGAGGCGGGGCTGGGTAGCGAGGGCGCGGGCCACCTCGAGCCGCTTGCGCAGGCCGATGGGCAGCGAGCGGGCGCGGCTCTCCGCGAAGGCCTCGAGCCGGCACGTGGCGATCACCCGGCGCGCCGCCTCCCGCGCCGCGCTCACCGCGTGCACCCGGGTGAGCGCCCCGATCATCACGTTGTCGAGCACCGAGAGGTTGCCGAAGGGCTTCACGAGCTGGAAGGTGCGGGTGAGACCCAGCGCGCACACGTGATGCGGCGCGAGGCCGCTGATGTCGCGCCCGTCGAGCCGCACCGTCCCGGTATTGGGGGCGTAGAAGCCGGAGATGACGTTGAAGAGCGTGGTCTTGCCTGCCCCGTTGGGCCCGATGATGCCGAGGATCTCCCCGGGCGCCGCGCGCAGGCTGACGTCCTTCACCGCGGTGAGCCCGCCGAAACGCTTGGTGACCGCGTCAAGCTCGAGCATAGCGTCCCATCGCGCGCAGCCGCTCCCCGATCCAGCCGACCAGGCCCTGGGGCACGAAGCGCACGACCACGATGAGCAGGCAGCCGTAGATGATCAGGTAGATGCCGATGAGCCCCGCCTTGAAGTCGCTGAACGTCGCGCGCAGGTAGGTCTCGAGCGAGGTGATGAGGAGCGAGCCCACGAAGGGGCCGAGCGCGGTGCCGAGCCCGCCGATGATACTGTTCAGCGCGAAGCGCACCGAGAGGTCGACCGAGAAGACGTAGAAGGGATCCACGAAGCCCACGTACTGGGCCCAGAGCCCGCCGCACACCGAGGTGAGCGCGGCGCTCGCCGCGACCGCCGCGACCTTGAGGCGGCGGCACGGGATGCCGAGCGCCTCCGCCGCGTCCTCGTCCTCGCGCACCCCGGCGAGCTGATAGCCGGGCCGCGAGGTCTCGAGGTAGCGCGCAACCAGGTAGATGCCGACGGCCAGGGTCAGCACCAGGTAGACCCACGGGACCTTGGACTGGAAGCCGAGGGTCGCGAACCCGGGGCGGAACGGCACCGGGATGCCCTCGGACCCGGACGTGACCGCGCGCCAGCGGCTGGCCAGGATCAGGAGGACCTGGGAGAAGGCGATGGTGGCGAGGCCGAAGTAGGGACCCTTGAGGCGGTTCGCGAGGTACCCGATGACGAGGCCGGCCACGGTGGCGAGCAGCGCGCCCACCAGCAGCCCGAGCCAGGGCGACTGGTTCCAGCGGGTGGCGAGCAGGGCCGCCGAGTAGGCGCCGAGCCCGAAGAACGCGGAGTGGCCGAGCGAGACCTGGCCCGCGTAGCCGCCGGCCACGTTCCACGCGCCGGACACCGCGCCCCACAGGAGGATCAGGATCAGGCTGTCGAGCAGGAAGCCGTCGCGGGTCACGAGCGGGGCCAGCGCGGCCAGGCCGAAGAGGACGAGGACGGGGACGTCGCGCTTCACGAGTTCACGCGCCGAGCGTCTCGGACCCGCGCTGGCCGAAGAGGCCGGCGGGGCGGAACACGAGGACCGCGATGAAGAGCACGAAGTAGATGACTTCCTTCCACGCGCTGCCCAGGTAGTAGGAGCCGAGCACCTCGACCCCCGCCACGATCAGGCTGCCGAGCAGGGCCCCGATCATGACCGGCTCGGTATTGGTCCAGCCGGTAACGGCCGGCTTGTCATCGCGTAGGTCGAGTGCGGCCAGCACCCGTCCCGGGTGGAGGCGCGCGCAACGCTCGAGGAGCAGTGGATCGCGCACGGCCGCGGTACCCATTACCACTGCGTGAGCGCCGGCTCCAAGCCAGAAGTCGACGGCCTCGGATGACCGGATCCCGCCCGCAACCTGAACCTTAAGGTCCTTTCGCCGCAGGATCGATGCGATGACCGGCTTGTTGTCCGCGCCGCCTCGGGCGGCGTCCAGGTCCACGACGTGGAGGTGCTCGGATCCGGCATTGGCAAACTCGGCCGCTACCTCGTTTGGATCGTCGGAGTAGACGGTCGGGTTCTGGTAGTCGCCTTGCACCAGCCGGACACAGCGGCCGCCGAGGAGGTCGATTGCGGGGATGATGAGCACAGGGCTTATCGTCCCCTGAGGGGGGCTATCGGTAGTTCGTGAACTGAAGGGGAACCGGGATGTCTTCTGCTTCTCGGAGAGACTTGATCACCAGCTGGAGCGAGTCCTTGTCTTTGCCGACGACTCGCAGCTGATCTCCCTGGATGCGGACCTGAACCTTCGGCGTCACGTTCTGGATCCGCTTGCGAAGATCCTTTGCGATCTCGTCGGTGATCCCTGCGTTTAGCTGCACTTCGATCTGACCGCGACCCTTCCCGATGATCTTGGGGTCGCCTGCCTTGAAGAGCTTGACCGACAGTTGCCTTCGGACTGCCTTCTCGCGAAGTACCTGCAGGGCCGCCTTGGCTCGCTCTTCGCTGGCGGACTCGACCACGATCACGTCGCCCTGATGGTCGTACGAGGTCTGCGTGTCCTTGAAGTCGTAACGTGTCCCGACTTCGCGGCGGGCCTGATCCAGTGCATTTGTCAGCTCGGCGGAATCGAACTCCGAGACGACGTCGAAGGAGAACTCAGCCACTGCTCGAATGGAGGATTTGGTTTAGCGCGACCACTACAGCGAGCACTGCCAGAGCCACGCCGCCGACCGAGGTGATCGCGAGCAGCGCCCCAATGCCCAACGTTCCCTCGTCGAGAGGTTCAGCGGGAGGCTTGTCATACGGGTCAGGGCCATAGTCCAGGTCGTAGACGCCGTCGTGGCGTGCCCGCTCGACCAGCTCGTCGAGCACCGCCTTGCCTCCTGGCGGCATGGGCTTGCCGGCCAGGTTGGCGACTGCCTCCTTGAGATTGTCCCGAGTCCGGCCGAGCTCGGCCACGACCATGTCGAGCGTCTCCGTGGTGGCGGCAGTCGGGTGCTCACGACGAAGGTCCGCAATGATGCCGTAGAGGCTCACGCCGCGATTCATAACAGATGGCGGGCACGCCGTGCAGCCTGGCGCATCGAATGGGTGCTGTTCCATCGGTCGCGGCCTACACTTAATTCGCGATGGGAGTGGACACGAAAACCAAAGTCGGCGCGAAAAAACCGGTGGCCCATCCCAACACCTGGGTCTTCTACAACGGAGAGTTCGCCAGATACCACGACGTGCGGCTTGGCTTGATGACGCATGCGCTTCACTACGGCACGGGGGTGTTCGAAGGCCTTCGCGCGTACTGGAACCCGAAGAAGGAACAGCTCTACCTCCTCCAGGCTGCGCCGCATTTCGACAGGATGCGACGCTCGGCCAACGTGATGCGCATGAAGCTTCCTTACTCCACCGAGGAGCTGGTCAACTTCACCCTCGACCTCCTCCGTCGAAACGACTTCAAGGCCGACGTCTACGTCCGTCCTCTTCTCTATACGTCGAGCGAGGAGATCGGGGTTCGGCTCCACAATCTCGAGCACAGCTTTTTCATCTATGCAATTCCCTTTGGCAACTACGTCGAGATCGAAGGTGGCATTCGCTGCATGGTCAGCACGTGGCGGCGAGTGCCGGACCAGTCACTGCCCGCGCGGGCCAAGGTGACGGGCTCGTACGCGCAGTCGGCTCTGGCGAAATCAGAGGCGGTGGAGGCTGGCTTCGACGAGGCGATAGTGCTCACGGTCGACGGGCACGTGTCGGAGGGTTCCGCGGAAAACCTTTTCATGTTCAAAGACGGCACCTTTGTCACCCCTCCGGTCACTGACGACATCCTCGAAGGCGTGACACGCACCCTGCTCATGCGCTTGATCAAAGACGAGCTCGGCATGCCCGTCGTCGAGCGCACCATCGACCGCACCGAGCTGTACACCTGCGATGAGCTGTTGCTCTGCGGAACCGGCGCGCAGATCTCACCGGTGGTCGAGGTTGACCGTCGAGCGGTGGGAGACGGCAAGGTCGGTGAGTTCACTCAGGAGCTGCAGGCAATCTATTTCGGCGCTGTCCGCGGCGAGTCGCCAAAGTTCAAGGACTGGACGATCCCCGTCTACTAAGCGCCCCGCGTAAGCTCCCCGCGATGAAGGTGGTCGTCGCACCCAACACGTTCAAGGGATCGCTTTCGGCATCCGAGGCCGCGGCTGCCATTTCGCGCGGCGTGCGCGAGGCTTTCCCCGACGCAGAGGTAGTGGAGGTTCCGGTCGCCGACGGAGGTGACGGGACGGTCGAGGCCCTGGTCAGCGCCCACCAGGGCGAATACCGCACGGTCCAGGTCGAAGGACCGCTCGGGGATCCGGTGCAAGCGACCTACGGATTGATCGAGGTCGGCAGGACCGGGGTGGTGGAGCTCGCGTCAGCCAGCGGATTGACCCTGATTCCAGCCGAGCGTCGCGACCCTCGCAAGACCTCGACGCACGGGTTCGGCCAGCTGCTGGAAGCGGTTCGGGCAGCTGGGGTCCAATCGATCATCGCCGGCATCGGCGGGTCGGCCACCAATGACGGCGGCGCGGGCATGGCGCAGGCGCTCGGCTACCGGCTCATGGACTCCACCGGCTCAGACTTGCCGCGCGGGGGCGCGGCGCTGGCTCGCCTGGCGCGAATCGACAGCTCGGGATTCGATCTGGCCTGGCGGGCGGTGAAGGTGATGGTGGCTTGCGACGTGACCAACCCGCTGACCGGACCTCTTGGGGCGAGCGCTGTCTACGGCCCACAGAAGGGCGCCGACGAAGCTGCTGTTCGAGAGCTGGATGCGGCGCTGGCCAACTTCGCGGCGGTGATCGAACGCGACTTGGGAAAGCGGGTGGCGAATGTTCCCGGAGCCGGCGCGGCAGGCGGCGCTGGAGCCGGGCTGATCGCGTTCCTGGACGCCAGGCTCGTGCCTGGAGCGCCGCTCGTGGTCGAGGCCAGCGGCTTCGACGCCAAGCTCCAGGGCGCCGACCTGGTGATCACGGGCGAAGGGCAGGCCGATGCCCAGACCGGCTACGGCAAAGCCCCTGGCGAGGTGGCAAAACGCGCCAAAGCGGCTAGAATCCCGGTTCTCCTGATCGCCGGAAGCAAGGGCTCCGGCTGGGAGGCGTTGAGAGATTTAGGCGTCACGGCAGTAGTGACGCTAGACGAGGAAGGTGACAATCTGCAGCAGCTCATGCGCGATGCCGGTCAACTGCTGACCCGGACCGCCGCTTGGGCCTGCAAGGAACGGGTTTGGGAATAGAAGAGAAAGAGAAGCCGACGAAGGAGGGCATCGAGCCTTCGGACGTCGAGCTGGTCCGGGCGTACCGCAACGGCGACATCCACGCGTTCGAGGAGCTCCACCGTCGCTACGTCGCGTCCATCTACCGTCTGGTCCGCCGCAAGCTTGGGGACGCCCTGCTGGCCGAGGACATCGCCCAGGAGACCTTTATGAAGGCGCTCCGGATGATGGACCGGGTCGATGACTCCTTCAACTTCGGCGGCTGGGTCCACACTGTCGCGCGCAATCTCTGCTTCGACGAGCTTCGGCGGCGCCAGCGTGACCTGCGGGCGGACGGCATCGAGGAGGAAGAGGGGGAGCTGCTGGCCAACTTGCCCTCGACCAGCAAGAGCTTCGACCCGGTCCTGGTCCAGGAGTCGAACGAGATGCGCCGCCAGGTTTGGGCGGTCGCTCAGCGCCTGCCGGAGAAGTACCGGCTGGTGTTGACGCTTCGGGAGCTGCAGGACCTGAGCTACCGGCAGATCGCCCGCACGCTCAAGATGTCCGAAAGCGCCGTCGAGACCCTGCTGTACCGGGCCCGTTTGCGATTCAAGGAGGAGTACGTCGCCGCGGAAGGCGAGGGTGAGCTCAACCACGCGGAGGCCGTTCCCCTCCTGGCCCCATACCTGGCCGGCAAGCTTCGCCGCAACCAGGCCGAAGCCGTCCGCAAGCACATCGCTGTCTGTATTAAATGCGCCCGTCGAATTGGTCGGCGCCGAGCGCGCAGGAGTGTGGAGACATGAGGGTTAGTACAGTAGGTATGCAATGGCCAAGGTAGTCATTCGCTTCTTCGACGACGAAACCCTGGAAGGTGTCGCCCGGGACCTTGATTTCGACGAGCCCGACTTCCTGGTCGAAGTCGACGACGCCGGAGGCCTGGAGAACAACGAAACCGCCTGGATTCCGCTCACCGCGGTCAAGTGGGTGGAGCTTCCCCGCGACAAGGACCTGGCCTCCGAGACTCCCACTCGCAAGGTCGCGATCCGGTTCCTCGATGGCGAGGTGCTCCGCGGCCATCTGGACGGCTCGCTCGAGCGCCACCGTTACGGAGTCGTCCTGAATCTGCATGCGGAGCAGAGCGACAGCCCAGTCCGCAAGCTCGGGATCCCCTTTTCCGCCGTCAAGGCCCTGTTCTTCATTCGCGAGTTCGACGCGCGTGGTGAGGAGGCCGGCACAGCTTCGGATGCTTACCTGGCGCGTCGCACGATGGCTCCTTTGCTGGACGTGCTCGAGGAGATGGACATGCTCACGCGCCTGCACCGGGACGGGCTGCTGTCCGACCACGAGTACGCCTCCAAACGGACGCTGGTACTCGAAAGGCTTTAAGCACTCCGCTCCCCAAGTCGCAGGACGCTTGGACCCCCCGGCGTAGAATCTCGATCGTGGCCGAACGCAATGGTTCGCGTAATGGGAACGGCGCCGTCAAAGGCTCTTTCAAGGTCAAGTCGGGCCTTGCCCAGATGCTCAAAGGCGGCGTGATCATGGACGTCGTCACGCCAGAGCACGCGCGCCTCGCGCAAGAGGCAGGCGCCTCCGCAGTGATGGCCCTGGAGCGTGTACCTGCGGATATCCGCAAGGAAGGCGGTGTGGCCCGGATGTCCGACCCGGACCTGATCAGGTCGATCATGGCGGCGGTCACCATCCCGGTCATGGCCAAGTGCCGGATCGGCCATTTCGTCGAGGCGCAGATCCTCGAAGCGCTGGGCGTCGACTACATCGACGAGTCGGAGGTCCTGACGCCGGCCGACGAGGAAAACCACATCGACAAGCACCCCTTCAAGGTGCCATTCGTGTGCGGCTGCCGGGATCTCGGAGAGGCGACTCGCCGGATCTTCGAAGGCGCGGCCATGATTCGGACCAAGGGCGAGGCGGGCACCGGCAACGTGGTCGAGGCCGTCAGGCATGCGCGAGCCGTCAACGCGGGCATCCGCAAGCTTCGGGGGATGGATCGCGCTGAGCTCGCTCGCGAGGCGAAGCTGATCGGCGCCCCTCTCGAAGTGCTCGCCGAGTGCAAACGGCTTGGGCGTCTCCCGGTAGTCAACTTCGCGGCGGGTGGTATCGCGACACCGGCCGACGCGGCCTTGATGATGCAGCTGGGTGTGGACGGAGTCTTTGTCGGGTCCGGCATCTTCAAGTCCGAAGACCCCTTGAAGCGTGCCAAGGCGATTGTCGCGGCCACGACGTACTTCGACCGGCCGGAGCTCCTGGCTGAGGTGTCCGCTGGACTGGGGAAGGCGATGGACGGTCTGGAAATTTCCGCTATCCCCAAGGAAGAGCTGCTCGCTGCTAGAGGCTGGTAGGTCCCGTCCGAAAGGGCGCGTTTCTAGTCAAGAGCGGCCCGCGGGCGCCCGGCCCCTCATCGGGGTCCTCGCCATGCAGGGTGCTTTTGCTGAGCACATCCGCGCCCTGGAGAGTTCCGGAGCGCGCACGCGATTGGTGCGGACACGAGAGGACCTTGAAGGTCTCGACGGCATCGTTCTCCCCGGTGGCGAGAGCACGACCATGACGATGCTGATGGAGCGCAATGGGCTGCTCGACCCTTTGCGCGACGCGATCTCGCACGGCCTCGCCACGTTCGCGACCTGCGCCGGAATGATCGTGCTTGCCCGCGACGTGCTGGACGGCATGGCCGGCCAACGAAGCCTGGGGTTGCTCGACATCGGCATCCGCCGCAACGGGTACGGGCGCCAGGTCGACAGTTTCGAAGCCCAGCTGGACGTTATTGGATTGGGTGGCAAGTCATTTCCGGGTGTGTTCATCCGCGCCCCGTTGGTGGAATCGACGGGAGCGGCCGAGGTGATCGCTGAGCACGAGGGTCACCCCGTGGGAGTACGCCAGGGCCGCATGGTCGCCCTGTGCTTCCATCCGGAGCTGACCGACGATCTGCGCCTTCACCGCCAGTTCGTCCGCCTGGCGGCGTCGTGAAGATTCGAGCTGCCGGCCTGCTGGACCTCGCCCGGATCGAAGAGATGTACCGCTCGGCGGATATCCGCCTTAGCGCCGAGGCGCCCCCTGCGGCGAGATTGTGGTCGCTGCTCAGCTCGACGCTATCCGCGTTCCTGCCACTCTCCCAGGAGACGCTGATCTACGTCGCCGAGGACAACGGAAGAGTGGTCGGATTCATTCAGGCCTCAGGTCAGCCGCTGGGCCTGGATCTGCGGCGCGCGAACGTGCTTCAGGTCCTCAACCTTCAGGTGGCCGATGAATCTGATTCCGACGAGGTGGCCCCCGCGCTCGTGGAACATCTATCGAACCAGGCAATCGAGCGCGGAGCGCTCCGGCTGTTCGTCCGCGTCCCTGAGCGGGACCCTCTGCTCCCGGCCTTTCGCTTGCGCGGTTTCCGCCCGTACGCGACCGAGGTGGTGGTGTACGCCGACAAACCGGCCATGCGCGCGGACCAATTCCCCGCACAGGTGCGGCCGGCGAAGCGCGGCGACAACCGGTTGCTCTATCAGCTCTATCGCAAGGTGACGCCGCAAGAGGTGTCGCAGGTCGAAGCGCCGACGTATCGCGACTGGAGGGCGCTGCATGGCGGCGAATGGACCGGAAGACTCGCCGCACGTGGTTCGGACAAGCTCGAGTACGTAGTCGATCGCATCGAGCTGGCGGGGTGGGTCAAGGTCGAGCGAAGCACTGGGGCGCGGCCGGATACGTTGAACTTCATGGCCCTGCCCGAAGGTTCACTGCCGGGGGAGCTGGCTGACTTCGGGTTGTCACTTCTCAAGGACTCCGAAGCACCTGCCTGGTCCAGCCTGCGTCACTATGATTCCCACATGATCGACGCCCTGCGCGGGCGTGGGTTCACCGTGTTGCTGACGCAACTGCTTCTGGTCAAAGATCTTGCGGTCCGCGTACCGTTGCGCGAGAAGGGACTGGTGCCCTCGTACGGATGACCGCTGAAAAGATTCCTGAAAAGATAATTCCCGCGATCAAGCGGACTGCAAATTGGGACGAGGAGATCGAGCTCCTCGCCAGGGCGCTGCCTCCGGATCTGGCGCGTGCACTGCACGAACGGACCGATCCGAGCGAGCTGCTCGAGATCGTCCTGGACTTGGGCCGTGAGCCAGAGGCTCGGGTGCCTGGTCGCGAGGTGCTGCTTGACGACCATCCGGTCTCAGGTTCCGACCTCGAGCATGTCGCCGACAATGTCGGGCAGTTCGGCGACGACAACCGCGCCGGCATCGAGCGCACCCTTCACCGCGTCTCGGCCATCCGCAACCGCTCGGGGCGCATCACCGGTCTGACTATGCGAGTCGGCCGTGCTGTCACTGGGACAGGCGAGATCATCCGCGACATCGTCGTGAGCGGGCAGAGCATCCTGTTGCTCGGCAGACCGGGCATCGGCAAGACCACGATGCTGCGCGAATGCGCGCGGCTGCTCGCTGATGAGCTGCGCAAGCGCGTAGTGATCGTCGACACATCAAACGAGATCGGCGGCGACGGCGACATCCCGCACCCCGGCATCGGGCGCGCCAGGCGCATGCAGGTGAGGACGCCCCTCCTCCAGCACGCGGTAATGATCGAGGCGGTCGAAAACCACATGCCCGAGGTGATCGTCATCGACGAGATCGGTACGGAGCTCGAAGCAGCGGCGGCCCGGACGATCGCGGAGCGAGGCGTGCAGCTCATCGCCACTGCCCACGGCCAGACGCTCGAGAATCTGCTAGTGAACCCGACCCTGAACGACCTGCTGGGCGGCATCCAGAGCGTCACCCTTTCCGATGAAGAGGCGCGTCGGAGAGGAACGCAGAAGTCTGTTCTGGAACGCAAGGCGCCGCCGACATTCGACGTGCTGGTCGAGATTCAGGACCGCGACCGCGTCGCCATCCACATGCCCCTTGCGGATGTCGTCGATACCGCACTGCGGGGACCGTTGGTCTCACCCAAGATTCGCATGCGCACTCGTGATGGCCGCGTCATCTCCAATGTCGATTCGCCGGTTGTGTTGGCGCCCGAACCTCCTCCGGCACCACCGTCTCTAACCAAGCCGCTGGGAATCTTTCCCTACGGTGTGAGCCGCCATCACGTCGAGCAAACGATCAAGGAGCTCGAGCTGCCGGTCCGGGTCCTTGGCAATCTCGATGGCGCGGGTGCTGTGCTGACTCTGAAGAACCATTACAGGCGGCGGCCCGACAGCTTGCGCCAGGCCGAGAGCCGAGGTCTTCCGATCCACATCCTGAAGAGCAATTCCGTGACCCAGGTGCGCGACGCGCTGTCTCGCATCTACGGCGTCGGCAGGCAGGACGAGGTAACCACCCAAGCGCTCGCTGAGGCGGCGGCGGCCATCAAGACGGTGAAGTCGACGCTGCGCCCTGTGGAGATTGCGCCCCAGAACGCATACCTGCGGAGGCTTCAGCACCAGCTCGTGGCCGAGAACGAGCTTTCCGCGCGGAGCATGGGCAAAGAACCCCAACGCCGGCTGCGAATCACACCCTCTCCCGAAACACCCGCATAAAATTTCCCGTTACGTGTCCCGGGGCATCTTCATCACGTTCGAGGGAACCGAGGGTTCCGGCAAGACAACGCAGGTCGAACTGCTTGGCGAGTGGTTGTCGGCACACGACCCGGTGGTCGTCCGCGAGCCGGGCGGCACTGAGCTGGGAGAGCGCATTCGAGAGGTCGTGTTGTATGCGGGCCTCGACATCGATGCGGAGGCTGAGATGTATCTGTTCATGGCGGCGCGCCGGCAGCTGATCGCCGAAGTGATCGAACCTGCGCTTGCCGCGGGCCAGATCGTGATCGCTGATCGGTACCACGACTCCACTCTTGCGTACCAGGGTGGGGCTCGCGGTGTGCCCGCGACCTGGCCGCCTACGTTTCCCCGGCCGGACGTCACTTTCCTGCTGAAAGGTCCTGTGGAAACAGGGCTGGAACGTCACGCCAGCGCGGGTAAGGCTCCCGACCGCATGGAACGTGAGTCGATCGAATTTCACCAGAAGGTGGCGGTCGCCTATGAAGAGTTGGCAGCTGCCGACCCGGCTCGCTTCGTGCGCCTGGACGCCGGAGAGTCACGCGACAAGGTCCATCTGCAAGTGAGAGAGCGACTGACCCCGCTTATCGCAACCGTCGTCGGAGAACAGTGAGCTCCCCATCTGGCGCGCCCCACCGGCGCTTCGCGCCACCTCCCCATAAATGGGGAGGCGCCACCTTCCCCACGAGCGGGGAAGGGACTCGTCTCTTGACGATCTGACCGATCCCGTGATCCGCGTCGAGGGCCTGCGGAAGAACTTTGGGGACGTTCGCGCGGTCAACGGCGTCGACGTGCACGTCGAGCGCGGTGAGATCCTGGTCCTGCTGGGCCAGAACGGCGCCGGCAAGTCGACGACGCTGCGCTGCCTCGGCGGAATTCTGCGCCCCGACGCCGGCCTGATCGAGCTCGATGGCTTGCGGCTTCCAGAAAAGCTCGACGAAGTTCGCGCGCGTCTTGGGGTCGTGCCGGACCAGGCTCGCCTGTACGGCCGCAACACCGCGATCGAGTACCTGGAACGTTTCGGATACCTCTACCGGGTTTCCGAAACGGTTCGGCGCGAGCGCATCGATCGATTGCTTCAGCGGTTCGAGCTGGCTGACCGGGCGGAGACCGTGCTCGCCGCTTACTCGCGAGGAATGGCGCAGAAGGTGGCGCTGATCAGGGCCACCATCCACGAACCCGATTGGATCTTCTGCGACGAACCGACGGTGGGCCTCGATCCGGTCGCGGCGGCGGACATGCGTCATTACCTGGGCGAGCAGCGAGCTCGAGGCGCCGCGTTGATCGTCACCACTCACGTGCTTGCCGAGGCCGAGCTCATGGCGGATCGGATCGCCATCATGCGGCAGGGCGTCATCGTGACCTATGGGACGCTCGACGAGTTGCGCCGCCAGGCCGGCCAGGGAAGGTTGTTCAAAGCCTCACTTGCCGCCGCCGCGTCGAACCAGTCCTCGCTGGATAGTTGGCTGACCCAGCACACGCTGAGCTACCGATTAGAAGCCGACAGTCTCACGTACTCGCTGCCATGGGAGGCAAGCACTGGCGACCGCGCGGCATTCGCCGCCCAGCTGCAGAGCCATCTCGCCGACCACGGGGCTCCATTCCACCAGCTCGAGGAACAGCAGACGAGCCTGGAGGCGGTCTACCTCGACGCGATGGCGGAGGCGCCTTCGCCGCAGCAACCAGATCAGCCTCAGCCAGTTGCGCAGGTAGTTTCCGGGATCTCGGCGCTGCGCATGTTCGGCTCACTGCGCTCGCAAGGCGACCTTCTTCGCCATTCGCTTCCTTTTTATGTGAGCTCGTGGTGGCGGCGGGGCGACCTGAGCTGGGTCATGTACCTGAACGCCTTCGTACTGCTCCTTGTGGCCGCGACATCGCTGTTCGGACAGCTGCCGGGCGTAGCCGGCCAGTTTGCGCAACGACTGCCCGGCGGATCTGCCCTGCAGGCGGGCCTGCTCCTGCCGCTCTTTTTCATGTCGTTTGCGCTGCTCGAATCGATCAAGAGCTCAATTGGCATCTGGTGGGAGAAAGCGCAGGGCTCTCTGGAGGTCCTTCTCTACACGCCCGTTGACGATCCATCCCTGATCTGGCTTGAAGTTCTTCCTGGCGCTGTCGTCAGCACGGTTTGGGTCACGTTCTGGATGGCGGCCGGCATGACGTTCCTGAGCCTGTTCGGACAAGCCGCGCCATGGGACCTGCTTCCGATATTCGCTTTCGTCGCCGCTGTGACTGCTTACTGGGCGGCGATGGGCCGGATGCTCGGATTCATGCTGTTTCCGCGCGAGGGCGCGGCGGGTGGCGCCTGGTCATTCCTCCTCTCGCCAGTTTCCGCAGCCGTCGCTGACCTGCCGCTTGCACTCTTCGTCTTTCGCTCGCCTTTCGCTCCCGCTTCGCTGCTACTGCCGCTGACGGCCTGCTTCGCCTTGACCGTCCTGTGCGGCACGACCTTCGATCGGGAACGACTGATGGAGACCGGTCTCGGACGCAAGCGACGCCGGCCCACATGGATTCCTGTCGCGGTGCTTCGCCGCAACGCCGCCGCGATTGCCGCGGGCCTTCTCATCGCCGCGGCTTCTGCCGGCGTCACCGCAACAATCACTGTCAGCGCGCATTGGCACTCCTGGTCGGACGTGCGTGCGGCGGCAACCGGCGCACCGGTCGATCAGATGCAGCCGGCCGCGGCAACTGCGCGGCCACGCGCTTCCTCGGCCAATGGCATTACCATCGCGGCCGCCAGCCTGGCCGGACTCGTGGCCACCCTAGCCTTGATGCTTGCGCTGGTCGTCGTCAGCTTTGTCGCGTTCTTTCTCCTCGGCATGCCGGCGTTGGTCGCGTTGATCGCGGCAGGGGCGCTGTGGGGAGTGGATGCGGGCTTTGGCGCATCGGCGCCATTGCAACCGTGGTTTGCGGGAGCGGGCGGGATCGCGTTGTTGGCGCTTGCCCTCAACACCGGCGCGGCGCTCCCGATCTACTGGTCCCTCGTCTTCGGGTCCGGCCGGCGACTCGACCGCTTGCGTGAGGCGTGGTCCGGCTACTGGGCGCTGTTCAGGGGAATCGTCATCCCGGCATGCGTGCTGTTCGGCCTGGTTGTCTTTCGCCTGCTGGCCGGCGGCTAGAGGTCCAGGGCCTGGGCGACCAGCTCTCGGTGGTAGGTTGCGTCGCCAAGCGTTACCTCGGAAGACTTCGCCCTCTTGAAGTACAGGTGCATGTCGTGTTCCCAGGTGAAACCGATTCCGCCGTGTACTTGAATGCCGTCGCCCGCAACCCTGCGATAGGCGTCTGAGACATAAGCCTTGGCCATCGACGCCGCCAGCGAGCGGTCAGCCGCGTCGGCTTCCACAGCCCAGGCGGCGTAGTAGGTCGCTGAGCGGCCGCTCTCCGACAGCACCAGCATGTCGGCGAGCTTGTGGGACACGGCCTGATAGATACCGATCGGTTTGCCGAATTGGTGGCGAGTCTTCGCGTACTCGGTCGAGGTCTCGAGAACTCTTTGAGTACCCCCGACCATCTCGGCGCAAAGGGCGGCCGTCGCCCACTCGAGCGCTCGCTTCAAATGCGGCCAGGCCTTGTCCGCCGAACCCATCAAAGAGTCACTTGCGAGATTCACCCCGTCAAAGCGCACCTCGCTCCAGCGACGGGTCATGTCGAGTGTCTTCAGAGAGGTGACCGTCATCCCGGCAGGCCTTCCTTTCACGAGGAACAGCGAGATCCCGTCCTCGCCTTCGCCGCGCGTGCGCGCCGCGACCACCATGTAGTCGGCGGCCTCGGCATCGGGGACGAAAAGCTTGACCCCGTCCAGCCGCCAGCCACCACCGCTTGGTTTGGCGGAAAGGGTCACTGCGCCGGCGTCCCACCGGCCGGACGGTTCGGTCATGGCAAGCGTGGCGCGTGCCGATCCGTCAGCTATGGCACCGAGTACCTCTTTTTTCTGCGCCTCAGTTCCAGCCTCGAGCAGCGCGGGTACTGCCAGGCCCATGGTGGCGAAGAATGGGCCTGGCATCAGGGCGCGGCCGGCTTCTTCCAGCACGACGATCAGGTCGAGGAAGGTGCCGACGCCACCGTATTGCTCCGGTATGCCCAGCGCGGTCCAGCCGAGGTCGGCGGTCTTCTTCCAGAGCCCTTCGTCGTACGGCGCGGCGGCGTCCATGAGCTTGCGTACGACTTTCGAGCTGCACTCCTTGGCAAGGAAGTCCCTCGTCGAGGCCCGCAGCATCTCTTGCTCTTCGGAAAAAGCGAAGTCCATCAGCCGAGAGTCTAAGGAGTCGAGGGTGGCGGGGCGGGCGTGGTTTTGGGCTTTCGCTGCGTTCGGGGCGGGCGTGGACCAGATGGCGCCTGCTCGGGCTTGATCACGTCGGGCGAGCTCGCGGTGCCGTGCTCGGGCAGCTCGAGATCCGCCACGTGTGCAGGTAGCTCTGCCTGCGGCTCCGGCTGCCCCGGCGCCCCGGCGGCCACGCTTGCTTCGCCCGGGGCGGGTGGCGTTCCAGCCTGGGATTTGGTGCTCACCGGAGGGATTCGACGGACCGGCGGGGTGGACGGAGGGGCAGCCTGCGGGGGCTTTCGGTAGAGGCGATACTCCATGCGCAGTCCAATGAAACCGGCCAGGATGGCGACGATTCCCAACCCGATTCCAAAACTCAGCGCGGTCGTCTCGGTGGAAGTGATCGCACGTTCCAGGCCGAGGGGACACGGTCCCGGTCCCGGGCACGTGCCGAGCACTGCGAGGCGCATCGGGAGCGCGAGCATCACCAGGATCCCGTAGACGATGGCGAGGCTTGCAAAGAAATAGAGGGCGACGGCAACGGGCCGGGCCGGCTGGTGAATCAATGCAGACGCGGCGAACGCAACAGCCGCCAGAGCGAACGGAATCAGCGCTCCGTTAACCCGATCCGAGCCTCCGCTGAGGACATAGGGCGAGACGGCTCCGGCCACGGCGAGCGCGCACGCGCTCCAGAAAGCCCACAAATAGCGATTGGCCTGGCTTGGAGTTGCGTTCACTTACATCCCCGGATGCCAGCTGGTCGAGTCAAGGTGCGGCCTAGTTTAGGGCCGAGGCGTTCCAGCGGCCGCTACCGGCTTCGCGGGAGCCCCAGCACCCGTTCGGCCAGGATATTGCGGAGAACCTCCGAGGATCCCGCCTCGATCGTGTTTGCTCTCGAGCGAAGGAACTGATAGACCCATCCGTCACCTTCACCCACCTGGCCCGCCGGTCCCGCCATGTCGACCGCGGTCTCGGTCATGCGCTGATTCAGCTCGGACCACATCAATTTGAGGATCGATCCTTCAGGCCCGGGAATTCCACTGCGCTTCACAGCGGTCACGGCGCGGTAGCCGTTGAGCTGCAGCGCTCGGGCCTCGATCGTGAACTGTGCGATTTTCTGGCGGACCAGCGGGTCCGAGCCGCGACCGAGCTTGCGCGCGTGTTCGGTGAGCTCAGCGGCGGTGATCTGGGCGCGCGTGGCGAGCGCCATGCCAAGAGTGCCGCGCTCGTGCAGCAGGGTGGTCATCGCTACCGTCCAACCCTGGCCGGCCTCACCGAGGATCTGCGACTTGGGAACCTTGACGTCCTTGAAGAAGATCTCGTTGAATTCCGCATCGCCAGTGATCTGGACGAGCGGCCGCACTTCGATGCCGGGGCTCTCCATGTCGACTAGCAAGTAGGTGAGGCCGTCGCGTGGGTTGGCCTCTTTGCGTTCGCGCGTCACCAACATGCACCACTTCGCGACGTGGGCCAGCGTGGTCCAAACCTTCTGTCCATTGACCAGGTAGTGGTCGCCCTTGTCCTCGGCGCGAGTCTGCAACCCGGACAGGTCGCTGCCGGCGTTTGGTTCGCTGAATCCCTGGCACCAGATCTCCTCGGCAGAAAGTAGGGGTGCCAGATAGCGCTTCTTCTGCTCGTCGGTGCCGTGCGAGATAACGACGGGTCCGCCCATGCCCAGCCCGATGACATTTATGGGATCTGGCGCCTGGGCCTGGATCATCTCGTCGTTGACGATGAGCTGCTCCATGAAACCTGCTCCACGGCCGCCGTACTCCTTCGGCCAGGTGATGCCGACGTAGCCCGCCTCGTACAGCTTCTTCTGCCAGGCGCGCCGATTGGCCACAACAGATTTCGTGTCTG
>Ga0209117_1000442_pt1 | contig 17620 bp, 18 predicted proteins | sample BlaSpr_A8_OM2_M2_FD_187978 | JGI IMG/M metagenome (GOLD analysis project Ga0209117, IMG submission 187978) | Forest soil microbial communities from Thunder Bay, Ontario, Canada - Black Spruce, Ontario site 2_A8_OM2_M2 (SPAdes) (version 2) | ecosystem: Environmental > Terrestrial > Soil > Boreal...
GCTTTTCCTCGTCGGCCAGCGCAAGGGCGTCGGCCAGGATCAAACGGCCTTCCGCGTCGGTATTTCCGATTTCCACCGTGATGCCCTTGCGCGAGGGGAAGATATCGAGCGGGCGGAAGGCGTTGCCCGCGACCGCATTTTCGACCGCGGGGATCAAGACCCTTAAGCGCACCTTGAGCTTTGCATCCATTACCATCAGCGCCAGCGCCAGCACGTTGGCGGCCCCGCCCATATCCTTCTTCATGATCAGCATGCCGGTGGACGGCTTCAGATCGAGCCCGCCGGTATCGAAGCAGACGCCCTTTCCGACCAGCGTCACCTTGGGGTGAGCCGGATCGCCCCAGGTCAAATCGATCAGCCGGGGCGCGCGCGACGACGCCATCCCCACCGCGTGAATCAGCGGAAAATTCTGTCGCGTCAGATCGTCGCCGATGATGCAGTCGAAACTGGCGCCGAAACGCTGTGCCAGATGCTGCGCCGCCTGCGCCAACTCGTCCGGTCCCATGTCGTTGGCCGGCGTATTGATGAGGTCGCGGGCAAGGTGTGCGGCTTCCGCCATTCGCGTGATATCCGCAGCATCAATGCCATCAGGCGGCACCAGCCTGACGTCGGGTGAATCCGACTTGCGGTAGCGGCTGAAGCGATAAGCGCCGAGCGCAAAGGCGAGGACCGCGAGCCGCGTATCGTGCGGCGCGTTCGCAAAACGATAGACGCCGGGCGGCAGCAGGCCGGGCAGCGAGCCGGGCCTGAACAGGTCGCGGAATTTGCTGGTCTCGTCTTCCAGGCCAAACAGGACCTGCGCGATTTTTCCATCCGCGGCAGGCAGCGTCAGGCATGCCCCGGGTTTGGCCGCAAAGCCATTGGCTAACGCGAACTGCCGGGCCTCGCCGGGAAGCTCAGCGCAGATCGCGTCCCATGTCGGCTTGGTCGCAAACGTAATGGGGATGGCTGATGCGGCAGGCGCTGTCTCGAACACGGAATGCATGTGGTTCTCGGGTTTCAATTGAAACGGGTCGGGCAGGGCAGGCGCAGAGGAGCGACAACCCGCCAGACGTTGCAGTTTTTTTCCCGCGTCCGCAATCACCTGGGTAGCGGCTAGCGAACTCCGCCGCCCACTACACGCAGCGTGGGGCTCGTGGTAGCCTGACCGTCAACGCCAGTCATCAGAATTAGAATACATTTCTCTAGCGAGGGAATGCGATGGACGTGTTGTGGGACATTGTTGTTTGGGTCGGTCACGCGATCGAGCAGGTATTGGTCTACGTGGAAACTCACCACTGGATTTTCGGATTTTTGGCAGGTGGGTATATATTCTACCTTCACGACAGAGGCCTTCACGCAAGATTTGATTCGCTGGACAAGCGGGTGGATGAAATCAGGAAGCGTCTCGCCATCGAATATTGACGGGTTGGGCTGAAATCGACGGCCACGGCTTCATAAGAAGCCTTCATCGCGAGCGACATGCATCCCGCTCAGCGTTCTCGGAAAATCCGAATGGCGGCCCGCCGAGCCCAGGCGCCTGGCCCCCTGTGCAGGCGCAAATTAACCAGCCGTTAGGGTTAACAGTCTATTGCTGGCGCGTTCGGCTCGATCAATTCGCCTGATATCGTGAGTTAAAGTGCCATGCGTCAGCACTCAAGTCTTGCCCGGCTTCTTGCGTCCGTGGCCGTGACGGCGATTTTGACCGCTGGGCTTGGCGGCTGCCAGACCATGTCCGATATCACGGGATCGGTGACCTCGAAGGCTGAGGCCAGCCCCGATGCCGATCCGCGGAGTTCGGCGGAAGTCTATGGCGAGCGCTATCGTGCCAATCCCAAGGATGCCGACGCCGCGCTGGCCTATGGCCAGGCACTCCGCGCCACCGGGCAGCGCGCCCAGGCCGTCGCCGTGCTCGAACAGGCGACCATCGCGCATGCCGGCAACAAGGCGCTGCTCGCCGGTTATGGCCGGGCGCTCGCCGATAACGGAAATTTCCAGCAGGCGTTCGATGTCCTTAGTCGCGCCCATTCCCCCGATAATCCCGACTGGCGAATTCTGTCGGTGCAGGGAACCGCGCTCGATCAAATGGGCCGGCATGACGACGCCCGCCGCTATTACGCCAGCGCCCTGAAGATTGTGCCCGACGAGCCGTCGGTGCTGTCCAACCTCGGCCTCTCCTACATGCTCTCCAGGGATCTGCCGAAGGGGGAAGAAACGCTTCGCCGGGCTTACGCCAGCACGAGAGCCGATGCGCGGGTGCGGCAAAATCTGGGTCTGGTGGTGGGTCTGCAGGGCCGCTTTGCCGAGGCTGAAAGCATCGTGAAGGCCGATCTACCGCCCGAGCAGGCGGCTGCGAATGTCGCCTATCTGAAAGAGATGCTGAGCCGCCAGGACCATCCGCGCGCCGGCGCCGGAACGGTACCGGTGGCGGCTCTCAACCGTCCCGACTGATCGCTTCGATCAAGATATCGTCGAGCGGCAAGGCAAAGCCGTCATCACCCGCGAAAGCGGGTCGGCGCGGCGCGCCGCCCGATGACGGGCTCCAGCGGGTGATCCAGTAATCGCCGGCGTCTACTGGATCGCCCGGGTCAAGCCGGGCGAAGACGGTCTTGGATGGAGACGCCACCTGCCGCGCCGGCTAGCTCATTGCATCGCCGCGATCTTGATGCCGCTCGGTCCCAGGATGACGACAAACAGCACCGGCAGGAAGAACAGGATCATCGGCACTGTCAGTTTCGGGGGCAGCGACGCTGCCTTCTTCTCGGCCTCGGTCATGCGCATGTCGCGGTTTTCCTGCGCCATCACGCGCAAGCTCTGACCGAGCGGCGTTCCGTAACGTTCCGACTGCTGCAAGGCCAGACAGACCGATTTCACGCCCTCAAGGCCGGTACGCTTCGCCAGGTTCTCGTAAGCCACCTTGCGATCCTGCAAATAGGACAGCTCGGCCGTGGTCAGGATGAATTCCTCTGACAGCGCGACAGATTGGGTTACGATTTCGGTGCTGACCTTGCGGAACGCGACCTCGATCGACATGCCGGACTCGATGCAGATCAGCAAGAGATCGAGCGCATCGGGAAACGCGCGCTTGATCGAGAGCTGGCGCTTCGAGATCGCGTTTTTCAGGAACAGCATCGGCGCCTGCAATCCGAGATAGGCCGCGCCGATGCAGATGCCGATCTTCACCGGCATCGACTTGTCCATATGCGAGATCACAAAGACATACAGCACCGCCGCCAGGAACATCACGACAGGCGTCACCAGCCGGAAGAACAGGAATGTGATGTAGGGGGCCTGTCCACGGTAGCCGGCCATTGTAAGCTTTTCGCGCGCGGCCTCCTGCGCCAGCCATTTTCCGAGGTTGAAGTCTTCCACCACCTTGGAGACCAGCTGCTTCGGCGTCTGACGCAGCGATACTTTCTCGGTCTTGGAGAGGCGATCGCGCTCCCGCTGCCGGATCCGCTCGCGTTCGCTCGCGACCGCCTTCATCCGCTTTGCCAGACCTTCGCTCGCAAACAGCGGCATGATCAGCGTGTACGCGGTTGCGCTCACGGCGATGGCTGCGAGCAGCATGGTCATGAAATGCGCGTCGTGGATCTTGTCGACCAGAAAGCTAATCATACTGCACCGTCAGAAGTCGAAGTTGATCATTTTCTTCATCACGAAGACGCCGGCGGACATCCAGATCGCGCAGCCAACAAGCATCAATTGACCGGTCGGATGAGTCCACAGCAACGAGATATAATCGGGGGTCGAGAGATAGACGAGCAGCATAACGATGGGCGGCAACGAACCGATGATGCTTGCGGACGCCTTGGCTTCCATCGACATGGCCTGAATCTTCTCGGCCATTTTCTTACGATCGCGCAGCACCTTGGACAGGTTGCCCAAAGCCTCGGACAGGTTACCGCCGGACTTTTGCTGGATCGCGATCACGATTCCGAAGAAGTTCGCCTCCGGCACCGGCATCCGTTCGAACAGGCGGGTGCACGCATCGCCAAGCGGCATCCCGATCGCCTGGGTTTCGATAATGGCCAGGAACTCGCTCTTGAGCGGCTCCGGCGCATCGGCCGCAACGACCTTGATGGAGTCAAACAGCGGCAGGCCGGCCTTGATGCCGCGTACGATTACGTCGACGGCGTCCGGAAGCGCGCGAAGGAATTGCTTTTCGCGGCGCTTCTTGAGATAGCCCAAGCACCAGCGTGGCAGACCGAAGCCCGCGGCGAACGCGAGGCCAGCTCCCCCAAGCAGTCCACCCCCGGCCAGCATCGCCAGCACAAAACTTACGGCTGCGAGAATGCCGGAAACGATCATGAATTTCTGAGTTGACCAAGCCAGGCCGGCCTGCATGAGACGGCTGCTCAGCGGGATCTTCTTTTCCTTTTGGCGTCGCGCGTCGAGATCCTTTAGCGACCCCTCGACCTGTTCGCGGCGCGAACGCTGGTTTTTTTCGGCTTGACGCGAAGCCGGCTCCGGTTTCGCGATCGACGCACGGCGATTCTCGGCCTTCCTCTCCCCCGACAATAACGGATAGACAAAAACCCATGCCAGACCACCGATGGTGGTCGCAGCGAGAAAGGTCAATGCGAACGCTTGTATTTTCATGGTGCGCTCCCTCAGGCCTCCACGACGATTTCGGCGGCGTCAAGGGCGGCGGCAAGCCGCTTCTCTTCGCCGTAATATCGCGCGCGGTCCCAAAAGCGCGGCCGTCCGATGCCGGTGGAGCGATGCCGGCCGACGATGTTCCCATTGGCGTCCTCGCCGATCATGTCGTAGAGGAACAGGTCCTGGGTAATGATGGTGTCGCCTTCCATGCCCATCACCTCGGTGATGTGGGTGATGCGCCGGGAGCCGTCGCGCAGACGGGCGGCCTGGACGACAACGTCGATCGAGGCGCAGATCATCTCGCGAATGGTCCGCGACGGCAGCGAAAAGCCACCCATCGTGATCATCGATTCGCAGCGCGACAGGGCTTCGCGGGGATTGTTGGCGTGCAGCGTTCCCATCGATCCGTCGTGACCGGTATTCATGGCTTGCAGGAGGTCGAAGGCTTCCGGTCCGCGGACTTCGCCGACGATGATGCGTTCAGGGCGCATACGCAGGCAGTTCCGGACCAGCTCGCGCATGGTGACCTGGCCCTCGCCCTCGATGTTGGGCGGACGGGTTTCCAGCCGCACCACATGGGGCTGCTGCAGTTGAAGTTCCGCGGCGTCTTCGCAGGTAATGATGCGTTCGTCGTTGTCGATATACTGGGTGAGACAATTCAGCAGCGTCGTCTTGCCGGAGCCGGTACCGCCGGAAATCAGAACGTTCGCCCGGCAGCGCCCGATAATCTGCAGAATTTCCGCACCTTCCGGCGAGATCGCTCCAAATTTGACCAGCTGGTCCAGGGTCAGCTTGTCTTTTTTGAACTTGCGGATCGTCAATGCGGGGCCGTCGATCGCCAGCGGCGGAACGATGGCGTTGACGCGCGAGCCGTCGGCAAGACGCGCGTCGCAGATCGGCGATGATTCGTCGACGCGCCGGCCGACCTGACTGACGATGCGCTGACAGATATTCAAGAGCTGCTGGTTGTCGCGGAAGCGGATTCCGGTGCGCTGAATGCGGCCCGCGACTTCAATGAACACCGTTCCCGCGCCGTTGACCATGATGTCGGAGATGTCGTCGCGCGACAAAAGCGGTTCTAGCGGGCCGTATCCGAGAACGTCGTTGCAGATATCGTCGAGCAGTTCTTCCTGCTCGGCGATCGACATCACGATGTTCTTGATCGCAATGATCTCGTTGACGATGTCGCGAATTTCCTCGCGCGCCGACTCGCCGTCAAGCTTGGCGAGCTGGGCGAGATCGATCGCCTCGATCAGGGCGCCGAAGATCGTCGCCTTGACCTGGTAATAGGTGTCGGACCGCCGCGCTTCGACCACGGGCGCCGGGGCCGGTTTGGCTGGCGAAAGCGGCGGCGAAGAAACGGTGGGCGGAGGAGGCGCGCTGCGCGAAACGGCAGGCGCCGCAACGGAAGCTGGTTCCTGCATGCCCGCGGCAGGTTTTATCGCCCTGGAATCGGTCTCAGGTCCGCTACGCTTGCCAAACACGACTTTACTCCACGCGGGCGGCTTACTTTGCCCGCAACTTCTCGATCAGGGGTGACAGGAACGAACCCCGCGGCTTTTTGGTCTCGCCGCGGCCTGTCAGCCGTTGCGCGATCTGCAGAAACATCTCGGTGGTGCGATGGTTCGCGGAGATTTCCGCGATCATCTGGCCATTGTTGGCCGCCGCCCCGAATATTTGCGGGTCGAACGGAATGGCCGCGATCGGCTGGCTTTCGATCGCCTTGGCGAATTCGTTTGCGTTGATTTCCGGCCGTTTCGGCACGCCGACCTGATTGAGACAATACAGCGGCGACCGGTCGTTGGGCCGCGATGCCTTCAGTAGGTCGTATATGTTCTTGGAGTTACGCAGGTTGGCGAGGTCGGGCGCCGCGACGATCAGAATATCGTCCGCGGCCACCAAAGCGCGCTTGGTCCACCCCGACCACTGATGAGGAACGTCGAGCACGATGCACGGCATCGTCGTGCGAAGCGTGTCGAAGATCGAGTCGAACGCGTCGGCGCCGAAGTCGTAGACCCGCTCGAGCGTCGCCGGCGCCGCCAGCAGGCTGAGGTGGTCGGTGCATTTCGACAGCAGGCGGTCAATGAACGCCGTGTCGACGCGATCGGGCGAGAATACCGCGTCGGCGATCCCTTGCGGAGGGTCCTGATTGTAGTCGAGACCGGCGGTGCCGAACGCGAGATCGAGATCGGCGACCACCGAATCCAGCGCGAGATCGCGCGCAATCGCCCAGGCGACGTTGTGGGCGACGGTGGACGCGCCGACGCCGCCCTTTGCTCCCACGATGGCGATGATCCGGCCGACGGCTTTTGCCTCCGGCGTCGAGAACAGGCTGCAGATCGAGCGCACTACGTCCAGCGCGTTGACCGGCGCGATCACGTAGTCGCTGACGCCGCGGCGCACCAGTTCGCGATAAAGCCCGACGTCGTTGACACGTCCGATCACAACAACGCGGGTTCCGGAATCGCACACGGTTGCGAGCTGATCGAGGCCCGCAATGATATCGGTGCGGCCTTCGGTTTCCAGGATGATCACGTTCGGAGTCGGAGCCTTGCGATAGGCCTCGATGGCGGCCGCCATGCCGCCCATTTGAATCTTGAGATGCGCCTTGCCGAGGCGGCGGTCTTCGCCTGCCGATTGCACGGCCCCGGCAGTCTCCACCGATTCGCAAAAGGCCTGCACCGACACACGCGGCGCCGGCGCAATATGATCGTCTACCGGCGGCGGGGAGACGTCCGGCTGTGCTTCGGGATTTTGACGAGCGTAGCTGATCATTTGCCTGTATCGCTGAGTTTAGCCCTGTCGGCTTCGGGATAGCTGGTCGTGGTCGTGGCACCTTTGCGATATTTTTCGAAAGCGATCGTGCGCCGTGCCGTGTAGGGGGGCGTTTCGGACCGCGGTTGCGCGAAGTCCGAGGGATTGTCGGCCATCGCCGCCATGTTGCGCTGGTAGGCGCAGCCGAAATTGTAATACGGCTTGTTGTCGAAATAGCCCTTGTTCTTGATCGAGGGTCCGAGATCCTCCGGCCACAGACCGCAGGGTCCGGCGACCGCCGAGATTTTCGGATAACTCAACCGGATCGCTGCCATCTGGCGCGGATCTTCGGGATGATAGTGGCGGACGGTAAGCCCGCGCGGCGGCACGCCGGCAGATGCGAGCAGCGCCTGAATGGACCGGAACGAATCCGCGGCCGCCCGCGCGTTCGGCGTGTCGACCGGCACATCGGCGCTGATCGCGCCGGTTCCTTCACGGAGCCAGATTTCCGCCAGCCCCATCACATCGGCGCGCTGTGAAGCGGACAGTCCGCCGCGCGCATGGCCGACGAAAATGACGACGGAGCGGTCGGCTTCCTGAATCGCGATCGGATGACGCAGGCGATAATCGTCAGGAATGCTCGCCGTCACCGCGTCCTCGGTGTGCGTGCAAGCTCCCAGCACGACTGCAAGACCGACAAGCGCTCCCGCGATGCGGAAAGCACGCTTGCGATCGAGGGGTATTTGGGCTGTCATCGTTTTCGTCCTCGTCCCGCCTCAGTCGGTGATAAAGCCATAGGTGCCGCGATAATTCCGCGCCGGCTCGACGCGGCCCGGCACGCCATAGATGCGATTGATGCTGCCCAGCAGATCGGCCTGCGGATCCGATGCCGTCGCAAATCCATCATCCGGACGCGACAGATCTTTCTGCGCAACGGCGCGCACGATGTAGGGCGTCACAAGCACCATCAGCTCGGTCTGGCTGTTGACGTAATCCCGGCTGCGGAACAGCGCCCCGAGAACCGGCAATTGCGCCAGGCCGGGCAAGCCGTTGACGGCCTGCTTGGTCTGTTCCTGGATCAGGCCCGCCATCGCCATCGCGCCGCCCGACGGAATCTCCAGCGTCGTTTCCGCGCGGCGGGTTTTGATCGACGGAATGGTCAAGGAATTCACCGTCGAGGCGGTGACCGACTGCGACAGCGTGATCGAATTGTCGTTCGACAACTCGGACACCTCGGTCATTACCCGCAGGCTGATCCGCCCCTCGGTCAGCACGACCGGCGTGAAGTTGAGGGAGATGCCGAATTTCTTGAAGCTGATCTGGGTGGTACAGACATGCGTGGTCGGGTCGCAGGAATAGCCTGCGGGAACCGGAAACTCGCCGCCGGCAATGAAAGTCGCGGACTCGCCCGAAATGGCCGTCAGGTTCGGTTCAGCCAGGGTACGCACCACGCCGGCGCTTTCCATGGCGCGTAACGTGGCCTGGACCGACGGGACAGTGCCGCCGAACGCCGCCGTCGCGTTGTTGCCGGTGACGAGCGAGCGGCCGAACGCCGTGAAGGGATTGCTATTGCTGAAGTTTACGACTGCGGTGCCGTAATTCAGGTTGGCGTTGAGGTCGATGCCCAACTGCTTGATGATCGAGCGCGCGACCTCGGCGACCGTGACCTTCAGCATCACCTGATCGCGGCCCCGGACCGCGATTGAGTTGACGACCTTGTCGGCACCGCCCACCAGCCGTGCGGCCAGATCGCCCGCCTGCTGCGCCTCGATTGGGCTCGCCGCCGAGCCGGACAGCACTACACCGTCGCCGATGCCCTCGATCTGGATGTCGGCATTCGGCAGCGTCTGCTTCAGCGCAGCGCGGACGCCGTTAAGGTCCCTCTTGACGGCGATGTCGTAGGCGGCGATTTGCTGGCCCGCGGAATCGAAGAACACGATATTGGTCTGACCGACCGCCGCGCCGATGATATAGGCGCGCTGCGCGGAGCGAACGACGGCGTTTGCAATCTTCGGATCGGCGACCAGCACATCCTTGATGTCCCGCGGCAGATCGATCACGACCGATTTGCCGATGCCGAGCGCAAGGAAGCGCGCATTCATTTGTCCATCGGCGGCCATTGGCGCCGCCGGAGCGCGGTAGTCGCTCGCCACCACGGGCGTCAGGGCCGGATTAAGCGTCAGCGCGGCGACGGCCGAAAATGACAGGGCGCGGACCAGAAAGGTCCGCATCTTCAGCTGATTTCCCCAGCATTTCATATCGGGCGTCCTTTCGGTCACTTCTGTGTCGTCGTCGAACTTGGGACGCCGTAGCGAACCACATTGATGCTGTCGCCGCGCTTTGGCGCCTGGTCGTCGGACCTGGTCTCGACCACGTTGAGATCGGCAATACTGCGCAGCGCCAGCGACAGCGTGCCGGTCTGGCGCGCGCGGGCGAGCGTCTCCGATTGCTCGGGCTTTAGTTCAAGCGTTACCGTCTTGCCGACCACACTGTTCTGGCCGTCTTTTTCCTTCGGGGCCTGATCGATCGCGAGAACGCGAACATTCGACAGGATGATTTCCGAATTGACGACGTCGGCTGGACCGTTGCGGTCCGGGTTCTTCTCGCGCTTGGAAAGAATGACATCGACCCGGTCGTTAGGCAGGATGAAGCCGCCCGCGCCGGTCTCCGGCGAGATTTCGGTCGAGATGGCGCGCATGCCGGTGGGCAGGATCGCCGCCATGAAGCCGGAGCCATTGGCCTTGACCAGCTTCGGTTCGCGAATCGGCTCCCCTGCGATGAACGGCGCGCGTGCGATCGAGCCGGCGACCTGGGTCGTTGCATCGGGGCGTTCGTTGCGGCGGATAAAACTGTTGCTGGCCGTGGCGGCCGGCCAGGTCTGCCACTGCAGGTCCTCAGGCGCGACCGTCTGGCCAAGGCCGATGTCGGACTTCGCAACGAGAACGTCCACCGTTTGCAGTTGTGCAACCGGTTCGGTCGGAAGAGGCTTGTTGTCGGACCCACTCGCAAGGTATGCGGCAATGCCGCCGGCACCGACAGCGATGGTCAGGACGACAATGCGTGCGGTATTCATACGCTTCACTTTCCACATAACGCCGCGACGGCATCCGCCGCCGTGATGGGAGTTGACCAGCTATTCGTCAAAGCATGGTTAATGAGGCGTATCTAAATCGCCTTAACGCCGGGTTTACTCCGGGCGCGATCAGCGAATGGCAAAGTGGGCGAGGTCCACCGCCTTGATCCATTCCGTCTCCGGGTAGATCATCAGTGCGCCGATCGCGAGGGCGATGCCGTATGGAATGCCGCTTTCCTTGGCATGCAGCCGGACCAGCCAGGGTTGGCTGCAGAGTGCGTAGGGCAGCGGCCATTGCCGAAACTGGAGCAGCAACAGCGTCAGCGCACCGCCGAACAACGAGGCGTAAAGCAAATAATCCAGCAGATAGCCAAAGCCGAACCAAAGCGCCACACTGGCGGCCACCTTGGCGTCTCCCCCGCCCATCCAACCCATGGCAAAGCAGGCAAAAGCCACCGCGAGCACGGCGGCTCCTGCGCCAACGTGCGAGAGGATATCGTAAGGTCCCATGCCGCTCAGCAGCGCCAGGGCCAGGAAGCCCACCGCCAGCGCCAGCGACACCCGGTTCGAAATCGTCATGGTGAAAAGGTCGCTCGCCGCCGCGAACGCCATCAGGGCCGGAAACAGCAGAAGGCGGGCAATGTCGAGGATCATGGGTTTACGCAGCCCGTGCTGCTGGCGGGAGGTCGGAGCATTGCCCGAGCCTAGCGGCGAGAGATGAACAATCGGGAAACGGCCGGGCGGATCACCAGATGCTGGCAATCCGGGCGGTGAGAACGATAAGGGCCAGCACCAGCGCGAGACAGACCACCTCCACCGGCGCGTCGCCCCGGCTGCCCGCCGGCAGGGACGCTTTTCTTGCCGCGACCGAGGCGGCAGCTGGTTTACGCATATTTTACGCCACCTTACTCCGGCAGAAACAAAAAAGGCCCCGGATCACCGAGGCCTTTGATGCACTTGCGCAACAACGCTTATTTCAGCGAGGTTGAGATCGTGGTGAAGGTGCCGGAGAGCTTGGTGCCGACGCCTTGAACGGCGGTAATGATCGCAATGGCGATACCGGCGGCGATCAGACCGTATTCGATGGCGGTCGCGCCGGACTCGTCCTTCACGAAACGCGAAACGATATTCTTCATTGATGGCTCCATGTGTACACGTGGCTGGTCGAACTAACGTTTGGTCTCGCCGGCGTTCTCAGCACCGTGACCATGGCTGACCCTAAGGTCGGACAATTGCGGCGCAGTTAATTTGACCGCGCAAAAACCGCTCGAAATGGCTGTTCTTAAGCAGAGTAAATTTGGAATTAAGGCCTTCGGGAAAATGCAGTATTTTCCTGGATCGCTTTTATTATAGCCACGCAGGAGCGTCGTCTGATCCCGGATTCACTGCTCCTTAAGCGCGAGCAGGTACTGGTGAGATCTCTGATCAGATGAGGTGGCCGTGTCCAATTTACCCCTGGAAGTCGTCGAGATGCTCGGCCAGACGATCGCCAAGGTGGTGCCCATCACAATCGTGCTGGCTTTGGTGTTTTCGGTGCTGACCCAGTTCTGGGCCTGCAATCCCGGCACCCCGTGGTGGCGCAAGCGCGAACTCGTCACCGACATCTGCTACTGGTTCTTCGTACCCGTATTTGCCCGCGTATTTCGAATCGGCCTGTTGATCATCGGCGCTGGGCTGATCTTCAATATTCATGATGCCGACGGACTGGTCGCATTTTACGACAACGGTCATGGTCCGCTGTCGCAGCTTCCGCTTTGGCTGCAGGCAGCGCTGTTCCTGGTTGTGTCGGATTTCATGCTGTATTGGCTGCACCGCATGTTTCACGGCGGCGGTTTCTGGAAATATCACGCCATCCATCATTCTTCGGAGGATCTGGAGTGGATTTCTGCAGCCCGGTTCCATCCGGTCAACTTGTTCGTCGGGACGATACTGGTTGATGTCATCCTGTTGATGGCGGGCATTTCCCCGAACATCATGCTGTGGGTCGGGCCGTTCACGACCTTTCATTCAGCATTTGTTCACGCCAATCTGAACTGGACGCTCGGCCCGTTCAAATACGTGCTGGCAACACCGGTCTTCCACCGCTGGCACCACACGGCACTGGAACAGGGTGGCAACACCAACTTTGCCGGGACTTTTCCGATCTGGGATATCCTTTTTGGGACCTTCCGGATGCCGAAGAATACGCTCCCCGACGACTATGGCGTGGCCGATCAGCCGATCCCGTCCGAGATCGGCGGACAATTGGCCTATCCGTTTCGCCACTAGCGCGACGGTTCAGAAGTTCTCTTCATGAGCGCAAGCGTCGAAACGATCAATCAGGAGAGAGCCTTCAGTCTTGGCCATGTGCCGGCCTGGTTCTGGCTGGGCCTCGGAGTGTATGTGCTTCTGTTGATCAACGGCAGCAGCCTTCTCAACGATTCCGATACCTACTGGCATATCGCCGCGGGGAGATGGATCCTCGATCATAACGCCTTGCCGCGGGTCGATATCTATTCTTTTACGAAAGCCGGGGAGCCGTGGATTTCAACTTCGTGGCTCGCGCAAGTTCTGTACGCCGAAGCTTTTGAGCTAGCCGGCTGGACCGGGCCGATAGTTGTCGCCGCGACATCTATCGCCGCAACGTTCGCACTCCTCGCGTTCATTCTCAGCCGTCGCATTGCCTCGTCGTATGCAATTATAATTGCCGTGGCGGCTCTGGTACTGTCGGCCTCCCACTTTCTTGCGCGTCCACATGTGCTTGCGCTACCGGTCATGGTTGCCTGGGTGAGCGGACTTGTGTCGGCTAGCGAGCGCCGCGAGGCGCCATCTTTCTGGTTGCTGCCGTTAATCGTTCTTTGGGCAAACCTTCACGGAGGGTTCGTCTTCGGGCTCGCGCTGGTCGCGCCATTCGCATTTGACGCTTTGTGGAATGCGGAGGGTTCGCAACGAAGGCCATTGGCCATGCGATGGATTGCCTTTGGCATCTGCGCACTGGCTGCGTGTTGTGCAACGCCTTACGGATGGGAAACGATCCTTGCGTCGCGCAAGATTCTCGAACTCGGAGACTTGCTGCATCTCATTTACGAATGGATGCCGGTGGACTTCAGCCGCTTCGGTCCGTTCGAAGCCTGTGTACTCGCGTTGATAGCGGGCGCGCTTTATTGCGGCGTAAAGCTTTCGCCGCCGCGTATTTTGCTGGTGCTGGGCTTGTTTTATATGGCCCTTTCTCATGTTCGAAACATCGAGATCTTTGCTTTGCTGTTGCCCCTTGTGGTGCTCACGCCCGTAGCATCACAATTCGGGCTGCAGGCGGTCCGGTTGGCCAAGATGTCCTTCCCGATTGCTTCAACCGTGGCGCTGGTCGCAATGCTTGGCGTCTCAACATGGGCATTCGCGGCTAACCACACGTTTTCACCCCCCGCGAACCAGTCACCGGCAGCTGCCGTGGACGTGCTGAAAGAACAAAACCCCAAGCGGGTTCTCAATGACCTTCCGTTCGGGGGATACTTAATCTCACGAGGGCTGCCGGTATTCGTCGACGGGCGGGCTGAGCTGTACGGCGAACAGTTCGAAATGGCATATTACCGCGCACTCCAGCTTAAAGACGTAAATCTCTTTCTCGATATGCTCAAAAGCTACGACGTTGATGCCGTGCTATTGACGCCCTCGACGCCGGCGGCAAGTCTGCTCGATCGCCTCGATGGCTGGCAGCGCGTCTACTCGGACGGGACCGCCGTGCTGCATGTTCGCACCGCACATTGACCGGCCAAGGCAACGCAGTTTTCCAAATCAATCTCGATCCCGCAGTGCTGTCCGCCGGGGTAGCTACAGCGGTTGGATTTCAGTCTTCGTTTAACTTATCGACATAAGCAGGTAAGGTTGTCTCAAGAGCGGTTTGCAATGACCGAACGCAATCAATCACTGGACTTGTTGCGTGGCGCGGCCATCCTGATGGTCCTTCTCGCGCATTGTGCCCAAGCGACGACAAGCATCGTCCCGGGCTTGAATTCATTCGCATTGGACCATGGCGAACTGGGCGTTCAGCTGTTTTTCATCGTCAGCGGCTACACGATGATGCTGACGTTTGGAGAGAGGGTCGATCTCGCTGCAGCCCGCTCTTTTTATATTCGTCGCGCATTCAGGATTGTTCCGCTTTTTTGGGGGGCCATTTTTTTCTACGTCCTGATCACGAAAGGCGAGGGCTTCAAGGTCTGGGCGCCGGACGGCATCAGCGCGAGCGACATCCTCCTGACGTTCTTTTTTCTCCATTGGTCCAGTGTCACCGCGTTAAATTCGGTCGTTCCGGGCGGCTGGAGCATTGCCGTGGAAATGCAGTTTTATCTGCTGTTTCCGCTCATCATCTATTTCTTCAGGCGGCGCAATGGCCCCATTTTCTTTTACGCCCTTGTCGCTCTGCTCAGCGTTGTGGGGCAATTCGCGGCGCAACGATATTTGATTCCGCAGATGGCCGCGTCTTTGCCGGAGAACCAAGCCTATCTGGCTGGCGGGTTCTTCTACTGTTGGCTACCGAGGCAATCCATCTGCTTTGGATTTGGCATTTTGTTGTACCAGTGTATCGAACATAGAAATCCGCCTACGCTGGGCGTACTATTGCTGATGGGGGCCTCCCTGGCCTCGTCATGGGGAGGTTCATGGGGAGGCCAAATCGTCATTTTGTTTGCGATTTCGTTCGCGATTTTGGCGTCGAACGTCACCGTGTCATTTATGTCGCTTTTGGGCCGTCATTCTTATGCCATCTACCTCACTCACTTCGCGTTGGTGTCGGCGGTCACCATGCTGATTTCGGTTGATCTTATCCCGATGTTTGTGCTGGTCACCGGCGCCTCATTGGGGGTCAGCTATTATGTAATCGAACCTTTGTTCGAGCGTCATTTCAACCGGCTTGGCCACGTCCTCGCCGCCCGGCCCAAAACCGTCACAAGTGCCGCTTGAAATGGATTGGCAGGGGGACACCGGCTGGCCGTCGGTTTCTCAGTTCCGTTTGCAGTTCTTTCACTAATTGTCGTCAGATTTGCCCCGTCGGGCGCCGGTTCCGCTGCGTATCGCTTTAGCCGGCTTGTCAATGCCCCGGGGTATAGTATGTCGCTCAGTTCCTTGCGTACGCGCGTGCGCGCGTTTTTCCGATCCTGCTCGCTCGCGATTGGAATCCTTCTGTGGCCGCTAGCTGCGATCGCCGATCCTCCGGCTGACGTCGTCGCGGTCAATGTCGATCAGGCCAAGCTCGTCAAGCTCCCCGGCCGCGTTGCCACCATCGTCGTCGGAAACCCGCTGATTGCAGACGTAACCCTGCAGAGCGGCGGAATTGTCGTCGTGACCGGCAAGGGCTACGGCGCGACCAACTTTATTGCGATGGACCGCAGCGGCGAGGTGCTGGTGGACCGCGTGATACAGGTCGAGGGCCCCACCGACCAGCTTGTCACCATCTATCGCGGTGTCGAACGCGAATCCTATAGCTGCATGCCGATTTGCCAGCGGCGGGTCACCTTGGGCGACGGCGATGGCTACTTTAAATCGGCGATGGATCAGGCCGGCTCTCTCAACAGCCAGGCCAGCGGCAGCGCCGCCGCGGCAGGTAAAACGAACTAGCGGGTCCCCCAGCGCGTCGGCGGCATCCGGCACGCTCCGGACGATGTCTGCCGGCATTCGATTGCTAATCGATCCCGGTTCGCGCGAGCCGTATCCTCGAAAATGGTTAATGCGCGGTTAACGGAACGGGCCATCCTGCTCCAATTTGACGAAACACTTCAACAATCACTTTCAGGTAATTCTTGCGCGCAGAAGATTGCTGCCGCCTCAAGGATTTCTCGATGCCGTCGCCCGCTGCTTCAAGCGCTTCCGTCCGAAATATATTGCGCCGATTTCGCCGCAACCGTCGGGGTTCGGCCGCCGTTGAATTCGCCCTGGTCGCGCCGCTGTTCTTTGCACTGCTGTTCGCGATCCTCGAGACGGCCATCGTGTTTTTCGCGGGCCAGGTGCTTGAAACCATCACCCAGAATTCCGCACGCATGATCTTGACGGGTCAGGCGCAGACCGCTTCCTACACCCAGGCACAGTTCAAAACTTATGTCTGCGGTCAGATCCCCGCGCTGTTCACCTGCAGCAATATCTACGTTGATGTGCAGAGTTATGGAAATTCGTTCGCCGGCGTGACGATCAACAGTCAGATCGACGGAAGCAACAATTTCGTCAACAACATGCAATATAATCCGGGTACCGCCGGCCAAATCGTTGTCGTGCGGCTGTTCTATCAGTGGCCGCTGTTCGTCACCGGGCTTGGCTACAACATTTCGAATCTAACCGGCAGCAAGCGGTTGCTGACCGCAACGGCGGCGTTCCAGAACGAGCCTTATTGAGGCAGGCCGATGAAAAGGATGTCGAAAATGTTGTTTCGCGCGCGGCTCTCTGTCATCAACCTGATCAAGGATTGTAGCGGCCTCGCGGCGACCGAATTCGCCTTCATCGTACCGATCATGCTCGTGATGTTCTTTGGCACGGTCGAGTTTTCATCCGGAGTGGCGGTCGATCGCAAGGTAACGCTGGTGGCGAGAACGCTGTCCGATTTGACGTCCCAATCGGCGGCGGACGTGAACGATACCTATCTGAAAAATGTCTTCACCGCCAGCATAGCGATTCTGGCGCCGTATTCGGCAACACCAACGCAGGCCACGCTTTCGGAGATCTATGTCGACTCCAACAAGATCGCGAAGATTCAATGGAGCAGGGCTGCAACCATTGCGGGCGGCGCCACGCAGGCATCGCTGGCGCCGTCGAGCCACAACGCGGGCGATATCGTTACAGTGCCGACAGCGCTTTCGGTCAAGCAAACCTATCTGATCCTCAGCGAGGTAAGCTATCTCTACACACCCGCGGTCGGCTACGTGATGGGGAAGGCCGGCGTGACGTTGACCGATGTCGCCTATACCCGGCCGCGTCAAACCACTTGCGTGACTTATAATAGTGTCCCCGCCGGCTGCCCGACGCCCTGAAGCGGACTGCCCGCTGTTTCGCAATAGAAAAAAGGCCGCGCGGTGAGCACGGCCTTTTCTTGTTTGATGGAATTTCCCAGTCTGTGCTTTCGCGAGCCGGACCGGATGAAATTCGATTAGCCGGCGGCGCGCAGATTGTCGGCCGAAGACTTGCCAGAGCGGCGATCTGCTACGATCTCGTAGCTGATCTTCTGGCCTTCACGCAGCGTTCCAAGTCCGGCGC
>Ga0209117_1000444_pt1 | contig 17536 bp, 15 predicted proteins | sample BlaSpr_A8_OM2_M2_FD_187978 | JGI IMG/M metagenome (GOLD analysis project Ga0209117, IMG submission 187978) | Forest soil microbial communities from Thunder Bay, Ontario, Canada - Black Spruce, Ontario site 2_A8_OM2_M2 (SPAdes) (version 2) | ecosystem: Environmental > Terrestrial > Soil > Boreal...
ATTTCGACCCGGACCGCGATCGAAGCCATGCCTGAAGGCTGCATCGCCGTGGTCGATGCCATGGGCGTCACCGACGCCGGCATCTTCGGAGACATTCTGTGCGCACGCATGAGCAAGCGCGGGGTCGCTGCGCTCGTTACCGATGGCGTCGTGCGCGATCTCGAAGGCGTGCTCGGCACCGAGTTACCCGTATGGTGCGACGGCTTCGCGGCTCCGCCCTCGGTCGCCGGGCTGACATTCGTCGGTTGGGGCGAACCGATCGGTTGCGGCGGTGTCGCGATCTTCCCGGACGACATTATCGTCGCCGATCAGGACGGTGCCGTGGTGATTCCAAAAGCGTTTCTCGACCTCATTCTGGCCGAAGGTGCGGAGCAGGAGCGAATGGAAGCCTGGATCGTCGACCAGGTGAACTCTGGCGCGGTGCTGCCGGGCCTGTATCCGATGAATGCCGAGACCAAGGCGCGCTATGCGGCCTCAAAGAAATAGTCGGGACGGACCGGCACCGCGTCTGTCGTAGAGGAGGAACTCCATGGATATCCATCATGCCGGCTCACGGCCGACACGCCTGGCGCCCAAAGAGTATTTTACCGGCACGGTCTGGCAGGATCCGATCATTGCCACCGAAGCGCCGGCGCGGATTGTTTCGAACTGCGTATCCTTCGAGCCGGGCGCGCGGACGAATTGGCATTCGCACCCCCTCGGTCAGACGCTGTACGTTATCGCAGGTGTCGGCCGGATTCAGACCAAGGGCCAACCGGTGCGCGAGATCCGGCCGGGCGATGTGGTCTGGATTCCGCCGGGCGAAAAACATTGGCACGGCGGCTCTCCGACCAATGGCATGATCCACATCGCTATGCAGGAATCGCTGGACGGAAGCTATTCGACCTGGATGGAGCCGGTGACCGATGCGGAATATTCCGCAAAAGTCGCCGGATAGCGACTTGGTGTGCCCCGGATGCTGCGCAGCGCGCCGCGCTTGCGGCGTGGTGCGCTGGTGATCCGGGGTCCATCTTTGTTCAGACGACACGTGGGTTGCCGGCTCTGCGGAGCAGCGTGAAGGTACGCTGCACCGCGTCCGGGACACACGGCAAACCTTAAATCCGCTGTGCCGTCCAGGTGCCGGAGCACAAAGCGCCGCGCCACGTCCCCGATCCCGATGTGGCGGTGAGGTGGCCCGAGCCGACGGCGCGTTTCATCCCGCTTGCCAGGGCGACGCTGATGTTGCCGGCATCGGCGACACGGCCCGATGCCGTCATCATCGCATTGGTCGATGCGACCTGACCCTTGTTGATCCCGATCGAAACGCTTGCTCCGCCGCCGCAAGCCGCATTCGATGATGCAATCCGGACATTCCATTCGCCGTCGAACGTCGCGGCTGCGGCCGGCGTGGCGACTGACATTCCCAGAAGCACCAGGACCCGGGTGGCGATAATCGTTTTGCGAAAGTGTTCCATGACCTTCCCCTTTGTTCGACGCCGGCATGGTCACACACGGTTTCGCCGGAGAATGTGACGGGGATCACGCCGCTGTTGCGGGTCGCTTTTTTGCGTGAACCCCGTCAGGTCGCGGCCCGACGTGGCGTGTCGCGCAGTTCGACGAGATGGGCACAAGCAAAAGGCCCCGCCGGAGAGACGGGGCCTTTGCGTGAAATTGCTATTGTTGTGGCCTGCTAGTTCAGCCGGCTCCAGGTCTGGCCGCCGCAGAACATGCCGCCGAAGGCGCAGCCCTGGACTCGCAGGCTGTCCGAGCCCTTTAGCGCGATCGTCGAATCATAAGTGCTGCCGGTGTTCGGGTCGAAAATTCGTCCGCTCCATTTGGAGTCCTTGCCGGGCTTCATATTGATCAGGACCTGCTCGCCGTTCTGGTTCGACTTCGCGTCCACGGAATATCCGCAGAGATTGGCGCCGCACTGCTCGATCCGGACCTTGCCTTCCTTCTCTTCCGTCAGCCACACGCCGAGCGGTGTATTCGCCGACTGAACTGCCGGGGTTGCGGGCCTCTGTGCCGGCGCCGTCGCAACAACCGGAGGCGGTACGGGCTTGGCGGCGGGGGCGGCGTCCTGCTGAATTTGCGGTACGCTGGCCGAAGGCGGGGTTGAAGTTGCGGAATCCGCGGGCGCAACATTCGCCGTGGCGGTCGACGGTTCGGGTAAAGTGTTCGCGGGCGCGGGGGCCTGCCCGGTCTGTGCAGGTCCTGCGGCGGGTGCCTGCGGATCGATCTTCGCCTGCTCGGGCGTCTGTTTGCGCGGACGGTCACTGTCCTGATCGTTACGTGAGCGCTTGGTTCGTCGCCCGCTGTTGTCGTAGACGCCCGGTATCGAAACCGTGCCGCGATCCGGATCGATGCGAATGGTGCGTCCGCCGTATTCGAATGTGTACTGGGCCTGCGCGGCGGTGCTCGCCAGCACAAACGCGGCGATCGCAAAAAGCTTTTTCATGATGACCTCCTGAGCAGGTGGGACCTCAGTCCCGACCCTACGCTTCGGTAGCGTTCGGCAGAGTGATCTACATCACATTCATGGTATGAGTCGTGTATTGCCGGCTTTTGGTTCAAAGCTCTTCGACAGCCAGTCTAATTTAGGACCGCATACGCGGTCAATTTCCGGCGAAAGCGCTCATTCCGCGGCGGGATTATCCAAACACGCGGCATAGATCTTCTTGAAGCTGCCGTCCTCCATTAAGATGTGCAACCATTGATCGACGAAGGCCTTCAGAGCGGCGTCGCGCTGCACCCATTAGGCTTTCTCGGCGAAGTCGAACGGCTTTTCCGGATGCACCGCGCAGAGCACGCCGGGGTGAAACCTTTGCTGGTATCGCGTCTCCGAGGCATCCGTGATCATCAGATCGGCGTTGCCCTTGGCGATCTCGTCGAAGATCGTGACATTGTCATTGAGATTTTGATCTCGGCATTTTTGACATTGCCCCGGGCGAATCGTTCGTTGGTGCCGCCGGTATTGACGATCACGCGTGTGTCCTTGGCGTGTCCTCCAATAAGTCTTGTCTTCTCGAAATCCTTTTTTTCCTTGTCCCCTCCGCAATTAGCAGGTGATCACCCAATTGGGTGAAGAACCAGAGCCGATTTCGTGGCCTGTTAGCCGGACCTGCTTATGCGGATTGGAATGGCCCGGTCCCTCTCCATAACAAGATTTCGAGATCTTGAGTTTGTGGATCAGATTCAACGACAGACGAAGGAGCGCTATGAAAATTTCCAGGATGTTCATCTTTGCCCTAACACTGATCATTGCCGGTTCAGCGGCAGCGTATTCGGCTTCCGCTCAAGTAGTTGCGTTGGGTGCCAGCAACACTGAAGGACACGGCGTCGGTTCGTCGGAAGCGTTCCCCGCCCAGTTGGAACGAATACTCCAGGCGAAGGGGTCACACATGCAGGTCAGAAACGCTGGCGTCTTTGGCGACACTACCGGAGGGATGCTGTCACGGCTTTCGAGCAGCGTCCCCGAAGGCACCAAGATTGTCATCTTGCAATTTGGCGGCAACGACTTTCGTCAAAATGTCACTCCGGCCCAGCGGCAGGCCAACATCGCCAGTATCCAGCAGCAATTGCGAGCCCGCGGCATCAAGATCATCCAGGCCGATGGATTCGTAAGTGCGGCGCTGAAGTCGGGAATGGCCCAGAGCGACCGCATTCATCTCACCGCGGCCGGCCATCAGAGAGTGGCCTCGCAGCTGGCGGGGTCGATCTGATAGCGCTGTTCTAGGTCCCGCGACGTTGCGCGAGACATTTTGTCCGCGCGTATCGGACGACAAGGCCCACTACGGCTAAGGGTAGTGGGCCTTGCGTGTTTTTCCATCGATTTGGATAAATGGCGATGTCATCAGATCCGGCTCAAAACAACGAATTGTTATCCACCGCTGATGCTTCATCGAAACCCAAGGTGAAACGCCGATTTCACATCCGTACCAAGGAATATCTGAAATCTCAGATACAGAATCGAACCGCCGCCGAACTGGCGATGCTTGCCAAGGGTTTGGCTGTCGCCCTCGTCACCATTGTGCCAATCGTATTGACCGTGATTGTCATCTCCAAGGCCATGGTCGAAAATGGAATCGTGATGACCGCCCTCCGGGTGCCGCAATCGTTTGAAGCTGCGGGCTACACCTCAGACACCGCGACGCAGCGGCTGCTCGATGAAATATCCGCGCTAAACCGCAACTCGAATGCTGCTAAGCCTAAAACCGCTCTTGGCGATACGCAATTGATCGACGCCTTATCGTCAATCGAAACCCCGGCTGGAAATCTTGACCTCAAATCGTTTCAATCCCTGATTCAAAGGGTGCTAGGAAAGAAAATTATCCAAATCTCAGGTGAAATAACCGCGCGAAACGAAAGCGGAAAAGAATTGCTAAGGCTGCGGTTACGTCAGACGCCCGGTCGCGAGGGCTTGATCGATGTCGAGACCGCGCAGGGCGCGGAGGATTTGTTCAGGAAGGCCGCGCTAAATCTGCTGGAGCATATCGATCCCGAGATTGCGGCGGGCATCTATTTTCGTGAGTATGGCGACGAGGAGAGCGCGATGCGGCTGACAGCGGTGGCCCTTGCCGGCGGTCACCCGGATGCGGAGAAATATGCGCTGAACCTAAGAGCATACATTTATCTGGGCCGTGGCCAGATTGACCAGGCAATGGCGGCCTCAGAAAGCGCGCGGGCAATGGACCCCGACTTCGTTGCAGCCGATTATACCAAGGCATTCGTCCTGCTTGCCCAAAAGCGGCTAGAGGAGGCCCTTGAAATCGTCAAGCGAGGAGTCGATCGCGCGCCTCAATCCGACAACAGTTACAATAGCCTCGGCATCGTTCTGAACGCGATTGGCCGCAAAGACGAATCGATCGAAGCTCACAGGACCGCGCTTCGCAAGAATGGTCGAAGTATTGTGGGCTACCGACGGCTGGCAATTGTGCTCCGCGACGCGGGTCGTGGCAAGGAAGCCAGCGAAGTGCTGCTGACAGGAGTTGCTGTGGTGCCAAACAGCGCCATGCTTCAATCAGACTATGGCGAGGACCTTCAGCGGCAAGGACGTAACTATGATGCGATGGGCCCGCTGCGTAAAGCCTATGAAATGCAGCCGGATAACATCCGGTTTCAGGTTGGACTCGCGGAGGCCGAATTCAATCAGGGACACACCGCCGATGGCATCAAGCTTTCGACCATCGTTAAAAACAGAATAGCCAATGGCGAAAAGCTGCCTGCCAATATCAAGCAACGTGCTGACAAGCTTATTTCGCGCGTCCCCGCGCCGGATTTGGAAGCGGTAACACTGACAAACCCGGGGCGATAGGATCACTTTAGGTCGGGCCGATTGCGGCCTTAGGATGTGTGCTTTGACGATCTGATCGGCCGAAAGCTCTGATTGCTCCACAACGCGCGAAAGTTGTGCGTCGCATCGGACGCGTTAAGATTCGGCTTTTATCAGGGCCGTGACGGTCGCAGAGTTCGTACTTGCGGCAATTGAATAATCTGTCCGGCCTTCGGCTGTGAAATTGACGGCCGCTGCCGACGCGCAAATATCCAGATTGAAAGGGCATACAACCCCAGCAAGCCGATGGCGATAGCGCCGGCGAGTGCGATCAATATTCTCCTGAACATTGAAGTTCTTTTCTGACGTACGAGAGGCCCGAATGCAAAGTCTACTTTTAATCAGGATCCCCGCGCGCCACCCGTTTGGGTGATGCCGAAACCGACATCGAAGTTAGCCGTCGATCAAGGGAAGTCCACAAGCCGCCGCCGCTCAAATCGGAACCAAAATCGCCGCCAATGGCCGACCTTGCAAGCGTCGATTGGCTCCAATCAAACGATGCCTCCTCTGTGAACTCTTTGAATGAGCATCAGCAGGTCCGTTTGTCGGCCGGTTCCGGTTTTTGAGAAAATGCGCTTCAGGTGGGATCGCGCCGTTTCGAATGAAATCCCCATGATTTCGGCGGCAGCGGGCAGGGCAATTTCCTGCTCGAGATGGGAAATCAACGCGGTCTCGGTCAGAGTCAGATTGAATAATTTCTTGAGCAGGTCGGGGGGCGTAGGTGCCGGCCGCTTCTCGGGGTCGGAAACAAGAAGGATCGCCCTGGCAGGCGAAAAAATCGCGGCTGTCAGGCCGCTTAAACAGATGGCCTGGATGATCAGCGGCCGTTTCGGCGGTCGATGCGCGAGGACGAACGGCAATGGATTCGTCGCATTCCGCACGGTGTTCTGGCGAATCTCTGCAATCAGATTTGTCAGGGCGAGACTGTCGACCGGGCTCGAGCATCTGATGTTTCCCCACGACAGATCGAGACCATCACCAAGGATCAATTGGGCCTGGGCGTTGTATCGGATCACTTTTCCAAAATGATCCAGCAGGAAACATGCGCACCCGAGAGACTCGTAGGCATCCACCATTCCGGTCGCGTTTGCGTAGGCCAGATTGCGGGCCAGGAGCGCCGCCTGATTGAGATATGGCGCGAACCTCACAAGATCGTTCTGCTCGTGCGAATCGTAGAATCCTTGCTTGTCGCCCCGTTCGAGGACGAGACACCATTCGTCCTCGGAATTTGAAAATCCGATCACCGCCGACCAGTTGGCGTCGAATTTTGCAAGAAAGCCTCGATAATAATCCGATTTTTCCAATTCATCCCGACTGGCAAAATCCTGATCGACAAAGATGCCCTTGGTTTTAATCAACGGCAGGCCGCGGGTTCGTTGGTCGCGCAGGTGCCACTGATCCCGGAAGTAGACTTTTAAACCTTCTTCAAGAGATCGACTGTGCGGAGTGCCAGGTCCTCGCCCCTTGACCTGTAGGAGAACAGCTCCAGTCGCGTTGCCGTATTGCGCGATGGTCTCCATGGCGCGCACCCATTGCGACGGATCGACCGCCGCATCCAGCAACGACTGGGATGCGGCGGCGAACGAAATCAGATCTCGAGGCATGCTTGAACGGAACCCAAAGCTTAACGGAAACCAATGATTATCGACCAGGACAGTGACGCGAATCGGCCCTTCGCCCCCAGGGAGTTGGATTCCGGTGTGAGTCCGACACCCACTCACCCAATTGGGGGAATGCAGGGAAATTCAACCGATGTACACGTCCAGGCAGAAACCCTCGTGGGAAATTATCTTTCTTGGGGACAGATCGGGCCATCCCGATCTGTCAATTGAATTGAAATACGCGGTCAGCAGACCGTAGGCAATGCGGGGGTCCATGTTTATTCGATTGCTGGTTGCCGGAATCTTCCTGGCTGTGGCTTCTCCCGTTTTCGCACAAACCTTCAACCAGTTCCTGGTGTTCGGCCCCAGCCTGCTCGACAGCGGTTATTTCAAGTATAGCGGTGGCGATGCTCATTTTACGGCTGCGCGCGCCAATGGCGGAGCACTGACGCCATCCGGCGGCATCATGAACACCGACATTCTGGCGTCTCGTTTCGGACTCACCGATGTATCGGTCAGCGCACCCGGTGGGGGGACGAACTACGCAGTATCCGGCGCCCGCATCGACGGGCCGAATCCGCTGCCCAATACCGCGGGAACGCCGTCCATCGTTCAGCAGATGGCTAACTACCTGGCTTCCACCGGTGGTGTGGCCAATTCGAATGCGCTCTATCTACTCAGCGCCGGCAGCAATGACGTCGGTTTTGCCAGAACGACCTATGGTTTTCAGACCCCCGCGTATTTCGCGTTTCTGGCGGATCAGGCCAACACCTTTGTGAATGCCGTGGCCCGGCTCCAATCGGCGGGCGCGCGCTACATTGTCATTCCCAAACTGACAGGCGACTTTCTCAACACATCAATCTACAATGGCCTTTCGGCCGCCGGCGTCAAATTCATCCCGGCTGACCAGGCCGCGATGATTGCCGCGGTGAAAGCATCGCCGGCTCGTTTCGGCTTTACCTCGGTGACCCCGGGAACGCTGCCGCCGGTACTCTCTTCGCCCTCGGCGTGTCGGCCGCCGGCTGGCGGCTATTCCGGTTATGGACTCTACTGCATCCAGTCGACGACGCAGGCTCCCGGCGTCGCCTATCTCGGCTCCGCGAATGCCCTCCAGACCAGCCTCTATTCAGACGATCTGCATCTGTCGCCCGCGGGCCAGAAGATCCAGGCCGACTATTATTACAGCCTGATCGTTGCGCCCAGCCAGATCTCGTTCCTCACCGAAAATGCCATTCAATTTCGCCACGGTGTCACCGGCGGCATTCAGGAACAGATCGACATTTCCCAACGCAAGAGTGCCCCAGGCTTCAACGTCTGGTTCAATGGCGATGTATCGTCGTTGAAGCTGAACAACAGCTCCACTGGTTTTCCTGGCGATCCCAGCACGCCTGTATCGGGGACGCTGGGTCTGAACTACCGCATCAACAATGCGCTGATCGGTGGCGCACTCACCCTCGGCACGCAAAGCCCCAGTTTTTCGTCCGGCGGCGGCTTCACGGAAGATGAAATCGCGCTCAGCGTTTACGGCGCGACGCGAACGGGACAAGTTTGGGCCAATGCGATTTTGACTTATGGCTGGCTCAGCTACGACGTTAATCGCATCGTCCCGCTCGGTATCTCCTTCGAGAGCAACACCGGCAGTACACGGGGGCGCAACGTCTCGTTCGCGGGTCTGGTGGGTTACGACTTCGTCACGGGCTCGGTCACGCATGGACCCGTCGTCGGAGTCGGGGTGCAATCCGTCGGGGTGAACGCGTTCACGGAATCCGGCAGCTTCACCAGCCTGGGTTTCAGCAACATCGGACGTAACGCGGTAGTCTCGGCCCTCGGTTATCGCGCCAGCATGGTCTGGGGGATCTGGAAGCCGTTCGCTCAAGTAACCTACAATCACGAATTCGACGGCCTGGATCACGAAGTCACGGCAATCCTCACAAGTATGGTTGCGCCGAGTTATTCCCTTCCGATGGTTAGCCTCGGACGCGATTGGGCCAGCACGACGCTCGGCAGCACCGTCGATCTCGGGCCCGACCTGACCGGGCTTGCCGCCTTCACCGCGCAATTGGGTCAGGCTCACACGACGAGTTACGGCGGACGGATTGGCGTCAACTACGCTTTCAACGCGCCGGTCTCCGTGGAACACTGAAACTTCGCAATGTCAGCTACCTCGGGTCCGGACCGGATGCTCAGCTAGTTTGAGCGCCTCGGCCGCTGGAAAGCGATCGTCATGGCAAAACGCGGGGATAGACTTGCAACCAAATCCGGCATATCCGGGCTTCGCGCCGCACGGAGAGGATCGCAACAGTGACCATCTCGATGTACAAATCTTCAGTCGGCGTATTCACGCAATTTCTGGCCAGTCTGTCCGATCTTCTTGACCGCGCGGCGGTTCATGCCGAGGCGCGAAATATCGATCCATCGATTTTGCTCAATGCGCGGCTCTACCCCAACATGTATAGCCTCAGGCGTCAGGTGGGAGAGGCTGTCAGGCATGCAGTTCTCGCCTGTGCTCTGCTGGCCGGCGTCGACCCGCCGGTATTTCCAGATACCGAGCCGGACATTCCAGAACTCAAGGCGCGTATCGCAACCGCGATAGATTTCATCCGGAGTCTGCGGCCGGCTCAGATCAACAATGCGGGCGAAAGAGAAGTGGTTTTCACGTTTCGGAACGGTTCGAAGCGAAGATTTACCGGCCAAGCCCTTCTGCTTACTTTCAGCACGCCGCAATTCTTTTTTCACGTCACCACGGCATACGACATCTTGCGCCATTGCGGCGTCGATCTCGTCAAGAAGGATTTTCTGGGAACACCAAGTCAATCCCAGGCGGATTGACGGGCTAGATTTCGCCGCCGTCGTTCCGGACGAAATTCGCAGCCGCGGCTCGTCCGGTCATTTCGCTTTTGAGCGCCTCAAATCGCTGCCGCGCCTCGCTCTCGCGATCGTCCACGAACTTGACGGCGGCATCCCCGGACATCGGCCCGCTGATCACAGGCATGGAATTTTCGCCGATCGTCTCATCCACATAATATTCGCCATTGTCCTCGCGGCGGACAGTCCATTTGAAACGGATCGCTGCCATGGGGCCGGGGCCGAACTTCTGATAACCATCAGCGGCGCTCCGCTCAGGAGCGATCGGGGCGTCCTCAACCGCTGACTTTTCCGGCGCGTGGGCGGATTCCGGATGATCGAGAATGCTGGCGATGGCCGCGAGTGCATTGTCGGTCGGGTCGCTTTGAATCAAGATCTCAACCTCCGGATATTGCGCCATAAGCAGGATAGGGAACTCCGCTGTCAGTGCCGGGTTCCATTCCTCGCTGTGGAATACGGCTGAGTTTTGTCGATTTACGCGCAAACTGGCGGCAATTTTCTCTTCCAAGGGGGCGCTCGTGTTCGAGCTGGGCCGCCAAGCGGAGCAACGTTGCCTCGTCGGCAATCCGGCTGAATTCCATGCCGGCGGCACCGACATCGCCGGCTGGCCGGACATGGAAGCTATCACTTCAGCCGAGCACGTCCTGATTGATGACGTTCTGCCGTATCGGTTCGCCGTCGAGCGCGCTTAGAATGTTGCGCGCGGTCTGCTCGCTCATCCGGTCGACCGCTTCCCGCGTCACCCCGGCCACGTGCGGCGCCATGATGACGTTGGGAAGCCCGAAAAGCGAATGGCCAAGCGGCGGTGGCTCCTGTTCGAAAACGTCGAGGCCGGCGCCGGCGAGTTGGCCGGAAACCAGCGCGTCGTACAGCGCCGGCTCGTCGACAATTCCACCGCGCGCGGTATTGATCAAATAGGCGGTCGCCTTCATGCGCTTCAACCGCGCCGCATTGAACATCCCGACCGTCTCCGCTGTCTTCGGGCAATGAATGCTGACAAAATCGGCGCGCGGCAGCGCGGCGTCGAGATCGGCGACGGGCTCGCAGCCCGCCGCTTTGATCTCGGCGGCTGATTTATAGGGATCGTAGACCATGACGTTCATTTCCATGGCAAGGCAGCGTTTGGCGGTGCGCGTGCCGATGCGGCCGAAGCCAACGATAAGGACCGCCTTGCCGAACAAATCGTAGGGCAACTTGCCCAGACGGTGTCCCCAATTGCCGTCCTTCACGATGGAATGCATTTCCACCGCGCGCTTGGCCAGCGTCAGCATCATGAACATCGCCTGTTCCGCCACGGACGGAGAATTGGCGGTACCCGCCACCATCAGCGGAACTTTGCGGCGGCTCAGCGCCGGGACATCAACGGCGTCGTAGCCGACGCCGATCCGGGTCACCACCTTCATGTCCATTGAGGCTTCAAGTTCGGGCTCGCCGAAACGGGTAGCGCCGAGCGCCACGCCATGAACCGGCGCTTGCGCCTTGAGCATGGCCTCGAAATCCCCCGAGGAAATCATATTGGGAAATTCAACGAGTTCGATGTCGTCCCGCTCCCTCAACAGAGCCCGTCCTTGCTGCGACATCGATTCAGTGACGAAAATTTTCTTCTTGTTGGTCGCCATTCCCCGTTCCTTGCCCAGCCCCTTGGCTTTTCTTGTTATGCGTTGTCATGCGTTGTGCGGCCGTCAAATGACGGCGCCAGTGCCCTCGTTTAGCAGGTGCATATTGTTGAGGTCCACTGCCAATCGAAGCGGTCCGCCATCGCGCGCGCCGGCGTTGGGATTAACCCGCCCGCAGATTAGCGCGCCTTCGAGCGTGAAATAAATCAGGGTCTCCATGCCCATCGGTTCGGTCACGTCCAGTACCGCGTCGAAGGCCTCGACCCCCGGCTCCGGATGCGCGTTCGCTTCGGTGATATGCTCCGGCCGCAAGCCCAGCAGCAATTTCTCGTTGCGCGCAACATTTTGATACCTCGCCGCGCGACCGGGCGGCAGCGGAAAGGCGATGCGGTCGGTCAGCCGGATGTGCAGTTTGCCGGCGACGTCCTCAAGCCGGCAGGGCATGAAATTCATCGCGGGCGAGCCGATGAAGCCTGCGACAAAGCGGGTGGCCGGGTTGTGATAGAGGTCGTTCGGCGTCCCGATCTGTTCGATGCGGCCATGGTTCATCACCACCACCCGGTCGGCAAGCGTCATCGCCTCGACCTGGTCGTGGGTCACGTAGACGGTCGTGGTGCGGACCTTCTGATGCACTTTCTTGATTTCGATCCGCATCTGGACCCGAAGCTTGGCGTCGAGGTTGGACAGCGGTTCGTCGAACAGAAAAACCTTGGGGTTTCGAACAATGGCGCGGCCCATCGCGACACGCTGGCGCTGGCCGCCCGACAGCTGCTTCGGCTTGCGGTCGACCAGCTCGACGATATCCAGCATGCGGGCGGCTTCGTCGATCCGTGTCTTGATCTCGGCTTTCGGAAAATGTTTCAGGCGCAGTCCGAACGACATGTTTTCCGCGACCGTCATATGCGGATAAAGCGCGTAATTCTGGAACACCATTGCGATGTCGCGGTCCTTCGGCGGCACGTCGTTGACGACGTCGCCTCCGATCATGATGTCGCCGTCGGTGATATCCTCCAGCCCTGCGATCATCCGCAACGTGGTCGATTTCCCGCAGCCCGACGGCCCCACCAGCACGACAAACTCATGGTCGGCGATATCGAGATCGATGCCGCGCACCGCCTCGACGTCGTCGTAACGCTTGATAACCTTGCGCAGCGTAACGTCAGCCATTGATATTAACCCTTTGTCGCGCCGGCGGTCAGGCCGGCGATGTAGTAGTCCATCAGGAACGCGTAGATGATGAGTGGCGGCGCAGCGCCTAGCAGGGCGCCGGTCATGATCTGTCCCCAGTTGAACACGTCACCCTTGATCAATGTGGTGATGATGCCGACCGGTAGCACCAGTTGATCGGTCGAGGTCGTAAACACCAGCGGATAGAGAAATTGCGCCCATGAGACCGTGAAGGCGAAGATGGTTGCGGCGATCAGGCCGGGCAGGGCGACCGGAATAAAGATCCGCGTCAGGGTCTGGAACCATGAGGCGCCGTCGATGATGGCGGCCTCGTCGAGTTCTTTGGGGATCGACGCGAAGTAGCCGATCATGATCCAGGTGCAGAACGGTACGGTGAGCGTCGGATAGACGATCAGCAGCACGTACCAACGGTTGATCAGCTGGATGCCGGTCAGGTCTCCAAACGCCGCGAACATCTTGAACAGCGGCAGAAACAGCAGCGTGTCGGGGATCAGGTAGGTCAGGAACACGCCGGTTGCGAGCGTCGCCGAGCCCCAGAACCGCATCCGCGCCAACGCGAACGCCGCAGGCACGCTGATCAGCATGGTGATCGTCACCACGAAGATCGAGACGCATGCGGAGTTAAAGAAAAACCTCAGAAACTGGTTCGATGTGAGCAACCCGGCATAATTCGCCAGCGTCGGATGGAACACCCACCACGGATTGGTTGCGGCCGAAATCTCCGCGCTGCTCTTGAGCGAAGTGATCAACATGTAAAGCGGAGGCACCAACGAAAAGATCGCGAACAGCGTCAGGAAGAAGTACGACCATCGCAGCGCCCAAGTGCGGTCGCGGCTCATACTGCCGTATTTGACCGCTCGGGTCGGCGCGGCCTTGTCGATCACCACGGTGCTTGTCATCAGGCTTCATTCCCGCGTTTGTTGATATCGCGCAAGATGAAGATCGCCGCGATCGCGAGGATCGGCACCATGAACAGCGAGACGCTAGCGCCCAGCGGAATATCGCTGCCTTCGATGCCGATCCTGAAAGCCCACGTCGCGAAAATGTGGGTGTGGTCCAGTGGACCGCCGGTGGTCAGGATCCGCACGATGTCGAAATTCGCAAAGGTGACGATGAGAGAGAACAGGGTGGTAATGGCGATGATGTTGCGCATCATCGGCAGCGTCACGTACCAGATGCGCTGCCACCAGTTGGCGCCGTCGATGGCCGCGGCTTCATAAAGCTGCTCGGGCACCGATTTCAGCGACGCCAGATACATGATCATGAAGAACGGCGCGCCATACCAGACGTTGACCAGAATGACTGAGAAGCGCGCCCAGTCGGCGTCGCCGGTCCAGGGGATCGGTCCAATGCCAAAGAACGACAGGGTATAGTTGAAGGCGCTGTAGGAGGGATCGAACAGCCACAGCCACGCCAGCGTGCTCATCGCCGGCGGAATCACCCACGGCACCAGCAGCATGCCGCGCCACTTGCGCTGGCCCTTCGCCGGGATGTTGTGAACGAAGTGCGCGACGATGAAGCCGATCAGCGCTTTGAAGATGACGGCCGTAATGGCGAAGATGCACGACTGCTTCACGACCAGCCAGAAGGTGTCGCGCTTGAACAGGAATTCAAAATTGCCGAGGCCGATGAAGCGCTGCATCGACTTGTTGAGCGTAGCCAGATGCAGGGAATAGAACGCGGGATAGATCACCAGAATTGCGATCAGAAGAATCAGCGGCAGCGTCATCAGAAACGCCGCGGTCGATTTCCGCTTCAGTGCGATCTTTAAGCTGGAGCGTCTACGTCGGCTTGCCGCTCGGGCAACGCTATTCGGCTGAAATGCGACGTCAACCATGATGCATCTTCCCTTGCGAGTTTCACCTGTGGTCGGGAAGCCGGCGTCGCGCCGGCTCCCGATCGTATGGAGAAATTAGCGGATATGCGCCGCAGCGGCCGCGAGCAGTCGGCCCGTTGCGGCGAATCCGCTGCCTCTCAGCTCCGCATGAAGCCTTCGCACTCGCCTTCCGCCCAGGCCAGCGTCTTCTCCATCGCTTCGCCCTGATAATACCGCAGGCACATCTTGGTGAGAGTGGCCTGTGCGTAGATCTGCTGGGCGACCTTCGGTGGCGCCGGCGACGCGGCGATCGACAGTGTTTGATGCTTGTACGGATCTGGATAGTGGAAGAGGGTTCCCTTTGGCGGGCCTTCTTCCGCCCATACTTTAAAGGTCTTCTGTTTTTCGAACGACGGCAAATCGTAACCACCGCTCGCTACAACCATCTTCTCGACCGAAGCTGGTTGCGACAGATACACTAGCAGGCTCTTGGCGGCTTCCTTGTTCTTGGAGAAGCTCCATGTGGTCCAGAAGTAGGGAAGGAACGGCGCAAACCTGCCTTTCGGCCCCGCCGGGAAGCCGTGAGTCCAGCATTGCTCGGCGACTTGCGGCGCGTCGCGTTTGGCAACCGCCCAGGCGCTCGGCGGATTCATGATCATCGCGCCACGGCCGGACACCAGCCATTTGTTGTTGGAGGCGTCGTCCCACGCCGCCACATCCGGCGGCAGGAATGCGATCAGCTTCTTGTAAAATTCAAGCGCCTGTCGCACCGCATCGGTCTTGACGGTCAGGTTGCCCTTGGCATCGACGAGTTGCGCGCCGAACGACTGGAAGATCGCGCCGGCGGTATCGACGTTGTCGGTGGTCTCGCCAAGGCCGATGCCGAAGGGGAAGCCGCCCTTGTGGCACGCCTCTGCCGCCTTCAGGAACGTGTCCATCGTCCAGTTGTCCGCTTTCGGCGGTGCGCCGGCCGGATACATCTCCTGCACGTCGATGTTGGCGAACTTCTTCATCAGGTCGATACGGGAGCAGGGCCCCTTGATCTGGCTGCCGACGCAGGCGGGAACGCCGAGCCACTTGCCGTCCAGTTGCCCGAGATACTGCACGGTGCCGTTCACCGCGCCGTTCTGCTTGATCAGCGGCTCCATGATGTCGTTGACCGGCTCCATCAGTTCGGAGTTGGCATGCGGCCACCATGTCGGCATCGCGAGAATGTCATGACCTGACTTCGCCTGCGCTTCGGCGGCGATGGTCAGGAGGTTCTTGTTGCCCTGGCTCGGGATGTAGTCGATGGAAACCTCGACCTTCTCCTTGGCCGCCCACTCATTGACCAGATCGGTAGAGGCCTTGTTGGCTCCGGGCACCCAGTGGTCCCAAAAGCCCATCGTCAGTTTGCCGGCGGCGTGAGCCCCTCTGATATACGGCGCGGTGATCAGCGCCGCTGATGACATGGCGGTAGCAGCAACGAATTGCCGACGAGAAAGCTTCTTCCGAGACATGGCGTTCCCTCCCTGGTGAGCCAATCGTGGTGAGCTTGGAAATCTCGTTGTTGTTTTTTTTCTCGCCGCCGGGCAGCCCGAAAATGGCGCTGCAGGGCGCTGCGGAGATTTCGTTTTGACGATCAGAGCAGAATTGCCGGCGTCTGTCGAGAAATCACGCGCCTGGGCTTCTAGTACTAACGTTGCGTGCAAATCGGCGAGCGCGAGAGTCGCTGCCCCTCCATTGCAAATCATCACTAGGCTCGGCGCAAAATAGATATTGCGCTGCACACATCGAAATAAGGTGTTAATGAAGGGTGCGCAATTGCGCCGCAGTCCGGTTTCAGCCTGTGTAACCGGTTCTTGCGGCAAGGCTTTCCCGATGGTGTGCAACCCGGCGCAACGGTAGACTCGCTCGGTGCGAAAACGATAATGTCCTGATACGGCAGGATGTCGTGCCGCCCCCAAAACCGCTCAGCCAATATCTCGAAATCGACCGTGGAGACTAAATAATGATCAGCCCGTCATCGACGGCGCGTGCGCAGTTGAGATTGCGCCTTGCGGTTGGGGCCGTTGCCGTCCTGCTTTTCAGCGCGCCCTCGGCGGTAGATGCGCAAGGGCTGGTTCAGGGCGTCCAGCAGGGAGCGCAAGCCGGCAACAAGGCTGCCGGACCGGTCGGCGGCGTGTTGGGAGGTGCGATCGGCGGGGTGGTCGGCGTATTCACCGGCGTGCTTGGTGTCGGGAAAAACGGACAAGCGCCGGCACCGAGCGGGACGAAACAGGCCGGGTCCGCGAAAACGGCCAAAGCCGCCAAGGGCGGCAAGGCAACCAAGCAGGCGGTGCTGACCCAGGACGGTGAACCGCAACTGACCGCCGAACAGATCGTCGCCAACAGCGATGCCAACATCGACCGGATCAAGGCGGAATTGCATCTCACGCCCGAGCAGGAGAAGAACTGGACCGCATTCAACAGCGCGATGCATTATCTCGGCCATAACGGCGCCGACCGTCTCAACTTGCGAATTGCGCGCGCCAAGCGCGACCCGCCCGACGATATTATCGAGCAGATGCGCAACGAAGCCCAGTTTCTCAACGACCGCGCGGTAGATCAGCGCAATGTCGCCGATGCCGCCGAGCCGTTATTCGCAAGCCTCGACGACAAGCAAAAAGCGACCTTCATCGAGGAAATGGTGCGCCTGAGCCATGAGCGAGGGCTGGATTAGGGCGTACATTCTCGGGAAAGCACGACCGATGACGCCAGCGCTCATCGGTCAATGCCGGCCGCGAATAGCCGGGCACACGTGCCCCTGGGGTAGGTTGAAGGCGCGGCACCCGGCTATCCTGCCGCAGCGGCGCGGCCCCTCAAATCGTCATGCAAAATTGGAGAAAAGCGGACGGTTCCGCGCCCCAGAGATGGCTGACTCATGACGTTGTCGGGAATTGGCTCTTTGCTCTCACTCCGCGCAGGCTTCGCTATCTGGCTCGTCATGCCCGGCCATAGCAGTCTGCCTTGCGCAGACTGCGGCAAGGAGACGTGGATGGCGGGGACAAGCCCGGCCGTCACGAAAAAGCGAAGCGAATGCAGGGCGACGACGCCCTACGGCTTGGGGAAATTCAGCTCCACGCCGACGCCATCGGGATCGTAGAGAAAAAATTGGGTA
>Ga0209117_1000446_pt1 | contig 17486 bp, 11 predicted proteins | sample BlaSpr_A8_OM2_M2_FD_187978 | JGI IMG/M metagenome (GOLD analysis project Ga0209117, IMG submission 187978) | Forest soil microbial communities from Thunder Bay, Ontario, Canada - Black Spruce, Ontario site 2_A8_OM2_M2 (SPAdes) (version 2) | ecosystem: Environmental > Terrestrial > Soil > Boreal...
GGGCGGGCCTTTCCCGCCATTGCGCCCACGACTAAACCCAGGCGAGACCCAACACCCTATTCATTGCTCTGGCCCTTCTTTCTGCTCTGCTCATTAATTCCGTGCTTGTGGCGCCAAACGTGCGGAATTGGGTCGAGGTCACGAGCGGGCATGCAGTGCTTCCCGATAAGCGTCGATCGTCAGGTCGGCGCAGCGCTCCCAGGTGAAATGCGACGCCCTGGCGCGACCTTTGGCGACCAGCTCCTGGCGGAGTTCGGGCCGGGTCAGCACCGCCTCCACGGCCGCGATGAAGCCCTTGACGTCGGTGGGGTCGATGAGCAGCGCACCATCCCCCAGCACCTCGGGCAGACATGACGTGTTGGAGGCGATGACCGGAGTGCCGAGCGACATCGCCTCGAGGGCTGGAAAACCAAACCCTTCCTGCAGCGACGGATAGACCACGGCGTCGGAGAGTTCCATCAACCGCGGCATCTCCTCGCGCGGGACTTTGCCTGTCCATCGCACCCGCGATTCCAGGCCTAGAGCCTTCACCTTGTCGCGGTAAGTCGGGAATGCGTCGCGATCAGCACCCGAGATGGCCAGGTTCGCGCGCCGAAGCACGCTGTCTGCTGGCGCCTCCGCCATCCCGCGCAGGACGAGCTCGAGGTTCTTGCGGCGGCTCGGGGCTCCTGGAAAGAGCAGCTGAGGCATATTCCCTCCTTCACGAGGGGGAGGGTCAGGGTGGGGGGCGGCTCGGTTGAATCTCCTCGCTACCCCGTAAGGGGTGACGGCGATCCGCTCGGCGGGCACGCCGAGGTCCTGGATGATGTCGCGTCGCGACTGCTCGGTGCCCGTGATCACGCGTGCCGCGGCGCGAGCTCGCCGGCCCAGAAACGCCCGTATGTACTCGAGCCATTCGAAGGGGTGGTCCTCAGGGAAATCGAAGATCGAGGTGTCGTGCACCGTGAGGACAAACGGCTTGCCCATGCCCCACGGAGCGACGAACGCGGGGCAGTGCACCAGATCGGTCGCTGCGACTGCGGCGCGCGCGCCTCCGGCGAGCCAGGTCAAAGTCCCCGGCAACCCTCCGGTGTTTGCCGCAACCTCGCCTACTACAACTTCGTCGCGCTGCTGGAGCTCGCGAAGGAGCTCCACCGCATACATGCTGGAGCCCGCAGTGTTGCGGTTGGGGAACGTCATGTCCACGGCGACTCGCAGCGCATCGCTCACGTGGAATATCCGGTGGCGGCCAGGATTCGATCCTCGGCGGCGCGGATATTCTTGCGCGCGTCGTACCGCCGCACCGCTTCCTCACGGGCGCGTCTGGCGAATTCACCGCGCATGACGTCATTGGTCAGCAAACGCGCAATCGCGTCCGCGAGTGCGTCGGGCATGCCTTCCGCTACGACAAGTCCCGTGACGTCATGTTCGATGAATTCAGGGATAGACCCCGACGAATTGGTGACCACCGGCACCCCGCAGGCAAGGGCCTGCATTGCGCTCATCCCGACCTGTTCGGCCCACCTGCGCGTGGTGCGCGAGGGGGCGGCGAGAACCGCCGCGGCCCGCAGGTACGACGGAACGTCTTTGTTTTCGACTACGCCGAGGAAATGGACTCGGTCCGCGACTCCGGCGTCCTGCGCCGCCTGCTTCAAGTCGCCGGCTTCCGGGCCATCGCCGATGAAAACCAGGTCGGCGCTGACGCGCTCGAGCACCCTCGGCATGGCGGCCACGAGATCGAAGACTCCCTTGTAGCGGACGAGACGGCCCAAATAGACGATCCGGTGCCCTGTTCCCGGCAGGTTCGCGTGCGTGCCCTCTGGCGTGAACTCCGACGTGTCGACGCCCCATGTTCCGTACATCATCCGGACAAGTTGTTCGGGCCTCGCCCCGGCCCAGCGCAGGTTTTTCTCCGCCCCGTTATTCGCGGGGATGAGAAGAGCCGCGGAGCGGACATAAGGCCGGGCCGCCGCGCGTATCGCCGCGGCCATCGCTCCACCGTACTGGTCTGCGATGGGAATGTTGTCGAAGCTTGGGATCACCAGTGGGCGGCGGGCGAACCGGGTGTAGCTGAGCTCAGCCCACGCGTAAGGGATGAGTCGGGGCACGAAAGGTTCTCCTCCCTGGACGATTTGCGGCTGGGCCCGCCTGAGCTTTTGCAGCAGGTCATAAGGGTGGTGGTACTGAATGGTCCGCTCCTGCTCGCTGTGCGTGACGTCGCCGTAGGGTGCGTGCCGGTAGAAGTGAATCGGCTGCAGCTTTTCGAAGAATCGCAATGGGTCCTGCAGGTCACGACGATTCTCGTAACTGACGATTGCGTAGGTGACCAAGCTGTCACGCAGTCTATTTGCCGCGGTGGAGCCGCTGTGGAGCGCGTTTGGCCGATTGATACGATTCCGGCCAGTGTCCGACTCTGAATCAGCCCGTCTCGCTAACACCGCTTCATATGCATCGAGAGACGTCCTCCACGGCTCTCCACACCTCAACCACGCCTCCGTGTGGGCGATCTACGAGAGGATGGTGCGCAAGGCGCTGAGCGCCGTCCGCGCGAAGCCGAGCGTGCTCGACCTCGGCGCCGGAGACGGCACCGCCTCCAGGCTGTGGGTGCAGGCAGGTGCGTCACTGACCGCAGTCGACACGTCGCCCGAGCAGCTGCGCCTGCTCAAAGCGCGCCACCCGAGCGCGGTCACCGTCGAGGGAGACGCCATCGAGTTTCTGCAACAGAACGTGGGTCGATTTGACGTGGTTAGTCACGTGTCGATGCTTCACCACATCCCCGACTACCTGGCGTTGCTGCAGGCAAGCGCGAGTGCACTGGGCAAAGGCGGAGCGCTGTTGACGTTCCAGGATCCGCTGAGGTACGACCGACTGCCGCCGGGACATTACGTTGCCGGGCAGGCCATGTACATCCCGTGGCGCTTGACCGAGGGCCGGGTGCTCGAGGGCATCGGCAATCGGATCAGGCGCACTCGAGGGATCTTTCTCGAGAACAACCTGGATGACCAGGGCGAGTACCACTTCCACCGCAACGGCGTGGACTCCGATGCGATCCTTGCTCAACTGCAGCCCGATTTCGCCCAGACCGAAATCGAGATCTATTTCTCGAGCCACGCTCGATTGGCCCAGTGGGTGGGGGAGCGGCTGCGCCTCCGCTCGACATTCGGGATTCTCGCGACCGGCCGGCGCTAGCTGCGCGCTTTTCTGTAGACCTCCAGGGTGAGCTGAGCACTCTTGTCCCAGTTGAATTGAGCAGCGCGCGCGATTCCGGCTTTGCTCAGGCGCTCCCTCAGATCGGAGTCGCCGACGACCTTGTGGATCGCGTCCGCGATGCTGTCGATCGAGAGCGGGTCGAAGAGCAGGGCGGCGTCGCCGCAGATCTCGCGGAGCGCATCGACATCGGCGCAGGCGACGGGAACTCCGTGCGCCATTGCTTCGAGCGCGGGTAGGCCGAAGCCCTCGTATAGCGACGGAAAGACAAATGCAGTGCTGCAGCTGTAGCACGCCGCGAGCTGGCGGTCTGTCGCGTAGCCCGTGAAGTGAATCCGCTCGCCGGCTGCACCTGCAGCAGCGTGGAGAACTTCTTCGGCGCGATAGCGCTGTGGCCCCACGACGACCAGGTCGACCTCCGTTCGCCGGCTCTCTACCAGTGTCCTGAACGCCTGGATCAGCCTGACCAGGTTCTTTCGCGGCTGAAGGTTGCCGACCGCGAGCAGATACGGCCGCTCGAGGGGAACACCGAGGGCGGCCAGCTCCATTCGCGCTTCATCTTTCGCAATTGCTTTTGCCCCCGGGCCGAGGCCGTTTGGTATCGCGGAGATTTTGGCTTCAGGAACGTGATAGGTCTCGATGATCTGGCGCCGAGCGGATTCCGACACGGTGATCACATGCGCGGCCATGTGAATGGACCGGGGCACGACAGTCGACAGCACCCGCACGTCGCGCGGGGAGAACCACTCGGGATTGGTGGCGTAGCAGATGTCGTGCACCGTGACGACAAGCGGCGCGGCCGACCACAGCGGAGTCGCGTATGTCATGTGCAGCAAATCGAGTCGCTGCCGGACCGTCCTGAGCGGCAGCTCGACCCCAAGTCGCACGAACGGATTCGCGGTCACGAGCTTTTCGAAATGGAGCCGGGCGCCGGCCGCCGCCCACGGTGCGTGCGCGTAATAGAGAAAGAGCTCGAGGTCGTCACCGACGGCTACGAGTCCGTCGACCAGACCTTTGATGTAGGTCTCGTTGCCTGTTTCCTGGCCGCCCACCATGTGGGCGTCGATGCCTACTCGCAACCTGATGTCACCGTCCGAGCACCGCGCGATAAGCGGCGAGCGTGCGCTCCACAGCGACGTCCCACGTCAGGGCCTTCGCTCGCTCAACACCACGCCGGCGCAGATCGCTGTTGAGATTCGGGTCGCCGGCCGCACGCTGCAGGCTGCGGGCGAGCTCGTCAGCCGAGTTCGGTTCGAAGGTGAGGGCAGCACCCGCGGACGTCTCCTCAAGGACGGGGATCCGGCTGTGCACGACCACGGCACCCGCGGCCAGGCCTTCGCCTACCGGGAGTCCGAAACCCTCGAGACGCGAGGGGACAACAACCGCGGTCGCCCGCCTCATCAAGCTCGGCAGGTCGGCGCCAGGGACGAAACCTACGAAGCGAGAGCGATCGCGCAATCCCCGCGTCTGCAGGTCTTTCTCCAGCGCGGCCACCTGCTGGGGCAGCCAGTGGCCGGCGATGCGAAGTTCTTCCGGCAGCTCTGTGCAGATCGCCATGGCGTCGAGGAGCACCGCCAGGTTCTTGTTGGGGTTCGGTCCGCCCAGGAACAGAAAGTAGGGCCGCGTTTCATTTGTTGACATGTCGTCAGACATGTTTTCTTGTGGCGAAAGATCGATGCCTGGGGCCGCAACCACGATTCTTTCCGCCGGGACTCCGAGCAACTCGACCAGATCGGCGGCGGTCTGTTGCGAGATGGCGAACATCGTCTTGACGCGGCGCAGCGCATGCAGGTACGTGCGGTAGCCGGCCCACGCAATGGTGCGGCGAGGGCTGACTCCCTCCCTGAGCGGGATCAGGTCATACACGGTCGCCATGAGGTCGCGGTGGCGCAGCGTCGTCAGCGCATCCGGGTCAGTGAGGTGGACCGCCCGGACGGAGCTCCGGGCGCTGCGCAGCTTCATTGCCAGCTGAGCAAACAGCCAGGCGCCGCGGTATTCAGGGCTCGGGAATCTATTCAGATGGAGCGTGCGGTGGGGGGGAGGCGCCTCGAACGCCCCGTCTCCGGCCCAGCCCCAGAACTCGATGGGAACCTCCGTTTGCGCGGCAAGCCGGCGGGCGAGGCCGAGCACATAAGTCCCAATACCGCGATGCCGGTGCGCGTTCTGGAGCGGAGTCACATCGAAGGCGATGGAAGGAGTCGGCAATCGGGTTCCGGCACCGACCATACCTCAGCGAGGGCCCGTCATGGCCACGGCCCCCCGGCTACCCTAATCCCGTGGCCCGTCGAGCTAAGGATTCCCCGACTCCCGCAGTGCAAATTTCCAACGTGAGCACGGCGGCGGCTCGGACGCAGCCGGCGGGCGCGACGAGTCACGTCCGCGCTGACAGTCGATTGGCTTCGCTTCGCGTCGACTGGCTCCCTATTGCACTGGTCATCGGGGATGGCGTGATTGCGGCGATCTCGGTGCCCGGGGGTTACTGGATCAAGTACGGATACGCGGACCAATCGCTTCCGTTCCAACCGTATCTGGCTGCGATCCCGGTCGTGGTCGTCCTGTTCCTCTTCGCCATGAGCGTGGTGGGCCAGTACCGGTCGTGGCGTGGACGCACCCTCGTCGACCAGCTGTTCGGGCTGTACACCGGGGTTGGCCTCGCCGCGGTGCTGATCTTCGCCACCATCGAGCTCGCGAACCTGGGCAAGAGCTACTCACGCCTCACGATCTTGCCGGCCGTGTTGTTGGCCGCGGTCCTGATGACGCTGGAGCGCTACGTCCTCAGGCAGTACGAGACGCGATTGCGCCGGCGCGGGATCGGCACCGAGCGGGTCCTCATGGTCGGTACGAGCGAGGGCAGCGAGGCACTGATCCGCCGGATGACAATGTTTCCGCAGTACGGCTTTCAGGTCGTGGGGGTCGTGAGCGATGACGTGAAGCCGCAGGAGTCCTACGTCGGCATTCCTGTGGTCGGCAAAGTGGGCGATCTACCCGACGCCGTCAAAGAGCTGAAGGTGGACCAGGTCTTTCTCGCCCTGCCCGCCTCCCAACGCGATCGCCTGCTCCACCTGATCAAACAGTGTGAGGACCAGAACCTCGAGTTCAAGATCGTGCCCGACCTGCTCGAGATCATGAGCTCCAGGGTGGACGCGAACTCGATCGACGGCCTGCCGCTGGTGGGCATCCGGCGCAATCAGCTGCGGGGCGCGGCGGCGTTCGTCAAGCGCGCGGTCGATATCGTGATCACCGTGATCCTGCTCGTCATCTTCAGTCCGGTCCTCCTCGCCGTCGTGATCTTGATCAAGCTGACGATGCCTGGACCGATCCTCTTCCGACAGGAGCGCGTGGGCCGCGAGCGCAAGCCGTTCGTGATCTTCAAGTTCCGATCGATGATCCCGGAGGGAGAGGCGAAGACCGGACCGGTCGTCGCCGCTCCAGGGGATTCGCGCGTGACCAGGCTCGGCCGCATCATGCGGCGCAGCAGCCTGGATGAGCTTCCGCAGCTGTTCAACGTGCTGCGCGGAGACATGAGCCTGGTGGGGCCGCGCCCGCAGCCGACGTTCTTCGACGAGCGATACAGCGGCGAGGTTCCGCGCTACCTGGAGCGGCAGCAGGTGCGGCCGGGACTCACCGGCTGGGCGGAGGTCAACGACCTCCGCGGCGCCGCGCCGATCGTCGACCGCACCCTGTACGACGTCTACTACATCGAGAACTGGTCGCTTGCCCTGGACCTCAAGATCGTCGTGCTGACTGCCCTGCGCTTGTTCTTCCAGCGCCATGCCTACTAGGGCCCGTTGAACCCGGCGAGGTTGTTGCGGCCGGTCGTCCGGCGCCTCTTGCCCGAGAGCGCGAGAGCCGGCGTGCGCCAGCTGATGCGGCGAACTCCGGCCAGACGTCTGTACACCGAGGCCGACGACGAGCTCGCACTGATTGGCCTGGAGCTGGAGAAGCTGGATTCGAATCGGTGGCAGCAGAACATCAACGCCGCGTCTACGGCCGGCATGACGGAGCGGGTCGTGGAAATTCCATGGGTCATCTCCCGATACAGAGGTGAGAGTCGTGTGTTGGACGTGGGCACGACGTGGGCGCTGCCGATTTACTCGACCGCGCTGGCGGGACTCGGCATCCCAGACCTTCACGGAGTCGACCTCGTGTCGGGAAAGGTTGCGGGCTTCCAGATGACCCAGGCCGACGTCCGCGCGCTGCCCTACGAGGACGGCCAATTCGGGCTGATCCTGTGCATCTCGACCCTGGAGCACATCGGCCTCGATGTGAGCGGATACGGCGGCCAGGCGCAGCAACACGCGTCGGATGACGTCGCGGCAATGCGCGAGCTGGCCAGAGTTCTGGCGCCGGACGGCCGCCTTCTGGTCACGGTGCCGTTTGGGCGGGCAGAGCGGCACCACTGGCTCAAGCAGTACGACCAGGCGGCCTGGGACGACCTGATAAGCAAGACCGGCCTCGAGGTCACCGAGGCCGCGCATTACACGTACGGGGACGTGCGAGGCTGGCGCCGGGCTTATGCGCCTCGATTGCCGGACAAAGGCTTCCAGGAGATGGGCGCTCCGAACGCCACAGGTGTCCTCTGCGTCGAGCTCAAAAGAAAACCAGCCGGTTAGGTCCGTCAATGTACTTCTCAGTCGTCATTCCAACCCGAAACCGGCCCGAGATGGCTGCGATGGCGATCCGAAGCGCGCTGCGGCAGGACTTCCAAGACCTCGAGGTTGTGGTTTCCGACAACTCGAGTCCCGATGTCGCACCGAAACTCGAGGCGACCGTCGGAACGCTTGCCGATCGTCGTGTGAGGTACGTGCGTCCGCCAAGAGAGCTGACTATGGGCGAGCACTGGGACTTTGCTCTAAACGAGACGCGTGGCGAATACGTTGGATACCTCACCGACCGGATGGCTTTCCACCGCAGCGCACTGACCCGGCTCAGCCAGGAGATCAGCACTCATCAACTCGATGTTCTCTCCTACTCGAGCAGCGGCATTCTCGAGGTTGCGCCGCCGTACCGGCTTCAGCGCCCGCCGTTTACCGGACGGACCGAGAGCTACGAATCGACGTGGGTGGTGAAGCTGCTCTCACTTTCGGTTCCGCCTTGGGGTGTGCCATGCATGCTGAACTCGTTCGCGAGGCGCACCTTGCTGGCCGAGATGCAGTCCGCCTACGGACCGTTCATGGCGTCGGTTGCGCCCGACATCGCGTCCTGCATGCATTTCCTCGACCACGTCGATCGATTCAGCTACCTCGACCTTCCGCTGATGGTGAGCCACGGCCACGCATCGAGCAACGGCGCCGGTTTCGGTACGGGCCGGCTCAACGAGTCCGCTCGCGAGTTCACGGCGATGATCCAACGCCAGGGTGGGCTTCCTTACGCCCCAATTCCCGAAATCGCCAACAACCACAACATCAGGACTCATGAATACTGCCGGATGCGTGCGAGCCAGAAGTCCGGCCGCTTCGTCGACCTTGATTTGAGCGCGTACTGCGACGAGATGGCGGCGGAATTGGCACTCCAGGGGGATCGCGCGCAGCCGGAGGGTTGGCAGCTGCTGGACGCGTTCATGGGAGCCCGTGGAATCGCGCGAAGAGAGACGGTGCCGCATCGATCTCGGCTCAAACAAGTTGCGCACCCGGTTCTGCAGGCGGCAAATGACTGGTTTGGGATCAACCCGCTCAATCGCGCGGTCGGCAAGTTCGCGACCGTCGACGAGGCTGTCGCGTATGACGAGGTGCATCCCCCGCCCCCGAACTCGCGACTCTCCGGTTTTCTCCGCACCCGGGACCGAGCCCGTATGGCCGCGGCGGGGATCGCTCCGTATCCTGGCGAGCCGAACAAACCTTAAGGTCTCGGCGTGGCCTTTCGACAGATGAAGGCGTCGGCTGACGGCAGCGCCTTGGCGGGCCGTTCGCTCGGCATCTATCCGATCAGCCTTGGGCTCGCCGTTCTCACGTGCGTGCTGACGCCCGCGTACGTGATTCGCTGGCGCTTCGGGATCTTTCCGACGACGCTGCTCGAAATTGCGATTTTGCTCACGGTGGTGGCATTCGCCTACGAGAGCTGGCGGCTGCGATCGATTCCGCTCTGGCGCTCGCCATTCACTGTGCCCGCGGTGATCTTCATCGTCGCGGGAGCGATCTCCGTCATCGCCGCGCCGGATCGCCGCGCCGCGCTGGGAATTTACCGCGCATACCTGATCGAACCGATCGCATTCTTCTTCGTTTTGAGCGTGGTCGTGAACAGCTACAAGCGAGCGCTTCTCATGTTGGGCGGACTTGGCGTGGCAGGGGTTGTGGTGGGAGTGGCCAACTCAGCCGTCGTGCTCGACGCCATCCGTCATCACACGTGGAACCCGGCGGTGACCGCGCCTGTGGTCATCTACACGAACGCCAACGCCGTCGCGTTGTTCCTGGTGCCGCTGATCGCAGTGGCCGGAAGCCTGGTGCTGCATGAAACGAATCCACGAATCCGGCTCGCGAGCCTCGCATTCGTCCTGATCGCGGTGGCGTCGACTCTGTTCAGTTTCTCGAGGGGTGGGTATCTGGCGCTCGCGGCGGTGGCCTTGGGACTCGCGCTCTCGCACCGCCGGCGCTGGTGGCTGGTGGGCGCGGCGGTCGCGGCGGCGATAGTGCTGGTCCTCATCCCGCCGATCAATCACCGGCTCGCGGTGGAGGTGAACTTCAGCAACGGCAGCAACACGCTGGTGGGTCGATTCGAGCTGTGGCGGGTCAGCCTCCAGATGCTTCAGCAGCACTTCCTCTTCGGAGCGGGGCTTTCGGGATTTTCACAGACCATCGGGCCTTACTGGAATCCCACGCATACGGACCGCTTCATCTATCCCCACAACATCGTCCTGACGTTCTGGAGCGAGACGGGACTGCTCGGCCTGGCCGCGTTCGCGTGGATCATCTTCACGGGTTTCAAGCAGTCATGGCATGGATGGCGAGTGCGGCAGTCCGAGTGGCGTCCACTGGAGCTAGGAGTCTTCCTCGCCCTGGTCGCGGTGGTGGTGCACGGACTCGTCGACGTGCCCTATTTCAAGAACGACCTGGCGGTCGAGTTCTGGGTCCTGCTCGGCCTGGCGTGGGCGGGCAATCAAATAGCCGCAAAGCGCGAGGTTCAGAGGTAGCCGACTACCTCCCTGGCGGAGGCGTAGCGGTAGGCGTTGACTGGTTGACCGGCTGGCGAGGCGGCGCCGCCGCGGGCGTCGATTGCAGCGCTCCATCACCGATGACCACCTGATTGCTGTGCGCGGACTCAAGACTCGGGCCCAGCACACAGTTGGCGATCACCGTGAAGGTGTACGTGGCCCCGGTCAAACCTGTAAAAGTCAAGCTCGTAGCCGGCCCGCCGGTCGTCATCGTGGGACCAGCCGTGGGACCGATGTACGCGGTCACCGTGAAGCTCGTGGGCGGCGCACCAGGATCTGAGCCTGCCGGCGTCCAGCTGACCGTGACCCCAGTCGAGCGAGGGGCAAAAGCGCGCACGTTCGTGGGCGCTTCCGGAGTCGGCGCGATCGCGAAGTTCTGGGTCGCCCAGGCCGGGGCTGGGCCCGTTGCCGTGTTGAACTGGTTCGTTCCCCACACGAGGTTGGTGTTCGGGTCGGGCGTGAGGGCAGAGTAGTCACCCCACCGACACGGTGAACCTGTTGGGGAGTTGCAGCTGCGATCGTTGTCGGCAGCGGAACTGGTCACGAGCACGAGCTCGCCGGCCGCCCAGGTGCCGGAAGCGGTCGCCTGGTATCGGATCTGCGCTGCGATCACGGGATAGATGCTCGCGCTCGAGCGGTTGTACGCGATGGCAGCCCCCAGGCCGTCCCACCGCGGCGAGATGGCGGCGTTGAAAATCCAGTCGGTCGGGCTGGCGACGCTTCCCTGCTGGGCGAGCACGACTGTCGAACCTGAAACGGTGAACTGATACCAATCGACCTGGGAACGGCCTCCCGCAGCTGCAACCGTGTGCTGCGTATAGAAGCCTTTGACGGGATCGCCGACCGCCTGCGTCAGACGGCCGTCCAGCGTGTCGAGCACGGTGGTCGAGCCAAGCTGCTGGGCCGACGATGGCATGCTGTAGCTGTTGACCGCGACGTCGTTGTCCGCGTGCAGCACGCCTGCCGCATCCAGGTGCCAGACCGCCACCTTGGCCTTGGGCGCAGGTGCGGAACTGGTGTTGCCGGCCGCATCGTAGGCCGAGACGATATAGCCGTCGCTCGCGGCGGCGGGGTCGGTTGCGTTCACGGGCACAGGTGTAAAGGTGTACGAAACCCCGTCGCCATTCAGCAATGGAGCAGTCGTCCCGCCCAACGCCGGCAGCACTGTGCAACTGGGATCTCCGTTCGCCGGCAGCGACACCCAGTTGATCCTCGCGCCGCCAAAAGGAGGATTGGCCGATGGCGGGTTTTCGTTGTACATGTTGGCGCCGACGATCAGGTAATTGCCGTTGTGGCCGAGCTTCGGATAGTCCATGAGATAAGGGTCAGTGGCGATCACCCATTGGCACCATCCGGCGGAGGAAAGAGCGGACGGATCGGTGGTCTTCGACCAACCGACAAGTAGGCGCTGCACGCTGCTGGCGACGTTGCAGTAAAGGAATGCGTAGAGCCATCGCTGTGCGCCGGCATCCCACTGGATCTGCGGATCGCAGAGCGGCGTGCTTGGGGGTTGGCCGATGAAGGCTGTGAGGGTTTGACTGGCCACGAGGTTGAGGTTGCGGTCATAGACCGCAATGCTCGAGTTGACGATCTCGACGTAGTGATTGGGTCCGATAGCGCCCGTCGAATCGGGCGGAGTCCATTGTGTTGCGGTCATGCCGGGTTTGTTGAGGAGGCCCGAAACGCCGATCTTTGGCGGCCTGGGAGCCATGACGGACCGCGGCGGCGCCGGCGTCGTGACGGTTGGCGTTGAGCTCCGGCCGCCTCTGAAGGCCCATTGCCCGGGGCTCGAGCCCGGCGACAGCACATGGAATTGCGAGGCCGGAACGATGTTGTACCCCGGCTCGCTTGGATGGCTGATTGTCTGTGGGACCACGGACGGGTCGGTATCAAATCCCGGGTCGACCCTCGACTGAACAGACTGGACTCGATGCGTGGCGCCGCCGGGCGCGAGAGCCGCCGAGGACACCGGAATCGTGCCGCCGGCGATAACAACCATCGCCGCCAAGCCGGCCACGATCAGGCGCGGGCTTGCCACGACGGTCACGTTAACTCAGATTCCGGATCGACCCGAGTCCGATTGACGTCAGCGGCCGAGCGGCGTGGGCGCGGGAGTGCTCTGGTTAACCGGTGGGCGCGAAGGGGCCGCAGGCCCGGGCGCCGGCAGGACCGGCTGGCGGGCCGGGACGGGAGCCGGCGACGACTGGGAGGCACCGAACAGCATCACGAACTGCTTGATCACGCTGCCCGCGGGCACGAACACCTGCCCGCCGGCCTCCGCGGGCGTCACGAAACGATGGACTGCGAAACTCGCACTGTGAAAGACCTGCGCGCCCGTCCCGGCCCTGAACGCGTAAAGGCCACCGCCACTCGTCGCAGCCCACACCAGGCCGGCCGCGACGATGGGCGGGCCGAAAGTGATGCCCGCGCCGGCTCGCCAGCTTGGGAGAGGGCAGCCGGCGGGGCAGCCTGAAAACGAAGGCGTGCCGGTGTTGACGTTGAGCGCAACGATTCCCCGACCCTCGCATTCGAGATAGACGAATGGCGCTGCGTACGCGTAGCCGCCGAAGTTTGCGCCGGCGTGATTGCCGAGGCAGGTGTCGACTTCCGTGTAAGGGTTGGGCGGGAAGAGCTGCCCGCCCATTCCGCCGAGCGCCTTGGGGTTGAGCAGGAAGCCGGTGCCCCATTTGCCTGACTGGAACATGAGGTTCGGGCTGATGAGCACCGCGCTCGCACTGCCGAGGTCCTCGTCATTGACGCACCAGCTGCTCTGCCAGTCGGGCGGCACGAATCCATCTTCGCGCGCAAGGGTGGCTGAGAGTCGCAACACCGCGTTGTTTTCGAAAACGGGAGTGCCATCGAGGTTGGCGGAGCACCCGCCGCCGGGCCCAGTCCCGGGCGGCATGCCGTTGCCCGAGGTGACGAACACCTTGCCCGTGGAGTCGTCCACCACGACGCCACCTGCCGCCCAGAACCCAGCTCCCGAGCCGGGAGTCACATAAGTGCCCGCGATTGCGGCGCCGCTCGTGGGAACCGCAAACACCCAGCCGTGGTAATTGCCGCAGTCGCCGGCGCGCCCGCCGAATGGAACGTATACGTAACCATTGGCGATGGCCAACGCACCGCGCTGCTGCTGAACTATCCAGTCGAGTGTGGGCGCGTAGGCGGAAATATCTGTAGCCATCTCCGGAATGCCGGTAAGCAGGTTGAGTCCCTCGAGTCGGAAGTGGTCGTCTACACCGCTCAGTGTCACCACGTAGATTCGGTTCGTGCCGGGGTCCACGACCGGTGTGCCGAGGATCCCCTGCGGCGTCACGTTGCCGCAGCCCCCCGGAGTCGGAGCAGTTGTGGGCTCGGGCACGCGGAGGTTGCGGCTCCAGATCTGCGAGCCATCGCTCTGGTTCAGGGCGTAGACAGTGTTGTTGAGGGTCGCCGCGTAGACGATGCCGCCATAGATCAGCGGCGATGCAAAGACCTGTTCGTCGAGGCCGGCCGATGTCCAACCCGCTGTAGCGCCTGATGCCGGCGACAGCGTCGGGTCAGATCCGGTGTGGGCGTTGTCACGGTGATAGACGGGCCACGCACCGTTGGTGACGATCGGGGCAAGCGGCGCCCGGGGGATGGCCAGCCGCGCCTGGGCGCCTGATCCACCTGAACGATCAGGATCCACGATCACATATGCGGCACCTGTGATTGGCCATCCGAACGTCAGGACAGTGACCAGGAGCACGGTCAAGACAGTGCGAAATTTCACGGGCGTAATTGTGATAACGAACGAGTCTCATGTGGAGTTCTTGCCTAAACGGACCCGCTTTCGGCTGCTCCGATTAGGATTGGCGCAATAACAAGCGTCTGGCTTAACATCCGCCGGCTCTAAGGGGGGAGTCGAATTGGGGGGGTCGAGGGTAAGGCGTAAGGCCGTGGCCGGCCTGGTTGCCGCAGCTGTGGCAGCGGGCCTCTCCACGACCGTGGCGCGGCCCGTGCCGGTCCACGCGGCAGTACCCACTCCCGGGATCATCACCACCTACGCGGGGGGCGGCCTCGGGGAAGGTGTGGCGACCACCGTCCAACAGAGACCGTGGGGCCTTGCCATCCGAGGATCGATTCTCTACATCGCCGACATCGACGGCCAGGTCGTCCGCGCTCTCGACACCACCACCGGCATCGAGACCGTGGTGGCGGGCACCGGAACTGCGGGCTCGACCGGCGACGGCGGGCAGGCGAAAGCCGCGAATATCTCGTACCCGACAGCGCTGGCGGTCGACCCAAGCGGCAACCTGTACATCTCTACGGTTGGCTTTTCGGCCAACGACCCCAACAGCCGCATTCGCAAGGTCACTCCGGCCGGCGTCATCACTACGATCGCGGGCGGTGGCAGCGCGCTGGTGGATGGGGTTCCGGGGACCACGGTGGCTCTTGACCAACCTCGCGGAGTCGCCGCCGACGCCGCGGGCAACGTCTTCATCGCCGACGGCTCACACAACCGGATTCGCAAGGTAGACCACGTGACCGGGCTGATCAGTACTGTCGCGGGAACGGGAACCGCGGGTTTTGCCGGCGACGGAGGCCTCGCCACGGCGGCGTTGCTTGCGAATCCAGCCGACGTTTGGGTCGACGGCAGCGGCAATCTGTGGATCTCCGACAACCGCCGGATCCGTGAAGTGGTGGCGGCCACCGGAAAGATCAACACCGTGGCAGGCAGCGATGCCACTCCCTTCACCTGTCCTTACGGCAGCGCAATCGGGACTGGGCCGGGAAACACGCTGACGCCGGCGGGGGTCTCGTTCGATGGCAGCGGGAACCTCATCATCGTCAACGAGTCGCCCGCCTGCGTGATGTCTGTGGTCGGCGGCAGTTACGTGAAGCTTGCCGGGACCGGCGCGGCAACGCTGGACTTCACCGGCGACGGGGGTCCTGCAACCTCAGCGACCCTGGGCCAGCCAAAGCGCGCGATAGTGGATGGCGCCGGCAACCTCTACCTCGCCGACTTCTACCACATGCGCGTGCGGCGGGTGGACAAAGCAACCGGCGTCATCACGACTGTCGCGGGTACGTGGTGCGGCAATTCGGGCGACGGGGGCCAGGCGACGGCCGCCACCCTATGCCTTGCCGGGTCTGTCGCACTGGACAATTTCGGGAATCTTTTCCTGACAGACAGCTTCCGCGTGCGCATGGTCACACCGGCCGGCTTGATCACGACCGTGGCCGGCAACGGAACACAAGGGAGCGGAGGCGACGGGGGCCCCGCGACGTCGGCTCAGCTGTTCTCGCCAACGGCTCTCGCCGCGGATTCCGGAAATCTGTTCATCGCTGACTCTCACGACCATGTGGTGCGACGGGTTGATCGGCTCAGCGGCTTCATCAATCGTTATGCCGGCAACGGAACGGTGTGCTCGTGGGTCGACGGCGGCCCGCGTCTCGGTGCTGGCGCATGCCTGGGGGCGCCCAACGGCCTGGCGTTCGATCGCACCGGCAACCTCTTGATCTCGGACGGAAGTTCCATCCGGCAGGTGAGCCCCACCGGGTTCATCAGCACACGGGCAACGTTCACTGGCGGCGGCGGAGTCAAAGCGATCGCCTTAGACACCACAGGCAGCATCCTCGCCCTCTCTTCTGACGGCCGCACAGTGTGGAAGGTGACCGGCGACGCGCCTCCAACTTCCATCGGCTCGTCTCTTGGGTTGGGGTTTAACGGCCAGGGCATCGCGGCAGGCCCACAAAACCAGGTTGTCGTCACTGGGGACGACTGCCGGGTTCACGTCTTCGCGGCGTCTGGCGTCGTGAGCGTGGCAGGAACTGGCACCTGCTTTGCAAGCTCCGGAGACGGCGGTCCCGCGACATCGGCCGGAATGGGGCGTCTTGCCGGGATCGCGATCAACGCGGCGGGCGACATGTTCGTGCTGGAGCCGACCAGGGTGAGGCGGATCCAGGCGTACACGGCGCCGAGCGCTCCGCCGTCGGTTCAAGCTTCTGCGGGCGACACCCAGGCAACGGTGAGCTGGGGGTCTCCCTCGAGCAACGGCGGCCTCCCGCTCGTGCGGTATTCGGTCACGACGCGCAATGGGGCCTGGGCCAATGCGCCGATCTTTATCGATGGCGCTCCTCCGGCCACCTCGACGGTTGTCAGCGGCCTTGCCGACCACACCAGGTACACCTTCACAGTCAGCGCTTCGAACGGCTGGGACACGAGCGTGGATTCGCCATCGGCGACGGCGATGCCTACCATCACCGACGGGCACATCACGACCTACGGCGGAGGGGTAGGGATCGGCCCCGGACTGTCCGTGGGCCAGCTGCCGTTCGCCCTCGCCATGGACGGGAGTCATCTCTACATCAGCGACTGGGCCACACCCGCGGTACGGGACCTCGACACCATCTCCGGCCAGGAGACGGTCAGGGCCGGCAACGGAGCGTTCGATTATTCCGGCGATGGTGGAGGCCCAGCAGCGGCCGCGCTGCGACAGCCGGGAGCCCTTGTCAACTGCGGAGCGGCCGGTGCCACGTTCATCGCCGACACATTCAACTACCGGATCCGCAAGGTGCAGGGCGGCACGATCACGACGGTCGTCGGCAATGGCGTGCGGGGGTACTCGGGCGACGGCGGCCTCGCCACGCAGGCCCAGATCAGCCACGTCTTCGGCCTGGCCTGCGGTGCTGGAAATCCGAGCGTTGCCCTTTACATCGCCGACAGCGACAACGGCGTGATACGCGCTCTGGACGTCAACGGAAACATCAGCACTCTTTGGATCGGCCTGTCCTTTCCCACCGGGCTCGCCACCATGGACGCTTCGACGATCCTGGTTGCCGATGCCGGCACCAACGTCGTCTGGTATCTCAGTCAGTCATACGGATCGTGCGTAGTCGCCGGGACGCGCGCCACGTCCTACAACTGCCATACAGGTTCCGCAATCAACACAAAGCTGAGCGACCCTCGGGGACTTGCCTGGGACGGTATGTCGCTCTACATAGCCGATGCAGGCAACAACAAGGTCCGCATGGTCGACGCAGCAGGCAACATCAGCACTATCGCGGGCACTGGGATCGCGGGCTTCGCGGGCGATGGATTCCCGGCTGTGAACGCGCAATTGAACCATCCGACCTCTCTGGTGTTCAACGGGACGCTGTACGTCGCCGACGCCAACAACTACCGAGT
>Ga0209117_1000447_pt1 | contig 17458 bp, 23 predicted proteins | sample BlaSpr_A8_OM2_M2_FD_187978 | JGI IMG/M metagenome (GOLD analysis project Ga0209117, IMG submission 187978) | Forest soil microbial communities from Thunder Bay, Ontario, Canada - Black Spruce, Ontario site 2_A8_OM2_M2 (SPAdes) (version 2) | ecosystem: Environmental > Terrestrial > Soil > Boreal...
CCGACCTCGAAATCGTTGAAGTCATGGGCAGGCGTGACCTTCACCGCGCCCGAGCCTTTTTCGGGATCGGAATACTCGTCGGCGACGATTGGAATTTTTCGCCCGACCAGCGGCAGGATCACATGCTTGCCGACCAGATGCGCGTAACGCTCATCATCCGGATGCACCGCGACCGCGCTATCGCCCAGCATCGTCTCCGGCCGCGTCGTGGCGACGACGATGAAGGTCGCGGGATCGTCGGGGCTGAACGTCTTGCCTTCCAGCGGATAGCGCAAATACCAGAGGGGGCCCTTGACCTCGGTTTGCTGCACCTCGAGATCGGAAATGGCGGTGAGCAGTTTCGGATCCCAGTTCACCAGCCGCTTGTCTTTGTAGATCAGCCCTTCGCGATGCAGTTCGACGAACACCTTGACGACCGCGCGCGACAGGCCCTCGTCCATGGTGAAGCGTTCGCGCGACCAGTCGCAGGACGCGCCAAGCCGTTTCAACTGATTGACGATGACGCCGCCGCTTTCGGCCTTCCATTGCCAGACGCGTTCGAGAAATTTCGCACGGCCCAGATCGCGCCGGCCCGGCTCCTGCCGCTCCATCAATTGCCGCTCGACCACCATCTGGGTCGCGATACCAGCGTGATCGGTGCCCGGCTGCCACAGCACATCGCGGCCGCGCATCCGCTCGAAGCGGCAGAGGATATCCTGCAAGGTGTTGTTGAGCGCGTGCCCCATATGCAGCGAGCCCGTCACGTTGGGCGGCGGAATCACGATGGTGAACGGCTTCGCATCGCGGCGCTCGGGGCGTCCGGCTTTGAATGCACCGCTTTCCTCCCAGATACGGGACATGCGGCCTTCGATATCGGCAGGCTGGTAGTTTTTCTCGATCATGGCGATGCAATCAGGGCTATGGAACGCGCTAGAAAGCCGCCAGCGCGCGCCAAGTCAACACGACAGAATACGTCGAAAGCAGGATAAAGCCCGATGTGGTGGCTTAATCAGGGCCGGCAATCGGCCCGGCGCTCTATCGTCCGCGCGAAACCCGCTCGATTTCCGCCTTGACGATGCGCTCCACCAATCCCGGCAAATTATCGTCGAGCCAGGATTTCAGCATCGGCCGCAGCATCTCCTTGACGAGATCTTCCAGCGTCCGCGCGTTGTTGCTCAGCACGGTATTGGCGAGCGTATTGAACGCGGATTCGACAGCCGACACGGTCGAATGCGACAGAATCTGCTGAGGCGGCATCTGCTGAGGCGGCGGAGCCGCCGGACTTTGAACCGGCGGCCGTTCAAACGCGGGCTGCCGATGCATCGGTCTGGTAGCGGCGGTTTCGGTAAATTCGAGATCGTCCTGCGGCTCGATCTTGTGGAACGAACGCTGCGGCGGATCCGGCAGCGCCATCTCGTCGGTGAGTTCGAACACCTCGCCGTCGGGCAAGGGTGGCCGTACCTCCGCCTCGGAGGTCGCTTCATCGAGGCCTGCCAGCATGGCGTCGATGTCATCCTGGCTGTTGGTCGCGGCTGGCGCGGGAGGTGGTGGAGATGCCGGCATGACCCGCGGCGGCGCCGCTTTCGCAGCGGCGGCTTGCGCGGCGGGAATGGCTGACGGAGGAATGTCGTTCATCACAGGCGCCTTGGCCGCCGGCGCCACTGCAGCGGGTTTCTCCGGAGGCTTCGCCGGGACTGCCGGACTGGAGGGCTTTTCTGCGGCCGGCGGCTTTGCTTCGTCGTCGGCAATGATGCGCCGGATCGACGCCAAAATCTCCTCCATCGAGGGCTCCTGGACCTTCGCAGGCTGCGTCATCTCCGACTCCACATCATCAACGCCCTCGCCTGCGTTTTACACCAAGCCACACAGGATTTGCCGGTTCCGGATATGCAGGCCGGGATTTTCATCACACAAGCCTGACTTGTCCCCAGATCAAGCGCCGCTCGACACATCGCGCGGCCCCCCGCCCCTGCTCAGGGCACCGAAGCGTCGCGGCCTACGTACGCCGGATGCTGCGCGAATCGCTCTGCTGCCTCTGAGAAAGGTACGTCATGGCAACAATTGATTGCAAGCAACGCGCCAGAACGTTTTCAAGCGAAGTGGAGATCGGCTCGCGTCAAGAAAATGCGTCAAGTCAGGAATCTGGAGCCCCGTTTCGTTTCTATATCGAAACGGAAAATTCTCCAGCGCATGATCCGCCAAAGCACATCCTCGTGCAGAAGCGCGTCTTCGCGCTAGCTGACCGGAGGGTGTGAGCGGTTGGCGCAAGCGACAACCGTTATGGCGATCAGCGGCCGTCAGGAGTGCGAACGCCGAACCAGCTGTCACGCACCTGCTGATAATGCACGCTCGGGTCATAGACGGTGGTGGCGAGATTGAGCACCTGCGGCGACAGCCGCCCCACGGAGTTCAAGACGGCATAGGACGCGACCACGCGATCATGCTGCGCGGTGACCAGCGCGACACGGGCGTTGACCAGCGCCTGCTGCGCGTTCAGCACGTCGAGCGTGGTCCGCTGTCCGGCCTTGGCCTCCTCGCGCACGCCGTTGAGCGCGATCTCGGAAGCGGCGACCTGCGATTGCGCCGAGGATACCTGCGCCTTGGTGGCGACCAACTGCCCCCATGCCGTCACAACGTTGGCGCGGATCTGGTCGCGGGTCTGTTCAAGAACAAGACGCTGCGACGCCAACGTTTCCTTGGATTGGCGGATCAGCGAGTACTCGGCGCCGCCCTGGTACACCGGGACCGAGACCTGCGCGATCGCCGAGGCGCCGAATGACCGAAAGATCGTCATGGTCTGTTCGTAGGATTGCTGCACCGAGGCCTGCAAGCTGACCGTGGGCAACAGCGCACCTTCGTTCACCTTGACCTGCAGATAATTCACATCGATGCCGAACATCGCGGCGGTCACGTTCGGATTTTCCGTCAGGCCGAGATCGACCGCGCCGGGTAACGTTCCCGGCAAAAAGCGATCGACCGGAGAGCCCGGCGCGAGTTGCTCCGGTTCATTGCCGATGATGCGGCGGAAGTTCGCTCGCGTCGTGACCAGATTGGCTTCGGCGGTCAGTTGCTGGGTCTTGCCGGCGGCGAGCTGCGCCTCCGACTGCGCGACGTCAGTGCGCGTCACTTCGCCGACATTGAATCGGTCGCGGGTCTGCTTCAACGTCTGTTCGAGAACGCGGGTATTGCTCCGCTGAACCTCGACGATCGCGGCATCGCGCAGGTAGTCCATATAGATCGTGGCGGCCGAGAGCAGGACTGTTTGTTCGAGAACCCGCAGCGCCTCGCGCGCGCCCGAGACCTGGCTCTCCGCGGCACGGGTCCTGTTGGCGGTCTGCTGGCCGTTGAAAAGCGTCTGCGAGACTGTGAGGCCGGCGCTGCGCGGAGCGTTGGCGCCGTGAATTTCGGTCCTGACGAGGTTGGTCGGAGAGCCGCCCGCCGTGGTATTTGTATCCGTGTACTGGTAGCCCGCGCTGGCGGTAAGAGCGACCCGCGGGCGATAGCCCGAAAGCGCTTGCGGCACGTTTTCGTCCGTGGAGCGCACTTGGGCGCGTTGCGAGTTGAGCTGCGGATTGCTCTGATAGGCGCGCACCAGCGCAGCCTCAATCGTGTCGGCCAAGGCAGGCGCCGCGCCCGTATACGCCATCAGCAGGACCGCAGCCGCAGCTCCGGTAACCAACTTCACCCCACGCATCCCTGGTAATCCATTCATATCGTTCGCCGGTTCGAGCCCGTACCGGGTTTTCGCTTCAGTCCGAGTCAGTGTCCCCCCGTACCTTATTCCCCGCGCACGCGGGTCGGAACCCCGCACCGGCCAAACCGAGCGGAAACTCTCAACGTGCGGCATCCGGGCCACACTTTTGATTCAGAATGGTAGTTCAAGAGCCTTAAGGGTTAGAAAACGAACGCGGGAAGCCGCTCAAGGCCGGGCAAAACCGGCACCGCCGCATCGAAAAGCGCCCGGTTCCCGAATTCGCCATGGGCGCGCGTCACAATCACGGCCCGCGGCGGCCTCGTCATGGCGAAAACCCCGACCAGCCGGCCCCCCTCGTTGAGCTGCTGGCAGAGCGGGTCGGGCGTGATCTCGGTCGCGCCGTCGAGGATGATCACGTCATAGGGACCGTTCCCCGGGACCCCCTCGGCCGCTGTCGCGGCCCAAAATGTCACGTTTCCAAGGCCGAGCTTCCCGAGAACATCCCTGGTCTTGGCGGCCTGCGCCGGATCGGTTTCGGTCGCCGTCACCCGTCCCGCAAGCCTGGCAACCACGGCCGCGGTGTAACCGGGTGCGGAGCCGGCCACCAAAACGTTGTCGGTATCCTTGATATCGGCAGCCTGCAGCATTTTCGCCGTTACCACAGGCTTGATCAGGAAGCGTTTAGCGGAAGCGCCTTCGCTGACATCGAGGTCGAGGTCGAGATAGGCCAGCGCGCGCTGGCTTTCCGGGACGAATGCCTCGCGCGGCACCGCTAGCATCGCGTCGATGATCCTGATATCGGTGACGTCGCTGGGGCGCACCTGGCCATCGACCATTTTCTGGCGCGCGGTCGAAAAACCGGACATTGGCGGACCTTAGGAGTCGGGCGGCGTTGCCGCGGGAGGGGGCTTAAAACCGCGTCATCTTTGGTACAAGGTCAGCCAAAACGCAACGCCGATCGCGCGAGCCCAAACCGGCAATCCGCTCGCGGCAATTTTGGTCCCGAATGCGATCTATTCGATCGTGACCGCGAGCCGGCCGATCAGCCTTGCAACCTCATCCAAAAGCGCGGAATCCTGATCCCGGACGGCTTGCGCCAGCCGGATGAGGCATTCGTCATCGCTCATCGCGGGCGTGTCACTGGGAACGATCGAGGGCACCGGCCTCATGAGATCGGTCAGGACGTCTGGCATCGAATCACCTCTTGGCGAAACCCGGCACCATCAAGCATCGTCGTGGAATAAGTCTTTTTAGCGCTCGGTTCGGGCACGGAGCGGTCGCTGGATCGCCGGGTGATCTGCCATATCGCGATTCGCGTGCGCTCGAAAAGGACAGCAAATCATGCGACACAGGCGGTTTCCCTCCCCCGTCGATGTCCTGCGAGAGGGGCCTATTTGGTCCTTTGCAAGGCCCGGAGGCTTTGTTATACGCTGCCGCTCGCGAACGATTGTTTCGCCTGTTCCTCGGTAGCTCAGCGGTAGAGCATTCGACTGTTAATCGAATGGTCGCTGGTTCGAATCCAGCCCGGGGAGCCATTTGCCCATTTCAGGCACATCCAGCACCGTCCAGCCACGTCTCTTAAGAATCAAAATTGCCCTTGAAACATAAGGGTTTCTTGCTAATGTATCGATCGGGGCCGTCCGCCCTCGTCCGATAGCAGCCGCGTTTTTTGTTGGCCTCGTTGTTGGCCTCGGTCGAACCGAACAGGAACGCGCGATGTTGACCGATACCGCCTGCCGTAACCTGAAACCGCAGGCCGAGCCGTTTAAGAAAAGTGACGGCGGCGGTCTCTATCTGTTGGTCAAATCAAGCGGGTCAAAGCACTGGCACATGAGCTACCGCTTTGGCGGCCGGCAAAAGAAACTGTCGTTTGGTCCCTACCCCGTGATTACGCTCGCCGCAGCGCGCGTGCGCCGAGATGCCGCCAAACTGGCGCTCAGCGAGGGCAACGACCCTGGCGTCCTGGCGCAAATCGCCAAGCGCGAACGCGCCATGGTCAAGGCGACCTTCGGCGAGAAGGCCGATGACTTTCTGTTCAAACAAAAAGCAGAGGGACTTGGGCAAGACTCGCTCGTCCGGACCGAGCGCATGATCCGCTACCTCAAAGCCGAATTCGGGAACCGGCCATTTGCTGAGATTGCCCGGCAGGAATTCCGGCCCGAATTTCTGGGCTGGCTCAAGAAATACGAAAAGACCGGAAAACTGGAAACGGTTGGGCGGCTACGCTCCACGGCCGAGCAGATTTTCGACTACGGCGACGCCGCCGGCACCGGCATCAATCCGGCAAAGAACTTGAGCAAGCAATTGATCAAGAAAACGGTGACGCCGCGACCGGCTCTTGTGGACCCGGTGGCGGCTGGCAAATTGTTTAAGACCATCGCGATGCCGTTCCCCCGCGCGCGCTACGGCGACGTGGTCGGCTTGGCGGTGCGCTTCCTCGCCTATGTGGCGACGCGGCCCGGCGAAGTCCTCGAAGTGGAATGGTCCGAGGTTGATTTTGAACTGGCGCGTTGGACGATACCGGCTGAGAAAATGAAAATGGACCACGAACTTGTCGTGCCACTGGCCCGGCAATCGGTCAGTATCCTGCGGCAGACGCGCGAGTTGACCGGAAGCCGAAACTATATTTTCTCGGGCAGCAGAGACCAGCCGCTGTCTGACAACACACTGAATAAGCGCCTGCGCGATCTCGGCTATGATACGAGCGAACAACAAACCGGCCACGGCTTCCGTTCGGTGTTCTCGACCTTGCTGAATGCCGAGATCGACGGCGACGATAGGCAAATATGGGACAAGGACGCGGTTGAGTTACAACTCGCCCATTTGGATCACGCCAGCACCCGCGCGATCTACAACCGGACAGGATCGCTGTCTCTTATAGGGCAACGCACCAAGATGATGCAGCATTGGGCTGACCGAGTTGACACGATGGGTGGCGGCAATGTGGTGCCGATGAAACCCAAAAGCACTGCCGCCGGATAAATACGTCCACCTCTTTCGCCAATTGGAAGCTCGAAGCCGCGACATCCGGCCTGACGGTCCCGAAAATTCATACGTGGATCAACCCGTATGACATTCCGCGTCACGCGGTTTTGCAGACCGTTGCGTAACCACTCCGCCACGTGGCCCCATTAGGCGGGATCAATATACAGCATCAAGTACTTAGGCAACCGCCCTCACCTCTTGCGCTTGCTCATTCTGAAATCGAAAACCGCGTTCATTCTGAAATGAACCGCCTATTTTGTTCTCCAAGACGATTCTGCAAGGGACGGGACGCTGATAGGTCCCCCGGCGGCCGGCTCCCAAGCATCCAGATTTGAGTTCAAAGTCCTGCAGGCGAGCCGCGGTGGGATACATGATTCATTATCAGAGCTTGATCTCAAGTCGTTACGCCGGCGCCGCGCCCGCCACTTACACCACAAAATCTCTGGTAGAGTCGGATTGAGTCCACTCTCCTGCGGTGGCCAGGTGCGACATGTTTATTATTGTTCAGATTCCATTTGCTGACCTTCGGCCCGTAATTGCTGGCGAGAGAGGTCGATTGCGATTTCCCGACTGGGCGGCCGACGAACCGAAAGGCTTTCTGCGAGGCTTCGGCAAGATCTCACTGAGAAATTCGTCGGGCTTGGGCTTAGTGGGAGAACGCCGATTTGTGGACATGGGCAACGCGATCCGGTTCCCCGAACGCATCGAATATGTTCGGCTCATCGACGCCGGGCTCCCCTGCACCATTGCATTTGCAAGGCACTCCGGCACCGCACTCGCACCCCAATTCTTTGTCCCATGCTTTGTCGGAATGGTTTTCGCAGACCCACCCTATGCCAAAACAAACGGGGCAGATTTTATCCATGAACGCGCGGCCCCCGCTCCCAAGATCGCGGGCATCCCGCGCGAGGCCACACTGTCCTTAATGGCCCAACAAAACAATTCGGCCTTTTGAGAGTTGTTCCGACCGGAACGAATCAACCGCCTCTGTTTTGAATCGCGTTGTAAGTGGAGTTGCGTACATGACCCCGGCAGAACGGATTGAAAAAGCATTCGACGACGCGCACGTGGTCCTTGCTGCCTACTACGAGCCAGGACCTCGGAACTGCGAAGAAACCTTAGACCAGTTGATGCGCATTCTTGACAACCACGACCTCTATAATGCCTTGGTTGAATTGCTGCGCGCGGAGAACCCCGCCCGGTCATTTGCGCCATACTAGGGGATCTTGTCGTTTTTCCCGCCGATGCTGTACGGCTTATTTAAGAAGTACTCCCGGTTGCCCAAAGCAGTTTCCGCATATTGGTCGATCGAGAGCATAATCGCCTGGACATGATGGAAGCAGTAGCCCTCCAGCGTGCCCATACGCCGAACATCGGCGAGCGCCTTAATCCAGGGCGGGTTATCTGTGTTCGGGTCGTACCACTTCACCGGTAGCGCCGCTCTATCGGCCCGTTGATGGCCTTGTTGGTGTCCCGATACTTCCTTCGCAATTCGCCTACTTGCCGGTCGCGCTCGGCGCACAGGTCGTCGACCTTTGAAAGCATGCGGGCCAACAGCTCTTCCGCGGACTTGATCGGGATGCCTGCCCGCTGAAGGTCACGAATCTCTTTGCGCTGCCGGAGGATCTGGCGACGCATATGCTCGATTTCGGAGCGGACGTAAGAGAGCTGCATTGACCACCTCTATGGCCCAATACAGAACATAAAGTGAACAAACTGGCAAGCCGCTAGGTTTGGTGTGTGCCGCCAGCGGAACACGCCGATGGAATGTCGGAACCAATGAGGCAAGATCGTCTTAAATCCGAGTTCCGTTGCGTATGGAGTATTTGAATGGCCCCCCGCGCCAATTGGAAAGGCTTTTTGCGCCTTTCGCTCGTTACTTGTCCGGTCGCTTTGTATCCGGCCACTTCCGATTCTGAGAAGATCAGCTTCAACCAGATCAACCGAAACACCGGCCACCGCATTAAATACACGAAGGTGGACGCCGACACGGGCGAGGAAGTTTCCAACGAAGACATCATGAAGGGGTACAAGGTTGATACCGACACTTACATCGAGGTGTCGAAGGAGGAGCTTGAAAACATCGCCCTGGAATCCACCCGCACGATCGATATTGACGAGTTTGTCCCCAAGAGCAGCATCGATCCACGCTACCTGATCCGCCCCTATTACCTCGTCCCAGATGGGAAGGTCGGACACGACGCCTTTGCAGTCATTCGCGAAACTATCCGCAACATGGACATGGTTGCTATCGGCCGCGTCGTCCTAACCAGCCGGGAGCACATCATTGCGCTGGAGCCACTGGACAACGGCTTGATGGGGACGCTCCTCCGATACCCCTACGAGGTTAGGGACGAAAAAGAATATTTCGACGAGATCCAGGACGTAAAAATTACCAAGGATATGCTCGATCTGGCGAAGCATATCGTCAGTCAAAAGGCCACTGACTTTGACCCGGAGAGGTTTGAGGATCATTACGAAGAGGCCCTGACCGAACTGATCAACGCCAAGCGCCAAGGCAAAACCATAGGATCCAAACCCCGGCCCCGCGGCGAGAACGTTGTGGACCTCATGGATGCCCTGAAGAAAAGCATCGCCAGCGAGGCCCCTGCAAAGGGCAAGAAACCCCGCAAGGCCGCCGCCGGCCAAAAGGAAATGCTGCTGCCGATCGAGGGGAAAAAGCCCGCCAAGAAGGCGGCCAAAGCCGAGCGGTCTACGGGGAGGAGGAAAGCTGGGTAGTTAGGCCGCGTAGGGAGGACTTAAGATGCTCCGCGATTTTTCGGTACTGCGAGGCAAGCATCTCGTTTTCAGATCTTGCTCGGCGGTCTGTCGCCAGATCGGCAATAAGTGAGCATTCTGATGCACAGCGTTCCAGTAGTTCGATTTCCCTTTGGATATCCGATTTTAACGGCCTGCACTCCCGCCGGCATGATGACGAGGTCCAGCTCTACGCTTTCGATATCCTGGCGCTGGAGGGCGATGACCTGCGCAAACTGCCGCTGCACCTGCGCAAGAACAATCTGGCCCGGCTGCTGGCGCGGCGGCCGGACGGCATCTTCGTGAGCGACTTCGAGCAAGGCGAGATCGGCCCCCACCTATTCCGCCACGCCTGCAAGTTCGGCTTGGAGGGCATGGTCTCCAAGTGCCGTGACAGTACCTACCGCGCCGGCCGGTCGCCGAGTTGGATCAAGGTCAAGAACCGAAAACATCGGCGATGGAAACGGTCAAGGAGTCGTTCTCATGAAGACGGTCTGGGTTTACGTCGACACGAACAAGGAGGTTGGGGACAAAAACCACCTGAAGGTATTCGCTATCCAGACACCGCAGACGAATGGTTCCAGGAAAACGACCCGGAAGGCGTTGTGTTCGAGTATGAGGTCTTGGAATGAAGCCCGGCGTCGACGCGGATGGCGTCGCTCAAAAAGAGTCCGATCACTTCATGAAATGCCCGGGCTGCAGTCAGTGGTTCGACATGCGGGACCTTGGCCAGGTGATCGAGCATGTTCACGACGCGGAGAGACTGTCGAAGGACCGGAGCCGTCGTTAGACCGCGCTGCGCATTGATTTTATGCGGCAAAGCTCACGCCCACGATGCCGAAAAGCATCTGACAAGCGGCTGATAAAGGTGCGGTCAGCGGGCCGCTCCTGTGGTTGTCTCTGAGGGACTGGCGGCTGGCGGTGGGGTCTGGTTTAGTGCCGTCGATCCCGGTGTTCCGCTAGGTCCGGGATTACTCGCAACGTGCGTAGTGTTCCACGGTCCCCATGTGAGGATAGCAACTGCCAGAATGAACGCTGCAGCGATAACGGCGAACCTTCGAAAGCTGCCTTCCCAATCCTGACTATCCCGCATGCGGCTCTCCACGGTAGTTAGTAATCCTGATTTCAAGCTGTCTTGGCGAACAGCGTCAGGACGCCGTCGGCGATGTTGATAGCAACGACGTGTGACGAACTCAGGCCCTTGGCCTTAAGCGCGGATGCCGCCTCCGGTGTCGCGTCAATAAGCGCCCGAAGTGACTGCATATCTTTCTCGCTTGTGTGCTTGACGATGTCATCGACCTTCGAGCGCACCTCCGGTTTCAGCTTCTTGACGTCGACGACCTGTATGCTCCGTATGACCGTGCTGGACTGATCAGGCGGTGTCTGTGCCTCGGGTTGCGAGGGTGCTCCTTGTGCCTGCACGAAAGCAGGCGTGCCGAGGGAGAGGGCTGCAATAACGACGGATGCCGTAAAGATGCGCATGGTCATTCCCTTCTGGTCATTCCCTTCCCGTTTGAAAAACTAGGAGAACTCCTATCCACGAAATTTGGTTGGCGTCTGATTCTCTTGTGGCCATTCAGTGAAACCAATGCGGCTGCAATGTGCATGCTCAAGACACAGGAGTCTCTCCCGAAGTCACGAGATCATATCCGCAGCTCCTCCGAACTAAACGTCGGCATGTTCGTCGCAAACCGCAGGCTGATGGAAACGGCCAAAACCAAGTCGTCATGAGCGCCAACGCGCGCGTTGTACGTCGCCCTGCCCGCGTCGGACACCACGCGCTGTACCACACTGGTGCCTATACCGAGCTTCCGGCCAATCTTGAGGATGCCGTCACCGTTGGCTCTCAACTCCCGTATACGCGCCTCGACCGAGGGCTTAACTCGGCGTCGCCCGAGCTTCGTGCCATTCGCCCTGGCGCAAGCATTTGGAACATCGCCTTGCCCGCCGTCGTCGAAGTATCGAGTCCTTGCTGGTGGAGGAAAAGACCGACACCCTTTTCATGAAGGCCTTGGAGTATGCGGAGTAGATCGGTGAGCGATCGACCGAGCCGAACCGAAGCTATCGCGAAATCCGAGTAACGGATTTCTACTCCGTGGGTTGCAGGTTCGAATCCTGCTGGGATCGCCAACACTCAAGCCCGTGAAATAAGGGTTTCTTGTAGTTTCGGCTTCGTTCTTTCCGCCACTTTCGTGTTGCAACGCGTTGACGACCCATCTTAGGGAAATCAACGGGTTACCGAGCTGTACCAACTGCTCCACGCAACACCAGCGCAACACGACATTTCGTTATTTGTTCTCGAAGAGAGGTCCAATGACTGATCCAGGTACGGATTTAACGACGGAGTTCGCGAAGGAGTTGGCGAAGCAAATTCCCATTAAGGATGCTCTCGCCCCTCCGGCGCGTCAGACCGGCCAGATACTTGAAGACATCGTCAAAACCGTGCAACTCGCGCTTGTTCCCTTCCAGATGGCGGGGGCCCTTCAAGACAGACTGAGAGGATTTATCGACCGCTCTGTGCGCGCAGTGCCGGAAGCTAACCGTGTTTCTCCGGCCCCCCAAATTCTTGGGCCAATAATTGAGGGAATTAGATACGAGCCCGCGGACACGCCGATCGACGAAATGTTTTCGCGGCTACTAAGCTGCTCCATGAACAGCGCCCAGTTAAACGATGCCCATCCAGCTTTTCCGCAAATAATCAAACAGGTTTCCGCCGATGAGGCTATCCTGTTGAGCAAATTAGCGGATGGTGCTTTTAGCCAAGTCGCACACGCCGAACTTGATCGAGTGAGAAATCTGTTCAAGCCCACAGTGATCGAGAGCGAGGGGATACCCCGCGACGGATTGAGATTTCCAGACAATGCGAGGCTGTATATCGAGCATCTGTATCAACTTGGTTTGGTTGAGTTCAGCACCACTAAAAGCCCCGAATCAACCATGACTGGCGGCCAGCAGACCGGATCGAGGACTTTTGGCGAGCACCAACTTACCCGGTGGGGACGGCAATTCGTCCGTGCATGCACGTCGAAAACTCCGCCAGCCTAACAAAAGCCGTGGCATTTCCGCGGCAGTCCCGCAAGGCAAGGCCGATCAACGAGCCGCTGAACGTGTTGAATTGAGATTGCTTGGAGGAGCCGATGGGCGTTCTTGATGATGTGCGGAAGTGGCTAAATGAGGTTCCACTGTGGAAGGAACTGGGCACCATCCCAGACCGCACAAGCGGCCTTGAAAAACGCGTCGCCGAATTGGAAGAAAAGCTGAACGGAAAATGGCCTGCCGATGTTTGCTTAAAGTGCGGAAGTCGTACGATGCGGGTCACCGACACCTACGGTCCAGATGACAAGAAAAACATGATGCAAGATTGGCGATGTGGGGATACATCTTGCAACTACCATGAGATGCGGATCATCAAGCCAAAATAGCCCCGGAAGCAACACCGGGCCGGTATCTATATGGCGCTGGGCTTCGCCGTCGCGATAGAGGGGACTATCATTCAAATGATGCCTCTCAGTTTTCCTCTAAATCTTATCGCCTATTTCGTCCTCGGAGCGATCACGTTTTGGCTGTTCATATGCAGCGGCTGGTTTCAAAATAAACTTGTTGCCATGAAACTGAGATATGAAGAGAAAGGCCGCTGAGGGTGTGCCCCGCCTTTTCTCATTTCCTATTGACAAAACTTTCTCGTCTTTCTTGCTGAGCCTGTAGCTCTAACTTCTTTCGTTCGTCATCCAATTCACTGACACGCAATGCCTTGGCTTTCATTTCAACGGACAAGACGCTGTGACGGTCCATTGCTTGTTTTTGCGCGAAAAGGATTTGACCATTTGTATCCACGTTGTACGCGTTAAAATTCTCGATCAGGAATGCGACATAATTTCCGTAAGCGCGATAAAATTCAGAGTTCGCTAGCATCATGCTCGAACTGAAAGTCAAATACTTTAACCTTCCTAAATTGCTGCTGATTGCGCACGACTGCGTCCAGCCCCTCCCGATCCGCTACCATATCCTTTGGCGTGGTCTCGGTCACCGCCGGAAATCTCTCTTCACTGCGAGCAATCATGGACGGCCTAGGCAAGGGCGGCGGTCGGATCAATTTCTCTACGATCTCGCTAATATTTTCTGCTGCCTTCCAGTCGTCGAACCCCTCGCGCCAGACAAGTACTCCTCTGGGGGTAGACAGTTCCGACAGAAGTTTTATTAGCGTTCCGAACGTGATTGGCCCACGCGTCTCATTGCCTTCAGCATAGTACCAAAACTCGCTCATTAGTTTCTCAAAAGAGATTGTGTCATCATGTCCAATAATTGGCTGCGAACTTCCGCCTCCAATGACGGTCCATAACCGCGAATTTGATTATAGCCACGCCTGCGCCTTAATCGTCAGAGACCTTGTACCAATCACCTTTAGCGTTCTGCATATCGCGATGCGTGATATTTCTATCCCAATCCAAACATACCCGGATATCGCCGGCGACATTAAAAGTGCATGTCTCTCGGATGACAATTTTGTCCTTCGCGTCTTTGGTAACTTTGACAATGATATCCGTGCCATCGCTCGCTCTAAGCGAAACACCAGTATTACAAGTCTTGTTCTCGGGTTGACAAACGCGGAAAAACTTGGCCTTGCCGTCATTTTGCTTCGCCGAAGCGGCTACAGCTTTGTCCACAATTTCATCCCAAGTTGGAGGAGCTGATGCCTTTGCCTTCGGCGACAAATCTATTGGGGCGTCAGCTGGAAGTTGCTGTATGCTGGCACCTGCACTTGAAGGGGGAATTTGCGACGGTTTACCGACCATCGTCGTTCCCATCGACAGCAAATCTGCCGGACTGAGCCAAACCATTTCGTTCGGCGGAGTAACAACCATCCGGCCTATGATTGCGGCCGGAACTCCAAGTTCCTTGGCAATTCGCGCCATCGACACCGTGGCGGCACCCGACTGAGTCGTTTCGTGTCCTTCGTGATCGGAAGCGCCATGCACTCCGATCCGTGCGGTGTAGTTTGCGAATTTAGTTTCACCTGCCGCAAAGACTAAAAAACAAGCTGACGCACACGTTGCGCCTTGTCCAACGTTTGTCGCCATCTTTGCAAACTTTACCACTTCGGCGAGTTGAACGCCTTCAAGAAGGCTGCCTCCAGGCGAATTCAAGCGAACAGAGCTCACGAACTTGCCGGTGTCGTTTGCAACTTTTATTGCCGCCTTGAAGGCGTCAGTGTCACCCTCGGCAATGTCGCCCGAAATAGATATGACCACGCGACCGTCTTTCAGCACCGCTGACTTTAAATCAGCTGCCGTCGCGGGACATTCGACCCACGAGATCCAAATTAGTCCCAGCACTGCAATAGAGCGTCGTCTCATTATTTCGCCCCCAACGGGAACTTTCCCGCAAACGGCGAGCGAACGCAATACGAATGGAGGTCAATTTTCGCTCTTGGGCTGGCGGGCACGCAGGAATTGCGTGTTGTCCGCATCGGGCTAGGAGATTCAGGGGTGCATCTGACCGGCAAAGGGCTGCTCAAGGACCGCCGGAACGACAAAACGAACGCACAGGGCTCCTGAGGCGCTGGCGAGTCAGGCCAGCTCTGATTCGCGGTCCAAGGCTACTACTGCCTGCCCGCCGTCCAGTGACGGTGACGTGTCGACCAGACCCGCAGAGCCAGACCATCCCGCTCCGCGGCCTCAAAGGCGGCGCGGACGAAAGGGGGCACGGATCGGGGATGAAAGATTTGTGGTATGTTGCGCATCAGCTCGGGACATCGGGTGAACTCCGGTGGCTTGGGTTAGGGCCGGGCGGAAGGTGCAAACTTCCCCGCGGCTTGCCCGCATTCGCTAATCCAAATTATTTGTATCGCGGAATTTTTATAAGGGATGGGACATTATGGATGACCCCACAATTAGACTATACCCCGATGGCAAGTCAGGCAGCGTTGACACTTGGAATTGGGAATTGTTGCTGAAGGGCAAGAAGATCGCCGGTGGCAAGTCTCCGGGCACTCAAGAGATCGCCTTCGCAGCTGCTAGAGCGGCGCTGGTCAAAGAAAGAGAGCGCCGGGCGAAGCGTGACTGACGCGCGCCGGTCGATTAATCCTGCGCGATTTCGATGTCCGCGGACGCGATCGGGCACCGCGCCATTTACCTTGCGGGCACCGCGTTCGGAATAGGCCAGAAGCGCAATACCCGGATGTAACTTAGCACTTTTAAAGCATTAGATAGCACGATAATATCTGGAACCGATTTTCATATCTGTGTTTCGATTTACACGTTTTGCGAGGCTTCGATGACGCTGCTCGTGAGCGCTCTGTTCAGTTTGTTCCTAGTGATCACTGGAGCCATTGCGCTTTTCTTTTTCGGGCGGCTCAGCCTTGAGCGCATAAGGCAACGCCGCGAGGAAAACGCAGAAGGAGACTTTCTAAAAGGAAAGGTGAAGACTTCCGGTTGCGTCCTCCTAACGCTAGCCGCCGGGGTTTTGATGTATTACGGCAGCCATTTGTGGGTACAGAACGTTTCAGCAGCCTATGACAAGCTGAAAGGCGACTATCAAACAGCGGTCGACGATCGAGACAAGAACAAGAAGGCGCTGGACGAAGCCACGGATCGTGAAGGGAAACTGAAGGTCGAGGTAACCGGTCTGAAGTCGGATTTAGTTTCAGCGGAAGAGGCGAAGCGCGAACTCGAGAGCAACCAGGCCCGGGAAGCCGCTCGACGTCGACAGGCAGAAGAAGCAATGAAGGAAGCCCTGCTTCTTCAGCAGAAGGTCCACTTTACCCCCGAGCAATTGAAGCAATACAACGACCAAGTCGGGAAAGTATCGGCGATCAATGATCTGTTGAAGGTGATCCGATTATCAGAGTCGTATTGGCCTATTTTGACGGGGCGTTCGGCTGCTGCCCGCTTTGCGATAGAACGAACGGATTTGGACCCAAAAACAGCAGGTATATTTGGTCGCGGTCTTTTTGTCTTCAAAGCGGAAGAATTTGAGTTGCGAGCTAAAAACGATGCTCCGCTTCAGAACGACTTCAGGATGATCCTGACTCAGAACCTTTGTCGAGCGGTAGAGCTGGCCATCACCTCACAAGTCAAATTTGTTGATGCTCTTTATCGGGTAGCTCCGGCATTTGAACGGTACATGAACGACGCAACGCAGGCTGCGCTTGCCGAGGCAACAATGCTACGGATCGTCCTGAGTTTACGAGTTGCCAAGGCCGACCTGCTTTTTAGAGGTTATGCAGATGGCACGAGGAGCACGTGGTCCCATCCGCTGCCGTTGAACCGAACGAAAATTGTGGCGCACCGAATAGAGCGAACCCAACCGTCCGATATGACTTATACTGAGGGCACCGAAGCGTTTCAGGTTGGAAAGGTAGTCAATTCGACGACGGTCTACGACAACTCGGATTTGCCAAATCTGCGTGGAGATGAAACCGCCCAAGCAATCGACAAACTGGCTCAGCAGTGCGCCTTTCGCGACCCGGCTCTTCAAACTCTAAAGACCGGGGTAGTTAATGTGTCGGTCCTTGAAGGCGCTCCGTTCGATGTTCTCAACCCAATTGAGCGGAAGAGTTTGGGCTTCCTTTATATCTGGCTTGACCAGCCCTAAGAATGTCTTGCGCCGCCTCTCCTTCTCGGAAAGATCAGACCACCGTTCGGCTGACGCGAAAATTGATCTATGGCGGCCTCGATATCGGCGGTCTCGTGAACATCCTACCACATCATTCAGCGACGAGGACGCACGCTTTGCATCGCAACGAAATCTTCCGGTCGACGTCCGTTCAGGGGTCAAACTCGGAGGAACTCAGAACGAGCATAACACGTCCGGGTTGCCCCCGAGAGCGGACATTGCGCGGCAGCGCTGTTTAACCAATCACAACTATCGCGGCCCTTACTTCGACCCAGCTCGCGGCGAGTAACGGACCGACATCAACGGCGCGCACAATGAAGACGCCTTCAGCATCAGCATTGTACTGCGTCCCGCTAAGACCGTAGGCCGTCGAGACACCGATGCTGTTTCTCATTTGGATCGCACCGTTGGCCAGTGACGGCGGCTCGG
>Ga0209117_1000448_pt1 | contig 17411 bp, 17 predicted proteins | sample BlaSpr_A8_OM2_M2_FD_187978 | JGI IMG/M metagenome (GOLD analysis project Ga0209117, IMG submission 187978) | Forest soil microbial communities from Thunder Bay, Ontario, Canada - Black Spruce, Ontario site 2_A8_OM2_M2 (SPAdes) (version 2) | ecosystem: Environmental > Terrestrial > Soil > Boreal...
GCCTCGACCGGATGCCACCGGGTGACACGCCTTTGGTTTCTGCGCCGCTTTACGGCCGTTGCCTACTTGTGGAGGCCAACCTTTGCGTGAACTGCGGTGGACCCAGGCGAACGAACTAAGCTCAAGTTGCGACGCTCCGGCGGCATTGTCAAGGGGTTTGATTTTCCGAGCACGACCCGCCCTGGAACCAACCAGGCGCACAATCACTCAGAAGAGGATCGAATGCCTGAAAAACTAAGGGCCCCCGCGAACTCACGGCGAAGCCGGGTTCGTGGGGAAACGCTCAGCTACGTCCACGGCGCCAGCGATGTCCCCCTCCTGGGTGAACCGATCTTTCAAAACCTGCGGCGCACCGCCGCGCGGTTCAGTGATCGCGAGGCGCTGGTTGCCGCCCATCAGAACTACCGCTCGACGTACAGCGAGCTCGTCGCGCAATGCGAGGTGATCGCACGCGGCCTGATGTCACGCGGAGTGAAGCCGGGCGATCGCGTGGGGATCTGGGCGCCCAACCGATTCGAATGGGTCGTCGTCCAGTACGCGACCGCGGCGATGGGCGCGATCCTCGTCAACATCAATCCCGCCTACCGCACCTCGGAGCTCGAATACGCGCTCAACCAGTCGGGGATCAGCTTCCTCATCCTCGCGGCCGCCTTCCGTCAGGCCGATTACAAGGCGATGCTGGCCGAGGTCAAAGGAAGGTGTCCCGACCTGCGTGAGGCTCTTGTCCTGGAGGACGGGTGGGAGGCCTTGAAGCGCGACGCCGCGAACACGAACGAATCCGCGCTACGTGAGGTCGAAGGTTCGTTGCAATTCGACGATCCGATCAATATCCAGTACACGTCAGGCACCACAGGATTTCCCAAGGGTGCAACCCTGACCCATCACAACATCCTCAACAACGGTTTCTTCATCGGGGAGACGCTGAAGTACAGCGAGCAGGATCGCGTCTGCATTCCGGTGCCGTTCTATCACTGCTTCGGCATGGTGCTCGGCAACCTGGCGTGCACCACACACGGCGCGACCATGGTCATACCGGCAGAGGCTTTCGATCCGGTCCTCACGATGGAAACAGTCCAGAAGGAGCGGTGCACCTCGCTCTATGGCGTGCCGACGATGTTCATCGCCGAGCTCGAGCATCAGCGATTCAAGGAATTCGACTTCAGCTCGCTGCGAACCGGGATCATGGCCGGCTCACCATGCCCTGTCGAGGTCATGAAGAAGGTGCAAACGACGATGCACATCCCGGAGATGACGATTGCATATGGCATGACCGAAACATCGCCGGTCTCAACACAGAGCACAACGGACGACCCGCTCGAGCGCCGTGTGTCCACCGTCGGACGCGTGCACCCGCACGCCGAGATCAAGATCGTCGACGCTGCATCGGGAGCCGTTGTTCCGCGTGGCACCACGGGCGAGCTGTGCAGCCGCGGCTACATGGTCATGCTCGGCTACTGGAACAACGAGGAAGCGACTCACCAGGCCATCGACTCCGCGCGTTGGATGCACACTGGAGACCTGGCGACGATTGACGACGAGGGCTACGTGAACATCGTCGGCCGGATCAAAGACATGATCATTCGCGGCGGCGAAAACATCTATCCGCGAGAGGTGGAGGAGTTCCTCTACGGACACCCCGACGTAGCGGACGTGCAGGTCATCGGGGTGCCCTCCGAGAAGTACGGCGAGGAGGTCATGGCGTGGGTGAAATCGCGGGAAGGAGCCACGCCCACCGGCGACGAGCTTGCCTTCTGGTGCAAGGGCAAGATCGCGAGCTACAAGATCCCGAGACACTGGAAGTTCGTCGACTCGTTTCCCATGACGGTCACGGGCAAGATCCAGAAGTACAAGATGCGGGAGGTCGCGGTCGAAGAGCTCGGCCTGGAGAGGGCGGCCGGGGTCAAGACTGCTTAGCTACTGCAGACTCTCGTATGGAGCCGCGGCACTGAATGGCTCATAAAGCAGCAGCACCTTCTCGATCGGTATGACGTCGCGCATGAAGATGCCGCCCGCCGCCACGCCGGCGAACCCGACAATCCCCAGCCCGTCATGGGGAGCGGCCTGTTCGGCGCCGTCCTGCATCGCTCGGAACGCGTATGTGCGGCCAGATGAGTTGGCCGTCGCGATCACCTCTTTCCACGCGGCCGCGTAGTTCGCCGCGGGGTCGACGCCGGTCAGACCCGTGATGACCGGGCCGGTCGTGACCGCCGCCTTAGGCCGCTCGCTCAACACCTTGGCGACCGCCGCGACCTCGGCTTCGCGCGGGCCGGACAGGCTCGGCAGCATGCGGAGGAAAGCCGCGATCTGTCGATCGACAGGCGCCGCCGCTTGCGACCCCGGACCGGGGAGGATGGTCGCAAAGGGCCGGTACACGACGTCGAACTGGGCCGGGTCCATCTGCTCTCGCACGAGGATCGCCAGGGCGACGATCTGGGCCGACTCGAGCGCCGCGGCCACCGCGGTTGGATCGGAGAGCGCTTTCGCGATGGCGATGCGCGTTTGCGCCACACGAAAACCTTCGGTGAAAGCGTTGACCATCGACTGGTCGGCGCTTCCAAGCAACCCCTCGAGCAGCAGCTCGACCGCAGCTGTCGATTCTCGCGAGCGAGACAGTATCCGGGCGGTCGCGATCCACTCCCACTGCGCAGGGCTCAGCGACTTGCTGGCTGCGGCCAGAAACTGTCCCGCGTCCGTAGCGCTCAGCGGAGAGAGACCTGCTCGGGCAGCAAACCTTTGGCCCGCAACTTGTCGATCGGGTGGTAGGCGTCCACGATGCGCATCGTGCCCGAAGCCGAACGGAGGACCATCGACTGCGTATACGCGTACACATCCTCGTAGCGCACGCCTTTCAGCAACTCTCCAGAAGTGATGCCAGTCGCCGCAAAGAAGATGTCGGAGCCGGAGCACAGGTCGTCGAGGCACAGCACCCTGTTCGGCTTGTGCCCTTCCTTGACCGCCATCTCCCTTTCCTTGTCGTTGCGGAAATGAAGCTTCGCCTGCATGTCGCCGCCAATCGTCTTGATCGCGCACGCGGCCAGCACGCCTTCGGTGGCGCCACCCGAACCCATCATGCAGTGGACGCCAGACCTGGTCTCGAGCGCCGCCTCGAGTGCCGCCGCGACGTCGCCAGCGGTGATGAGCTTTATCCTTGCCCCGACTTCGCGGATCTGCGCGATCACCTCTGCGTTGCGGTCGCGGTCGAGAACGACGACGGTGAGCTCCTGGACCGGAAGGCCCTCCGCCTTCGCGATCCGGCGCAGGTTCCACTCGACCGGCATCTCGAGGTCGATCACTCCGCGCGCCCGCCGGCCGACGACCAGCTTCTGCATATATGCGACGTGAGTCGTAAACATGGTCCCGCGCTCGGCCAGAGCGACGACCGAGATGGCGCCGGGAAGTCCCGAGGCGGTGAGGCTCGTGCCTTCGATGGGGTCGACGGCCACGTCGACCTCCGGTTCCAGGCCGTTTCCGATCTGCTCTCCGAAATAGAGCATCGGCGCTTCGTCCTTCTCGCCCTCGCCGATCACGACCGTCCCTTTCATGTCGACGGCTCCCAAGGCCCCTCGAATCGCCTCGACGGCGCGCGCGTCGGCGGCTTCCTTGTTGCCTCGTCCCTGAAGCGGCGCGGCCGCAAGAGCCCCAGCCTCTGTGACCCGCAGCAGCTCGAGGGCGAGGTTGCGGTTGATCCTCGGCTCTTCGATCATTGGCTGCCCAGCGTATACGAAGCCGCTACGACCTCAACCTATCCACCGGCGGCGGATCGGAAGCTTGTCCGCTTCGACCCAGAGGTCGATCTTGCGCGCGAGGCGGCGGTCGCCATCCCTGTCGATATAGACGCAGGTACGCTCGAGTACCGCGGTGATCCGCACCGTGGCCCCGTCCAGCATGGCGTCGAAGGCGTCGATCAACACCTCATCCTCATCGAGCTCGACGTCGCTGAGGCGCCGAGGGCCGGCGGGGCGGCGCTTGCTCGAGAGCTCGAACTGTGGCCTCGAAGCCATCGGGCCACCTGGCTTGATGGTGAGTCGCGACGCGGATCCGGCCAGCCGAATCGCAGGTCGCTGAGGCGGCGCGGCCTTGGGCGCGGGTGGGGGTGGCAACTTGGCAGCGGTCGGCAGTTTCTGAGCGGTGGCCCGCGACCTGGCCGCCACCTTGCGCCCGCCACCGGTGTTCTTCTGACGGGCGGCCGCTTTTACCGGCGCACGCGCAGCTGGGCGTTTTGCACTCGGGGCCGGCCGCTTGGCCGGCGCACGCTTTGCGGGCGCGCGATTGGCGGCCGCTTTGGCCCGGGCCGGCCGCTTCGGCGGTCGCCTAGAAGAACTCACCCCAGAACTTCCTGACCCTGCCGACTGGGTTAGGCACGGCCTTCAAAGCCATGACTCCGGAGCGCGGCGACGCATCGACGATTGCAGTGGGCTCCGACTCGGGAAGGCCCTCCGGATGCACCCGGATGACCCCAAGGTGAACGCCACCTTCCTGGACCACCAGCGCACCGACCTTGGCGTCACCTTCGAGCCGGCCTGTGGTCGTGATCTTCAGCCGGTTGACCGCGACGACCTTACCGCGCACAAACCCGGCGATCGTCACCCGCTCGCTGCGGATGTCCGCCTCGACGTGGGCCTCCGGGCCGATGAGCAGATCTCCGTCACACTCGATCTGGCCGCTGAAATTGCCCAGCACCTGGCCGCCGCCTTTGATCTGGAGATGCCCCGAAAAGACGTCGTCGCGGGCGAGTACCGTCGACTTCGAATCGGCCCCATTTGGCTCATGGCCGCCGTTCGAACTGGAAACCCCTACCGTCTCCACAAGCGTATCGGTCACCTTGAAACCTCCCTACCCAGCATCAAGCTGGACTCCACCACCAAGCGCAGCATAACCGGCTCTCCGGCTTGCGGGTCTAGAGATCCCGATGGGCGGCGAGGTATTCAAGGACCGCTTCGCGGGTGGGCGGGATCTCCCCATCGATGACCAGCTCCTGTAGGCGCTGCTTGATTCGCCCGACCTCGGGCCCCGGATCGATGCCCCGCACCCGCATCACGTCCCCGCCGGTGACCAGCGGCGCCAGGCGAGACGGCCGCTCATGCAGCACCGCATCGATTCGTGATTGCAGCTCGTCGAGCTTTTCGGGCTCCGGGTAGGCCGACGCGGCGATGTCAGCGCGAGCGAGAGCCATCAAGGCCTCGATGAGGTCGCCGGCGTCTCTGGCGAGGCGCCTGACCGCACCGTCCGTCCACTCCGAGCGGTAGTAGACGGGTCTCAGGTGGAGCCGCACGAGCTTGACGACCGCCTCGACCTCCTTTTGGGGGAAGCGCAGCCGCTCGAGGGCCGACTTCGCAAGCTCCGCGCCGACAACGTCATGGCCGGTGAATGCACCGTCCGGAGTTGCGGTGGACGGCTTGCCCACGTCGTGGAAAAGCGCCGCGAGCCGCAACACGATGTCTCCCGGGACCCGCGCGACGGTGAGCAGCGTGTGCCCGTACACGTCATGAGTGTGGTAACCGCTTTGGGGGACTCCCTTGCAGGCGGCGACCTCGGGGAGGATGACTTCCAAGAGGCCCCCGGCATCGAGGATCTCGAGGGCGAGGCTAGGACGCTCTGACGTGAGCATCCGCCTGAGCTCATCCGCGGTTCGCTCGACCGAAATGACCGGCGGAGCAAGCCGGCTCTTCATCTCGCGCATCGCGGGCACGATGTCTGGGGCCAACTCGAAGCCGAGCTCAGAGGCAAAGCGAACGGCGCGGAGCATGCGCAGCGGATCGTCGGCAAAGGTGCGCAAAGGGTCGGTGGGAGTGCGCAGGATGCGCGCCTCCAGATCCTTTCGCCCTCCGAGCAGGTCATGGACCTTGCCGTCGAGGTCCATGAGCAAGGTGTTGATCGTGAAGTCGCGCCGCCGGAGATCCTCTTCGAGGCTCGCCGGTCGGACATCGGGTTTCCTGGAGTCTGGTGCGTAAGACTCGGCGCGAGCGGTCACAAATTCGACAAGGTGCCCCGGGAGCGCCACCTGAGCGGTCCCGTAGCGTTCGAATGTGACGGGCGGCTGTGCCCCGGCGAGCTCAGCGAAGCGCTCTGCGAGCTTCAGCGCGTCACCGCCTTCAACGACCACGTCGGGATTGGGGTGCGGCCGACCAAGGAGCTTGTCGCGCACGTAGCCTCCGACGATCCAAGCGCGCATGCCCAGCTCCGCCGACGCTTGCTTGAGGAGTCGGAGAACCTGGTCGTCCGGGAGAGCTATTGGTTGATGCGCGCCCATTCGACCGCTCCAATCTGACCGGCGCGATCGCCCAGTCGGGCGCGGCGGACGCGAGGCCGGCGAGCGGGCTTGATGAAAGGCGAGGAATGGAGAGTCTCGACAATCGTCGGCTCGATCATCGACCACGACCGAGAGACGCCGCCGCCGATCACGAACATCTCCGGATCGATGACGTTCGTCAGGCTGATCAGCGCGAAGCCCATGTAACGCGCCGCCCGCTCGACCATCATTCGCGCCTGCCTGTTGCCCTGTGCGGCGGCGGCGAACAGCTCGGCGGCGGTGTGGCCTGTCTCGCGCGCGATGTTTGCTCCCCCGATGAAAGCCTCCAGACATCCGCGCTGGCCGCATGCGTCTAGCGGGCCATTGGGGTCGATGATCATGTGGCCGACCTCACCGGCCGTGCCGTGCCCGCCTCGGTGCAGCTTGCCGTCGATGATCAGCCCACCCCCGATACCTGTCGACCAGGTGATGTAGACCATGTTGCGGGTGCCGCGTCCGGCGCCGTGATGGAACTCGCCAAGGCCGGCCATGTCGGCGTCGTTGGCGAGATGGACCTTGGCGCCGGTCGCCTGGGCGAGCATTGCCGCAAGCGGCACGTTGCGCCAACCCGGCAAGTTCGGCGGGTTGACCAGCACCCCTCGTTTGATGTCGATGGGACCAGGCGCAGCGATTGTGATGCTGCGTACCTTCTCGCGCCCACGATGGCGGTCGATCTCGGCTGCGGCCCAATCCACCATCGCCTGCGGAGTCCCGAGCGAGGGCGTCTTGGTTTTGATGCTGGCGATCACGTTTCCATCCGAGCGCGCAAGCGCAACCCGCACCTGCGTCCCGCCAAGGTCGATTCCAGCCAGCATTCCGCGATTAGGGTAACCGTGTGACGAGCTCTGAATTCCGCGTTTCCGCGCGGAAACGACCCATATCGACACGTCAACAAGTGGTTTCCGCGCGGAAACTAAGAGAAGTCGGACTCTCGCGTCCAGCTAGGACGCGAGCAGCTGTTGGCCACGCAGGGCGGCCAAGATCTCGATCGGTCCGCGAGCGCGGTTGAAGGTATAGAAGTGGAGCCCGGGCACACCAGCTTCCAGCAATTCGACGCATTGCGCGATGCAGTGCTGCACTCCCAGGGCGCGCACGGCGTCGTCGTCAGACGCCTCTTCGATCGCCGCCTGAAGTGCTGCCGGCACAGTTGCCCCTGACATCGAGGTCATGACCGCCAGAGAGCGGCGGCTAGGCACCGGCATCAGGCCGGGAACGATCGGAACCGTGATCCCGGCCGCTCGGGCCCGCGCCACGAGGTCGAAGTAGAAGCGGTTGTCGAAGAACAGCTGCGTGATCAGGAAGTCAGCCCCCGAGTCGACCTTGAGCTTCATGTAGCGAAACTCTTGCTCGAGGTCAGGGCTCTCCGGATGCTTTTCCGCGCTGCACGCCGCGCCGATGCCGAAGCGATAGCCATTGCGGCGCACGAAGCCGACCAGGTCGCTTCCATGAGCTAGCTCAGGGTCGGCGGGCTCGAATGGCTGGCCTGGGTTTTGTGGGTCGCCACGCAGCGCGAGGACGTTAGCCACCCCCTCCCGCTCCATCCAGTTGAGAATCTGGCGGGTCCGGTCCGCGGAGTTGGCGCACGTGAGGTGGGCCATCGCCTCGATGTGGTAGTGACGCTTGATCCGCGTCACGAGCTCGAGCGTCTTCTCACCGGTGCGCAGGCGGTAAGTGACCGAAACCCAGTCCGGCGCGTGACCCGCCAATGTGCCGACGGTCCGTTCGAGCACGTCGACCTCCGACTCGTCACGAGGCGCCATGAACTCGAAGGAGACGCTGGGGCGGCTGCGCGCGAGCATGTCTACGATTCGCATTTGGCGGGAACTCTACCGCAGGACGCGGGCGTCTCCGACTCGCCGCGTCACGTGCTCGGCGTCGAGGTGCTCGAGCAATGCAAGCACCGGACGCCGGCTGGCCCCCATGCGATCGCGCAGCTGCCCCACCGTGATCGAGCCGGTGCTCGAGATGATTTCCCGCACCATCTTCACGGCAGCGTCGAAGGCTTCTTTCGTGAATGCGATGTCGTCGCTTAGCCGCACGATCTCACCTCGCTGCGCCAGCGCGCGAATGACCTCAGAGGTCGCCCCTGTCTGTTGAACCGCCTCCGTGAGCGACGGCGGAGCGAACGGCTGCAGGCCGAGCAGCTGAACCAGGGCTGCGGCGGTTCCATCGACCGCGTGCACTTCGACGCGATGACCAGGCCGCGCGAGCAAACCATCAAGCTCCACCGCGATACCGTCCTGGAGCATGCCCCGCACAACCGATGGGAAGGAGCCGGGAGGCACTCCCAGCCGGCTGCGCAGCTCCTCTCGGGCGATACCCGGGCGCAGGGGGTGCGCAGAGTGATACGCCTCCAGCTCGCTGCTCGCGCGCTCGCTGATGGCCCCCCACGCGCCCGCGTCGTAGAGCCAATCGCCGATGCGCTTTGCGTTGAGGCCGGCCACATCCGCCTCGGGCGCCAGGGTGGCCTTCAAAAGCGCCGCCACCGTGACCCCGCGCGGGTATTTGCGCAGCTCCTCTTGCAGGACCTCGCCCGCAGCGCGCCGCTCGAGAGATTCCCTGACCGCGCTGTCATGGCGTGCGTGGCGGCGCGGAGCGACGTCCACGAACGTTCCGCCCGCGATGGTCGCCGACGGGCTGGGGATGCGAAGGATGAAACGGTCGTGCTCGGCGGCGGCGATCGGCCGCTCCATGTAGAGCTGTACCCAACCCTCCGCACCGGCAGCGATGTCGTCAGAGTCGAGCACGATGACGCGGCACGCCACCTCGGCCGTCCCCGTGTGAAGCAGGAGCTCGGTGCCGTGTCGCAGTGACTGAGCTGCCGACGCCAGCACACGCACGCTTGCGTCGACACGACGGGTGGACTGCAGCGACTTCGGACGAGCCAGGACGTCACCGCGAGCCAGTTGGTGCTTTTCCACACCGGTCAGGTTCGCGGCCACGCGGCTGCCAGGCGCCGCGGTCTCGACCTTGCGGTTGTGCTGCTGCAACCCCCGCACTCGAACCGTCCTACCGCCAGGCACAACCTGGAGCTCCTCGCCAAGGTTCAACGACCCGTCGACCAGAGTGCCCGTCACCACCGTGCCGAAGCCGCTCATGGTGAAGGCACGGTCGATCGGCAGCCGGGGCCGTCCGACGTCAGGCCTGGGAGGAGCGGTCGCGAGGAGCGTATTGAGCGCCGCCACGAGCTCGGCCTTGCCTTCGCCGCTGACAGCCGAGAACGGAATTACCGGCGCAGCCTCCAACGACGTGCCCTCGAGCGCCTGGCGTACCTCTGACGTCACCAGCGCGAGCCAATCCGCCTCGACCAGGTCCACCTTCGAAAGCACGACGACCCCGCGGCGTACGTCGAGCAGGTCGATGATCTCCAGGTGCTCGCGTGTTTGAGGCATGACGCCCTCGTCGGCCGCGATCACCAGCATCACGGCGTCGAGCCCATGTGTCCCCGCGAGCATGTTGCGGATGAAGCGCGCGTGGCCTGGGACGTCGACGATGCCTACTTCGAGTCCGCTGGGAAGACTCAGGTGCGCAAATCCGAGGTCGATGGTCATGCCACGCCGCTTCTCTTCGGCGAGGCGGTCGGGGTCGATGCCGGTGAGCGCGGTGATCAAGGTCGACTTGCCGTGGTCGATGTGCCCGGCAGTGCCGATGACGAAATTCACCGCATGACGCTCCTGTAGGCGACCTCCACCGCGTCGATCAGGGTTTCGTCCTCCCCCTTCAGCACTGTCCGAGCGTCCAGGCAGCACGCGTCCTTTGCTATGCGGGCGATCACAGGCGGCTCGCCGTGGCGCAGCGCCGCCGCCAGTCGCGAGGCTGGCCCGGACAGCGCGAGAAGCATCGTGGGGAGGCCGCGCTCTGGCAGCGAACCTCCGCCAACCGCGGATTCGCCCGAGACCAGCGTCACAGCCACACCCCGTTCCGCGAGCTTGACCGACCACATAGCCGCGCGCCGCCGAATGTCCTCGGCCGACGCCCGGAGCATTCGCTCGACCGGTATTTCATCCCGCCGGCCAGTCAGGCGCAGCCGCAGCGTCGCCTCGAGGGCAGCCAGGGTCAGCTTGTCGATGCGAACTGCCCGAGCGAGCGGATGGCGCGCCATCTTTTTGACGGCCGCCGCTCCGGCTTCACCCCGGCCGAGGACGATGCCCGCCTGGGGCCCGCCGAACAGCTTGTCGCCCGAGAACGTCACGACGTCTGAGTGCTGGAGCGACTCGGCGACAGTCGGCTCGTCATCGATTGGCTGGTCAGCGCCGCTGCCGAGGTCGTCAATGAGCAGCAGCTCGTGCGCACGAGCAACTCCAGCCAGCTGGGCCAGCGAGGTCGCTTCGGTGAACCCCTCGACACGAAAATTTGACGTGTGCACTCGCAGGAGCGCAGCCGTGCGTGATGTAATCGCCTGCTCGTAGTCATCTTTTCGGGTGCGATTGGTAGTGCCGACTTCGACCATGCGCGCGCCCGACAGGCGCATCACGTCCGGCATCCGAAACGATCCGCCGATCTCTACCTGCTGGCCGCGCGAGACGATGACTTCCTTGCCTTTACACAGGGCAGTCAGCGCAAGCAGGATGGCCGCCGCGTTGTTGTTGACGACAAAGGCCGCATCGCATCCGAACAGCTGTGTCATCAGCCCGGACAACAGGGCTGCGCGCTCGCCGCGGCGCCCAGTCTCGAGCTCCAGCTCGAGGTTGCTGTAGCCGGCGGCGACGGCCAAAGCATCCACAGCTGCGCGAGCAAGAGGGGCACGGCCGAGGTTGGTATGGAGGATCACTCCGCTTGCGTTGATGACCCGTCGCAGCCGCGGCGCAACCGCGGCCCGCAGCGCCGCGCTCACGGTCTCCGCCCGTTCGGCATCGCCCAGCTCCCCTCCGCTTCGCTCAGCAGCAACCTGCTTGCGGAGCGCCTCCACCACGCGCACGTGCCCGAAGTCTTTGACTAGCTGCGCGTATGCCGGCTCGTTGACCAGCCCGCCTATCGCAGGCAGGGGCTGAGACCGATGAAGTTGGGAATCCCGTATCCGTGGCATACGCCTAATGAGATTAGGCTCGCGGGCGTGAAGAAGGGGGTCATCACCACCTGCAGCAGATTCGCACCCTGAAACAGTTGGAAGAGAAAGATGACCACGATGCACCCCATCCAGATCTGCTGCCGCCGCGAGTAAACGTTGAAGAAGAAGCGTGGATTTCGCTTGCGAAAGATCGTCTCGATGATGGCCCAGCCGTCAAGGCCCGGGATCGGCAGCAGCTGGAAGGCGAAGATCGACAGGTTCAGGAACACGATGACGTAGATCGCCATGGGGATGAGGCCGGGCGACAGGTCGAGCGTCGAGCGTAAGCCCATCCTGGTCAGGAACTGCCAGACGAACCCGAGCACTATCGCGACGACCAGGTTTGCAACCGGGCCGCCAAGCTCGTGGATGAGATGCTGCGCGGTGGTGCTGATCCGGTTTGGCTGTACAGGCACACGCCTGCCCCATCCGACAAGCGCGACGAACACTGCGATCACCCCAAGGGGGTCGAGGAAGCGCCGGGGATCGGGCCGGAGATAGCCGAAGTACCGCACCGAGCGGTCGCCGAGAAAATAAGCGGCCACCGCATGGCCCATCTCATGCACCGGGATCGCGATTAGCAGGGCAGGCACCAGCAACAGCGCCGCGAGGATGAAGGCGACGAAGTTGTTCACTCGATCGGAATTTTGCCGACGCGCTTCGACACCCGCTTTCGAGCGGGTGCACGACGGGAGCCCCGAGCACCAGTCGATGTCGCGCGGCTCCGTCCACCAGGCGTGGCGGTGACACGGTGCTCGTAGATGAGCATGAGCGCCGTGATGAGCTCACGCTGCGCGTTCAGCAAGTGCACCTGAGCTCGTGGAGGGACCATGTCCGACAACAGATGGCCGACTCGCGACCCGAGCTCGTTGATCAGCTCGATGACGTGTTCGCCGTCTCGGCTCATGACTTCTTCTCCTTTGGTGAGGGCTTCGGCTCGCGACGTGCGAATCGAACATGCAGCTCGCCGTCGCGGATAGTCGCGCTGCTCGTATCCCTCTGTGCGAGTACACGCGGCAGCGAGATCTCCCGCCGGTAGTTGCCAATCGTCACGTACAGCTCTCCGTTGTGGCGGTTCAGGTCGACAGCCGAGCGGTCGGCGAATGGGACCTTGAGCGTCAGCACGTAATCGGTCCCGTCCTTCTCGATTCGCTGAGGCATGGAAGTCGTGAAGTGCTCAGAGGGGTCGCGCTGGCCATACGTTTCCTGCGCCATCCGCAGAAGCATCTTCTCGCCGACCACCTCCTGATCGAACAGCGGCACGTTGAAGATCGGTATCCCGACAAACGACTGCTCCACCTCGACCTGGTAGCGCTGATGTATGCGCTGCCACTTCTGGAACAGCTCGTCATGCAACTCGCCTGGCAGCAGGCGATTGATGATTACTGCGTCGGTGGAGTAGCCGAAGAGGCTGAGGTACGTGTAGGCGCGCTTGGCCTCCTTGACCACCATCTTCTCCAGGTTGAGCACGATCCGCACAGTCGTCGTGGATGAGTCGGTGAGCACTTTGCGCATGCCACCCAGGTCCAAAAGCAAGTCCTTCAGCGAGGCGTAGATCTCATCGGAAGGAAGCGGCATTGCCATCATCGGCTGAAGGACCGGCCGCGCCACACGCATTGCCCGACGCGACCACGGATAGATCTTGTCGAGCCACCACTTGGCAGCATCAGGAAAAGTGAGGAGCTGCAGCGTCTCACCGGTTGGCGCGCAGTCGACGATGAGCACGTCGTGTTCCGCCCGTTGGGCGTAGTGCTTGATCCACATCAGCGAGGCGATCTCGTCCATACCGGGCGGGTTGGCCACCTCTTCGGCAATGACCTCGTCCAGTCCTTGCGTGGCGAACACCTCGACGGCGTATTCGTGCAGCTTCACCCAGTGGCGCTGCATCTCGTGCAGCGATGAGACTTCGTGCGCCCATAGGTTGTCGGTGATCGGCGTCAGGTTAGGACCGAGCTCGACGTCGAACGAGTCGCCCAACGAGTGAGCGGGGTCGGTGCTCATGATCACGGTTCGGTAGCCGGCCTTGGCGCACTGGACTGCAGTGGCGGCAGCGACCGAAGTTTTTCCGACGCCTCCCTTACCGGTAAAGAGGATTACCCGCATGCCGGTGAGTCTACGTGCGCGCGGTACCCGGCTCCTTGGCCTTGTTGACGTGGTCCTCGATCAATACCTCAACGTGCCGGAGGATCGAGATAGTGACCTCCGTGTTCCTCTCGATCGCTTTCAGGATCTCGACGTTCTGCTCGTCAGCTTTGTCTGCTTCGTATGCGGCATGCTCGAGAGTGAGGCGGTCCTTCTGCGACTGCCGGTTGCCGGCGAGCAACAGCACGGGACCTGTGTACGCCGCCTGGATCGAAAAGAGCAAGTTCAGGAGGATGAACGGTTTCGGATCCCAGTTGAAGAATAGGATCGCGTTGCCGATCATCCACACCGCCACCGCGAGGGTCTGGATGATGAGGAAGGTCCAAGAGCCGATGCCTGCAGAGATCTTGTCGGCGAGCATCTCGCCAAACGTCGCCTCGTCGTGATGAACCACGTTGACCGGATGCTGGTGATCGTCCGGGTTCAACTTGCGATGCTGCAGCGTTTTTTTGAGGGCGGATTTTCCGGAATCGCTGGTTCTGACTGACATTTCGAAGCGAACTCTAAGGTTTGGTTCCCCGCCCTGTCTATTTCTTAGCCGCTATTTGACGATCAGCGGGACCGCGATCGACCCGACGCCCAGGAGCACAACCATGGCTGCTCCGACGACGGCCAGGCGAACCAGGTCTTTCGTGAAGTACGGGACGCGGTCGAGTGGAATCGACGGATCGGCGGACTCGATGAGGTAACGCCCTCCCCGTAGCTTGGTGACCTGGTTGCGGGCCCCGAGGGACATCTCCACGGAGCGCACCAGGGTCTGGTCGCCGCCCACGCGGGCCTGCGACACGCTTCGGGCGGGTGAGCCCTGTGCTGTGGCCGATGAGGCGCCACCCAGACCAGGCGTCAGCGGACCTGGCGGCCGCATCTGCGGCCGAAACTTTGCCTTGTTCTTCTTTCCCTTGCGACTCATAGAGATAGAAGTCTAGGAGGACAGGGAACAGGCAGGCGGATAGGGGAGCTGGTGCTGCGTCGTGGGGTGCGACCTGGGGTGCGTTCCGCCTGCCTGTCGTTGGGCCGAGGGACTCAACCGAGTGAGACGTTAGCTACGATATGTTGTGTCCCGCGTGCAGTTATAACCCCGAATGTAGTTGCTGTCAAGGCCTTAACAATTATTGGCCTCAGACTCCGGTCGTCAGCTCCGCGTACTCCTCTTCGCTGATCAGTTCCTCAAGCTCTCGCGGATCGTCCAGGCGGACGCGAAGCAGCCATCCGGCGCCGTAAGGCTCGCTGTTGACCAGGTCAGGGTTCTCGAACGCCTCGGCGTTGACCTCGAGGACCTCACCCGTCACCGGCGCCTCCAGCGGCGACGAGGCCTCCTCCGATTCGACGTGGCCCATGCGCGTGTTGGCGTGCAGGACGTCGCCCAGGTCGGGCAGCTCGAGCGTCGTGATCTCCCCCATCTGGTCCTGGAGGTAGTCACTGAGGCCGAGGATTGCCTCCGCACCTTCGACCCTCACCCACATGTGAGCTCCGCTGAATCGAAGCCTCGTCATCGACCAAATTGTGAACCAGGCAGGTTAAGCGGTCCGCTCTACCGCCCGACTCGAAAGAAGACCACATCGCCGTCCTTCACCCGGTACTCGCGCCCCTCGATCCGCAGCTTTCCTGATGCCCGCAGGGCTTCCATCGATCCCGCCGCGACCAGCTCATCGACCGAGGTCACCTCGGCGCGAATGAAGTGCTTTTCGAAGTCGGTATGGATCTTGCTTGCAGCGATCGGAGCCGGAGCGTCGCGCTCACACGGCCACGCGCGCACTTCCGGCTCTCCCGCTGTGAAGTACGTGATGAGCCCACCCACCTCCCAGACCGCGCGGGCGATGCGCCCGAGCCCTGACTCGTCGATTCCATATCCGGCGCGCATCTCCGCCTGCTCGCTCGGGTCCAGCTCGCCCAACTCTGCCTCCAGACGGGCGGAGAGCGTGACCACCGGTGCGCCCTCGGCAGCGGCCAGCTTTGCCACCTTCGCCGCCGGCTCGCCGCCCCCCGGCAACAGCTCGTCGGCGGCGTTGGCGACATAGACGGCCGGCTTCATGGTCACCGGGAAGATGCCGAGCAGGACGGTGCGCTGGTCGGGTTCCAAGGCCAAAGTGCGCAGCTGCTTGCCGGAGTCGAGGTGCTCCTTGGCGAGCGTTAGGACCTCATGCTCGAACTGGGCGTCCTTTTTTCCCGCGCGCGCCTCTTTGGCCACCACGTCGAGCCGCTTCTCGACCGAGGCGAGGTCGGCGAGCACAAGGTCGAGCGCGAACTCCTCGAGCTCCGCTGCAGGATCCGGTTGGGGCCCGAAGCAGCGAGCAACCTTCACCAGGACATCCGCCTGACGGGCGAACGCCACGCGCTGCGCGCGGCTACCGGGCGGAGTGTCCTCGACCCGCACCTGCGCGGCGGTGGTCTTGAGGGGCTTCACCGCCTGAGAAAGGCGGGTCAGTCGTTCGTCGGGCACGTCCACCATGCCGACGCCATCGGCTCCGCGTCCTGCCGTCAAGGCGTTGAAGAGGGTGGTCTTGCCTGCCCCAGCGGGGCCGACTATTGCAACGTTGACCGGCACTAGAGGTGCGGCGGGGGGGCCGACCGAGAGATTCGGTGACCAGGTGGTCCGGCCGCTAGGCGCGGCTGAGCATCACAGCGAGCGCATCCGTTGATGCGAGAGCGAGAAGCGGAGGCCGCAACAACGCGGACGGGCCGCATGGGCGCCGAAGATCCGGTTGGCATCCCCAGTCGCACCTCTTTAATCCAGGTCCAGTTCGAAGGTCTTGTGCAAGGCCCGAACGCCCTTCTGCACCTGGTCGCGCGCGACAAGACACGTGATGCGGATCTCCGACGTGCTGATCATCTCGATGTTGATGCCTGCCTCGGCGAGACTCCTGAACATGCGCCCCGCTATGCCTGGCGTGCCGAGCATTCCCGTGCCGACGATGGAGAGCTTGGCCACTCCCGCCGCCGACTCGACCTTCTTCGCGCCGATTGACTTCGCCGCGGCCTTGACGAGCTTCTCTGCTGCTTTGAGGTCCGACTCCGCGACGGAAAAGGTGAGGTCTGTGCGGCGTGAGCGACCGATGTTCTGGACGATAACGTCGACCGAGATGCCCGCCGCGCCCAGCGGCTCGAAGATCGCAGCGGCGACACCTGGGCGGTCAGGCACGCCGACCACGGTGATCTTCGCTACGTTTGTCTCCTCCGCAATTCCTCTGACGCGCTTTCTTTCTTCCATCGGTACTTGAGCGACGATCATGGTACCGACGCCTTCATTGAAGCTCGACCGGACGTGAATCGGAACGTTGTACAGCTCGCCGATCTCGACCGCTCGCGGGTGCATTACGCGTGCACCCACCGCGGCCAGCTCGAGCATCTCGTTGTACTGGATGTGAGCGAGCTTGCGAGCGGTCTTCACCAGGCGCGGATCAGCGGTAAAGATTCCGTCCACGTCGGTGTAGATCTCACACGATTCGGCATTGAGCACAGCGGCCAGCGCAACGGCGGTCGTGTCTGAACCTCCACGGCCGAGCGTCGTCACCTCGAGTTCCTCGGTAACCCCCTGGAAGCCTGCGACGACCACCACCTTGCCACTCGCAAGCGCTTCGAGAATGCGATCCGGCTTGATGTCCTGAATTCGGGCCTTGGAATGGGCCGCGCTTGTTCGCACTCCGGCCTGGAGGCCTGACAGGGAAACGGCTGGAACTCCCATACCTTCGAGGCACATCGCGACCAGCGGGGCCGTGATCGTCTCGCCGTTGGCGACCAGCATGTCGAGCTCACGCGCGGGCGGCTCAGGGTTCACGCTCTCGGCGAGCGCGATCAGCCGGTCGGTTGTGTGCCCCATCGCCGACACGACGACGACTACCTGATGTCCTTGCTTGACAGTGGCTGCGATTCGGCGGCTCACCCGCCGGATACGAGCGGCGGTGCCCACCGAGGTACCGCCGTACTTCTGGACGA
>Ga0209117_1000449_pt1 | contig 17399 bp, 20 predicted proteins | sample BlaSpr_A8_OM2_M2_FD_187978 | JGI IMG/M metagenome (GOLD analysis project Ga0209117, IMG submission 187978) | Forest soil microbial communities from Thunder Bay, Ontario, Canada - Black Spruce, Ontario site 2_A8_OM2_M2 (SPAdes) (version 2) | ecosystem: Environmental > Terrestrial > Soil > Boreal...
CCGCCCCTGGGAATATCAGTTTTTCATCGATGTCGAAGCAGGAGATGTTACCCGGCTCGACCAGGCCCTCGCCGAAGTCCGCAGCGCCACCAGCGAACTCCGCGTCCTCGGCCGCTACGTTGCCGCTTCCCGCTAATCACAGGGTCAGTGGTCTTTTCTGAGTTGCATCAAAAGAAAAAGGCCGGCGCCTGCGCCGGCCTTTACTTCCTTAACGTCCTTTACTTCCTTTACCTCATCTCTCAGCAGTAGCTGCACTCGGGATCGCCCATCGCTCCGGTCATGTCGTCCTTCATCCGCCGCAGACGCCGTCCCAGCCGCTCGGCCAGCTGATGCCGCGCGCGCCACAACCGCGCCTTCAGCGTATTTTCAGTGACGCCGAGCTTCTTCGCGGCTTCGCCCGTCGAATAACCCTGCACTTCGCGCAGGACAAACGCCGTCCGCAGCAGCGGCGAGAGCTCGTCGAGGTTTTCGCTGATCATCTCGCGAATCTCCGTGCTTGCAAAAACCTGTTCCGGATTCGGTCCGTCGTCCGCGAAACGCTCCGAAGCGGGCAGCTCTTCCTCGCGCGGCGGTTCGTCCAGCGATAACGCCGGACGCGCCTTCGCGCTCCGCCGCCTCATCAGCGCCGCGTTGATCACGATGCGCGTCAGCCACGTCGAAAACTGCGACCGCCCCTCAAAGCGCTTTAGATTGCGATACGCCGAGAGCAGCCCGTCTTGCAGCGCGTCTTCCGCGTCCTCCGTGTTCCCCAGCACCCGCAGAGCCGTCTGAAACAACGGCCGCTGGTAACGGCGGAATAGGGCTTCCACCGCCTGTTCGTCGCCTCGCTGTCCGGCGCGGATCAGGTTCTCTTCGTTCAGTTGTATTCCCACTGCCGCTTGCGTTGCCATCGCTATCCCCCCTATACGAATTTAAAATTCTTGTGCGCCCCCTCGGCGCGGAAACTTTTGCTCAGTGCACCGGCACGCTGCCCGCCGTCGCTTTCGGCTTCCGCATCAGCACCAAAATCGGAATCACCGCGAAAAACACAACGCCGAGCATCTTGAAATTATCGATAAACGCCAGCATCGCCGCCTGCCGCTGGATCGTGCCGTAAATCATTCCGTGTGCTTGCGCGCTGGCGTGCGACGCCGTCGAGCCCGCCGCGATCAACTTCGCCTGCGTCCCGTTCAGCATGTTGTGATACGCCGCGCTGAAATTGTTGACGTGCTCCATCAGCCTCGATTGATGAAACTGCGAGCGCCGCTCCAGCATCGTCGTCACCGTCGCAATTCCCACGCTCGCCCCCATGTTCCGCGCCAGGTTGATGATTCCCGTGCCCATATTGCTTTTTTCTTTTGGCACGTACGCGAACGCCGCCACGTTGATCGGAATAAACAGAAACGCCAGTCCGAAGGTTTGCAGCATGCGCGCCCGCACCGCGTGCCCGTAATCCAGCCCGAGGTCCCAGCCCGCCATCACAAACAGCGCCGACGCCGACACGATGCACCCAAATGTGACCAGAATCCGCGGGTCCACTTTTGACACCAGGATTCCCACAATGGGCATCATGCACATAATCACCGCTCCGCCCGGCGACAGCGCCATTCCCGCCAATTGCGCCGTGTATCCCAGCAACTGTTGCAGAAACTGCGGAATCAATACCGTGCTCGAATACAGCACGAACCCCAGAAAAAACATCGCCCCCGTGGCGACCGCAAAATTACGCTCCTTCAACATCCTCAAGTCGATCACCGGCTCTTTCTGACGCAATTCCCAGAGAATTCCCGCAACAATTCCCACCAGCATCAACAGGAAGAATACGACGATGAATTTCGACGAGAACCAGTCCTCGCGCTGCCCCTTGTCCAGAACGATCTGCATGCTCCCCAGACCCAGGCTGATCAACCCGATTCCGATATAGTCGATCCGGAATCCAGCTTTCAGACTCGCTCTCTTCATGTACGGCGGGTCGCTTACCAAAAAGTTCGTCAGCACCAGCGAAATGAGCCCCACGGGTACGTTGACGTAAAAAATCCATCTCCACGAAAAATTGTCCGTGATCCAGCCGCCCAGCCATGGCCCAATCGTTGGCGCCACAACCACAGCGAGCCCATACATCGCAAACGCCATGCCACGCTTCTCCAGCGGAAACGTATCGTTCAGAATCGCTTGTTCGCTCGGCTGCAAGCCTCCGCCCCCCACGCCCTGCAAGATCCGGAAAATCACCAGCACGCCCAGGCTCGGTGCCAGTCCGCACAAAAACGAGCTCACCGTAAACAGCGCCACGCACGCCATGTAAAAGTTTTTCCGTCCGATCAGCCCGGAGAACCATCCCGAGAGCGGCAGCACGATGGCGTTCGAAACCAGGTACGACGTGAGCACCCAGGTCGATTCATCCGCGCCCGCCGAGAGATTTCCGGCAATGTGCGGCAGCGCCACGTTGGCGATGGACGTGTCCAGCACTTCCATAAACGTCGCCAGCGTCACCGTAATGGCGATCACCCAGGGGTTGATCGTCCCGTCCGGCATCCTCAGCTTGGCTAGAATCCTGTCTCGCATCTCGCCTAATCCCTGGTCCTATTGTTTCTACGTATAACCGTTCCAATTTCCATCCTTAATCACCGTTATTTCGTGATCACCGTCGCATCCACATTCATTCCCGGCCGCAGAACCGCCTTGTCCGATGAAATCGGGTCCAGCACGATCTTCACGGGGATCCGCTGCACCACCTTCACGTAATTCCCCGTGGCGTTTTCCGGAGGCAGCAGGCTTAACACCGAACCCGTCGCTCCCGCGATCGAATCCACATGCCCGGGGAAAGTCTTGCCATATGTATCCACGTGCACTTCCGCCTTCTGCCCCGCCCTCATGTACTTCAGTTGCGTCTCTTTGAAATTTGCCGTCACCCATACGTCTTGCAGCGGCACCACAACCAATAGTCCTTGCCCCGCCTGCACGATCTGTCCCGGCTCCACTTGCTTGTGCGTCGCTACGCCGTTCACCGGCGCAACGATGTCCGTGTAACTCAGATTGAGCGACGCAGCTTCCAGCGCCCCGCGCGCCTGTTCCACCTTGGCGAGCTTCGCCTGCGCATCCGCGGTCTTCATGCTCACCTGCTTGACGTCCGCGCGCGCCAAGGCCACTCCCGCTCGCGCCTGGTCGACCCGCGCCTTCGCCGCATCCAGTTGCGCCTTGGCCACCTCCACGTTCCGCCGCGCTTGTGCCTGTTTTTGCAAGTCCGCTTGTAGCGCGCTCTCGTTCGCATCCGCATTGGCCTTCGCCGCGTCATACTGCTGCTTCGAAATCTCGCCCTTCTGCACTAGCGGCAAGTAACGCGCAAGGTCCGCCTTCGCCAGCTCGGCATTCGCACGGCTCTTGTCCACGTTCGCTTGCGCCAACGCCAAATCCGCCGTCTGTGACTGCTCGTAGGTCGACAGCGTTCGCGCCAAATCCGCCTGCGAGCCCATGAACTGCGCATCGGCGTTCGAATTCCCGCTCGCCACGTCTTCTCGCGTGCGCGGCACTTCCACTCCCGCGGAACGCGCTTCGCTTTCCGCCAGCGCCAGCGACGCCTTCGCTTGATCCAATGCCGCCTGGTAATCGCGCGGATCGATCTTCACCAGAATCTGCCCGGTCTTCACCGCCTGGTTGTCGTCCACTAGAACTTGCGCCACGCGCCCGTAAACCTTCGAAGCCATGGGCGTGATGTGCCCATCCACCTGCGCGTCGTCCGTCGTCTCGCGGTTGCGGTAATAAAAGTAAAGTCCGACGATCACCGCCAGCACCAATGCCCCGCCAGCCACGAGCAGCCGCTGCACCTTGGGGTTCGCTAACCCTTTCGGCGTCTCCTCCAGCGGCAGCTCTTCCGCCATTCGCGGCACTTTTGTCGCATTTTCTAACCCGACTTCGATCTCAATGCTCATCGTTCCCCCACGCTCACTTTGCGTAAACCCTTTCCATCTGCCCGATCGACCGCGCCAGGTCCGCGCGCCCCTGATTGAAGCGGTATAGCGCCGCAATCTGGTTGTCGTTCGCGCGGGCCAGCGAATCCTGCGCCTGGATCACTTCAATATTGTCGGCGACGCCCGCGTTAAAGCGGTCGCGAGCCTGATCCACTTCTTCTTTCGAAAGTTGCACGCCCAGATTGGCGACGCGCACTTCGTTGCGTGCGGAATCCAGGTTAATCAGTGCGGTCTTTACGTCTTGGGTGATCGCGTTTCGCAGATCCATCTGCTGCTGACGGAGCCTCTGAATTTCCAGGTCGGCGCGGACGGTTTGCGCTCGAATCCGCCCTCCGGTAAACAGCGGCACGCTCACCGTCCCGGCATAGGTGTACGTGGGAATTACGCCGTAGGGGAACGTTCCCAGTTCCGCCCAATTCCCGCTGTAATTCAGGGAAGGCAGCCGCGAGGCGCTGGCGGCCTTCTTCTCGTTCTCTGCCGCGCGAAGCTGCTCTTGTAGCGACTTCCATTCGTAGCGCGCCGCCAGGGCTTGCTCGATGCTCGTTTCTACCTCCGGCTGCGGTGTCTCGAAAAAGCTTAAGGAGTCCCCTAGCTCGATCCCTTGCCGCAGATCGAGGTTCAGAAGCCGGCTCAACCCGAAGAGTGATGTCTCGCGGCTCGCTTGCGCTTGGATCAGCCGTTGTTTTTCGTTCTGCAACTCGACGTTGGCGCGCAGGGTATCAATGCCCGTGCTGACGCCTTCCTTCTGCCGGTCGGCCGCTTGATCGTATAGCGCCTGCGCCAGGTCGACTCGAGATTGCGAAGCCTGCACGTCCGCCATGTTGCGCAGCGTACCGATGTACTGCGACACCACCAGCAGAATCACCTGCTCGCGTGCGGATAGGCTGTCCGCTTTGCTCGCGTTTGCCGTGTTTCGCGAAGCCTGGTAACGGCGAAGCAGCGACAGGTCAAAAATCGGCCCATGGAAGGACGGCCCCGTGGAAAAGATAGGATACGGACCCAGGTGCTTCGGTACTCCCGGAAAAATCGCGGCGCCGCCAAACTGCGCGCGAATATTTAAACGCTCCCACTGCTCTGTAACACCCATCTGCACTTGCGGCAGCAGTTCCGAAAGCGCGATCTTGCGGTCCTGCTCGCTCTGCGCCGCCTGTAGAATGGCGATCTGCGCGGTCGGGTTCTGTTTCAGCGCGAGTCCCACCGCCTGATCCAACGTCAGCCGCAGCAGCTCCGTTGAAGGATTCGCTGCCAGCGCACTTTGCCTGTTTGTCTCCTGGGCTTCGGCCTGCACGGCACTGAAGAGCAGGCTGAAGAGCGCGATATAAAAAATAATGTGCGAGCCTTTACGACGGCCCTTCCCCGTATTCTCAGTATTCGCGCTCTCGCCCTCTTCGATTTCATGTACGATCGCCTGATTCAGGCAACCCTCCGCCATCAGCTGGCCGCCCTGCCGGTGAATCTCCTTCAGCAGTACTTTCCCAGCTGCATCGATAAAACTCACGCCGCAAAGTTTCACGTGAAACTTCTCGTCTGGCGAGGAAGTGTGCAGTTCGCGCCAGCATTGCTCCAGCGTCGCCACCGACGGCACCGCGAGTCGGCCCTCTACACTCAGGACTGTCTTCCCGCGCTTTTTTTCAGTTGTGATTCTCAGCATTGATTCCGTCCTACTCGCCGCTTGTAGATGCATTACGCTCACCATCCGATGCCAATATTTTGTAATGTGTAAGTGTAACTACAATAAAGACTTACTAGAAATAGAGGGGGTCTGGGAGACTCTGCTATGTGACAATATATGGGCGTTATATCAAATATGGTCTAAAATGTAATGCCCATATACGGTCCGTTGTTCCTCTGCCGGTGTACTTCAGACGGCTTGTCTGTCCGAACATTCTCTTTTCCTGGAATATTTCTTACGCGAAACACGCGGCCCCGGACGAAATCCGATTGCTTGAATGTTTTCCACCCGGCCATCGAGTCGCTTCCATCGGCCAAACGCCTGCATGTATTTCTCGGCCTGCGCCACTCCCGGCGTCGAGAGCACTTGATTGAACTTCCGCTCGGGGAAATTCCGTCCCGTATCGAAATATGCCACGCCATGGAAAAACACCCACAGATGATCAATGTTGTTCGAAGTCGTGGTCGTGAAACCGAGGAACTGCCCGAACTGAATGATAATCGGCACCAGCGCGAACACGATGCCCGTCAGCGTCACCAAGCCCTACGAACGTTTCTTCTTACTTCTTCACCGCAATCGCCTGTAGCTCGAAATGTCCGCCGCGCAGCAGCGATCCAGCCCCGATAAATTCCCGCGCTGGAAAGTCCGTCGTCGTGAAGTAACTTCTGTAGATGGGATTGAATTTCTCGAAAAGTGACAAGTCCGTGCATGCAATCTGCACGTATACCAAATCGTCCATCGTCATCCCCGCCTGGGCTAGCACGTCCTTCTCCCCGTCCAGCAGAATCTTGATCTCGTCTTCAATCTTCTCCGGCGCTTTCCCCGTCTTCGGATCCAATCCAATTCGTCCCGCTAGGTACAAGGTGTTCCCCGTCAGGATCGCGTCGCTGAATGGCGCTTGCACGGGGCCGCCTGCGAGTTTGATCACCTTGCGTGCCGCTTGCGGCGTAGGTTGCGAAAACGCTCCGCGAACCGTGAAAATCCCTGCTACCGCCAAAACCACCACAAGGAAACCGATGCGACGATTCATGAATTGCCTCCATTCGAATGACCTGCCCGATACGCCACGCGAGTGTAATACCCAAATTTGCCTTCGGCAAGCCGTTCGCTGAATCCTCGCCTGCCCCGGCAAAAAACTTTCTCCATCGCATCTCGGAACTCGTTCGAATTAGAACGCGATAAACCCCGTTCGAATGAAGTACAGCGAAGAAAGGCCCACCCCCAGCCACAGCAGTACGCCGAGAAGCAGGGGGCGCCACCCCACCTCTTTCAGTGTGGCGCGGGAGATGCCGCTGCCAATGAGGAAAAGCGTCGCGGTCAGGCCAAGTCGTCCGAGAGTGAAGAGCCACTGGGCGAAATGTTCGAACGCGGCAAAATAGGTATTGATCACGGCGGCGAGAACGAAGAGCGCGATGAACCAGGGGAACTGGATGCGCAGATCGCGCGTGCCGCCGGTGGCGTCATTCCGGGAGCGGCTGCGCTTGATAGCCGCAGTGGCGAGAGCGAGCGGAACGATCCAGAGAGCGCGGGCGAGTTTTACGGTGGTGCCGATGACCAGGGCCTGGGGGCCGTACTTTGTGGCGGCGCCGACGACGGAACTGGTATCGTGAATCGCCAGCGCGGCCCAGAGTCCGAATTGCGATTGCGAGAGGTGAAGCGCATTTCCGATCGGCGGAAAAATCAGCAGGGCGATCGAATTCAAAATAAAAATCGTGCCGAGCGATACCGCCATTTCTTCTTCATCGGCTTGAAGAATGGGACCGATGGCGGCGATGGCGCTGCCGCCGCAAATCGCCGTGCCGGCGGTGATTAGAAATGACGAATTGCCGCGCACCTGCAAGAGCTTGCCAAGCGCCAGGCCCACAAGAAGCGCAAAGGAAATCCCCAGCGCGGTGTAAACGAATCCGCTGCGGCCCGCCTTCAGAACTTCGTGCAGATTCATGCCGAAGCCGAGGGCCACGACGGAGCTTTGGAGAAGCGTGCGCGCAATGCCGCGGCTTTCGTTGATGTACGGATGCGGGAAGCTGAGACCGAAGAGAATTCCCAAAGTGAGTGCGATTGGCGGAGAAAACAATCCCGTGAACGAAAGTGCGAGAGCGAGAACAAAAACAATTTTCGCGAGAGTCGGCATCGACTGGGAAAAGAGTATCAGGCCGGGAGCAGGATGGGCCAGCAAGAACGAGAACGGACGCTGTGAAGATGCAGTCCGCCTCCCTTTGCTAAATCCCGGCGAGCATCATTTTTCTTTCTCTTTTGGAGGAGGAGAGGCGGGCTCGGACTTCGCGGGCGCGGGATGCGCGAGGGCGGCGACGATTTTGCCGGTAGCGGTTTTGCTGATTTGGCAGTTGCGGTCGTAGATGCGGCACTGCGCGAGAGTGTATTTGCAGCCGCAGGTGCAGGTTTCGGCGTTGAATTTGTGGAGCGCGACGGCTTTTTGCTCGGGAGTGAGCTTGGAGAGATCGACGCCGGGAAGTTCACTGGCGCGTTCGGCGTTCTTCAGAAAAATCTGGCCGGTGTCGTCGAAGGTTTCCACTTTGATGTTGCCGATGGGCAGGCCGAGGAGCGAACGGATTTCGGTTTCGTAAAGAAGTGGGTCGCGGAGGCCTTCGTGTTTCTGAACGATGCGGCCTTCCGCGTTGAGCACGAAAGACGTGGGTAGCGCACCGATGCCGCCGTATTGGAAGCGGACGTCGTCGCCGGCAATGGCGACGGGATAGTTGATGCCGAATTTTTCAACAAACTCCTTGATGGCGTCCTGATCCTCATCATCGACGACGAGTCCGAGAATCTGGAGGCGCTCTTTGTATTTGTTCTGGAGATCGACGAGGTCGGGAATTTCGGCGCGGCAAGGTCCGCACCAGGTGGCCCAGAAATTCAGAAGGATGACTTTGCCTCTGGAGCCGGCGAGGGTGACGGGCTTGCCGTCGAGGCTGGTGAGCTTGAAGTCCGGCGCGAGATCGGGGTTGCGAACGAAGCGGATAACGGGCTGCTGGTCCTGCACGGCAGCGAATGAAGGAAAGCAGCAAAGAACTAGCGAAGTAGCCAGAAAAAGAACAAAGCCGGCGTGGATAGCGCGTCTCATGGTGTCATCTATAGGAGAGCACAATGGACGGACGACGCCAAGTATCAGATTCGCCGAGAGATGCTTCGACTCGCGATACTCGCCTGGATAGGAGCGGCGTCAAAGGAGTTTGCCTTTTGCGGCTTGCCCCTTCAAAAGAAAGGTCTTTGGGAACTTGCCTTCGCCGCAGATTTTGAAAGAGCCGAAATCTTTGTACCAGGGCCCGTCGGGAGCATCGGGTTCGGAATCGCGCCAGAGTTTCAGTTTGTAAAGGTCTTCGGCGGTGATCTTGCGCTGCTCGAGGCGATCGAAAAGGTGCTGGCGGAGAGCGGGTGGAAGGTTCTTCCACTGAATCTTCGGCATCGTTCTTTAGCCCTTACTGGGCGCCGAAAGTTATGCGAGCAAGTTCTTTCTTGATTCTGCGGCGCTCGGCGGGGTCGGCGGATTGCGCTAGTTGGTTGGTGAGTGCGAAGAAGCGTTCCTTTTCGGCTTCTTTGGAACGAAAGCCGGCCTCGATGAGATCAACGAGAACGCGGTTGGCGCTGGCCTTTCGCTTTTCGGCGAGATGGCGGACGCGAGTGGCGAGGCTAGACGGTAGCGATACGCTCTGGCGAACGGATTTTGCCTGACTCTTCATGGTTTTCATTCTACAGTATTCTGCACCAGAATGCACCAGATTGACGCAATGACTGGCGGGATTCCTCGACCGGGTCGGGGCAGGCGCGAAAGGGGGCGCGGAGGAATTAGATTGACATTGGAAGGGTGGGGGCATACCGTCAGTGCACACTGGTCGGAACCCCGGGCGCGAGCCACTTTTCCCAGGTTACCTAATACAAGAGCGAAAGCCGTATGCCTCGCCCCTGCGCGAAGTCTGCGACTTGAGCGACGAGGAGCGACGTTCCAAGGTATTGCGCCGCGCGGCCTGCCAGACAGTCCAGGAGGACTAAACAATGAAGAAACGGATAGCGGGCCTGCTTGTGATTGTGTTGGCAGTGATGCTTGTGCCGGCGGCTCTTCCCCAAATGGAACCGACGCCGGTCGTGTACACCTATGTAAGCCAGTTCCAAGTGCCGCGGGCGCATTGGGCGGCATACTCGGAGGATACGGAGAAGTCGTTCGTTCCGGTCGTGGAGAAAATGACGGCTGACGGAACCATCCTAAGCTGGTCCACCTTTGAGCAGATCATACACACCCCCGAGGGATATACGCACGGAGCAGCGTGGTCGTCGACATCGATTTCGGGGCTTATGAAGGTGCTCGACGAGATTCGCAAGAACGGACCGCGGCCGGGGCAAGTCGCGGCTACCAAGCACGAAGACCTCTTGATGCAGTCGTCGATGTACCGTGTGGGCAGCGGAACACCGACGTACCTGCGCGTGGTCTGCTCGAATGCTAAGGCTGACAAGCCGGGGGATTACACCGCGACGCTCAAGAAGCTCCTGGTGCCGACGTTTGAGGAACAGGTGAAGAAGGGCGTGGCAACGTTCTACGGCGTCGACGAGCAGTACGTAAACACTGCAGCGCCGTCGACGCGCTGCGTCGTCATCAACTACCCCAATGCCGAAGGCATGGACAAGTGGGCGGCAGCCATCAACACGACGATGAGTAAGTGGAGTCCAGCGGAACGCGCGGAATTCGCGGGTTCCACGGTGGCGGACAGCCGGCGCGACATCATGGCGCGGATCACGCACTCCGGCCATAAATAGCTGATTGCGGCGGTTGCGTTAAGACGAGGGAGCGTTGTTGGCTCCCTCTTTTTTTGTTTGCGAGCAGTTGGAAGTTCAAAGTTGAAAGTTCAAAGAAAGAGAAAAAGGAAGCCCGCGCATCGGGCCACGGCGAAATAGGTTCTCTTGCTACTTGGTATAGATTCATGGTATATATCAACTAGAGGAGGCCGCGTATGGGCAAGAGTGGAGTCGCAAAGCTGTTTCGGAACGGACGCAGCCAGGCGGTGCGGCTGCCGCAGGAGTTTCGATTCGAGGGTGATGCGGTGCGGGTGCGACGGGTGCCTGAGGGCATCCTTCTGGAACCGCTGATTGCGGACACGGCGAAGTGGTTTGCCGCGATGGACCGGCTCGGCGGTGATCCCTTGCTGAAGAAGGGCCGGAAGCAACCGCCTGCGCCACGCCGCAAGATCTTTGACTGAGAGAATTGGAATGAAATATTTGCTCGACACAAACGCATGCATCGCGTTGATCAACCGCACATCGGAGCGGGTTCGGAAGCGATTCTCGAAGGCAGTGGAGCCGGGTGAGCCTGTGTGGGTACCGTCGGTGTCCTTGTACGAACTTTGGTACGGCGTGGCAAAGAGCGTCCAGACGGAAGCGAATACGCTGCGCTTGAAGATGTTTCTCGCGGGTCCGGTGCGCGTGTTGGAATTTGGGGAAGAGGACGCGCGATGTGCCGGCGAAATCCGAAACACTTTGGAGCGGACCGGCAAGCCTATCGGAACGTACGACCTGTTGATAGCGGGGCAGGCGTTGTGCCGCAAACTGACGCTGGTTACGGCGAACGCTAGAGAGTTTGGGCGGGTAAAGGGTTTGGTTTGGGAGGATTGGGGAAGAGGATAGTCGGCACCTGGCCCTTGCAATGCAGCGTAATACAGCATATTGTTCTGTATTATAAGGGCCGTATTATAAGGGCGTATCATGAGGGCCTTATTATGAATTCGCTAAAGACAATCAGTTTTCGGATTCCGTCCGATACCGTAGAGTCGCTGGATGAGCTGGCCGAGAGCATGGATCGCGATCGCAGCCATGTGCTGAACGAGGCGGTGGAACATTATCTGCGACTCAATGAGCATCACATCAAGCTGATCAAAAAGGGCTTGCGCGCGGCCGAAAGAGGGGACTTTGTGCCGGACGCGGAGATGAAAAAGCTGATCGCCAGAATGCGGCGAGCAAAGTAGCGCACCGCGATGCGCGTGCGGTGGACGACTCCTGCCCGGGAACAGTTTGGCAGCGCGTACGAATACATCGCCGAGGAAAATCGTGCGGCGGCGGCTCGGACCGCCGATCAAATCTGGGAAAGCACGCAGCTACTTGCCCGTCACCCCATGGCGGGGCGGGAGCGGCGCGTGGTTGGTACACGCGAGCTGGTCATTGCGGGCACGCCTTTCCTGGTCGCGTACCGGATAGAAAAGAACGAGGTGCACATTCTCGCAGTTCTTCACGCCGCCCGGGAATGGCCGGAGGAATTTGAGTAAGGCCTGGGGTATACCCTCCGTCGTGATGAAAAGAGTGCGGAACCAACTGATTCCAAATAGTTTAAGGTCTCCCGTTGTGATAAAGAGTGCGTACGGTACAGAAAATAATAGAGTTACAGCGGGATGATGATTTCGGTCCTTGAGCTTCACTCGGGCAGATGAATCATATACCCCCTGGCGATTGCGATGGCGTGATCGCGTTTACGCAACAAGTTCAACTCCGCTCGCGCGTATACGATTCAAAGCTCAGCACATCCGGTAGGAGCCGGAGCCGAGGAATTCGAGGAGGCCGAGGTCGCCCCAACAGCACGTCGAGGGTCCGGCCGCGCTTTTCTAGCTGTAGTTTTTCCAGTGGGCGGAGCCGATTGTAAGAGGCTCGGACTTGCTGCGAGGTCTGCGGCGATCCCGAGTTCACTAGTTTCATTTTGGGAAGAAAGGGTACACACCCCGGCAGTTTTCGTAAGAGTGGCAAACAAGGGAGTTACACCATACGGAACTTGGAAGAACCTACGGAAGACTGGAAGCAAGGGACGCTGGCATCTCCCCCACCCCCTCCCCTATTTTTCCTAAGTGTTCATTCTAAAGATAGTTAAAGTCGTTTGTTTTGATACACTTTTGCAAGTGTTGATTCTAAAGGTAGTTACACTGCACTAAAATTGTGCAACTCTCTCGCCTGTTTGTCTTTGGGGGGAACTCTGGACCTTGCTACGTCATTAACTACAAGTGTATCTAATTTCCAAACTAACAGAAAAACGGCTGTCTGTCAATGGGAAAAACTTTGCCCTTCGAGGCTCAGGATAAAGAGGGTGGAAGTCAAATTGGTGCGGAGGAACTGAAGGCCGAAAACCCCAAAGACCCCACACGCCCCGACCGGGTCCCGACAGGGTCGGGATCTTCGATCGGGGTAAACGCCACCCGCGTATGGGGCACCCAAAATCTAACTTACGGATCGACTCCGGGCCACCTGTCCAGCCTTTAAACCGAGGGCTGCGGCACCCAGCCTCCACAAGTTAGTAGATGGTGGTATGATGAAAATGAACCTAACCTCTAGCTTTTTCGGGTATATGAGGGTATCGTAAGAAGAGAGTATAAAGATGACCATCGTTCTGGAATCGACTTTTGCAACGGCGGAAGACACGGCGAAGGTATTAGGTGTGTCGAAGTCCAGGCTGAAACGTCTGGTACGCATTGCGAACGCGCGCGTAATTGATTCCGACCGATCGAGCGGGAAGAAGTTTCCGTACAAGAACGGTACAAGAGTTCTGGCTTCTGCGAGAAAAAGAAAAAACGCTCGTGGCAAAGTTAAAAAAGTCGCGCGATGAAGTTTTCCTGAACATTCCCTACGACAAGAAATTTGAAAGATTGTTTCTGGCTTATATTGCAGGGATTAGTGCGTATGGCATGGTCCCTCGCGCAACGCTGGAAATTACAGACAGTTCGAGACGGCTCGAGAAGATCTTAAAGCTGGAACGAAGCTGTGAGTATTCCGTTCACGATTTATCGCGTGTGGAACTGGATCGGGCAAAACCGCGAACTCCCCGGTTCAATATGCCCTTCGAGCTTGGCCTGTGCGTGGCCGATACCAACCGGCGGGAAGGCCAGAAGCAAAGCTGGTTCGTCTTCGAGGCCGTGGCCAACCGAGTTGACAAGTCGCTAAGCGACCTGAAGGGCACGGACCCCAAGATTCACGGCTCGACGGTTCGGGGGGTGTTGAGCGGATTGTGCAACACCTTCAGGCGTCCAGGCAGGCAACCGACCGTCCCGCAAATGATGCAAATCTATAAAGGGCTCAGAAAAAATCAGGCGGACATCCTGAAAGAGGCCGGTAGCGATACGCTTTATACCAGAAGAGTGTTCGCTGGCGTTTGCGTGGTGGCCAGTTCGGAAGCGGACCGAATTGTTGAGGATTGAGCCAAAAAATTAATGTAAACGGTAGGAACCGGAGCCGAGGAAAGTGAGGAGGCCGAGGTCGCGGAGGACTTGGAGTTGTTGGCGGATTTTGTCGCGGACGTGGGCGTTGTTGGGATGGAGTTTGGCCAGGGCGCCGTCGTGGGCGTAGACGTCGGCGAGAGTGAATTCGAGTTTGCCTAGCGATTGGACCACCTGGAGCACATCGAGAGTCCAGCCGCGTTTTTCTACCTGTAATTTTTCCAGTGGGCGGAGGCGATTGTAAGAAGCTCGCACTTGCTGCGAAGTCTGCGGCGTTCCTTCGTTCACTACCGAGATGCGGGCGTGCACGGGAATTTTATCCAGGAGAATGTTACAGCCGACCCAGCCGGCGCGGCGGGCAGTCGGGGCGAGTGGTTTGCGGCGTTCCACAGCGGATAACGCGAAGGCGAAATGGGGGACAAGAAGAACCGTGCGGACGGCCCACGTGTCGAGATCGTAGTGCAAGACGAAGAGATTTGGAGTTCGGTCTTCGAGGATGGCACGCTTCATTTCGGAGTAGGCGGCATCGACGATTCTTGCGCCGATTGGTTTGGATTGGCTTTTTAGTTGGAAGGGGGAATCGCAAGAGGGGCAGAAGTAGTCAGCGGCGACGGTGTTGCCCGGCGCGACGTTAAGCCGTGGCGATTCGCAGGCAGGACAGAAAAAGTTGGCGGCACCCCAGGATTCGGTGCCGACGCGGGCGCGCTGAGATGCGCTTTTGTAGTGGTCGAGGCGGTCCGCCGGAAGTTTGAGATCCACGATGAGATTAGATCATGTAAGAGGAGGGCAAAACATTCCTCTTTGTTGCCAGGGAGTTCCAGTGTACCTATCCCGCAAGGAGCCTTGCATACTGTTCTTGATAGTTGTTGACGTCGGCCAACTTTTTGATTCCTAAGGTTATTTCGAGACAAGTGCGGATTCGTTGGCGGCCGGTGCCAGACGTTTGAAAGAAAGAGTCGGAAAAGTCCACACGATAGGCTGGCCTGAGTCTTTTTTCAAATTCGGCGGTTCGCGAGTCTTTTCTGGTTACGGTCTCAACCATTAGTGTTCTAGCGAGGTCAAAGAGGGCTTGGACGCCAACCGTCTTGCGAATAAGAGAATCTGGAACGGCGTTTTTCCAAAGCACATCATTCGCGGCGGTAAAATAGTTTCTGACAGTCGCATAGATAATATCATCGGCCTTCTCGACGTAGAGTGACCGAAGGGGGCTTGAGTCGTTGGTGTCGCGAAGTGCCGTGCGGCTGTTTCCTTCGTAGCTTAGGTGTCCCCCCATTGTGGCAGCATCCGTTTTGGGGTTACGAGAAATCAGCTTGAGGGTGCCCTCCACGACTGTAGCAGTCGACACAGCCCAACCGTGTTCCCTTCGAACTTCGGCCAACCTTGGTGCGAAATCGTTTTCAGCAGCGACGGTGATATGTTGGAAAAAGGGCGAGTCTTTGTCTGCACCGAGCCTTCGGGTGATGAACACTGCGAACTTCTCTGGTGTCCATTTTGCGGGTGGTTCCTCTGCGATGTTATATCCAAAAAGCTCATAAGTTAGGCTCTTATTCACCGGACGTTGGTTCGCGTTAATGGTCGCAAACAAAAACGCCTGATACGGTTTGGGCAGGTCAAAAAATATTGCGCAGAGCAAAGGCATACTTAGGTTTTGCTTCGATGCATACCTGAAGCCAAATAGTCGATGTTGTCCGTCGATGATGGCCGCTAGCTTGTTGTTGGTTGGAATCGTAAGCGCTGCTATTAACTCGGGCGATTTTGCGTCTAGCTTCCATTTCAGGTTTTCGTCTTCTTCGATAAGCCCTGTGCTCTCCTGATAGTTGGCTGCCAGCACTATGGAGTTGGGAAAGGCCGCATCTGTAGGCGTGTTGATAAACTGTCCTATTTCCTTTAGGCGTTTGTCATCTAGATTCCTTTGAGAACCATCGAGTACGTGTCATCGTTCTGTTTCACGGCCTTTACCCTGTCGCTATATGCGACGTCGAGAAGGACTTCAGCTGGGATGCTTGTAACAAAGAACTCACCGAAAGGTTGGGAAATTAGCACTCCGGGGCGGGTAAATGGGTACGCTCCACTCATTGTAGCCATCCCGTGTCGGGCGATTTGTCCAGAGCCGCTGATGGGTCTCCACCGATCGCATTCTTGGGCTTGAATATCACATCATTGAATCGATCGTTCAAACCGTTCGCCATCCACCAGAACAAAATGCTGAGAAGTGCTCCCAAGACTGACCAAAAGAACTGAGCACATCCTTTGCTGTAAAATCCGAGGCAGAATATCAATATGAATGGCATAAGACCTACAAACCCAAATGATCGGAGATAAGGTTGGTCTTCGGCTTCAAAGTCGAGCATTGCCGTTCCAGCTATCGCGGGAAAATAGCAAAGGAGCGCGGTTGAAGTTTCGGCCATCGACCATGGCGACTTGAAGATCGTGAAGGTGACACCGACTCCGCCAAACACAACAAGTCCACCTAGAAGGTGTTTGTAAAATGTAACCGTCTTCCATGGCGTGATGAGTCGATTCTTCAGGTCGTCTTTCAACAGAACGATAGAATTTTTTCTCTCCACCATCAGGTTGCCTCGTTTTTCCCTACACGGCCACGATTGGTATTCGAAGGCCTTGGCGACACTACTCTATTGCGAACCTAAGGTAATAATAAATGCAGTATAGTTATCCTGAGAACTACTTAAGGTGAATCTGTCTCGGAAATGGTACTAACGCTAGGCGAGGTAAATTTCGGTTTCGGTTTTGATGATGAAGAGGGCGTCGGAGTCGGGGCGGCCGGAGGCGCGGAATTTTTGGCGGGCTTCGTCGAGGGAGTCGGCTAGGACGGTGAAGATGACTTCGCGCTTGGCGCGGCCGATGAAATAGAAGCGGCGTTCTTGCTGGACGAGTTGGAGATGGGGCGACATTCGAGAAAAATTCCCAGCCTCAAAATTCGAGGCCACTTCACCCACGTAAGACCGCGAAAAGCAGATCCCTCGCTTCGCTCGGGATGACATGCGTGCCGGCTGGAAGCCGGCGCTACAAAATGATCGATCCATAGGATCGCCGAGCGGATCAATAGAAAACTGCACGCAAGAGAAAGAAAGATCGACCTGTACCAGATTGGAACAGAGGCGACGGACGGAAAGAGTGAGGAATTCGGCGGAGAGTTCGCAGCCGAGGGAGTGGCGACGGAGGCGGAAGGCGGTTAAGAGCGTGGTGCCGCCGCCTAGGAAGGGATCGAGGACGAGGTCGCCCTCGTTGGTGGAGGCGAGGAGGATGCGTTCGAGGAGGGCGAGGGGTTTTTGGGTGGGGTGCTTGCCGAATTTTTTCTCCCAGGATTCGGGCGGGCGGATTTCCCAGACGGATTTCATTTGCTTGTTGTGGTTGGTTTCCTTCATGAGCTTGTAGTTGAAGGTGTGCCGGGATTTGGAGTTTTTGGCGGCCCAGATGATGGTTTCGGTGGCGTGGGTGAAGTAGCGGCAGGAGAGATTGGGCGGGGGATTGGGCTTGACCCAGGAAATGTCGTTGAGGAGCTTGAAGCCGAGCTGCTGCATGGCGAAGCCGACGGAATGGATGACGTGGGCGGTGCCGGAGACCCAG
>Ga0209117_1000450_pt1 | contig 17340 bp, 14 predicted proteins | sample BlaSpr_A8_OM2_M2_FD_187978 | JGI IMG/M metagenome (GOLD analysis project Ga0209117, IMG submission 187978) | Forest soil microbial communities from Thunder Bay, Ontario, Canada - Black Spruce, Ontario site 2_A8_OM2_M2 (SPAdes) (version 2) | ecosystem: Environmental > Terrestrial > Soil > Boreal...
TGAAATGTCTTTTTAGGCTATCCTCCCCCCGATGGGCGAGCTCCTCCTGGCTCTCCAGCTGGCCATCGCCATCGCCGTCGGGTTCCTGGCGATCAGGACTGCGGCGAGCTGGATACGACGACCCGACCGGCGCCATGGCTACCTGGCGCTTGCCCTGTCCTCGCTCGCCCTTCTCATCCTGATCGCTCCGATCCTGGGCGGAACCGGCGCCGAGGCCCAGGTCCTTACCGACATCGCCCTCGTTCTGTTTCTTATCTCCGGCTACGCGCTGGTGATGTTTCGCGATTCGTTCGTGCCGATTGCGCCACGCACCCGCCGTTTTGTCGCTGCCGGCATGGTGCTGGTGGGTGCCTTCGGTATCCTCGCGCAGCTCCCCGCGGAGACTCGAAGTACGCACCGCCCGCTGCAATCAATCGCGTTGGCGGCGGTGCTCATCGTATGGACGCTATGCATCCTCGAGCCGATCATCCGATTCTGGATTGCGGCCAGCGGCAGGCACGCCGTCGAAGCGGCGCGATTGCGAGCGCTCAGCGCCGGCTACGCCGGAATCCTATTCGTCGTGATGTTCGGCACATTCGCACCGAGCCTCGGCGTTGTCAGCACGCTGGTCACCGACCTGATCACGCTCGCCGTCGTACCGATCCTTTATGTCAGCTTTGCGCCGCCGGCCTGGTTGAGACGGTTCTGGCGCCAGCCTGAAGAAGACCAGTTTCGCAGTGCCCTGCACGACCTTCTCCTGTACAGCCCCGATCGCAAGACCCTGGCGCACCGGGCGCTCGGCTGGGCACAGCGCCTGGTCGGTGGGGAGGGCGCATTCGTCATCGATTCGGATCGATCAATCCTCGCGGCGGAAGGGATCGCCGCTGGCGAAGCAGAAGAGATCGCGGAACAAAATGACCTCATGCCGGTGGCCGAGCAGGGGCACGAGCCCTGGCGCAAGGATCACATGCTCATCGTTCCGCTGGATCTGCAGCAGGGTCGCGCGGCGATCGTCATCGTCTCCGGACGCCTGACGTCGATCTTCGGTGACGACGAGCTCAACAGTCTCGTCCAGTACGCCGTCAGCATCTCGGCCGGCCTCGACAGGGTGGCGTTGAACGAGCGAATCCATAATCTCGAAAAGGCCAAGAGCGACTTCCTCAACATCGCGTCGCACGAGCTGCGCGGACCGATGACGATCATCAAGGGATACCTGACGATGTTCGAGGCTGGTTCGTTGGGGGAGCTCTCGCCCAAGGCGAACTCCGTTCTGCCTCTTCTCATCTCGAAGTCCGACGAGATCAACTGGATGCTTGAGCAGATGCTCGAGACCTCGCGCCTCGAAGAGGGCCGGCTAGAGCTCAACAAGAAACGACACGACGTCGTCGAAATCACAGATATGGCGATCGAAGGGGTGAAGATGCTTCTGCGAGGCCATGACCTCAAATTCGATGAGCCGGCCGAGCCTCTGGAGGCTGATGTCGACCGCGACAGATTCCAGATTGTGATCCGCAACCTGCTGAGCAACGCCGCCAAGTACTCCCCGCCTGGATCGGGCATCACCGTCCGCATTCAGCGCGAGAACGGGAATGCGACCGTTGCCGTCATCGACCGCGGCGTAGGGATCAGCACGGAAGACCAGGCCAAACTGTTCACTCGATTCGGCCGGATCCAGAACACGCAGCACGTGCAGGGCACTGGGCTGGGACTCTGGCTTTCGAGAGAGATCGCGCGGATGCACGACGGCGACCTGACGGTTCAGTCCGAACTTGGAAGCGGCAGCACGTTTGTGCTGGCGGTGCCGCTGAGGCGTTAGCCTGCTTGCGGTGGAACCGCAGGTGCGAACGTCATTTCAAACCACTCGGCCGCTCGACCTTTTCTCAACCCTGGCCGCGATCGAGTTTGGCCCGTCGCTGACGATTCAAAACGCCGACGTCTGGCGTGCGACCAGAACGCCCGAGGGCCCGGCTACGGTCCACTTGCAGAGAGTCGCGGAAACGATCGAGGTCGAAGCGTGGGGGCCTGGCGCGACGTGGGCGGCAGCTAAGGCGCCATCCCTTTGCGGGGAGGAGGACGATGCCACGGGTTTCCAGCCGCGTCACCGGGTGATCGCCGACCTCCACCGCCGCAACCCGGGCTTGCGCCTGCCACGGACTACTGCGGTGTTCGAGGCGCTGGTGCCGGCAGTGCTGGAGCAGAAAGTGACGACCGTCGAGGCGAAAGCAGGGTATCGAGCGCTCGTCGCGGCACTCGGCGAGCCGGCGCCAGGGCCTGTTCGACTTACGCTCCCACCCTCTTCGCAGGTGCTGGCGCGCACGCCCTACTGGGCGTTCCACCGGTTCGGAGTGGAGCGCCGCCGGGCCGTGGTGATCATCGAGGCAGCCAGGAGCGCCAACCGGCTCGAAGAGATCACCAACATGGACCTCCCGAGCGCCTACCGCCGCCTCGACGCATTTCCGGGTGTCGGCCCGTGGACCGCGGCCAAAGTCGCCCTTGTCGCGCTGGGCGACCCCGACGCGGTGCCCGTCGGCGACTACCACCTGCCGCACACGGTCGGCTACGCGCTGGAGGGGACCCCGCGCTCGAGCGACGAACGGATGCTGGAGCTGCTCGACCCCTACCGTGGGCACCGCGCCCGGGTCATCCGGCTGCTGATGGTCTCCGGGATTGGGGCGCCGCGGTTCGGTCCACGTCGTCCGCTGCGCAACATCGCGAACAACTAGTTTATGAGGGAAAACCCGGATGGTTTTCCCTGCGCGCAAGCGGCGATAAGGATGTGACCTACTGAATGCATCGCGAGTGCGGCTTCGCCGCAGTCGCTGCTCCCATTCCGGTATATGGATGGGACTTGATCAAGAAGCTGAAGCCCGGCAACGCAGGGAGACTAAGTAGACAAAGTCGCGGCTGGGTTGAACCCAGCCGCCCCTGCCACGCTGGCACAATCAAGGAGCAGCCTCGCTCCTAGTCGAGCTTCGCTAGCTCCTCTTCCACCAGCGAGATCAACTCGCGCATTCCGTCGCTGTCGAAGATCAGCTTTGCTCCCGCGGCATGAAACAGCTCGGGGAGCCGCCGGGTCGCGCCCAGAGCAAGCGCTTCGCGATATTTGCGAACTGCGGAGTCGCCGTCGCGCAGGCTGTTTCGCCAGACCTGCAAGGCGCCGAGCTGCGCGATCCCGTACTCGATGTAGTAAAAGGGGTTCCCGAAAAAGTGCGGCTGCTGGTACCAGCGTGCGATTCGCTCCGCATCCAGACCCGACCAATCCACGAAAGGACCCTCGAATCGCCGTCGCAGCTCGAGCCATTTCCTGTCACGTGCGTCGGCGACGCGCCCGTCCTCGTGCAAGTACATCCATTGCTGGAAGGCGTCAACCGACGCGCAGTGCGGAAAGAACAGGACGATTCCCTCCAGCAGCTCAGTTCTCGACCGCCGTGCATCTTCGTCGCTGTAGTAGCCGCCACTGTCCCGACCGATAAATGGAGCGGAAAGCAGCTCCATGGACATGGAGGCGACCTCTGCCATCTCGGAGCCGGGATGGCGCTGGAACAGGAGGGGAAGTCTCGACGCTTCGAACGAATGGAAGGCATGGCCTGACTCGTGCAGCAGGGTGCGCAGGTCGTCATCCATGCCCACGGCGTTCATGAAGATGAGCGGCATCTTCCTGAACGACAGGGTCTGGCAATAGCCACCCGGAGCCTTGCCCTTGCGGTTGTCCAGGTCGAGCAGATTCGCGTCGGCCATGCTGCGGAAGTACGTCTTGAAATCGGCATCGACGTGGCCGAACACATCGCCGGCACGATCGATGAAGGTCGCGATGTCATCGAATGGCCTGAGGGCCGGTCGGCCCTGTGCGTCTGCGGTGACGTCCCAAGGTCGCAGCGGGTCAAGACGCATCCGGCGGCGCCGCCGCTCCATCAACCGCCCGACCGCGGGAAGCACTGCGGACTCGACCGCCTCGTGAAATTGAAGGCAGTCGTCGGGTGTGTAGTCGAACCGATTCTTTTCGCGATGGGTGTAATCGCGGAAGTTGTCGAAGTTCGCATTTCGGGCCACCTGCTGGCGCAGGTCGTACATACGATCGAAGATGCCTGCGAGCTCGTCGCGCAAATCGATGTACGGCTTGGCGCGGTGCTTGAAAGCTCGTTCGCGCATGGCTCGGTCGCTGGACTGCAGGAACGGCCGAAGCTGGGCTGGAGTCCTTTCCGACCCGTCCCACTCCACCGTCATCGCGCCGTTGACCTTCGACCACTCCGTCTCGAGCTTCGACAGCTCGGCGAAGAGGGGAACGTTGGCCTCGGCGAACAGTTCCATCTGGTTCTTGAATCGCTCAACCGTGGTTTCGAGGCCAGGCCGCAAATAGTCGAGCTCGACCAGACGTTCCTGCAGCCGCACGCGCTGCTCGCGGGCTTTCGGTGTGATCTGCATGCCGAACCGCAGCTGCGCCGCCTCGCGGTCGGGGTCAGACGTGTCGCACGTGTAGGCGAAGCTCGCGAGAGCGCCGGCTTCAGACAGCATCGACTCGAACAACGACCAGTCGGCCAGCCAGGCTTCGACGTTTGTGGTGTCGAGCGGGCGCGAAGCCAGCTCTTCGTAGTAGGGAAGGATCTCCTCCCACGTCGCGTCCTTGAAAGCTTCCGGAGATTCCGGAAGTGCTACCGCCAACCCTCACCCTCCCGCCTAACTTGGCACGCCTGCGATCCACGAAATGGTACAGAGAGCGCTCCGCACTTTCTCAGGCAGGCAGGACGGTGTCCGTGGCGCGCCAGCAATACCACGCGGCAACGGTTCGGTAGGGGCGAAAGACTTCGCCTTCGGCCTGAAGAGCGCGAGGCTTAGGCAGCTCCTTGAGCTTGTGGGCGATGGCCCAACCCTTCCGTACCGCGTAGTCGTCCACCGGCCACACATCCATCCGACGTAGCTGGAAGATGAGGAACATCTCGGCCGTCCACCGGCCGATGCCTCGCACCTGAACCAATCGCGCGACCAGGTCGTCATCTGACATCGACTCGACGTCATGCAGCGGAACGGTGCCGTCCGCCACTTTGCGCGCGAGGTCGGTGATGGCCGCCGTCTTCGAGCCGCTGAGCCCGGCGGAACGCAAGGCCAACTCGGGGAGGGCAAGTACGGCTGCCGGGGATAGGGCCTCGGCGAACAGCTTCAAGAATCGCCCGTGGATTGCCGCCGCCGCGGCGCCGGCCAATTGCTGATACGTGATCGAGCGCACCAGGGCGGCAAAGCTGTCGTCGAGCGGATCACGAAGCTGGAGAGGACCGACAGCCTTGATCACCCGTGCCATGGCCGGGTCGCGGCGCGCGACCAGCCGAGTACCGCGGACGACTTCCGAAAGGGCGACCCTGGGGCTCAGGCGAACTCGGACATGAACTGAGCGAACTGGTCGCGCGTCGGCCGGAGAACGTCTTCGCCGAGGTCCCTCAGTGGGCGCTGAGGAATGTTCTCTGTGGTGGCGAAGTCATCCATCGTCGTGTCGAGATAGAGGAGCCCGGTGACCAGGTGACCCGCCGCGCGTCCTTCCTCCAGCACACGCATCGCGGCGCGGCGGTCTGACGGGTCGTGGTCCTCGCCCAGCTTCTTCAGGATGATGTGCGACCCGTCGTGGAGCTGGACGTCACGTGTGGTCCCCGGCTCGTAGTCGACGTGCACCTCTTCGAAGAAAGGAATGAAAGAAACGTCCGCGATCGATTCCTCATGGTCCTTCACCCAGCTGTAGCTCTTGGTCGATCCGTCGTGGTCGTTAAACGTGACGCACGGCGAGATGATGTCGAGGATGGCCGTTCCGCGGTGGGCGATCGCCGCCTTGATGAGCGGGACGACCTGCTTGCCATCGCCGCTGAAAGAGCGGGCGATGAACGAGCAGCCCAGCGTCAAAGCGACCGCACACGGGTCGATAGGCTGGAAGGTGTTGACCGCACCTTTCTTCTGCACCGACCCAAGGTCTGCGGTCGCCGAGAATTGGCCCTTGGTGAGCCCGTACGTGCCGTTGTCTTCGATGATGTAGGTGCAGTCGATGTTGCGGCGGATCATGTGCATGAACTGGCCGAGGCCGATCGACGCAGTGTCGCCGTCGCCGGAGACGCCGAGCATGATCAGCTGCCGGTTCGCGAGCTGAGCGCCGGTCGTCAAGGCGGGCATCCTGCCGTGCACGCCATTGAAGCCGTGCGCGGACTCGACGAAGTAGGCGGGCGTCTTCGACGAGCAGCCAATGCCTGACATCTTGGCCAGGCGGTGGGGCTCGACCCCGAGCTCGTACAGCGCCTTGATCATGTGGTTGGTGATCGAGTTGTGGCCACATCCCGCGCAAAGGGTTGTGGCCGCCCCCTTATAGGCATCACGCGGCAGTCCAACTCGGTTCAGGGTTGCGCTCATACGGGCACGGCCTCCATTTGCTGCAGCGGTTCAGTGATGGCGGCGGCCGGGATCGGCTGGCCGTTGTAGTGGCGGATCGAGTGGACCCGAGAGACGAGGTCAGGGGGCAGGGCGAGCCGGACCAGGTCGTAAACCTGTCCATCACGGTTCTGCTCGACGACGTAGACGCGCTCATGTCGCGACACGAAGGCCGCCACCTCGTCTGAGAGCGGAAGGGCGCGCAGGCGCAAGTAGTCGACGGGCTTGTTCGCCGCGGCCAGCGCTTCTCGCGCCTCGATCACCGCGGCGTGCGTCGAGCCGAACGCGATCAGGCCGACGGGGGACTTCGTGCTTTCGTCGATCACAGTTGCGGGCAGCGTATGGCGCGCGGTTTCGAGCTTTCGCGCGAGCCGGTCCATGTTTTTTGCGTAGGCATCGGCGCTTTCGGTATAGCGCGCGAACTCGTCATGGCCTGAACCGCGCGTGAAGTAGCCGGCCGCGGGGTGGTCGGTGCCGGGCAGTGTGCGATACGGCACGCCGTCGCCGTCAACGTCGCGGTAGCGTCCCCATTCGCCCGATAGGCGCTCGAGGTCTTCCTTCGAGAGCACCTTGCCCCGGTCGAAGGGCTTGTCCGGGTACTTGAACTCGGGAGTCATCCAGAGGTTCATTCCGAGGTCGAGGTCGGACAGCATGAAGACGGGTGTCTGGTAGCGGTCCGCGTAGTCGAACGCGTCTCGCGCGAACTCGTAGCACTCCTCGACCGTGCCGGGAAGCAGCACGATGTGCCTGGTGTCGCCGTGCGACAGGTTGAACGCAAAAGCTACGTCCGCCTGCGAGGTGCGCGTCGGTAGCCCGGTCGAAGGGCCGATGCGCTGGATGTCGAAGATGACGACCGGTACCTCGGCGTAATAGGCGAGCCCGGAGAACTCGGCCATCAGGGAGATGCCGGGTCCTGAGGTGGACGTCATGGCGCGCGCGCCCGCCCAACCGGCTCCGATCGCCATCCCGACCGCCGCCAGCTCGTCCTCGGCCTGCACGATCGAGATGAGCTTTTCGCCCGTTTTCGGGTCTGTGCGGAACCGTTCGGCATAGGCGATGAGGTTCTCGCAGACAGAAGAGGACGGCGTGATCGGATACCACGCCGCTACGGTGACGCCCCCCATCAGCGCCCCTAGCGCGGCCGCCTGGTTGCCCTCGACGAGAACCTTGCCTTCGACGAGTCCGGTCATAGGTTCGAGCCGGTACGGATCGGTCTTGGAGAAGTGGTCCTGCCAGTAGTCGTACCCGACCTTGATCGCGTCCAGGTTTACCTGAACGGCTTTCGGCTTGGTCAGAAACTGACGCTTCACGCCATGCTCCAGGGCTTCCAGCGGGATGCCGAGCACGCCCGCGACGACGCCGACGTAGATCATGTTTGCCAGCTGCTTGCGGAGGGTGTCGCTCTGGATCTTCGCCTTGGCGAGCTTTGAGAAGGGCACCGGGTAATACGTCACGTCGGACCGGACGTCCGCCGTGGAGAACACCTCTTCGTGAATCACGACACCCCCGGCGCGCACAGTACCCAGGTCCTGGTGCCAGGTCGCGGGGTTGAAGGCGATCAGGATGTCCACCTTGTCCGACCGGGCCATATGGCCCTCCGTGGTGACCCGAAGCTGATACCAGGTGGGCAGGCCCTCGATGTTGGAGGGGAAGACGTTCTTAGGGGCCACAGGGATGCCCATGCGGAAGATCGCCCTGGTCAAAACCAGATTGGCCGTCTGGCTTCCCGAACCGTTGACGGTGGCGGCCTGGATGGTTAGGTCGTTGATGATCTGCTGCGTCAATTTTGTCTCTTTCAGCCGCGGATTACGGATTTTACGCGTGTGCAGCAACCAAGCGGTATTCCTTACAGTCCTCATCGGTGAAGGTCGCCATACCGAAAGAGCGGGCTGCGGAAGAACGCCGGGTTGCGCTGGTCCCCGACACGGCGGCCAAGCTGGTCGCCGCGAAGCTCGAGGTCAGCGTCGAGTCGGGCGCAGGCACTGGATCTTTCGTCCCCGACGCCGCCTATGAGTCATCGGGCGTCAAGGTGATCAAGAGCGCCGAAGCCCTGCTCGAGGACGCCGATGCGGTGCTCAAGGTCCAGGCACCCGCCGCGAACGAGGTCGGCCTGCTGAAAAGCGGATCGGTGCTGATCAGCTTCCTGCAGCCCGCAACGCAAGGGGAGATCGTGAACGCGCTGGCCAAGCGAGGCGTGACGGCCTTCAGCCTCGAGCTGCTGCCCCGCATCTCGCGCGCTCAGTCGATGGACGCGCTTTCATCGCAGGCGTCGGCTTCTGGCTACAAGGCAGTGCTGATGGCGGCCGGCCGCCTGGGCAAGTTCTTTCCGATGATGATGACCGCGGCCGGAACTGTCGCACCAGCGCGCGTGCTGGTCATGGGGGCTGGCGTCGCCGGACTGCAGGCGATCGCGACTGCGCGGCGCCTTGGAGCGGTTGTCTCGGCCTACGACGTCCGCCCTGCCGTCAAGGAGGAGGTCAGCTCGCTGGGGGCGACCTTCATCGAGCTCGCGCTCGAGGCCCAGGTCGGCGAAGGCGGCTACGCGCGCGAGCAGTCCGAAGACTTTCTGCGCAAGCAGCGGGAGCTGATCGGCGAGCACGTGGCCAAGTCCGACGTGGTGATCACGACCGCTGCCATACCCGGCCGGCGCGCACCCGTGCTGGTGACTGCCGAGATGGTGAAAGGGATGCGTCCCGGCTCGGTCATCGTCGACCTCGCTGCGGAGACAGGAGGCAACGTAGAGCTCACCCAGGAAGGAAAGGAGATCGACGTCGGTGGCGTGACCATCTTCGGTACTCGCAACGTGCCTTCGACGATGCCGCTGGCCACGAGCCAGCTGTACGCGCGCAATGTGGCGAACCTCTTGCTCCACCTGGTCAAGGACGGCGCGATCAACCTCGATTTCCAGGATGAGATCACCAAAGGCAGCTGCGTCACACATGGCGGCGAGGTGGTCAACGAGCGGGCCAAGCAGCTCCTGGCGGCAGCGAATTGACCAACGAGCTGCTCAACGAGCTGACGGTTTTCGTGCTTTCGATCTTTGTCGGCATCGAGGTCATCTCGAAGGTGCCGACCATCCTGCACACGCCGCTGATGTCAGGGACGAATGCGATCCACGGCATCATCCTGGTCGGTGCGATCGTCATTGCCGCCGGCGCGAATTCGCCGGTGACGATCATCCTCGGCCTCGTCGCAGTGATCCTGGCGACCACCAACGTGGTCGGCGGGTTCGTGGTCACCGACCGGATGCTCGAGATGTTCAAGGGAAGGCAAACTTCGAAGCCCGCCGCACCCGTGACCCCTAAATGACAACGGTCATCGCGCTTGCGTACCTGCTGGCGGCGGTGTGCTTCATCCTCGGCCTGAAGCAGCTCAGCTCGCCGAAGAGTGCTCGCAACGGCAACTTCACCGCGGCCTTCGGCATGGTGATCGCGCTCATCGCCACGTTGCCCCAGCTCAATTTCACGACGGCCGGCCTGATCATCATCGCGATCGGGGTCATCATCGGCGGCGCGGTCGGAGCGGTCGGCGCCCGCATGGTGAAAATGACCGCCATCCCGCAGATGGTCGCCCTGTTCAACGGGGTGGGCGGAGGCGCCGCAGCCCTTGTGGCGGTGGCTGAGCTGCTGCGGTTTGGCGACCATCCACCATTCGCCGAAGCGTTTCCCAGCGTCTTCAGCATCGTTATCGGGTCGATCTCTTTTGCCGGAAGCATGGTGGCCTTCGCCAAGCTCCAGGAGCTGATGACCGGGACGCCCATCACCTATCCCGGGCAGCAAATCGTCAACGGAATTCTTGCCGCCGCCATCCTCGGTTTTGTCATTGCGGTTCTGACGGTTGCGTCGATTCCGTTCTCCTTCATCGCTTTGATGGTCTTGGCCCTCGTGCTCGGAGTCGCTTTCGTTCTGCCAATCGGAGGCGCTGACATGCCGGTCGTCATCTCACTGCTCAACGCGTTCACCGGTCTGGCAGTGGCGGCGAGCGGCTTCCTGCTCAACAACTTCGCTCTGATCGTTGCCGGCACTCTGGTAGGAGCGTCAGGCAGCTTGCTGACCAAGATGATGAGCGACGCCATGGGCAGGTCGCTGGCGAACGTTCTGTTCGGCGCCTTCGGCAAGACGCGTGCCGGCGTTGTCGCGGCGGCCGGAAAAGAAGGCCGCAGCGTCAGGTCAGGGACTGCGGAAGACCTCGGCACGCTGCTCGCCTACTCCCAGCGCGTGATCATAGTCCCGGGCTATGGCCTCGCGGTCGCACAAGCGCAGCACGCTGCACGAGAGCTCGCGGACGTGCTGGAAAAGCGCGGGGTCGAGGTCACCTATGCGATTCATCCGGTCGCCGGCCGAATGCCAGGCCACATGAACGTCCTGCTCGCGGAGGCTAACGTGCCGTACGAGCAGCTCAAAGAGATGGACGAGGTCAATGACGAGTTCAAGAACGCGGACGTGGCGCTGATCGTGGGCGCCAACGATGTGGTCAACCCTTCAGCCCGCAATGCGCCGGGCAGCCCGATCTACGGCATGCCGATCCTGAACGCCGACCAGGCTAAGAACATCGTCTTCATGAAGCGCTCGATGCGGCCGGGTTTCGCTGGGATCGACAACGACCTCATGTACGACCCCAAGACGATCATGTTCTTCGGTGACGCGAAGGACTCGCTGACCAAGCTGGTCAGTGCTGTGAAGGCGGCTTAACCAGCTAAGCCCCTCTCCCCAGCCCCCTCCCCGAAGGGGAGAGGGTGCCGCTGCAACCTCCCTGGAAAAAAACGAGCCTCCTGCCGTGCGGTAGGAGGCTCGCGCCGCGAAGAGGGTGTGGTGTCACGAATGTTAGGGCGCAATGCGTCATTTCAATAGTGGCCCACCTACAAAAGATCTGGGAAATCGTTGTGTCTCGTTACAATGCCGGGCGTGGATGCTCAGTCGGTGCTCCTTCTCACCGTGGCGCTGCTCACCATCTACACCGTCGGCATCGGCGGCACCACCGCGATCGCGATCGGAGTCCGGGACGCCTGGCGCCGGCGGGCTTCACTGCGCGCCCCGGACCTCGCCCCGAAGCAGGGCGAGGTGGTGCTGGCCGCGCCAACCCTCCCACGGGCGGCCCTTTGGCTGAGGGCCGCGGGATGGGCCGCCTTTCCCCTCGCATTGGTGCTTGCGCTGTTCGCCGACTCCGCCTACCAATGGTTGGCGCCGCTGACCGTATTCCTGATGGTCGCGCTCAACGCCTTCTACTTCACGGCAATGCAGGGGATGGGCGACCACCTGGTCCTCACCAACGATGGTTTCCGCGTCGGCCCGCCAAAAGCCGCGCGCATTGTGCGGTGGGTGCACGTGACCGATTTCATGGGCGCTCACATCGGCGCGTTCCGGGCCGTGCGGATGTCAGAAGGGGCCGAGTGGCAGGACCCGAGAGTGGTACCGAATGTGATCTTTTACCGGTTGAACCGGGCCCTGGTTCGACCGCGCAAGTCGTGGTTTCAGCGCTTCAGCGGCCTGACCTATTTCGACGGTGTCATTCGCAACAGGTTTGGAGTGTCCACCCAGGAGCTGATGAAGGCAATGCGCGCGTGGCAGCGCGTCGCGATCGAATCCGAGTCGCCGCCGCTCCGCCGCCCTGTGAGGTAGCGCAGCCCCCTCACCGGCCTGTGAGATTATCGACGTGATGAATCGCCCCACAACGGGTGAGCTCGTGCCCGCCCCGATCGTTTTCAAGACAGCTGGTCCAGATTTCTGGAAGCGCTACCACGAATATCGCCGGCTGAGGCAGAACGAGTCGCGGCCTGACGATCCTGTGCGCCCGGACGACATCGAGGAAGAACGGCTGAAGCGTGAGAGCCCATTCGACTTCGAGTACCACTACGAGATCACCAGGGACGGCCTGCTGCTGAGCTGGTTCTCAGGCCAGACCCTCAAGCCGGGAACCCCTGAATATGAAGGGGGCAAGCACCTCTTCTGGGGCGATATTTTCGTTCGTCCGGATCATCGACGCCAGGGCATCGGGTCATCCTGGGCGGGGTTGATAGTCGAGCTCATGGACGCGCATGGGTGCACAAAGGTCGGCTTCAGCACCGAAGAGGCTCCGGGCCATGCGTTCCTGAAATCGCTGGGCGCGGAAGCGAAGCTCGTCGGTGCGGAGAACCGGCTGAAACTCGCGGACGTGGACTGGAAGATGGTCGAGCGCTGGGTCGATGATGGTCCGAAGAGGTCTCCGCGGACAAAGTTGGAGATCTACGACGGACCTTTGCCTGAGGCGATGTGGGACGACTTCGCGCCGCAGCTGTCGAGCATGCTCAACACGATCCCGTTCGAAAATCTTGACATCGGCACGATCGTGGTCACGCCCGAGCACATTCGTGATTTCTACGCGAGGCTGGTCATCAGCCAGGAGCGCTTGCACACGCTCCTGACTCGGGAACCCGACGGCGTCATCTCATCTATCACCGACATGACCTGGGACCCGAACCGGCCTTCGATCCTCGAGCAGCGTTTCACCGGCGTCAGGCCTGACGCACGGGGCCGCGGCCTGGGGAAGTGGATCAAGGCGAAGATGCTCGCGCACCTTCACAAGCTCTACCCGCAGGCAGAGTGGGTGTCCACTGAAAACGCCGGCTCGAACGCCCCGATGCTGGCGATCAACCACAAGCTCGGCTTCAGGCAGTATCGAGCCGGCACCGAATACCAGGTGGGCCGAGACGGTCTGGCGGACCGCCTCAAAGGATTGTCCGCCGGACGCCGCGTTTAGGCGAGCCGGCGGCTGCGCTGGATGCTTCGGACGAGCAGGATGACGCCGATCACGATCAGGAGAGCGGGCAGCGCAGCCTTGCCGAAGAGCCCGTAATCCTTTCCGCTGATGCCCAGGATCGATTCGAAGAAGACGAATCCAATCAGGGTGATCATCAGGCCGAGAAACATCAGGGTGCGTCCACGTCGCAGCATCACGGGGTCGCGATCGCGCAGCGCCTGCAGGTAGAGGCCGAGACCAACGCCAAATGGAACGATCAGCGCCCACGCAAAGGCCCAGCTGGCCCAGTCTTCGGTGCTGCTCTGGTACGCGAGGATCAGGCCCAGCATCGTCACGATGCCCCCGGGCACCGAGGCCCCGACTCCTCCGCCGACGAACCCCACCACAAGGAGGGTCAGGCCAGGGACGATCACGAACAAAGGCCAGCCGTACTGGGTGAGGTCGACGCCAAGGACGACGACGCCGAGGGCGAAGATGCCGACCACGACCAGGACCACACCGAGGGCAGCGCTGGAGCCGCCGCCACGAGGGCGGACGGGATGGGGCGAGCTTGTCACATACAGCGGCGGTGTCGCCATCGCGATCGCCGGCGAAGAGGGTTCCACAGGTTCAATTTTTTCGACGGGCGCCTCAGTCGGCGCGGATTCCGCTGCGGCTACGACCGGCTCGGTCGCGGGAGCATCCGCCTTCGCAGGTTCATCTTCCGTGCCCCACTTAGGAGCGAAGATGTTGGGGCTTCCGGCGAGCACGTCAGGGGTCACGTGAGCCATGTCTTCTTTGACGGCGGCATCGTCAGGTTCGCTACCTGGCTGGTCGGCGCCGGTCGAAGTTTTGCCTAGGCTGGCTCGCTTTCGCTTGCTCATGAGGGCACAGCTTAACCGGCTCCGGCAACCCCAGCTTCTTTTAAGATTTCGCCCTCAACTGACGATCCTGAACATCGGGTTCACCGGCCCAATCCCGCGTCCGACTTCAAGCGAGCGCTCGATCGCGCCCGTGATGAACTCCTTCGCCTGGTGCACGGCGGCAAGGGAATCTTTGCCTTTGGCGAGCTCGGCCGCAATTGCTGCCGAAAACACGCAGCCACTCCCGTGCGTGTTTGTGGTGGCGATCCGCGGAGATTGGAGCTCGACCAGCTCGGCGCCGTCGAAGTAGTGGTCGATAGCGAGCTCCTCGTCCGCGTGGCCGCCCTTGACCACCGCGGCGTGGGCTCCCAAACCGACGAGGTCACGTGCAGCTTGGCGACGTTCGTCGAGAGTGCGAATCGACCTTCCAAGCAGTACCTCCGCCTCGGGCAGGTTCGGCGTCACGACAGCGGCCAACGGAAGCAACAGGCTGCGAAGCGCGTCGACCGCGTCGTCGCGCAGCAGCCTGGCCCCGCCCTTGGCGACCATCACCGGGTCGACGACCAGGTTGCGGATGTTATGGCGCACAATCGCGCTCGCCACGACCTCGATGATCTCGACGCTCGAGAGCATTCCCGTCTTCGCGGCAGCAGCGCCGATGTCGAGCATGATCGCCTCGATCTGGGCGTCGATGAGCGTCGCCGGCAACTCGAGGATGTCTCCCACGCCAAGAGTGTTCTGGGCGGTGATCGCCGTGATAGCTGAGGTGCCGTGCACTCCGAGCGCGGCGAACGTTTTCAGATCCGCCTGGATCCCAGCCCCTCCGCCTGAGTCAGAGCCGGCGATGGTGAGCGCGACAGGGAGCTTCACGTTGAACGCACGCGCTGCCCGGTCCAGTAAACCGCGGCAGCGACCGCGATGCTCACGAGGCCGCTGAGGTCCGCGCCGTGCAGCGCATTGATCAGGTCGCCATTGAAGAAACTGGGCGTCCCGGCAAGGTTGCTGAACAGGTTGGCGTAGTTCACGAACAAAAGGCTCGTTGCCGTTCCCGCGAGCCACGCCAGAAGGGCTAGACGCGGTCTCATCCGCCCCTCGAAAAGAAAAAAGCTGAGCAGGACGACAGCGGCCCAGGCGGGCGCCCATAGATAGGTGAGGATGAGGAAATCTTGGTACGCGAGGTGGAAGTCGCTGACCAGCACCGCGTAAGCCGCGAGCAGAGTCCCGAGCACCCCGCAGGCCAGCGCGGTCTGCCACCTCTTGAGCTTGATTCCGATCGCGAGCGAGACAAGGCCTGCTGTGTACACATCCAGATAGTTGGCCCAGATCTCACCAAGCACGACGAAGACGAAAAACGGGATCGCAATCCATGCTGGAGAGTGCGCCTGGATCACGGCGAACACTCCCTGGCCCGCGGCCAACTTCGCGTCGATAGTCGGCAGCAAGAGGCCGAACAGGCCGAGCAGCAGCATCGGCAGCGTGACTCCCACCACCGGCCACAGCGTCACCGAGCGTGTGGGGCTGGACTTCGGGAGGTAGCGTGAGTAGTCGCTGGCGAACGGATACCAGGACGCGACCAGTGCGAAGCACGTCATGAAACCGAGCACGAACGCGCCGGGATAGTCGGCGGCCGCGGCGGTCGGGCCCTGGCTCCAGTGGAACTGCGGGGCGAGGAACGCGAACAGAGCAAGGGACAGCGCGATGAACGCGATCGCTCCGTACGTCTCGAGGACCTTGATGGTTTGGTGACCGAAGATCGCGACGCCGACGCTGATCGCGGCGATCACGAGGACAAGTCCAAAGGTCAGCCAGCGACTCCCGCCGCCGAAAAGTTGAGCCCCCGCCTGCGCCGCAATCACGCAATCGACAGCGAACCATCCGATCGCAAGAAAGAGCGTCAAGCCCGCGCCGATGTATGAGCCGCGCAGTCCAAAGATCCGGCGCGTGTAGCCGATTTGCGGTTCACCCGAGCGGGGGCCGGTGTTGCTCAAGAGGCCGAGGATCACAGCCGCGGCGACAGTGCCGAGCGCGGTTGCGATCAGGCCGTCCCATACACCGAGCCCGTAGAAGGTGGTGAGCAGGCTCGCTGTAAAGAGGCTCGCGTAGTTGACGAAGGCGCCTGCCCACAGGAACGCGAGCTCGCGCGGCGAACCGTGTCGCTCCGCGGCTGGAACCGACTCGATGCCGCGTTGCTCGACCTTGCCGAACGAATCCGATCCGACCGCCTGAGCAGAAATCTCGCTCATCTCTCTCCCTCCGCTGGCATTACCCAGTTCAGGTTCATGCGGTCGGCGCTTCGGCGCCCTCTCAGCCTGTCTTCAACAAGCTCCCGCTAGCCATGGATATTAACGTCTCAGGTTTGGCGCCAGGGTGCGGGGAGGAGGTAGGCGAGGATGTGATAGACGTCCGGATTCAACGCAAGCCCGATGTGGCTGCCCTGAACCTCGACAGCGTTTACGTCATGTCGGAGGCAGGCTTTCCAGTTGACGACGCCGTCAGATCGCGAATAGATCGATGTGGTCGGCACGCGCGGCTCCGCTGCCAGGTCGCGCAAGAACCGCGCCTCGACCGAGGCCGGATGGCCGTATCGGAACACGTTGTAGAGGTGCGCCGCGCGCACCCCGGCCATGGTGAGCGGATGGATGTCGAAAGGATCCTGGAGAGGAGATCCGAGAGTAATCACCTGCTCGACGAGCTCTGGTTTCCTGTGCGCCAGCACCTTGGCGAGCACGCCTCCCCGGCTGTGCCCGACGAGCGAGACGCGTGCGCCCGTCCTGCGGTGCAGCTCCATGAGCGTGTCGATCAGTGGTCGGAGCATGACCTCGGAATAAACGACATTGAACGCGACTCCCGCGACCTGCGGGTTGTAGCCGATGCGTCGCAACCATTGGAAGAGGGTGTGGAGCGTCCAATCGCCGGCGAGGAACCCGGGGACGAGGAGCACCGGCCGTCCCAAACCTGGCGGGATGTCGACCCCGCGGAAGACCGGGTCGCGCATCAGGCGCAGATATTCGAGTGACACGCGGCCCTCGCGCCACATCGGGGGCATCGGGTCCCAGCGACCCAGGTGGCCGAGGTCAGGGAGAATCCCCGCGGCAAATTCGAGCCGGCTGCGACGTTTGCTGTGATGAATTTCTGGGTCGGTGGCCACCGTTATTGCTTTGAGCGCTTCTCCGTTATGAAATTGCGAGCTCGGCGATTCTATACACGCTCCACGCGTTTAGGGCGCTCATGAACAAGTCGGGCGTTTCCATCATCGGGACGTGCCCAACTCCCTCGAGGATCTCGAGCCGCCAATCCGGCCTGCGACGCGCCAGCTCCTGAGCCGCGGCAAGCGGAATCAGACGATCGAGGCTTCCGTGGATCACCAGGGTGGGCGCTTGCACTT